>OLXF01000002.1_pt1 | contig 108041 bp, 96 predicted proteins | sample 1673471 | NCBI WGS metagenome assembly OLXF01 (sample SAMEA103958113, study PRJEB25191) | human gut metagenome
GAAAGAAATCACAAAACAAGTCTCATATGAACTCCATGCCCTTCAGGCAATTAAATTGGAGCTCAGTATGACACGTCTGTCAAAGGCACAGAAAAGAGGAATAGAGATATGTATGTCAGGAGAAAAGACATAAAGCCCTTTGATAAGAAGGTATGGCTTGCTTCGCCGACGATGCATGGTGACGAGCTAAAATATATCACGGAAGCCTATGATTCCAACTGGATGTCCACGGTGGGCGCGAACATCAACGAGGTGGAGCATATCGCGGCGCAGAAGGCGGAAATGAAGTACGCGGTGGCGCTGTCCTCCTGCACGGCGGCGCTGCACCTGTGCGTCAGGGCCGCGGGGGAACGGCTCTACGGAAGACCTGCCATCGGCCACGGCGCAGTGGAGGGCAGGCGGGTGTTCTGCTCCGACATGACCTTCGCCGCCACGCTGAACCCGGTGGTCTATGAGGGCGGCATCCCCGTGTTCATCGACACCGAGCGGGACACATGGAACATGAACCCCCGGGCTTTGGAAAGAGCCTTTGAGATTTACCCCGAGGTGCAGCTGGTGGTGGCGGCGCACCTGTACGGGTTTCCCGGTAAGGCGGACGAGATCCGCGCTGTGTGCGACGCCCACGGCGCGCTGCTCATCGAGGATGCCGCCGAGTCCATGGGCGCTACATATAAAGGAAGGCAGACGGGCAGCTTCGGCGACTACGCGGCGATCTCCTACAACGGCAACAAAATCATCACCGGCTCCAGCGGCGGCTGCCTGCTGACCAATGACTTGGAAGTGGCGAACAAGGCGCGGAAGTGGTCAAAACAGGCGCGGGAAAACACGCCATGGTATCAGCACGAGGAAGTCGGCTACAACTACCGCATGAGCAACGTGATCGCGGGCGTCGTCCGGGGTCAGTATCCGTATCTGGAAGAACACATCGCCCAGAAGAAAGCCATCTGGGAGCGCTACCGGGACTGTCTGCGGGGTCTCCCTGTTGAGATGAACCCCTTCGACCCGGAAACGTCCTGCCCCAACTACTGGCTGTCTGCGCTGGTAATTGACAGGAGCGCCATGTGCCGTCAGGTGCGCAGCGACAACGACGCGCTGTATCTCCCGGAGCAGGGAAAGAGCTGCCCTACGGAGATCCTGGAGGCCATCGCGGGAATCAACGCGGAAGGCCGTCCCATCTGGAAGCCCATGCACATGCAGCCCATGTACCGGATGAACGGCTTCATCACCCCCTCCGGCGAGGGCAGGGCAAAGACCAACGCCCACATTACCGGCGGCGTGGAGGACGTGGGTGCGGACATTTTTGAACGGGGTCTGTGCCTGCCCAGCGACAACAAGATGACGAAGGAGCAGCAGGAGCAGATCATCAAGGTCATCCGGCGGTGCTTTGAATAGTTTGGAAAGGCGGCGTTTCATTGCGGAGATTCATCTTTAATCTGGTCAGCGTGCTGTTCAGCGCGGTGAAATTCGGGATCATGAAGCTGTTTCATTTCCATCATTTTTTCTATTCCGGCGTTCAGCGTTTTTCCCCTAACACGGAGGTCGTCATCGCGGAGGGCGGCACCATCCGTCTGGGCAGGCACGTCCGTGCCCACAGAAGATCGAAGCTGCTGGCCATGGACGGCGGTACGCTGGAGATTGGCAGCAATACGGCGCTTGGTAATGGCGTCAGCGTCAACTGCATGGAAAGCATCGTGATCGGCGAGGGCGTGCAGATCGGCCCGGATACGAAAATTTACGACCACGACCATGATTACCGCGTCCCCGGCGGCATCGGGGCGGGAAAATTCGTCACCGCGCCGGTGACGATCGGTGACAACAGCTGGATCGGCTGCAATGTGGTTATCCTCCGGGGAACGAGCATCGGCAAAAACTGCATCGTCGGCGCGGGAAGCGTGCTGAAGGGTGCATATCCGGCGGGCAGCGTGATCGTGCAGAAGCGGCAGACCACTGCGACAGTTTACCCTTTGGAGAGAACGGAGAAGTAACGATGGAGCATAAACCTTACGGCCCCTACGAAACGTATTTCAAGCGGCCGCTGGATATCCTCTGCGCACTGGCCGCGCTGATCGTGTTCGGCTGGCTGTACATACTGGTGGCGGTTCTGGTGCGCATCATGCTGGGCAGCCCGGTCATTTTCAAACAGCCCCGCCCCGGCAGGGACGAGAAGATTTTCGACCTCTACAAATTCCGCTCCATGACCGACGAGCGGGACGAAAACGGCGAGCTTCTGCCGGACGAGGTGCGGCTCACGAAATTCGGAAAAGTCCTTCGCGCGACCAGTCTGGACGAGCTTCCCGAAGCGTTCAATATTCTGAAGGGGGACATGTCGGTCATCGGCCCCCGGCCGCTGCTGGTCAAATATCTGCCCCGGTACAGCGAGCGTCAGCACCGGCGGCACGAAGTCCGTCCGGGGCTGTCCGGCTACGCGCAGGTCCACGGCAGAAACACGGTCAGCTGGCAGGACAAATTTGAAATGGACGTAAAGTACGTAGACCACATTACCTTCCTCGGAGACCTGAAGATCATCTGGGACAGCGTGATGGCGGCATTTGTAAGGCGTGACGGCATATCCTCGGAAACGTCTGTCACGATGGAGGAATTCATGGGAAACGGGATGGTGGCAAAGTGAAGCGGCTTGTGATCCTCGGCGCCAGCGGGCACGGCAGAGTCGCCGCGGATATCGCCGGAAAAAACGGTTACGACAGCATTGCGTTTCTGGACGACACGAAAAAAACGTGCGGACGCTATCCCGTGATGGGGGAAAGCGCCCGGTTTTCGGAATATGACTGCGATTTCTTCGTAGCCATCGGCAATCCGCAGGTTCGCAGGCGGATGCAGGAGATGCTGCTCACCGCCGGGAAACAGGTCACGACGCTGATCCACCCCTCCGCGGTCATCGGGGAGGACGTGACCCTCGGCACCGGCACATTGGTTGCGGCGGGGGCGGTCATCAACCCCGGCGCGGTCATCGGCGATGGGTGCATCATCAACACCTGCGCGTCCGTTGACCACGACTGCGTTCTGGAAGACTTTGTGCACGTTGCCGTGGGCGCCCATGTGGCGGGGACAGTAAGCATCGGCGCGGGAACATGGATCGGCGCGGGCGCAACGGTGAGCAACAACCTTCAGATCTGCGGCGGCTGTATGATCGGCGCGGGCGCAGTGGTTATCAAAAGCATCACGGAAAGCGGGACATACGTAGGCGTTCCCGCGGAGAAAATCAAATGAGAATTCTGATCCTGACGAATTTCGACGTCGGCCTGTACCAGTTCCGAAGGGAGCTGATACAGGAGCTTCTGACGAAGAACGAGGTATATATATCCCTCCCCTACGGGGAACTGGTGGCGCCGCTGGTGGAGATGGGGTGCTTTTTTTTCGACACGCCCATGGAACGGCGGGGCATGAACCCGGTCAGGGACGCAAAGCTGTTTGCCGCCTACCGGCGCATATTCCGGGAGGTAAAGCCGGAGCTGGTGATCTGCTACACCATCAAGCCGAACATCTACGGCGGCTTTGCCGCGCGGCTGGCGGGGATACCCTACGCCGTCAACATCACCGGACTGGGGACAGCCTTTGAAAGCGGCGGATTGCTGAAAAAAATGGTCACGGTGATGTACCGGCTCAGCTGCAAAAAGGCGAAGACGGTATTTTTTGAGAATGCAGAAAACCGGCAGATTTTTCTTGACGCGAAAATCGTGAAAGAGCGCCAGACCTGCCTCTTAAGCGGGGCAGGGGTCAATCTGGAGCGCTACGCCGTGGCGGACTACCCGGCGGGGGACGTTGTAAAATTCCTGTTCATCGGCCGGATCATGCGGGAAAAGGGCGTTGACGAGCTGCTTTCGGCCATGAGACGGCTCACCGGCGAGGGCGTCCCCTGCACGCTGGACATGGTGGGCGGATACGAGGAAGATTACGGCGCGGTGGTGGAAGAAGCCGAATCCGAAGGGTGGTTAAAATACCGGGGCTATCAGGAGGATGTCCGCCCGTTCATCGCCGCGTCCCACTGCTTTGTCCTGCCCTCGTGGCATGAGGGAATGGCAAATACCAACTTGGAATGCGCTGCTTCCGGCCGGCCGGTGATCACCAGCCGCATTCACGGCTGCATGGAAGCGGTGGAGGACGGCGTGACAGGCTTCCTGTGCGAAAGAAAGGACTCAGGCAGCCTTTACGCGGCAATGAAGCGGTTCTGCGCCCTGTCCATGGAGGAGAGAAGATCCATGGGCTTAGCGGGCAGGAAACGCATGGAAGCCGTGTTTGACAAGAAAAGGGTCGTCGAAGAAACAATCAAACGACTATAATCTGCGCATGACAGGAGGTGCCGGAAAATGAAGGAACAGCCGCTGGTCAGCGTTATCATTCCCGTTTACAACGTGGAGCGGTATCTGGCACAGTGCCTTGACAGTGTCAGCCATCAGACTTACCAAAATCTGGAAATTATCTGCGTCAACGACGGCTCCCGTGACGGCAGTCCGGATATCCTGCGGCGGTACGCGGATGAGGATGCGCGGATACAGGTCATCGATAAGGCGAACGGCGGCGTATCCCGGGCGCGGAACGACGCGCTGGACTGCGCCCGCGGGGAATACATCATGTTCGTGGACTCGGACGACTGGGTCGAGCCGGACGCCTGCGAAAACGCGGTGAACGCAATGCGCGAATATGACGCGGATATCGTGATGTGGTCGTATGTGAGCGAAACGGAGAACCGTTCCTCCCGGAAAGTCATCTTCCCGGAAACGACGGTTTTTGAAAAGGAAGAAGTCCGGGCAAAGCTGCACCGAAGATTTGTCGGGGCAATGGGAGAGGAGCTTTCCCACCCGGAGCTGGTGGATTCCCTCTGCCCGGTCTGGGGAAAGCTGTACAGGTGTTCCCTGATTCAGAAAAGCGGCGCCAGATTTGTCGATCTGGCGGAGATCGGAAGCTACGAGGACGGCTTTTTCAATCTGGAGGTTTTTGGAAAGGCCGACAGGGTGGTGTATCTGGCAGCGTACCTGTATCATTACCGCAGGGACGGGTCTTCCTCGGTCACGTCCGGGTACAACCCAAGGCTGTATGACCAGTGGCAGACGCTCTACGACCGGATGGAAGCCATCATCCGGTCAAACCAGCTGGGCAGCGAGTATGAAGCCGCGCTGAATAACAGGATCGCGCTGGGCATTCTGGGGCTTGGGCTGAACATTACGGTTTCCACTCAGCCGATGGGGAAAAAAGTGAAGGATATCCACAGGATCATCCGTCAGGAAAGGTATCGGAAGGCGTACAAAAACCTGCCCTTAAATTATTTCCCAATCCACTGGAAACTGTTTTACGGCTGCGCCAGACATGGATTTGCCTTTGGTGTGTACGTGCTGCTCACCGTGATCCAGAGGATTATTTCAAGGTAAAGGAACAAGAAAATGATTATCCATTTTTCGGTTTTGGCCGTGATTCTGGTCTGCGCCCTGATCTGGGAGCGGCCAATCCGGTATCACAAGCTGAATTCCATATATTACGGCGAACGCTACGATTACAAGTCGCCGCTGATGCCCTGGCTGATCGTGTTCGGCTACATTGCCTATCTGGCCGCCATGCGCTCCGGAATGAACGATACCTCCGGCTATATTCAGTCGTTTGAGCATATCCCCGGCACATGGGACGACGTTTCCAGAATCCTTGACGGGGACGGCAAAGACAAAGCGTTTGACATAACCGCCAACATCTTCAAGATGTACGTGAGCGACGATTACCACGGGTGGTTTGGCCTGTTTGCGGCGGTGGAGTCCTGCATTTTCATTCATGTGCTGCGCAGGGAGTCCGTCAGCTTTCTGGACAGCTGCTTTGTGCTGTTCGCTACCACACTGTATTATAATTACTTTTCCATGATGCGGCAGTGGTTTGCCGTGGTGCTTCTGTTCGGCGGCGCAATATTCATCAAAGAGGGAAAAACGATCCCCTATATCCTTTTGTGTCTCTTTGCGGCGCAGTTCCACAACAGTGCGTATCTGTTCATCCCGGTCTATTTCATGGTAACAGGCAGGGCGTGGAGCCCCAAGCAGAACCTGATTATTATTGCGGCTGTGGTCGGCCTGTTTTTCCTGGAGCCGATTCTGGATGCCGTGGAAAGCTCTCTGGCAAATTCGACCTATGACTATGCGGTGGCGGCCATGAACAGCGATTCCGGTTCTTCCATCATCCGCCCTGTTATCGCGGCGGTGCCGGTGGTGATCGCATATATCCACCGTGACCGGATTGATGCAGGCAATAAAATGATACACATCTGCATCAATATGTCGCTGATAAACTTTCTGCTGAATCTTCTTGCGACGTTTACATGCGGACTGTACGTGATCCGTCTGGCAACGTATACCGCCGGCTACAGTCTGATCCTCTATCCCTACCTTCTGAATGTGACGGTCAGCAGTCGAAACAGGAGCGCCCTGAAAGTGGGATTTTACATTCTGTATTTTATTTTCTACTGCTATCAGATGTCCCATCAGGGTTCGTGGGGGTACAACAGCGACATTCTGGGAGTATTCTCCTGAGAGGAGAGGTAATGCATGACGACAGAGCCAGTCAGGGTTTTGAACCTGTTTACCATCATGAACCGCGGCGGCGCGGAGACCATGGTGATGAACTATTATCGGAACATCGACCGAAGCAAGGTGCAGTACGATTTCATGGTGCACCGTCAGGAGCGCGGCGCCTATGACGATGAGATCGAGGCGCTTGGCGGCAGGATCTACCGGATGCCGCCGATCCGCCCCTGGACTGCCGGGGAGTACCGGAAGACGGTGCGGGCGTTTTACGCAGAGCATCCCGAGTACCGGGTGATCCATTCCCACATGTCCGAGCTTGGCTATTACGATTTCCGGGAAGCGGAAAAGGCCGGTGTCCCGGTGCGCATCTGCCATGCCCACAACCGTCCATACGGAATCGACCTCAAATCTCCCGTCCGCTGGTATTACAAGGCCATGATGCGGCCGCATATTACGGATCTGTTCATATGCGGCAAGGAATCCGGGGACTGGCTGTTCGGCAGGAAGAACGAAGCCCGCTTCATCCAGCTGAACAACGCCATCGACGCCCGTCAGTATGCCTACTGCCCGGAAATCCGGCAGAAAATGCGGCAGTCGCTGGGCATCGGGGAGGGTCAGCTGGTCACCGGCCACGTGGGGCGCTTTTATCCGCAGAAGAACCATAAGTTTATCATTGATATTTTTCAGGCTGTCCGGACGAAAAATCCCGAGGCGGTTCTGCTGCTGGTGGGAAATGACGCCGGTGAGGGCGGAAAGGAAATCCACCGGAAGGCAGAGCAGCTGGGGCTGACCCCGTGGGTGAAATTTCTGGGAACCCGCGGCGACGTGGCGGAGCTGCTTCAGGCGATGGATGTGTTTCTGTTTCCGTCGCTGTTCGAGGGGCTTTCCGTCGCCAGCATCGAGGCGCAGGCCGCCGGATTGCCGGTGCTGATCTCCGACAGCGTCCCGATCGAGTGCAGGAAAACGGATCTGGTTCATGTCCTGCCCTTGAGCGCGCCGCCGGAAGAATGGGCAGGCAGCGTTCTGGAGCTTGCCAGAATCCCACGCCGCAATACTTATGAGGAAATCAGGGACGCAGGCTTTGACGTTGTGGAGAACGCCAAGTGGCTGCAGGCGTTTTATTTACAGGCAGCGCAGAGATAGGAGGGAGCTATGCCGATACTGACCATCTTTACGCCCGCCTACAACCGGGGACACACTCTTCCCCGTACATATGCTTCTCTCCGGCGGCAGGACTGCAAGGACTTCATATGGCTTGTGGTGGACGACGGTTCCACCGACAACACGGCGGAGCTTGTCAAAGTCTGGCAGGCAGAGGAGACGGAATTTGAGATACGCTATCTCTACAAGGAAAACGGCGGAATGCACACCGCCCACAACGCGGCCTACGCGAACATTGACACGGAGCTGAATGTCTGCATCGATTCAGACGACGCGCTGGCAGACGGCGCTGTCCGCTGTATTGTGGACCTGTGGGAGAAGACCGACCGCCGGAAATACGCCGGTATCATCGGACTGGACGCCGATATGAACACCGGAAAGGTGATCGGGACGGGCTTTCCCGAAGATATGAAGGAGACCACTCTGGCCGGATTTTACGACGCGGGCGGCAGCGGCGACAAGAAGCTGGTGTATCGCACCGACATCATGAAAGAATTGCCGCCGTATCCGGTTTTTGAGGGAGAAAAATATGTTTCTCTGGGATGGAAATACCAGCTCTGCGACCAGAAGTACAAGCTGGTGACCACCAATACGGTGCTGTGCAATGTAGAATACCAGCCGGACGGCTCCTCCAGAAACATGCTGCGGCAGTACCTGCGCAATCCCCAGGGCTTTGCGTTCATTCGCAAAGAGAATCTGAAGTACATCAAGGACTGGAAGCGGAATGTGACCGACGTGATCCACTACTGTTCCAGCAGCCAGATCAGCGGGAATCCCCACTATGTCCGGGAATCCCCCAGACCGTTTCTGACAGCGCTGTGCATCCCGGCGGGACGGCTGCTGACGGCGTATATCAGAAAGAAAGCACGAACGGAAGGGTAAAGAAAATGGCGGCAGAAAAGAAAATCGGTGTTGTGATCCCGGTCTATAACGCGAAGCGATATCTGCGGCAGTGTATCCAAAGCGTCCTGAACCAGACCTTTCAGGACTTCTGTCTGGTTCTGGTGGACGACGGTTCCCGTGACGGAAGCGGGAAAATCTGCGATACATACGCGGCGAAGGACTCGCGCGTTTGCGTGATACACCAGCCCAATCAGGGCGCGGTGCTGGCACGGGCTGCGGGCGTACTTTCGGAATATGCCCAGACGACAAAGTATATCTGCCTGTGTGATGCGGACGATATGCTGGAACCAGACGCGCTTCGTGTCCTCTATGAGGAAGCCGGGAAGAATGATCTGGACTGCGTGTGTGCTGCCACAGTGAAAATGTGGAAGGGCGTCAGATTCCGCAGCAAATTTCACGCCCCCTGCTTTGAGCAGCCCAAAGTATATTCCGGAGAGGATATTATCAACGATTTATATATCAGCTGCTTTGGTATCAGCAATTATCCCGTGTCACTGTATGCGAAGCTCTATCGCACGGAGCTGATCACACGGGTAATGGGTTATCCCCCTGTCGTATGGTTTATGGGAGACGATTTGAGCATAACACTTCGTCTGCTGCCTGAAACGCGGCGGCTTGGCATTTTGCCGGAGGCAGTCTACAATTACCGCATCGGCGGAAACACGTCCCGGTATATGCCATACATGCTGGATGATTTCCTGCGCCTTTACCGTTTCAAAACGGAAATGCGGCAAAAACATCCCATGCCCCAGGATGCGGAGTATTTCATGGCAGTTGAACTGCTGAACGTTCTGATGACTTGGTTTGAGATGTACAAACGGCAGGGAAAGCACACTGAGATGGAACTGATAAAGGAAATCGGGCGTGTGGCCGCCCTGCCGGAAGTGCAGGATGCTTTGAGAGTGTTGCAGGATAGAAATAAAAAGCACCGGATTTCAGGATATCTGGAGCATGGAGAGTATGGAAAGATCGCGGAAATAGTGATGCAGAAGCTGAAAAAGGAAGCGCCCAGGCGGCTGCTCAGGCAGATTCTGTATTCGCTGTAAACGAACAGGAGCATATATGATACCCAGAAAAATTCACTACTGCTGGTTCGGCAGAGGGGAAAAGCCAAGGCTGGCACAGAAATGTATTGCCAGCTGGAAAAAATACTGCCCGGATTATGAAATCATCGAGTGGAACGAAGATAACTTCGACGTGAACCGCAATGCCTACACGCAGATGTGCTATAAGGAGAAGAAGTATGCGTTCCTGACGGACTATCTGCGGCTTCTGATCGTGGAGGAGCACGGCGGCATTTATTTTGACACGGACGTGGAGGCGGTGCGTTCCTTTGATGAGCTGCTGGACAACCCGGCCTTTTTCGGCTTTGAGAATGACCGGTTCGTCAACACCGGCGAGGGCTTCGGCGCGGAACCCCATAACCCGGCGGTGCGGCAGATGCTGGCAGAATACGACCAGCTGCTGGACGGGCAGCATGGGACGATCGGCTGCCCCCGGCTCAATACGGATGCGCTGCTGAAGCTCGGGCTGGAGCTGAACGGCGAAAAGCAGAAGCTGAGCGGCGCCGTGGTATTCCCGGAGGATTATTTCAACCCAAGAAGCAGCGTCACCGGCGAATTGCGGAAAACGGAGAATACCCATTCGATCCACTGGTATTCGGCCAGCTGGATGCCATGGCACAAGCGGCTGCGGTCGGCGATCAGCAAGCCGGTGCATTTTATCCTGGGGAGGGCAAAAGGACGTGGCAGATGATACAAAGCGGATGAATGTCCTGTATTCCAGCGACGATAACTATGCCCAACATATGGGCGTGTCGATCTACTCCCTGCTCAGGCACAACGCCGAGTTTGAAAATATCCGGCTGTACGTGATCGACAATGATATCTCGCCTGAGAACAGAGATAAACTTCGGGAAATGGTGAGCCGGTTTTCCAATGCTGAAATTATGTTTCTTCCTTTCCTTGAGTGGAAGGAAAAGCTCCGGCTGAACATGAGCTGGGACATTTCCATCAGCTCCTATGCCAGACTGTTCGTCGGAGAGATGCTGCCTGAAACGGTTGACAGAGTGCTGTATGCAGATTGTGATATGATCGTCTGCGAACCGCTCCGCGAGCTTTGGAACACGCCATTGGACGGCAAGGTGTTGGCGGCGGTGCAGGACGGCATCAGCGCGGACACCAAGGCGGCTGTTGGATTGCAGGCCGGAATGCGCTATTTCAACGCGGGACTGCTTCTGATCGATCTGGCGGAATGGCGCGCCCGGAAAATGGGGGAAAGGTGCATGTCCTTTATTGAAGGACACGGGGGCAATGTCGTCCACCACGATCAGGGCGTCCTCAACGGCGTGCTGATGGGAGATTATGTAAACTTACCCACAAAAGACAATCTCATGACCATCCATTACATGCTCAGCCGGGAAAAGCTGCTGAACTATTTTCAAGAGGAAGCAGGCTTTTACCCTCAGGAGGAAATAGAGGCCGCGAAAAAGGCACCGGTGATCCTGCATTACACCCCCAGCTTCACCAGCAGACCGTGGTGCAGGGATTGCAGGCACCCGTTAAAGGCGCTGTACTGGGAAAATCTGGCGCAGACCCCGTGGAGGGGAGCCGCGCCGGAAAAATCGAAGGATAAGTGGTATGTAAAACTGATGAACTGGAGATATCGGAATCTCCCGTTCTGACAGGGGGGCACGGAATGATAAGCGTTATTGTGCCGGTGTACAATGGTTCGGCGTACATCGAGCGGTGCATCAACTCCATTACCGGGAGCACGTTCCGGGATATTGAGATCATTGCCGTCGAAAACGGATCGACGGACAATACATGGGAGGTACTGGAAGCGCTGGCGGCCGGAGATAGCCGGATAAAACCGATCTCCACGGAGATACGCGGGCTGTCCAACGCGCGGAATATCGGCATTGACCATGCGTCGGGGGACTGGATCGCTTTCGTTGACGCCGACGACTACATCAGCCCCTTGATGTATGAACGGCTGGCGGAAGCGGCGCAGACACACGGTGCAGATCTGGTGCTGTGCGATTTTGCGCAGGGGACGGAAGAACATTTCGACTTTACGGAGGCAAACTGCCCGGCAGAGGGCTGCAACACGGCGGAGGAACTGACAAGGGACGATTACTTCCTGAAAACATACCTTCGGGCGCAGTACAAATACAGCGTGGCATGGAACAAGCTGTTTCGCCGGGAAACGATGGGGAACATTCGATTCAACCCGAGCCTGCACTACATTGAAGACAGAAACTTTGCGATTCAATTTGTCCTGAACAGTAAGAAGGTGGTTTCCATTTCCGAAACCCTGTACTACTACTATCGGAACGGGAATTCTATCTCCAATTCGGCAGGCCAGCGGCAGAGGGTCGGGCAGGTATACGATACGCTTGAGGATATCGATATTCTGGAGCGCTCCGGGGAGAAACTGCTTTACCGCGACTGCGCCTACGCGAATCTGCTGCAGCTGGCGGACTTCAGGCTGCGTCAGGCGAAAAAGTACCACATGGACGATGTGCAGCAGGAGCTTCGCCCAATCATCGCCAGAGCAAGGAAAGCTGTAGTAAAGGGAGAACTGCCGCTTAAGGAAAAGCTCCGGTTTTTAGGGGAGCACTACTATTATGTGCTTCGGGGCTTACGAAAAAAGTGATTGGAACAGAGCATGAAACGGAAAATCATCATACTGCATTTTAATATGGAGCTTGGCGGGGCGGAGAGCAGTCTGCTGGGACTGCTGGATACCATCGATTATGACCGTTATGACGTTGACTTGTTCCTGTATGCCCATGAGGGCGAACTGATGTCGATGCTCAACCCCAATGTCCGTCTTCTTCCCGAGATGAAGGCGTACCGGGCGCTGACGGAATCCATGAAACAGAATTTTGCGCAGGGCTGCATCCCGATTGGGATGGCGAGGGCCGCGGCGAAGATCAGATGTGCCCTTTCCAGAGGCCCGATGCAGAGCGGGCATAACTACAAGCAGTATTTCCACAAGCTGTGCATCCCCTATCTTCCGGATATTCCGGGAGACTACGACCTTGCGATCAGCTTCAATGACCCGCATTACATCGTCGGGAAAAAGGTCTCCGCGAAGGTCAGGATGTCATGGTTCCACACCGATGCTTCTCAGATGGTCTTCTGCGACGCCATCGAGAAGGAAATGTGGGGGATGTCCGACTACGTGGTGAACGTGTCGGATGCGTGCAAGCAGGCGTTTGACGCGAAGCACGGCTATCTGACGAACAAGTCCATTGTTGTGGAAAATATGCTGTCAAAGAACCTTGTGCAAAGCAGAAGCGCGGCATTTTCCGCCGAGCGGGAGATGCCGTCAGACGGCAGCATTCGCCTGCTGTCGATTGGCCGGTTCTGCGCTGCCAAGAATTTTGACAATGTGCCGGATATCTGCCGCCGGATATTGGCTTCGGGCTGCAATGTAAAGTGGTATCTCATCGGCTACGGCGGGGATGAAGCGCTGATCCGGCAGCGGATACAGGACGCCGGGATGGAGGAGCGGGTCATCATTCTGGGGAAAAAGGAAAACCCGTACCCCTACATCAAAGCCTGCGATCTGTACGTTCAGCCCAGCCGGTACGAGGGAAAATCGGTGACCGTTCGGGAAGCCCAGATCCTGAACAAGCCCGTGGTGATCACCGGTTACGCCACCTCCGCCAGCCAGCTGGAGGACGGCGTGGACGGCGTGATCGTCCCCATGGACAACGAAGGCTGTGCGGCGGGGATCGCGGCAGTGCTTCGGGATGAGGCGCTGCGGCAAAAACTGACCGAAAACACGAAAATAAGAGACTATACAAACGCCGGGGAGATCGAGAAGATCTACAGGCTGCTGGAAAACGTATGAAGATCAAAACAATTACCTGCCATGACGTGTACAATGTGGGCGCGAGCTTGCAGGCCTACGCGCTGGTGACCTACCTGCGCAAGCTGGGGCATGACGCCCAGATCATTGACTATAAGCCGGACTATCTGAGCAATCATTATCCGCTTTGGGGGCTGGGGAATCCCGCATACGATAAGCCGGTCATTCGGGAGCTGTATAACCTTGCGAAACTGCCGGGGCGGCTTAAGGCCAGAAACGGGAAAGCGGAATACGACCGGTTTACCGCGGAGTTCCTGCCGCTGACCCCGCGCCGCTACACGTCCAATGACGACTTGAAGCAAAACCCGCCGGAAGCGGACGTCTACTTTGCGGGAAGCGACCAGATATGGAACTGCTTTTTTCCCAACGGAAAAGACCCGGCGTTCTATCTGGACTTTGCGCCTGCGGGCAGCGTCAGAGCGTCCTACGCGGCCAGCTTTGCCATGGACGACATTCCGAAGGAATGGAAGCCGGACGTGAAGCGGCGGCTGTCCGGGCTGGATCATATTTCGGTCCGGGAAAGCTCCGGGGCGGCAATCGTGGAGCGGCTGGGCATTCCGGGGGCCGTGCAGGTGATGGACCCGGTGTTCCTGCTGGACAGCGAAGCATGGGCTTCCATTGAGAAGCCCGTTCCCAATACGGAGCCGTATGTCCTGCTGTACGATTTTGACCGCAATCCGGAGATGGTTCGCTTCGCGCGGAGAATGGCGGAGGAAAACGGATGGAAGCTGTACTCGGTGCTTTCCTGCAAAGAATGCGACAGATGCTTCGAGCAGGATGGGCCGCTGACGTTCCTGAATCTGGTACACCATGCGCAGTTTGTGGTATCCAACTCCTTCCACGCCACCGCGTTTTCGCTGATTTTCCGGAAGCAGTTCGTGGTATTCAACCGGCAGGAGCATATCAATACAAGAATGCGGGACCTTCTTTACGGCCTTGGCCTGCGGGACTGCCTGATGGACAGCGCCGGCAGGGACTGCCCGCGGATCGACTATCCACAGATTTTGGAAAGATTGGACGAGAAAGTAAGCGTGTCCAAAGCGTACATTGAAAACGTTTTGTCAGAGGGGAAACGATGAAGAAGATCCTGTTCATGATCAATTCCATGGGCGTGGGCGGCGCGGAAAAGAGCCTGTCCTCCCTGCTGAACCTGTTTGACTACCAGCGGTATGACGTGTATCTGCAGATGATAAACCGGGGCGGCACGTTTGAAAAGCTGCTGCCGCCGCAGGTGAAGATTCTGCCGTCGATACCCTATTTTCAGTTCTGCGGTCTGCCCCTTGTAAAGCAGCTGACAGCCGGGAACATCCGCTTCTTAAAGGCGCGTCTGGCCGTCAGCGAACAGCTGAGAAAGAACGACCGCGCCGGTAAACCCCTCCACGCCACGCAGGTTCTTTGGAATGGCGCGCGCAATGCGTTTGACCTGCTTCCCGGGGCGTATGACGTGGCCATTGCATGGGGTCAGGGGACGCCCACGCATTTTGTTGCGGAGAAAGTTAACGCTGCGAAGAAAATCGCATGGGTCAATGCCGACTACGAGGGCGTTGGATTTGACAGAGGCTTTGACCGGGAAACTTATGGGAAATATGATTATATTTCCTGCGTTTCGGAACAGCTGTCGGAAAAATTCAGAGAGGTCTTTCCCGAATACGCCGAAAAAGTGGTAACGGTTTACGACATCAACAGCGAAAAGCTCATAAGAAGCATGGCGGAGGAACCGGCCGATTTGCCGTCCCTTCACGGAACGGTGATAACGACCGTGGGACGATTGGTGACGCAGAAGGGGTATGACATCGCGATCGAAGCCGCCCGCATTCTGAAGGAACAGGGCGCAGACTTTACCTGGATGGTCTGCGGTGAAGGCCCGGAGCGAAAAATGCTGGAAGAAAAGATCGGCCAATATGGTTTGCAGAAGGATTTCATTCTGTTGGGAGTGCAGGCAAACCCCTACCCCTATATGAAAGCGGGAGATATTTACGTGCAGACTTCCCGCTTTGAGGGCTACTGCCTGACGCTGACCGAGGCCAGAATTCTGAACCGCCCCTGCGTGGCAACCAATTTTGACGTCGTATATGACCAGATGGTACAGGGTGAAAACGGCCTTGTGGTGGAAATGACCCCGGAGGCCGTAGCGGAGGGAATTCTGCGTCTGATGCGCGACCCTGCTTTGTATGCCCATATCCGCCAGTACCAGCAGTCCGAGGGAAAGGGAAACGAGGGGGAAATCCAGCGGGTTTTCCGGATTCTGGAAGGGTGAAAAGGAAGACGGAAGAGCGACCCCTGCGGAACCATTCGCGGTGAAGCATACGAACATGACTGTGCCGTCAGACGGCGCTTTCCCAATGTCTAAGCTAAGGAGATCAGAAAGTGAAAGGGTCCAGAACGCAGAAATCTGTCACAAATACAGTGGTATCGTTTGCCTCGCAGCTGATCGTGATTCTGCTGGGGTTCCTGTCCCGGCGGGTCCTGATCTACAGTGTGGGCGTGGAATATCTGGGCATCAACGGCCTGATGAGCAACATCCTGACCATTTTCTCGCTGGCGGAGTCCGGTATAGGACTGGCGATCGGTTATGCGCTGTATAAACCTCTGGCGGAAAACGATATTGAACAGGTCAAATCGCTGATGCGGTTTTTCAAGTATACTTACCGCGCACTGGCGATAGGAACGGCTGCGATCGGGATAGCATTTTACCCGCTGCTTCCATTCTTCCTGAAAGACAATACCGCGCCGGATGCCAATCTCGTGTATTGGCTGTTCCTGCTTGGTTCGGTGTCCTCCTATTTGTGGGTCTATAAAACGACGCTGAACACCTCGGACCAGAATAAGTATCTTTATACCATCGCAAGCACCATTGCGCAGATCGTGGTGCTGGTGCTGAAGGTGCTGATACTGTATTTTGCGCAGAATTATATTCTGTACCTTGCTGTTGACATCGGCACGACCATTGTCAAGAACCTGATTTTCTGCCGCATTGTTGACAGGCGGTATCCATATCTGAAGGACAAGAACGTCCGGAAGCTTGACCCCGAAGTCCGCAAGAGCCTGTTTACAAACATCAAGGCGCTTTTTCTGGGGAAGGTGGGCTATATCATTTCCCAGTGTTCCGACAATCTGGTTATTTCCTCGCTGGTCAGCGTGACCGCCGTGGGTATGTACAGCAATTACACGACCCTGATCACTTCTGTTTCCGGGTTTGTGACCACCTTCTCCAGCGGTGTTACAGCCAGCATGGGCAACCTGATCGCAAGCGAAACGAAGGAGCGGGCATACGAAGTGTACAAGCGGGTAGATTTTATCAACTACTGGCTGTATACGTTCACGGCGACCTGCCTGCTGTGTCTGGTAGAGCCGTTCGTCGCGATCTGGCTGGGGCAGGACTTTGTGCTGACAAAGGCCATTTTGATTCTGGCAGTTGCGATATACTATTTCAAGGGGATCAACTCCGGGATCGACATTGCCAAAAACGCGGCCGGACTGTATTACCCGGACCGGTTTATCCCGATGGCGGAAGCCATTGCAAACATGGTGATCTCTATCGTTCTGGCAAAGCGGTACGGCATTGCCGGTGTTCTGTTTGGCACGCTGGTCAGTTTCCTTGCCCTGTCCTTCTGGGCAAAGCCCTATTTTGTCTGCCGGGACGTATTCGAGGTCTCCTTTGCCAGATACGCTGTCCGGGAGGGGCGGGAGATTGTGGTTTCCGTTCTGGTTGCCGCTGGAACGTGGTATGCGGTTTCACTGGTGTCGCTGGAAAATGTGCTGCTGAGCTTTGGTGTGAAGGCGCTGCTCGCTCTGGCGCTATCCAACGGTCTGCTGCTGTTGGTTTATTTTAAGACGAGCGAATTCCAGTACCTCCGCGGGCTGCTGGAAAGCGCGGCGAACCGTATTGGGAAACGGAAAAAAGCATGAATAAACTTTTTTGGCTGATTTATATACAGCCGCTGCACAGGATCATGATCTTCATGATTCTGGCGGCGGTGCTGTGGGGATATCTGGGGAACAGGGAACATGGCAGCAGGCGGTGGCGGATACTCAACGCGGCCGTTTTTGCCGGAATCGCGGCGGTGATCTTCTATATGACGGTCTGCGCAAGAGGGGAAGAAACGGCGGAAGCTGTGCTTGTTCCATTTCAGAACTTCCGGGAGGCCAGAGAGCAGCCGGAACTGTACCGGTCGATGCTGATGAATGTTCTGCTGTTTTTCCCCATCGGGCTGTCCCTGCCGTTCGTGCTGGGGAAATGGAAGCTGTCCGTCCCCGTCACGGTCGTGCTGGCGTGCCTTTCTTCGGCGGGAATTGAATATTTGCAGTACCGTTACAGTCTGGGAAGATGCGAGGTGGACGACGTCATCATGAACACGCTGGGAGCGCTGCTGGGCTGCTCGGCCCGGTGGATATCCCACAGTCGGAAAAGGAAATAGACAGACCGCGCTTTTTGGAAAATCCGTTTTGGGAGAACGGTTTCCCTCCTTCGACATATCTTGACTTTTGACAAAAAATGCTTTATACTGTATCCGTGTTTATATATGCATCCGTACCCCGCCGCGCGGGGGCGCGGAACGCTTTTTACAGACAGGGGGGCGAAGGAATGCGCGTACATGGAAATTGCCGGCGGCTGACTGCGGTTCTGCTTTCGCTGACGCTTCTTTGCGGCATCGCCGCTCTCCCTGCCACCGCCGCGTCTGTTGGCGAAGCGGTACGTGCGGGCATTCCGGAAAACGCGGTCCCCGGTGATATCCGGATCACGACCTACGCCGTGCCGAATGAGGCGCAGATGGCGGGTCTGCGGGAGGATGCCGCGCAGAAGACCCCTGACGGATTTGTTTTTTACGGCTGGTACGTAACAGGAGAGGAAGGAAGCTTCGCCATTGCCGACAGCGGGCTTGAAAACTGGCTCTGTGAGATTTATGCCAACGTGGCGCAGGACGAGGATTGCAGACTCGTGCTGCAATACCTGTACATCCCTGCGGAGGTGAAGGCCCCTGCGGAACCGACGGCGGCCGTCGAGGAGACGGCTCCCGCAGTTACCGAGGAAGCAGCTTCGGAGACCACCGGAGAGGACGTCCCGGAGGAGACGCAGAGCGAAGAAAAGACGGTCATTTCCACCATTCCGCAGTATTTCCAGAACGACTACCCCTACACCATGTACGGCAGCGGCACCATTGCGACCAGCGGATGCAGCATCGTTTCTCTGGCCATGGTGGCAAGCTACCTGACCGACCATGAATACACCCCCGACGAGCTGGCGCACTATTTCGGCGGACGGGCGATCAACAACATTGCCCGGCTGGAATACGGCAACAAGACGCTTCAGCTTGCCTGTAAGAAGGCAGCGAACTGGCACGTTGTCTACAAGGCGCTGCAGGAGGGGCAGGTCGCCATCGTGCTGATGAACCACAACTCCATCTTCACCAATTCCCAGCACTTCATCGTTCTCGCCGGCATCAATGAAAACGGGAAGATCATCGTCAATGACTCCAACCGGGACAATTACGACTTCTGGCAGCTGAAAAAAGGCTTCGAGGAAGGCTTTAACCCGGAAGACATTCTGCTGGGCTACGACGGCGCGTGGATCTACGACAAGAGCGCCATGCCGGAGGAACCCTTCATTTACTACGAGGAGGAACCCGAACGGGGCGAGCCCCGGTACGCCGATATTACGCTGAGTCAGGACGATATCAAGCTCCTGGCGAAGGTCGTCTGGGTGGAAGCCCAGGGCGAGTGCGCTGAGGGTCAGCAGGCCGTCGCGGAGGTGGCGCTGAACCGGATCGCCTCCGACAGCTTCCCTGATAACCTCCATGACGTGATCTACGGGCAGGGACAGTTCCGTTCCGTGCCCCGTCTGGACAAGGCGGAACCCTTCCAGGCGCAGTACGAGGCCATTGAAAGAGCGATCTACGGCCCCTATATCTTGCCGAAGGAAGTGGTGTATTTCGCCACGAAGCCCACCAACAGCAACATCTGGGGACAGATCGGCGGACATATCTTCTGCTATGGGAACAACTACATCGCCGCGGCGGAGAAATAAACAGCCCGGAAAATGAAATTTGACCCCCGCCGTGCGGCGTGACCGCGCGGCGGGGGTTTCCTGCGCAATAAAAAAGCCCTGCCGGAAGGCAGGGCGGTTGACAAAATGAAAGATTTGGGATATAGTATGGATACAGGGGTGCTACCAGTAGGACGGCTCCCCCATGCGTTACGAAGAGATAATCGTTACTTTGGAGGGCAGCGGTTATCTCTTCTTGTTATTTGCCTAGAGAACCAGGGCAATGACAGCAGCAATGAGCATGCAGAATTGGAAAATTCCTTCCCATGTAACATCCATACCTGTCACCCCCTCTCGTTTACGATCGGGGGCAAAAGAAGCATCACCCCCGAAAAAATTGAGGGGAACCGCCTACCGGGGTACTGGTAGCACCACCGATAGCATAGCACAAATTTCGACAGATTGCAAAAAAGAGCGGGACATATCGCGCAGCAATGCGGCGATATGCCCCGCCCGGTTTTTACCGGGATGTCCGCAGACCTTACCGGTCAGCGGATGTCATACACGGACTTGATGGTCAGATTCTGTTCCAGCTCCTCCACGCTGCGGGAGGTCTGCACCGTCACGCGGTAGGGCGCGGGGGCGGTGAGAGCGAAGAAGTTGTCGGACAGAACGCAGTCAAAGTCCCGGAAGTCCAGAAAAACGCCCTTGGCAAATACATCGGCCTGAACGGAAATTTCCGCCCCACCGGGGACGGGGGCGATCCGGACGTCAAACGCCGGCTTGCGCCACTGGAAATGCTTGGCAGGCACCAGCAGTTCCACCTGACGCATAAGGAAGCGGCCCTGCTCATCGTACAGGTCGGCATACAGGAAGGTGTCGTAGGGGTCGCGGCTGTCCACGCGGTAGGTCAGCACATCTCGGGAGGACAGTGCTTCCACCTCCACATCCCGGCGAAGCCCGTCCAGCACGGTCAGATCCCCCCGGCACATGGCCAGATGAATGTGGCCGCGGAAACCGGCACGGGTCTCGTTGGCAATGTTAACGGTGAGCGCCCCGTTTTCCAGAAACAGGCCCATGGCCACGGGGGCGTAGAACTTCCGGGCGGCGTAGTGCAGTGCTTTGTAGCGCCCGAAGCAGTCCACGCTGGACCAGGAGGCCACCGGCCAGCAGTCGTTGAACTGCCAGTAGGTGGAGCCCATGCAGTACCCCCGCTGACGGCGGAAGTGTTCCACGCCGTATTTGATGGCGTCCGCCTGAAGCAGCTGGGACGCATACACCAGATTCTCAAAGGTGGCAGGATACAGGTAATTGTCCGCCAGATACCGCAGGATCTTCCCGTTGCCGCCCCGGCACTTCTGATGGTTCTCCATGACGCGGGAGAAGCAGTTCATGTCTTCCTCCCGGGCGAATGTGCGGATGGTCTTCATGGAGGGGAAGCTCTCAAAGCCATACTCGGAGCAGAAGCGGAAGCGTTTCTGACGGTAGGTGGTGAAGGGGACGCCGCCGTGCCAGACCTCCCAGTAGTGGGTGTCGCCCTTGGCGGGGTTGTCCGGGTCGTCAAAACCGCCGCCGGAGGAGGGACTGGACGGCCAGTAGTAGGTGTCCGGCGCATAAGTCTCGCACAGCTCCGGCAGCAGATGGCCGTACAGGCGGGTGTAATCGTCCCGCACCAGCTGGTTGTCCCGGGAGCCCCAGTTGATGACACCGCTTTCCATCTCGTTGTTGCCGCACAGCAGGGCGAGGGAGGCGTGATGGTGCAGCCGCTTCAGGTTGCAGATGGCTTCCTGCGTGAACTCCTCGGCCATCTCCGACGTCAGATAGATGTTGGCGCAGGCGACCATGAAGTCCTGCCATACCAGCAGGCCGTATTGATCGCACAGCTCGTAGAAGCGGCTGTCGGGGTAGTACCCGCCGCCCCAGACCCGCAGGGTGTTGAAGTTGGCGTCCACAGCCTGACGGACGATGGTTTCCCACCGCTGGTCGGTGACGCGGCTGAGCAGACTGTCCATGGGAACCAGATTCGCGCCCATGGAGAAAATTTTCACGCCGTTCAGCACAAAGCAGAATTCGCTGCCCTTGCCGTCCGCGTCCGGCTCCGTGCTGACGGTGAGGGTGCGCAGGCCGAGCTGCTTGTGGCAGCGGTCGATGACCTCGCCGCCGCAGACCAGCTCCACATCCAGATCATAAAGGGGCTGGTCGCCGTAGCCCCTTGCCCACCACAGCTTCGGGTTATCCACTTGGATAATGCCGTGGCCGTTTTTCAGGAGAACGCGCTTGCCGTCGAAGTCTGCGTAAATCTCGCACCCGGCGTGACATTTGGTGGTCACGTCCAGCTCCACCGAGACGCTGCCGTTTTCGTGGTGCTGGCGGACGGCCACGCCGTCGAAACGGTCCACGTTCCAGCCCTTCAGCTCCACGCCCCGGAAAATGCCCATGTCCGGCAGGGTGGGGCCCCAGTCCCAGCCGGACTGGTACATGGCCTTGCGCAGATGGGCGGCGCCGGGGAGGGTGTCGCCGTCGTTCATGTACAGGTAGTGCTTGTGCTGCTGTTGGGCGAAGTAGCGCCGGGGGGACTTGAATTCCAGCCGGAGGGTGTTTTCCCCGGCTGTCAGCAGGGGCTTGACCTCGTAGACGTACTCCCGGTGCATATTTTTGACCTTGCCCAGCAGGGTGCCGTTCAGGTAAATATGGCAGATGGTGTCAAGCCCATGAAATACCAGCTCGATATGTTCCCGCGTGAGCAGAGCGGGCGGGGCGGAAAAGACGGATTCAAAGACGCAGTCCTTTTCGGCCAGATATTGCAGCTCCCGCTCATTTGTGCCGTAGAAGGGGTCGGGGATTTTTCCGTGGTCATAGAGCACGCTGTACATGGTGCAGGGCGCCTGACAGGACAAAGGCCCAAGGTTGTCATAGTACAGTGTCCAATCTTGAATGTTCATGAAGGTTCCTCCAGATTCGGGATTTGCTGTTATTATGGCGCAAAACGGCGAAGGTTTCAAGTCCCAATCTTCCGGGGCGGCCATCGGGGAAGAAAGAAGGTCTGAAACCGCAAAATTCGCAAAAAAAGGATTGCCAAACGGTGCAAAGCATGTTATAATGCTCTGTGTGTCCGGCCGAAGGGCGCCGCGCCAACATTGGGATGTCGCCAAGCGGTAAGGCACCAGACTTTGACTCTGGCATTCGTCGGTTCAAATCCGGCCATCCCAGCCAAATCTGATCCGCTAGCTCAGTTGGCAGAGCAACTGCCTTTTAAGCAGTGGGTCCGGGGTTCGAATCCCCGGCGGGTCACCAGAAAAAGCACGCTTCGGCGTGCTTTTTCGCTTATTTCAGAAGACCAAAGACCTTTTGAAATAAAGGGTCTGACAATCTGCTGCGCGCACGCCCTGGCCGCCTGCGGGCTGCTTTCCTCTGCGAGGTTTTTGATACTATTTCCTGATTAAAATCTTTGATTTTAATCAGGAAGGCATCGCCTAATGGCGCTGCCGGTTTTGTGATTTATAAGGAAAGAAATCACAAAACAAGTCTCATATGAACTTCGTGCCCTTGGGGCAATTAAAATCTTTTCTAAAGATTTTAATTGAAGTTCAGTATGATATGGTGAAACAATCAAGGCTTTCCCCGGAGGGGAAGCCTTGATTCGTATAAAGGAAGACAAAATAAAAACGCCGCTGAAAAATCAGCGGCGGATTTATATGCCAGGATAATCAGACGGCGCGCTCAACCTTGTTGGAGCGGAGGCATCTGGTACAAGCGTACACATGGCAGGGGGTCCCGTTAACGACAGCCTTGACGCGCTTCACGTTGGGCTTCCATGCACGGTTGGAACGTCTGTGGGAGTGAGAGACCTTGATACCGAAGGTTACGCCCTTACCACAAAAATCACACTTAGCCATTTTCTAGCACCTCCCATCCGATAATGACTCGATAAATACGCCAATTCACAGGCGCTTAGATATAATATCAGATTTCGCGGTAAAATGCAAGTGTTTTTTTCAAAATAATTTGTTTTTTTGAAATGTATTGATATTCCCGCCCCGTACGGGTATAATGGTGGGGAAAAGCTTGCTTTCGGGGTGAAAACCATGACGGATACATACAGTGTGCCGCTGAAAACGCTGGTAAAGGAATTTAATCTGGAAGTCACCTATGCGTCCACGGATTTTGACGCCATCCGCATCACCGTTGAGGACGTGGCAAGACCCGGCCTTCAGCTGGCGGGCTATTTTGACCATTACGAGCCTATGCGTCTGCAGGTCATGGGCAATGTGGAAATGAGCTATGTGGACAAATTGCAGCCCAAGGAGCGGGGCGCGATTTTCGACCGGCTGTTTTCCTACAAATTTCCGGCGCTGCTCATCGCCCGGGACATCCCGCCTCACGCCGAGTGTCTCCAGATGGCGCAGAAGCACAATGTCACCGTTCTGCGCACCAAGGAAGCCACCAGCACCATCGTCTCCACCATCATCACCTACCTGAAAGCCGCGCTGGCGCCCCGGATCACCCGCCACGGCGTGCTGGTGGAGGTCTACGGCGAGGGGATTCTCCTGATCGGCGACAGCGGCATCGGCAAGAGCGAGGCTGCCGTGGAGCTGCTCAAGCGCGGCCACCGGCTGATCGCCGACGACGCTGTGGAAATCCGCAAGGTCTCCACAAATTCGCTGGTGGGCACCGCTCCCAAGCTGATCCGCAATTACATCGAGCTGCGGGGCATCGGCATCATCAACGTGGCGAAGCTGTTCGGCATGGGCGCCGTTCGCACGGAAAACGAGATCAACCTGATCGTGAACATCGTTCCATGGAACACCCAGGAGGTCTATGACCGGCTGGGGCTGGAGGAGCAGTACATGGAGCTGCTGGGGGTCAAGGTTCCCATGAACACCATCCCCATCACCCCGGGGCGGAACCTTGCCATGATTCTGGAGGTTGCCGCCATGAACAACCGTCAGAAAAAGCTCGGCTACAACGCCGCGCTGGAGTTCACGGAGCAGGTCAACCAACATTTCGACGAAAACATGGGAAGAAACACATGAAAGAGTTTACCATCGGCAAGAACGACGCGGGGCAGCGCTTAGACCGTTTTCTTGCGAAGGCAGTGCCGCTGCTTCCGCCGTCTCTGGCGCAGAAATATATCCGCATCAAGCGCATCAAGTGCAACGGCAAGCGCATTGACCGGGACACCCGCTTGCAGGAAGGCGACGTCTTACAGCTGTATATCAACGACGAATTTTTCGACAAGCCCCGGGAAGATAACGCCTACCTCACCGTGGCAAATCCCAAGCTGAACATCGTCTACGAGGACGAAAACATTCTGCTTGTGGACAAGCGCCCCGGTCTTGCGGTGCATCCCCACGACGGCGCGGAGTACGGCCGCACCCTGATTGACCACATCCAGTCCTATCTGTATCAGAAGCGGGAGTGGCGTCCCCGGGAGGAAAACGCCTTCACCCCGGCGCTGTGCAACCGGATTGACCGGAACACCGGGGGCATCGTGATCGCCGCCAAGACGGCGGAAGCCCTGCGGGTGATGAACCAGAAGATCAAGGATCGGGAGATCGACAAGCGATATCTTGCAATCGTGGAAGGGAGCCCCAAGCCCAAAGAGGGGAGCCTGAAAGGGTATCTCTTCAAGGACGCCCAGAAAAACCGGGTGTACGTCACGGACACGCCCCAGCCCGGCAGCAAGACCTGCCAGACCAATTACAAAACCCTCGCAAGCGCGGCGGGGCTTTCTCTGGTGGAGTGCGAGCTGATCACCGGTCGGACGCACCAGATCCGCGCCCAGTTCGCCCACGCGGGACACCCCCTGCTGGGAGACGGCAAGTACGGCAAGCTGGACAAGCGCTTCGACCGGAGCTATCAGGCGCTGTATTCCTACAAACTGACCTTCACTTTCACCACGGATGCAGGGTCACTTGCATACCTGAACGGCAAGTCCTTTCAGGTGGAAAAGGTGGACTTTGCGGAACAGTATTTTCCCAATGTGAAAATATAAAAATGGCATCCCGGACGGGATGCCATTTTGGCGTATTTCAAGGGCCTTGCGGAGGAAAGGTATAAGGGGAAAAACGGTTAATTAAAGCGGGGCAAATCAAACCGGTAAACTGGAAGCTATTGAAGCCCAAACGTTTTTGCAGGGATATCAATTCCTAGCATTTTCCCAAACGCCAACGCCCATTTGACAAAGTTATATGATATTGACGTAATTATATTACCAGCTATAATATATCCCGCCTCAACCGGCTTGCTTAAATTGTCATCCCATCCCACCATTTCAGCTAAATCACTTTCTGAAAAACCTTCTTCAAAGATTTCTTCTTTGTTGATACCAGCCATGAATGGTTTTCCATTCAGTAATCCAGCCCTAACAAGTAACAGGGGTGCAATAGAAATGGCGCCTATTGTCTTTCCCTCAAACTTCTTGATGAAATCTATAATTCTTTCATTCTCAATAGCTTCTCTGATATCCATTGCGCCCGGCAATATCAAACTGTCGTACGCATCCAAATCTAGATTATCGATAGTATCATCAGGTAATACCGACAGCCCATCTTCACTTCTGATTGCCTCTCTTGTAATTCCAAAAACCGTAATCGGTTTTTCGGCAAGTGCCAGTATCTCAAGTACGGTACTGATTTCAAAATTACAAAATGAATCGTATATCAATATGGCCGTTTTCTTCATATCAGTCGTCCTCCGTATTCCAATTTATTGAACTTTCATTCAGTATAGCACACACAAGACCAGATAGCAAGCGATCAGCGAGGGCACAAATCCTTTTTGACAGTCAAAATGGCATCCCGTCCGGGATGCCATTTTTCGTATGCAGCTATTGCCAGCCCGCGTCCTCGGACTCGGATTTGCGCTGGCGGGAGAGAAGCGCCTGAACGGCGTCCTTCACGTCCGCGCCTTCGTAAAGCACCTTGTAGGCGGCGTCGGTGATGGGCATATCAATGCCCTTTGCCTTGCCCAGCTCATAGGCGGATTTGGCGGCATAATAGCCCTCCACCACCGCGCCGACCTCCTTCATGGCGGTCTGGGGATCCTTACCCTGACCGATCAGAATGCCCGCCCGGCGGTTGCGGGAGTGCATGGAGGTGCAGGTGACGATCAGGTCGCCCACACCGGCAAGTCCGGCGAAGGTCTCCTTTTTCGCACCCAGCGCCACGCCCAGACGGGCGGTTTCCGTCAGACCACGGGTCATGAGCATGGCCTTGGCGTTGTCACCAAAGCCGAGACCGTCGGTGATGCCGGCGCACAGGGCAATGACATTTTTCAGCGCCGCACCCAGCTCCGCGCCCACGGGATCGGGGCTGGTGTACACCCGCAGGGTGTCCGCCATGAAGGCGTCCTGCACAAATTCCGCCAGCGCCTGATCGGTGCTGGCAGCCAGCAGACCGGTGGGCAGATTGATGCAGACCTCCTCGGCGTGGCTGGGGCCGGTGAGGGCGACGACATTTTTGCCGGTCTCCTGAGCGACCACCTGACTCATGCGCAGATGGGTGCCCTGCTCCAAGCCCTTGGTGACGGAGACCACCACGGCATCTTCGTCAATGTAGGGAGCCACACCCCGGCTGACGGCGCGCAGGGGGAAGGAGGGCGTTGCCATGACCACCAGCTTGCAGCCCCTGACGCAATCGTAATCGCCGCTGATTTTTAAGGTTTCCGGCAATACCGCCGCGGGAAGGCGGGGATTGTGATGGGTTTCCAGCATTTCCGGAATCTTGTCCTTTTCGTACGTCCACATGGTCACGTCGTGACCGTTTTTGCACAGACGGACGGCCAAAGCGGTACCCCAGGCGCCGCTGCCAACTACTGCTGCTTTCATGATTTGCTTCCTTTCCCAAAGAGATTGGTTTTCCGCTCCTCGCCCCGGATCAGGCGGAGGATGTTTGCCCGGTGCATGAAGACGCACAGCGCGCCCATGAAAATGCCCCCGGCCATAACGTACACGTGGTCATGCTGAAAGACGGCAAAGCCCACGGCAAAGGTGATGGAGGCCAGCACGCTGCCCAGAGAGACGTACTTCGTGATGAGATAGGTCACGAAGAAAACAACGCCGATGAGCAGCCCGATGCGCCAGTCGATCGTCCATGCAATGAACCAGCCGCTTAAAATGCCCTTGCCGCCCCGGAAGCCCTGTAAGGCAGGGAAATCATGCCCCAGCATTACACAGACACCCGCAAGGGTCATCCCCTCCAGACGCAGACCGTAAGGCTCAAACACAAGAGCGCCCAGCAGACAGGCGAGGACGGCCTTGCCTACGTCGATGGCAATGACCATCGCGGAGCGCCCCGCGCCATAGCTGCGGATGAAATTGGTCAGCCCCGCGTTGCCGCTGCCATGGCTGCGCACGTCGTCGTGAAGCATTGCGCTGACGCAGATGGCGCCGTTATGGTTGCCGAGAAAATAGGAGACAAGGGCGGTAATGAGGATTCTTGAGAGCATCATTCGTCCTCCTTGTCGCCCCGCTGCCGGATGGTGATGCGGATGGGGGTGCCGTTCAGGCCGAAGACCTCCCGGATCTGGTTTTCCAGATAGCGCTGATAGGAGAAATGGAACAGCCGGGCGTCGTTGCAGAAAATGACGAAATGGGGCGGCTTGGTGCTGGCCTGGGTCATGTAGAAAATCTTCAGGCGGCGGCCCTTATCCGTAGGCGGCTGCACCCGGGCGGTGGCGTCGGCGAGGACGCTGTTCAGCGCGCCGGTGGTGATGCGGCTGGTATTCTGGGCGTGAACATCCTGAATGACCTGGAAGAGCCTGTCCACCCGCTGGCCGGTGAGGGCGGAGAGGAACAGCACCGGGGCGTAGAGCATGTAACTTAAGCCCTGACGAACCTTTGTCTCCATGTCCCGCATGGTGTTGGTTTCCTTGTTCTCAACCGCGTCCCATTTGTTGACCACGATGACGGCGGCTTTGCCCGCTTCGTGGACAAGTCCGGCGATCTTGGTGTCCTGCTCGGTAACGCCATCGTTGGCGTCAATGAGGATCAGGCACACGTCCGCCCGGTCGATGGCGCTGATGGAACGCATATTGGAATATTTTTCGATGGCGTCATCCACCTTGCTTTTCCGGCGCATACCGGCGGTGTCGATGAAGCAGTACTTTCCGGTCTCGTTTTCAAAATAGGAGTCGATGGCGTCCCGGGTGGTGCCGGCCACGTCGGAGACGATGACCCGTTCCTCGCCGAGGATACGGTTTAACAGGCTGGACTTGCCTACGTTGGGTTTGCCCACGATGGCGACCTTGATAACGTCGCTGTCCTCCTCCTCGCCGGAATCCTCCGGGATGTTTTCCAGAACCCAGTCCAGCAGATCGCCGGTACCGTGGCCGTGGATGGCGGAGGTCTCAAACAGGTCGCCGATGCCGAGACTGTAAAACTCGTACACATCGGGATTCACGGGGCCGACGGAGTCGCACTTGTTCACAGCGAGCGCAATGGGCTTGCCGGATTTGCGCAGCATGGTGGCCACGTCCTGATCGGCGGCGGTGACGCCGGAATGCACGTCCACCACCATGATGATGGCGTCGGCCAGCTCAATGCCGATCTCCGCCTGACGGCGCATGAATTTGAGCATTTCGCTGTCCGTACCCGGCTCGATGCCGCCGGTGTCCACCAGAGAGAAGGTGCGCCCGCACCATTCGCAGCTGCCGTAAATTCTGTCCCGGGTGACGCCGGGGGTGTCCTCTACGATGGAGGTGCGCTGCCCTGTGAGTTTATTGAAAAGCATGGATTTGCCCACATTGGGCCGCCCGACAATGGCGACCAGAGGTTTTGCCATGGTAACACTTCCTTTCCATATGACGGATCATCCAGTTTATTATGACACATCTTTCCTGCAAAAGCAATGCAAAAAAGTGGATTCATACAAATTTAACAGAGCGATTTTGGTGAATATTGCTTTTGGAACACGCAAAATAGCATGGAAAAAGAGGAAGGCACGACGCACCTTCCTCTGCTTTCCGCTTTTTGGCTTACTCAGCCTCGACAGCCACGACCTGACGGCCATTGTAGGTACCGCAAGCCTTGCAGGCTCTGTGGGGCATGACGGGCTCGCCGCACTTGGGGCAAACCGCTACGCTGGGAGCGGACAGCTTCCAGTTGGAGCCACGGCGCTTATCGCGGCGCGCCTTGGACACTTTACACTTAGGAACAGCCATGGTGACACCTCCTTGGTCAAACTGCTTTTTACAGCATTCATTTTGGACTTACTTCTCAAGAAGCTGCTTCAAAGCAGCAAATCGGGGATCCAGCTCCTTCTGGCAGCTGCAGGGGCCGTCGTTCAGGTTTTTGCCGCAGCGCTGGCAAATGCCTTTGCAGTCCTCCTTGCACAGCAGCTTGGAATCCAGACTCAGGACGAAAACCGTCCGTACAATATCGTCCAGATCGGCGCTGTCTCCCTCCAGAGGGAATACCCACTCGTCTTCGTTCTCTTCGTCGGCCAATTCCGTCACCAGAACCACATCGATGGGGAAGCGGACTTCCCGGCTAAAATCTCTGGCGCATCGGTCGCAGGTGCCGTGGATGCAGGTGGAGATCTCACCGGTCATCACGAGAACACCTGCGGTGTTCCGCACCGCGCCCTCTGCCGCGACCGGCTCGGACACAGGGTAGCTGACACCGTAACAAAGATCACTCAGGTCAACGGTTGTGGAAAAGGTGACTGACGCGCCCGGACTGTCAATGATTTTGGAAAGCCCCAGCAGCATACTTTTCCCCCTTCTCACAGTCGTGCCTAGATATTATATAGGCTTTTGCGTCATTTGTCAAATGATTTTTTCACAAAAAATATATGTTTTCGCGGGTATTTCTCCCGGACGGCCGAGGCGCGGAGGGACGGTCACTTTTTTCGGGCGACGACCACGAACCGGCCGTTCTCCGTCTGGTAGGCGCAGGTGACCAGAGTAAGAAACAGGTCGCCGCACTGGGCGGTGATGCCGGTGTCGTAGAGCGCGTGTTCCCGATAATAGGCCATGGCCTCGTCGAAGCTGCTCTGGTCAGAGGTGTCATAAAACTGGTAGAATTTGAAATTTGTGTCGCTCTTTTTGTAGACCTTGTCGTAAAAGGCGGCCACGACCTCATATTCCTGTTCTTCGTAAAGGGTGTTGAAGGAAATCACCGGATTGCGCTGCCAGAAATCCTTCTGCTGGTATTTCAGCAGCGTGCGGAACATGCTGCCGTCCAGCATGTTGTGGGCATAGATGATGCGGTTGCCGCTTTCTGTATCACAGGCCGCGTCGAGGAAGGGAAGCCCGGCAAAACTGTAGGCAGCGTCAAAATTGGCGTGGAGATACCGCTCCGGTTCGTCGGGGGAGTACATGACGGGGTAGTCGATTCTGGTTCCCGGAATGGTAAGCCAGCCCGCAAGATCGGGATTTTTCTGGTACAGCTCCAGAAAGCGGGGAAGGATTTCCCGCGGCTCTGTGGGCGGCGTGGTCGCGGCGGTGATGGGCGGGACGACAGTGGACTGGGTCTGGACGGGGACGGTTGGCTCTGTCAGGGCGGCGGTGGATGCCTGTGTGGTTTCTTGGGCAGCCTCCGCGGCCATCCGCTTCAGGGCAATCTGGTTGCGCAGGGCAATGAACACCGTCACGCCGAAAATCAGCGCCGACACCAGCGCGACAACGAGAAGAAGCCGGGAAACGGGAGATTTCTTCCGCCTTTTTCGGCCTCGGGGGAGGTATTTTCCATTGTTTTGGTTGGTCATGGTAAATCATCCTCTGAAAAAGGCGGTGACGGGAGTACCGTCACCGCCGTGGTTGGGGTTAGAGATTCTTTAGAAGAAGCGCTTCCTGGTGAAAACAGCCGCAACGCTCATCAGGCCGGAAAGAATGGCCACGGGAGCCATCACGTCGCCGGTCTTGGGAACTTTGTCAAGGCCGGTGTTCTCCTTGCCGCCGGTAGTGCCGCCGCCGGTGGTGCCGGACATCTTGTGACCGCAGGCGTCACACTTACCGTCGTTGTCGTCGTCATAATGGGATGCTGTCCACATGGATTCCTTGCACTCCGAACAGATGGCCTCATGGGAGTTGTCATCAAGGTCTTTCCAGATGACATCTCCAAAATGGCCGGGGGCGCCGCAGGTATCGCATTTGCCGTCACCGTTCGGATCAGAACAGAAGGATCGATAATTGCAGCCGGGGTCTGTGCAATCGTGAGAGCCGGGCAGGAAATGATGTTCAGCGTTTGTTTTGAATCCGCACTTGTCGCAGATGCCGTCGTTCATACCAACATGCTCACCGTCGTCAATAATGGTATTACAATCTTTGCAGAGAAGATGGTGATAGTTGTCATTATAACTCCAGACTGTATGTTCATGGCTGCAATCAAATTTGTCAAAGCCGCAGAGATCGCATACGTTCCCAACTCTGTGATGGGGTTCTATGTCACTGAGATCGGCAAAACAGTCAGAGCAGTATTTGACATGGCCTTCACTTCCGGCAGGGGAGTAGGCTATGTTTTTATGCGCGCATTCCGGATTCGGCTCCGGTCTGCCGCACACGGTGCAGTGATGTGTGCTGTCATAAGTGTGCGGTTCGTAAGCAGAGATTGTTTTGTTGCAGTCGTCGCAGTATTCGGCATGCGATTGGTCATCGACTATCCAGCTGGTGTGCTCATGCTTGCAGGTTGCGGGAGTATCGGGATTCTCGGGGTTGCCGGGGTTCTCGGGGTCACCGGGGTTCTCAGGATTCTCGGGGTCACCGGGGTTCTTAGGGTTTTCGGGGTTGCCGGGGTTCTCGGGATTACCGGGATTCTCAGGGGTTCCGGGATTCTCGGGGTTCCCAGGGTTTTCGTCGCCCTTAGGGTCGCCGGGAGTTTCCTGACCTGCCACAGCGGAGGGGGTGCCTTCCACTTCGGCGGCGGCTGCTGCCGGCACAATGGCAATCACCATGACCAGAACCAGCAGCAATGCGAACAGTTTTTTCATTGCGTTCTACCTCCATTGGAGTAAATTTTGGGACGAGTGGTATTACATTCGCCTATCCACGGTCATTATAGTCTTTTTAACGACTATAGTCAAGTAAAAAATTATAACCTAGAATAAAAAGACTGCAACTGGAAACCGTAACCAAATAAAGGAGACGCAATAGTGTGATTGTTTACGACCCCTTCTGGAAAACCCTGAAAAAATCGTCTAAAACCACGTATACGCTCATAAAAGATCATCATATATCCAGCTCCACCATCGACAAGCTGCGCAAAAACAAGCCGATCACCACAACGACCCTGAACGATCTGTGCCGGATCCTCGGCTGCAAGGTGGACGAGATATTGGAATATGTCCCCTCGCCGGACGACCAATGCCTTTGAATCAGGGTAATCAGAAGCCGCTTTTTTATAAGGCGGCATTTTTTTGACATTGTCGGTTGACATAACAACAAAATTCCGTAATCAGAAATTCCAGTGGCCGAAGCATTTTTATTCTTCTCGGGACATACTCTGTTCCAAACCCATGGCAGGAGCCTTTCTCCTGCCGAGAAGGAGGCTGGCTATGGATCAAATTTATGCGGACATTGCTGCCAGAACCGGCGGCAATATTTATGTGGGTGTTGTCGGGCCGGTGCGTACCGGAAAATCGACCCTCATCAAACGGATCATGGAGGAGCTGGTGATTCCCGGCATCTCCGACCCCTATCGCAAGGAACGCGCCAGAGATGAGCTGCCCCAGAGCGGCTCCGGGAAGACCATCATGACCTCGGAGCCGAAGTTCGTCCCCGAGGAAGCGGTGGAGATTTCCCCCGACGGCGTGACGAAGCTGCGAGTGCGGCTGATCGACTCCGTGGGCTACATGGTGGACGGCGCGGTGGGCGCGGAGGAGGACGGCGTGCCGCGGATGGTGACCACCCCCTGGTACGACCACGAGATTCCCATGACGGAAGCGGCGGAGCTGGGGACGAAAAAGGTCATGGAGGGGCACTGCTCCATCGGCATTGTGGTGACCACCGACGGCACCATTACGGAAATTCCCCGGGAGGATTACGTACAGGCGGAAAAACGGGCCATCACCGACATGCAGAAAACGGGAAAGCCCTTCCTCGTGATTGTCAACTCCCGCAACCCGGCGGGGGAGGCGGCGGGGGCGGTGAAGGCGTATCTGCAAAACACCTTCGCTCTGGAGCCCATCGTGGCGGACTGTCAGGCGCTGGACGCCGAAGGTATCGGCAAGCTCATGAAGGCGCTGCTGTACACCTTCCCCATGAGCGAGCTGCGGGTGCATCTCCCCCGGTGGATGGACGCGCTGGAGCCGGAGCATCCCGTGAAGGCGGCGCTGTATCAGGCGCTTCTCCAAATGGCCGAGGAAATTCACACGCTGGGTCAGGCGGAAGGGGTGCTGGCCGGACTGCGGGAGCTGCCCCAGGTGCAGGACTACAGCCTGCGCAGTGTGGATTTGGGCAGCGGCAGCGTGATCTGCGCCATCGTTTTCCCGGAGGCGCTGTTCTATGAAATTCTCAGCGCCCGGGCGGGAATGCCCATCCGCAGCGACGCCCAGCTGTTGCAGCTGCTCACCGAGCTTTCTCAGGTCAAGCAGGAATACGACAAGATCTCCGATGCCCTTTCCGCCGTCCGGGCGACGGGCTACGGCGTGGTGATGCCCGCGGCAGAGGAAATGAAGCTGGAAACGCCGGAGATCATCCGCAAGGGCGGCGCTTACGGCGTGAAGCTGAAAGCGGGCGCGCCCTCCATTCACATGGTACGTGTGGACATTGACACGGAGATCAACCCCATGGTGGGAGACGAAAAGCAGTCTCAGGATCTGGTCAATTCCCTCATGGGCGAAGACCCGGAAAAGCTGTGGCAGAGCAACATTTTCGGAAAATCCGTGTACGACCTGATTCAGGAGGGGCTGACCACGAAGCTGCTGGGAATGCCGGAGGAAGTCAGGGGCAAGTTCCGGGGAACACTGACAAGAATCGTCAACGAGGGCGCGACGGGGCTGATCTGTTTGATTCTGTAGGCGAAAATTCCATTCTTGACATTCTTTCCTTGCAGAGGTAAACTATAGAAAAGTAACAAGGGAGGAATGCACAGTGTCCATTACCATTGAATACCTTTGGAAAGACCGCAAGCGTCATCTGGGGATGCCCCTGTCCTTTACCCGCTATCAGTTGTCCGAGGATCGGCTGTTCCTGTCCCAGGGATTTCTGAACATCAAGGACGATGAAGTCCTTCTTTACCGTGTGCGGGACATCGATACCAGACGCAATCTGTGGCAGCGCCTGTTCGGCGTGGGAACGGTCACGGTGCTGTCCTCCGACAGAACCACGCCCACGCTGGTGCTGAAAAACGTGAAGAACCCGCTCTTTGTCAAGGAGCTGATCCACAAGCAGGTGGAGGAAATGAAGCTGAAGCGCCGGGTCCGCTACGGTGAGATCGCAACCGTCGGCGACAATGATGACGACGATGATCTTGATGATCGATAAGGACTGCTGCCCCAAGTAGGCTGCATTGGACAGTTAACAGGCACAGTGGGTTAACCAGCTGTGCCTGTTCTTGTATCATTTAATGCGAGCACCCCTTGCCTCTCCCGCTGGGAGAGGGTATACTAGGGTGCAAGGCCCTCTCAGTCACCTACGGTGACAGCTCGCCCAAAGGGCAAGCCAAGGGGGTGTACGCATTTTGGCGCAAGAAATGGAGCGTATCTGTACCGATACGCTCCATTCGCTGTTTTATGACTGCCCATCAAAGCGGCGGGGCGATTTTCTGTTTAAGAATTTCTTTGTACGGGAAAATAAATCATCAGGGTGCTTTACCCTTGAGAAAATTCGTGATACAATACACTTTACGATTCAGATTGTTGAGGGGGAGTCCCTGTGAAGCGAACCGGCAGAAAATTTCATTGGAATTATACGGCGTTGGCCTTTGCCATTCCCTGCATGGGAATGCTGTTTGTCATGCTTATCAGCCAATACGAGCCGTTTGGCAAGTATTCCATGCTGTATTCGGATATGTACCACCAGTATTATCCCTTCTTCGTGGCGTTCCGCCGTGCTCTCCGCAGCGGGAGCGGGCTGCTGTACACATGGAGCATCGGCATGGGGATGGATTATCTGGGGCTGATCTCCTATTATCTGGCGTCGCCGCTGAACCTGCTCAGCGTTCTGGTGCCGGAGGGCTGGCTGCTGGAGTTTTTCTCTCTGCTGGTGCCGGTGAAGCTGGGATTCGCGGGGATGTTTTTTGCCATTTTCCTGAAAAAGCTGTTCGGCAAGAACGATGCGTCCATTGCGGTGTTCGGCGGTTTTTACGGGCTGTGCGCGTGGGCGCTGGGGTATCAGTGGAATGTGATGTGGCTGGATACCTTCGCCCTGCTGCCTCTGGTGGCGCTGGGAACAGTGTGCCTGCTGAAGGAGAAAAAGTTTTTCCTCTATACGATCACGCTGTTCCTGTCCGTCTATTCCAATTATTATATCGGGTTCTTTACCTGCATTTTCGTTTTCCTGCTGTTTTTCGTGTATGAGATCTGCCGCTGGGGCGGGTGGAAGAAGCTGTTTGCGGATCTTGGGAGAATCGCCCTGTTTTCCCTGCTGGCGCTGGGAATGACTGCCATTCTGACCTTCCCGGCGCTGTCGGCCCTGCAGACTACCCAGTCCAGCGTGAACAATTTCCCCACCGGTTTCCGGCTGAACATCGCCAAGGAGAACACCATCAAGGGGCTTCTGGACGCCATGCGGCAGGTGGCGGGGAACATGGGCGGCAGCATCGAGCCGACCTTCAAGGAAGGACTGCCCAATCTTTACTGCGGCATTTTCAGCATCCTGCTGATGTTCCTGTACCTGATGGCGAAGGACATCAAGCGCAGGGATAAGTGCTGCGCCGTGATCCTGCTGCTGTTTTTCAACGTGAGCTTCATCATCCGGCAGCTGGATTTCATCTGGCACGGCTTCCATTTTACCAATATGATCCCCTATCGGTTCAGCTTCCTGCACAGCTTCGTGGTGCTGTACATGGCCTACCGCGCATGGCTGATGCGCAGGAAGTTCCGCCCGGTGCAGATCGTGATCGCCGGGGCGCTGACTGCAGGGGTGCTGGCCTGCTCCAATGAGCTGTTCGAGACCGTGCCGCTGGAGCTGGGCAGCCTGACGCTGCAAATCCCTCTCTACTTTATATATAATCTGATTTTTCTGGTGCTGTATCTCACCGTCATGCTCTACGGTCAGCTGGAAGTGCCGGAGGGAACCACGGAGCGTCAGAAAATGCGCGCCCGCGCCAAGCGGAACCGTCAGCGTGCCCGGATTCGGATATTGGCGCTGTCCGTCATGGGCGTGGAGCTGATCTCCACGCTGGTGTGCTTTGGACTGTACTTCACGGGTACGGGTGTGTCCAATTATCCAAAGGGAACCACCTACACTGCCTCCGTCATCCGCTATATGTACGAGCGGGAGGACGATAACCTCTTTTTCCGGGCGGAGACCACCCATTCCCAGACCCTGAACGACGGTGCCCTCAACGGCTACAACGGCATTTCCGCCTTTACCAGTTCCGCCAATGTCAAAGTCACGGAGTTCATGCGGGCGCTGGGCTACGGCGCGAAGAACACCTATAACCGCTACTGCTTCGAGGAAAGCTCCCCGGTGGCGAACCTGTTTCTGGGCATCAAGTATATGATTGAGCGGGACGGGAAGGACAAGTCCAGCACCTATTTCGACGAGGTGAACCGCTTCGGCGTGGCGTCCCTGCTGGTCAATACCGCGTATCTGCCGCTGGGCTTCCTGACGGAGCCGGCGCTGGCGGAACTGGACTTTTCCGCCAGCAGCGGAACGTTCCAGTTCCAGAACGACCTGTTCACCGCCGCCACGGGCATTGACGAGGAGGTCTGGCACAAGCTTCAGGGCGAGAATCTGACCATCACCGGCAACGGTGCGAACATCACGGAAAGCAATTCCACCGGCTACTGCAAGTATTCCGACTGTGTTTCCGGCGCGAACGTGACCTATACCTACACCGCTGACCGGGACGGCTTTGTGTGCGTCCATCTGAACCTGCCCAAGCGGAACGATTTCTACGTCAGCGTCAATGGCGTGGAGCTTTACAAGGAGACCATCAGCCTGTCTCAGATGATCGCGGTAGGGGATGTGAAGACCGGAGATACGGTGGACATCCGCATCGAGTGCGACAAGGACGAGAGCAGCACCATGACTGTCGGCGCCGCCGTTCTCAACGGGGAGCGGTTCGCGCGGGGCTATGAAATTCTGTCGGCGTCCCAGCTGAATCTGACGAAGTTCCGCTCCACGCTGGTGGAGGGAACCATCGACTGCGACCGGGACGGCCTGCTGTATACCTCCGTTCCGCAAAACGGAAACTGGAGCGTCAAGGTGGACGGCAAGCCTGCCGAGATCAAACTGGTAGGGGACTGCATGGTGGCCGTGAATCTGACGAAGGGCGTCCACACCGTTCGCCTGATGTATCACAACGCCGCGTTCAGCCTTGGCTGGAAGATCAGCCTCGCCTGCGCCGCCGTTTTCGGCGGGCTGGCATGGAGCGTCTACAGGCCCGACAAGAAGTACAAAAAATAACAAATACGCTGCCATCTCCCAATCGGGGATGGCAGCGTAAACTTTATCGGATTGCTTCCGTGATGGTGCCTCCGCCGACCACCAGATCGCCCTGATACACCACCACCGCCTGACCGGGGGTGACGGCACGCTGGGGAACATCGAATTCCACCCGGGCAAAGCCGCCCGCTTCGGGGCAAATGGTTCCGGGCTGTTCCGTCTGGCTGTGGCGGGTCTTGACCGTCACTTTAACAGGCTCGGTCAGTTCAGGGAAGGGATACCAGACCCAGTTGTTTCCCCGCAGCGCGGAGGAAAACAGCGCCTCATTCGGCCCAACCGTGACGGTGTTCTTCTCCATATCCTTTCCGCAGACGTACACCGGCGCGCCCATGGCCAGACCCAGCCCCTTGCGCTGTCCCAGCGTGTAGCACACCGCGCCCCGGTGCTTGCCGACCACGCGGCCGCTTTCGTCCAGAAAATCCCCGGCGGGGTAGTGTTTGCCGGTGTAGCGTTCCAGAAAAGCCGGGTAGTCACCGTCCGGCACGAAGCAGATGTCCTGAGAGTCGTGCTTCCGGGCGTTGATAAAGCCGTTTTCCTCCGCGATGGCGCGTACCTCCTGCTTGGTCAGACCGCCGAGAGGGAACTGAATCCGGGAAAGCTGCTCCTGATTTAAACAGGCGAGAAAGTACGTCTGGTCTTTGGCCTTGTCTGCCGCCTTATATAATAGGTATCGGTCGCCGGACTTCCTTACTTGCGCGTAATGCCCGGATACCACGCAGTCGCACCCCAGCTCCAGAGCGCGGCGGAGGAGCCGGTCGAATTTCAGATACCGGTTGCAGTCGATACAGGGGTTGGGAGTGCCGCCGCATTCGTAGCAGCTGACAAATTTCCGGATGACCTGCCGCTCGAAATCGTCCTTGAAGTTGAACACGTAGTGGGGAATTCCCAGACGTCTGGCCACGCTGCGGGCGTCCTCCACGTCGTCCAGACTACAGCAGGTATGTCCCTTTTCCAGACCGATCATATCATTGTCGTACAGCCGCATGGTCGCGCCGATGCACTCGTAACCCGCGCGAAGCATCAGCAGCGCCGCCACGGAGCTGTCCACGCCCCCCGACATGCCGATCAGCGCCTTCTTGCCGTCCATGAAATCCCTCCCGATGACTTTTTTTGAGTATATCAGCGGAAAAGGAGAATGTCAACGGAGAAAACCTGACAGGCAGGAAAAAAGAATGACATTTTCTGCGGTAAAAAGCGGCGTTTTTTCAGGATTTATGACAGAAACGGTATACAATACGGGAAGAAAAGAGAAGGGGAAGCTTTTTGGTAAAACAAACTGTAACAAAAATGTAATTTTTTTCAAAAAAGGGGTTGCAATTTGTAAACACCTCTGTTATAATATGGCTACTTACATAAGAGCAAAGGAGTAAGTAGCTATGAAAAAGAGAATTGTGTGTGTATTATTAACTCTGATCATGCTGGTCAGTCTGGTGCCTGCCACCGCTCTGACCGCGTCTGCCGCTTCGCTGAAGACCAGTGAGGCCGCGATCACGATCATGAAGAAACTGGCTATTTTTAGGAAGAACTGCTATCAGGTAACTGGCACCAATGAATTCCGCATTGGTTACGGCACGGTGTGCTCTGAGAAGCATGAAACAAAGTATGAGGGCGGCAATGTTGTCAGCGGTGATGCAGGCAAGCACTCCGTCACGCAGGCGCAGGCTGACCAGGCTCTGCGCAAGCTGATTCTGGATCTGGACGCGAAGGTCAACTCCTTTGCTTCCGCCAACAGCCTGACGCTGTCCCAGTGCCAGCATGACGCTCTGGTTCTGTTCACCTTCGACGTGGGCGATTCCTGGATGAGCGGCAGCGGCGTTGTCAAGAGCGCCATCGTCAGCAAGGCCGGCACCAATGACCTGCTGAAGGCCATGAGCGACTGGGCGGGCAATCAGGATGATTTCCGCCGCAGAAAGATTGAAGTCAATATGTACAAGAACGGGGTTTATTCCGATGTAACGCCCAGCAGCTTCGGCACCGTTACATACAATCCCGATGGCGGTGTCATAGCTCCGAACTATGCGACCTCCTACACCTTGCTCTTTGACACGTCCAAGACTTCCAAGCATATCCCGGCTCCCACCAGAAACGGCTACAAGTTCATGGGCTGGTACTCCGCACAGTATGACGGCACGCTGGTTCCCTCTCTGACGGGCAGCTATAACGGTAAGACGCTGTGGGCCGGCTGGCAGGCAACCTCTGTGACGGCCAACAATGCCAATGACCTTTCTTACGTGCATGGCATCAATGAGACATTGAAGGTGTCCCAGCTGGTTTCTCTGGATGTCTACCCCGTTCCCACCAAGAAGAACGTGAAGCCTTTCCGCACCATCAAGAAAGACACTGCCACCGTTACCGCGATCAAGGACTTTATCGATGATGCTGGCAACAGATGGTGCAAGCTGTCTGCAGCCGGAGATGGATGGGTTCTGCTTAAGTCTTCCGGGCAGAGCGACAGCGGCAATAGCGATTACAACGGCGGCAAGATCAATGTGACCGTTACGGTTACCAACTCCTATGTTAACAGACGCGCCAGTGACAGCGCTTCCAGCGCCAAGAACGGTGTCTACACCGCCGGTACGAAGCTGAAGATCATCGCTACCAACGAAGCCAAGACCTGGGGTCAGGTGGAAGAAAACGGCGTGGCGGTTGGCTGGGTCGCCCTGATGTACACCGACTGGAGCACCGTCTATGACGGCTCCGCTCCCAGTGACGCCAACAACACCACCCCCATTGCCACGGCGACCGTTACCTACAACGGCTATCTGAACGCCCGCAGCGATCCCGGTGTGGACAACAAGATCGTCGGCGGCTTTGCAAAGGATACCACGGTCAATATTTTCGAGATTCGCACGGTCAACGGTCACCGCTGGGGTCGTACCTCCTCCGGCTGGATCTGCCTGACCTACACCAGCGTGAAGATGCTCACCGACAAGAACGTTTCCGACACGGGCGTTCTGGACTACGCTTTCGAGGTCACTCTCGTGAACGCCGGCGCCGATCTCTCCACCTATGTGCAGCCCACTACCAGTTCCAACAACAGCGATACCATCAAGGCGGGTACCACGGGTCTTAAGATCACCAACGCGGCGGTTGCTGACGGCGTGATCTGGGTGAAGGCACACTGGACGGTCAAGGAGACTGACAAGAACGGTAAGACCAACGTGATTGCCAAGTCCGGCTGGGCGACCTACAATAACTTTAACCTTGTCCCGACCAAGTTCACGGTTGTCAGCGACAGCCTGAACATCAGAAAGGCTGCTGGCAGCGACAACGAGTTCGTATTCAAGCTCACCAAGGGCGTGGAAGTGGAAGTCCACGAGATCAAGCTTGTCGGCGAGGAAATCTGGGGCAAGATCGTGGGATATACTCCGATGACCGGCAGCGGCATTGAGAACTACGACGGCTGGATCAATCTGGCATCCAACTATGTCAAGCGTTCCAGCAAGATCACCATTGACGGCGGCACCAAGGGCGCTATCGGCACCGGCACCGTTGTGAACGCGGATTCCGTCCGTGTCCGTATGACCGGCGCTCTGTACGGTCAGGTTCTGGGCAGCATCAACCGCGGTACCAAGGTGGCCGTTCTGGAAGAGAAGGATGGCTGGTACAAGATCGACTTCGACGTTGACAACAACAAGGAGACCGACAGCTGGATTTACAGCCAGTATCTGGAGGTCAAGATGGGCGTCGTGGAGTCCGGCACCGGCAGCACCGGCGGCACCGGCGGCACCGGTACGACCCAGAAGACGGACGGCACCGGCAAGGGCATCATTGCCAACACCTACGCCGGCGTAAATGTCCGCAGCGGCGCAGGCATCGCCAACGCCATCGTGGGCAAGATTCTCAACGGCACGGAAGTGACCATCCTGGAGGTCAAGCTCGTCGGCGCCGCCAAGTGGGGCCGTGTGAAGCAGGGCTGGATCTGCATGGACTATGTCACCATGATCTCCTACGACGATATCCCCGGCAACAACAGCAATAACGGCAGCAGCGGCAACAAGGGCACCGGCGTGGACTCCTTCGACGAGGCTGAGAGAACCACCACCACCGCCGTCTACACCGGCTCTGTCAAGGCCGATACCACCGTTTACAAGACGCCTAACCCGAACCTGAAGGATAATACGGTTCGTTCCATCGGCACAGGCGAGAATATCACCATCCATGAGCTGACGGCTGTTACCCTGGAAATTTACGAGGGCGACAAGGTTGACGACAAGAACAAGAACAACGACGTCGAGACCGTTGTGAAGCAGACCTCCTACTGGGCGCGCATCAACGACGGCTGGATCAAGGATCCCGATGTGAACATCCAGCTGAATGCTCTGGACGAGAAGGTTCACACCGTGACCGGCGCTTCCGAGCTGAATGTGCGCAAGGCTGCCGGAACCGGCAATGACAGCATTGCCAAGCTGAAGAAGGGCGATCAGGTTCCCGTGACCAAGCTGGAGATCGTCAAGGATTCCGGCACCAGAACCCTCACCGTCTGGGGTCGTGTGGAAACCTGCGACGGCATCGTGGGCTACTGCGACCTGAGCTACATGTCCGAGGGTGCTCTGTACGAGAAGAAGGAAGAGCCTACGACTCCGACAACTCCCTCCGCGCCCACCATCGGCAGCACCGGCAACACCGGCGACGGCGGCTTCGTGAACAACAAGGGCGGCTACAAGTACACCGGCAAGGTCATCAACACCGAGTCTCTGAATGTCCGCGTTACCGCCTCTACCGGCGCCAAGAAGGCTACCACACTGAAGAAGGGCGCCAACCTGGTGATCTACGAGACCAAGATCTCCGAGGATATGGCATGGGGTCGCTGCGACGCAGGCTGGGTCTACCTGTACTACGTTGACCTGACTCCCGCCAGCGGCAGCGCCATCGACGCCCGGGTGGTGTACACCGACAACACCATCATCTACACGGATAACGCCGCGTCCTCCGTCGCAGGCACCTATTCCAGAATGTCCGTCATCGACATTTACGAATATGTTGGCGACATGGCCCGCACCGATCTGGGTTGGGTCAGCACCGGCAATCTGCTGTAAGACAGTATCCAGAATCTCCCCGCGGGAAACCGCGGGGAGATTTTTCTTGCCAGTGGGGCGGGATTGTGATATGATACCCCCAACAGAAATCGGGAGGAATCCAACATGAGCTATGCTGACGAGCTGTACAAGAAAACGTGCCGGGACATTCTGGAAAACGGCTTCTCCGATGAAAATCTGGAAGTCCGTCCCCACTGGGCGGACGGGACACCGGCGCATACCATCAAGAAATTCGGCGTGGTGAACCGCTACAACTTAGCCGAGGAATTCCCCATTATGACCTTGCGGCGCACCTATTGGAAAAGCGCCGTGGACGAGCTTCTCTGGATATGGCAGAAAAAGTCCAACCGCGTCGCGGATCTGGGCAGCCACGTCTGGGACGAATGGGTGGGGGAGGACGGCACCATCGGCAAGGCTTACGGCTACCAGCTGGGCATCAAGCACCAGTACAAGGAGGGCATGTTCGATCAGGTTGACCGGGTGATCTACGACCTGAAGCACAACCCCGCCTCCCGCCGTATTCTGACGAACATCTACAATTTTGAAGACCTGCACGAGATGAACCTCTATCCCTGTGCCTACTCCATGACATTCAATGTTACCGGCGACACCCTGAACGCCATTCTCAACCAGCGCTCTCAGGATATGCTTACGGCCAACAACTGGAATGTGGTGCAGTACGCCGTGCTGACCCACATGATGGCACAGGTGGCGGGGTTAAAGGTGGGCGAGCTGGTTCACGTCATCGCCGACTGCCACATTTACGACCGGCACATTCCCGCCGTCAAGGCCATGCTGGAACTGGACGGATACCCCACGCCCACCTTCCGGATGGATGAGAGCATCACCGATTTCTACGCCTTTACCAAGGACAGCTTCTCCATGGAAAACTATCAGTTCCACCCCTTTCACTTTGAAATCCCCATGGCGATCTGAGGTGGGACGATGGAACTGATCGTTGCGGTTTACGACGACTGGGGAATCGGCCGGGACGGGACGCAGCCCGTCGCCCTGTCAGCCGACCGGAAATTCTTCCGGACAACCACCCGTGGGGCAATGGTGATCGCGGGGAGACGCACCATCGAGGATTTCCCGGGAAAACAGCCCCTTCCGGGGCGGGTCAACGTGGCGCTGAGCAGAAGCGTGACGGTGCTTCCCGGCTTTACCGTCTGCGGCAGCGCCGAAGATGCGGCGGCACTTTCCCGCACCGCTGAGCGCTGCTTCGTCATCGGCGGCGGGAGCGTTTACCGGCAGATGCTGCCCTTCTGCGACACCGCTTACGTCACAAAGGTGCATGTGACGCCGGAATCCGACACCTTTTTCCCCAATCTGGACGAGGATAAGGACTGGTATCTGGCGGAAACGCTGCAATCCGGTGAGGAAAACGGCATTGCCTACGAAATGTGCTTGTATAAAAGAAAGTAAAAAGCGCTGCCACTTGAGACAAACCAAAGTGGCAGCGTGTTTCTTTACTTGGACGGCTTGTGTTTTCCGTTTGACTGTCCCGGCTTTTTCCGCACGGGACGGGGCGGCGCGGAACGGATGAGACACTTTGCACCGGAACCGATCAAATCCTCCCGGTGCGCCTTCACCAGCGCTTCCCGCACGAGGGCGTAGTTTTTCGGGTCGCGGTACTGGATCAGCGCCCGCTGCATGGCTTTTTCGTGGGGGTCGGTGGGGACGTAGACCCGCTCCATGGTGCGGGGATCGAGGCCGGTGTAGTACATGACGGTGGACAATGTGGAGGGGGTGGGGTAAAAATCCTGCACCTGCTCCGGATTGTAGCCCATGTCCCGGATGTACTCGGCCAGCTCTACGGCCTCCTTGAGTGTCGAGCCGGGATGGCTGGACATGAGGTAGGGGACGAGATACTGATTCATGCCGTACTGCCGGTTCAGGGCAAAATATTTCTCCACAAACTGATTATACACCGCGTTCCGGGGCTTGCCCATCCGGGCGAGAACCGCGTCGGACACATGCTCCGGGGCGACTTTCAGCTGACCGGAAATGTGGTACTGCACCAGCTCCCGGAAAAAGGTGTCCTTCTTGTCCGCCAGCAGATAGTCGAAGCGGATGCCGCTGCGGACGAACACCTTTTTGACGCCGGGGAGTTTCCGTAGCTTACGCAGCAGGGCAACATAGTCCGAATGGTCGGCGTTCATATTTTTGCAGGGGGTGGGGTACAGGCACTGCCGCCCGCCGCAGGCACCCTTGGATAGCTGCTTTTCGCAGGCCGGGTGACGGAAATTGGCGGTGGGGCCGCCGACGTCGTGGATGTAGCCCTTGAAATCCCTGTCCTTCACCATGATTTCTGCTTCCCGGAGGATGGATTCGTGGCTTCTGGTCTGGACGATCCGCCCCTGATGGAAGGTCAGGGCGCAGAAGGAGCAGGCGCCGAAGCACCCCCGGTTGGACACCAGACTGAATTTGACTTCCTCAATGGCGGGGACGCCCCCCGCCTTTTCATAGCTGGGGTGATAGGCACGCATGTAGGGAAGGTCGTATACCGCGTCCATTTCCGCTGTGGTCAGAGGCTTCTGGGGCGGATTCTGCACCACGAAGAAATTGTCGTAGGGCTCCGCCAGCCGCTTGGCGGTGAAGGGGTCGCAGTTGGCGTACTGGATTTTGAAGCTCTCGGCGTATCTGCGCCGGTCGGCCTTGATCTCGGCAAAGGAGGGCAGGGTGATAGTGGGCAGACTGTCGTCCGGCGCTTTGGTTTTGAACACCGTGCCGTCGATGTAGGTGATGTCCTTCACGTCCAGCCCGGAATTCAGGGCGTCGGCCACCTCCACGATGGTCTTTTCCCCCATGCCGTACATGAGCAGGTCGGCCTGACTGTCCAGTAAAATGGAGCGCTTCATGGTGTCCGACCAGTAATCGTAATGCCCCAGCCGGCGCAGACTCGCCTCAATGCCGCCGATGAGGATGGGAACGTCCTTGTAGGTCTGGCGGATAAGGTTGCAGTAGACCGTAGTGGCGTAGTCCGGGCGCTTGCCCATGATGCCGCCGGGGGTGAAGGCGTCGGTTTTCCGGTGGTGCTTGGTGACGGAATAGTGGTTGACCATGGAGTCCATATTGCCGCCGGAGACCAGAAACCCCAGCCGGGGGCGGCCGAAAACGTCGATGGATTTGGGATTTTTCCAATCCGGCTGAGAGATGATGCCCACATTGTAGCCGTGGCTTTCCAGAACCCGGCTGATAATGGCGTGGCCGAAGGATGGGTGATCGACGTAGGCGTCGCCGATGATGTACACAAAATCGCAGGCGTCCCACCCGCGGTCAAGCATTTCCCGTCTGGTAATGGGCAGAAATTCCATATACTGCCTCCTGAAAGTACGTTTCTTACAGTATAGCAGACTTTTGGGAGAAAGGGAAGTGGAAAAACCGTCCCGGAATAACGCAGCCGCGGGGCGGCCTGCCGGAATTGCAGACCGTCCCGCTTTTATGTCGGGTTATTGCTCAGGAACGGGCAGCTTTGTGCCGTCGGGGAGGAGAACATAGTCTACCTGCGTAAGATCGATGGCGCTGTCATTTTCCTGATCCCACAGTTCAATTCTTGTGCCGTCTTTCATGACGACACAAATGAAGTGACCATTCCACCCATAAAAATCCGTATAGGACTCGGCGCGCTGTTCCTCGGTCTCGGCGGCGGTATCCCGCACGATCTTGCTGCTGAATTTGCGAAGTTTGAAGGAGGAAACCGGGAATTCCATGACAACATCCGTTCCGTCCGGCAGCCAGCCCGTGCCGGCTTTCATGAGGATGGGACTGGTGAGCAGCTCAAGCTCCCGATCATCGCAGTTATCCGCCCCGAAGGAAATGGGGAATTGCCATTCTCCCTCGGTCAGGGTTTCATCTGTGCTGCTGTAAACCAGGTCAACCAGATAAAGAGTCCATGTGCTTCCGGCGGCAAAGGGGGCATCCGTATTCTTTGCGGTGACGGATTGCGTCAGAAGAACGTCTATGGTGTTGGCCTTTCCGTCACCATCGTCGAGAGTGTTAACCGGGCCGAAGGCTGCCTCAGAGCCGTCGGCAGGAACAAGCATACCCCGCCAATTAGCAAAACGCAAAGGCTTCTCTGTGGAAAGAACGATATCCTCCGGGGCGGTGATGCCAATAAGAATCTGAGCCACATAGCCGTCGGTTTCCACGGATTTCACTTCCAGCGTATAGCCGTTCTGGGTCGCTTTCTGAGGCGGCGCAGGTTGCGCGTCCACATCGGCCTGGGTGGGGATGTTCGGCTGGATGGCAAAGTCCAGAGCGTCGGCAACCATGTTCAGCTGCTTTTCCGTCATGTGCAGATATTCAGCGGATACCACCCCGGAATCCTCGCTGAGAATTTCGGGGTTTGCGTCCAGCCATACGGTCATCAGGGCGTCTCCCCGATTGCAGAGAATGTAGCCCCGCTCCTGGCTGGGAGAGGTCAAAATCAGTACGGTATTTCCGGCGGAGGTGGTGTAGTTCCGCTCCACCCAGTCGCCCCGGTCTTCCAGCGTGAAATATTCCCGGCTGAAGGTGTCCTGTCGGTTCCAGTAGAGCGCGCCGCTGGTGTAGGTCACCTCATAGCCCTGATCTTCCGGGAAGACAAAGTTCATCCACAGATAGAAGTTCCCGGTATCGTAGCAGCTGCCCCCATCGATGTCAATGCTGACATCCTGACTGTCCCGGACGAACCGCTCCACACCCAGGGCGTTGCACATGTTCCGGGTGGTGCGGAATGCCAGAAGCTGCCCCTCCGGCTTTAAGCCGTATTGTTCCGCCAGTTCCTTTGCCTTGGCATCCATGACATCTCTGTAGTTGTCCCAGTAGCCCTCCGGCAGGGTACCGGCTTTGCCCATTTCCTCGCCGTCGGTCGTGTATTTGGTTTGGAAGGCGTAGAAATCCGCACACGCCTTGTAGGCGTCGGAGCCTTCCAGACCGGCCATGGTCAGGGTGGTGGTGTTAACGGTGTGGGGGGTCTTCCACGTATACCCCGTCTACCAGAGAATAGTCCCGCTGTTCCGTTCCCGTTCCGATTTTTACGTTTTCCAGTTTCAGCACGTAGACAACGGCGCACCCCACCAGCAGAAGCAGCAGCGCGATCAGCGCCGCGGCCAGCAGCGGACGGCGGATGGGACGTCGCGTCTTCCCGCTCCCTTGATTTTGGGCGGGGAACTGTCCGGTTTCCGCGTTTTCAATGAGATCGTCGCCGATATACTGTAGACCCCGAAAAATATCCCTTCCGTTCATACGCGAATGCCCTCCTTTGCAAGATATGCCGAAAGCTTTTGCTTCGTCCGGTTCAGCCGCATCTGTACGGCGCTTTCGCTGATGCCGTACCGGGCGGCGATCTCCGCAATGGTATCCACGTACCAGTACCGGCGGAGAAAGACCATCTGATTGTCCGGGGTCAGGGTTCGGAGAAATGCGTCCAGAAGCTGTCCCAGCTCCCGGGCGTCTGCGGCGCTGTCCCGGTAGGTATCCGGAATGCAGTTTTCCATTTCCTGGGTCAGGGTCACGACCTCTGCTTTCCGCTTCTGGGCGTTCTTCCAGACCACCCTTTTCAGGGCAAAATTCCGGCAGATCTTGGCGATGTACGCGAAGAAATGCTCCGGACGCTTTGGCGGGATCGTGTTCCACGCTTTCAGGTAGGTGTCACTGACGCTTTCCTCCGCGTCCTGACCGTTTTCCACGATCCGGTCTGCCAGATGATACAGCCGTCGCCCGTAGGCGGCATCGGTATGCCGGATGGCGTCCTCATTTCTGGCGAAGAACATATCTATGATTTTGCCGTCATCCATGTTTGGTCACCTCACTTGTAGTTTGTCCTTCACCCCTATAGATCGATTTTGCACGCAAAACCTCACGCATTTTTCAAAAAATTTTGAAAAATGGCGTGGCCGAGGCCACGCCGCTCAGGATTTCTTCTCAACCTTCCGCTTGACACCGTCTGTGCCGATGATGTAGGTGTTTTCCAGCTGACCTACCAGATTGGCCTTGACGGAATCGATGTAGATTCGCCGCAGCTTGTCCCGCTCCGTCAGTTCTTCGGGGGTCAGACCCTCGGCTTTTGCCTTTTTTGCCAGAACGTTGATTCTGGCGATCACTTCGTCCATTTTCATGTTTTTTGTAAAACCTCACACATACCGGTGGATGACCACCGAAATTCTGTCCTTTTTTGTCCGGCCGTTGATGGCCGCAAGCCTGATTTTTCCCAGCCCCCGGACGGAGATTTTCGCGCCCTCCGGGACGGACTTGTCCGGTTTTTCACAGGGAAGACCGTCAATGGCGGCTTTTCCGGCGCTCACGTATTGGGCGGCGAGACTCCGCCCGATGCGAAAGCCGGAGGATATGACGCTGTCCAGCCGTAACGACGCCAGCGTGTCCCGGATCTCCTTGATTTCCGGCTCCGGGATGTGGACGCCCGAAAGGGGAATCTGGCTCAAATGCAGCTTCGTCCGCCCGGCGGAGGTAAAATTCTGCAACAGGTAGGGGGCAATCTCCGCCGTGACGAAAAAGTCGCAGCTGCCTTTGTCCACGCAGATGTCGCCCACCGTCTCCCGACCGACGCCCGCGCCCATCAGCGCCCCCAGAAAGTCCCGGTGGCTTGGGCTGTCCCCCTGAAAGAACACGGCGCGCAGACACACGCAGGGGCTGTCTTCGCCGTAGAGACTGGCTTCGTCCAGATAGTCCGGCAGAAAAATCAGCATTTTCCGTTCCGCGTCCTCGTAGCCGCCGAAAGCGTACAGCCCCTCCGGTTCGCCGAAGAGAAATTTTGCCATTTCCAGCTCCCGGGGGGAGAGAAAGCAGGTGGCGGCGGGGATATTCTTCCGCATTCCCGCGTTCATTTTGTCCCAGAGCTTCGCCAGAAGCAGCCGATCCTCGGCGGACTGGGCGATTTTTTCAATGTTGCTTCGTTCCATGCGATCACCAATGGTACTATACCACAACTTTTGCCGGGTGGGAAGAAGTTTTTCTTGTATGACGGCGGCGGGTAGAGTATAATAGGGAAAAAGGAACGCTTTTCGGCGGAAAGGAATCGGACATGGTGACAGGAATCATCGGCGCGGGGGCGTCGGGAATGGCGGCGGCGCTGGCTGCGGCGGAAAACGAAAGCGGGCAGGTCGTCCTCATGGAGCGGCAGGCGAGAGTGGGGCGCAAGCTTCAGGCCACCGGCAACGGGCGCTGCAATTTATCCAATCTCCACGGGACATCCGGCGGCTACCACGGGGAAAATCCGGGGTTTGCCGACTATGCGCTGGGAAAGTTCCCCCCAACTGCGGCGCTGGAATGGTTCCGGAGTCTGGGGCTTCTCACCGTGGCGGAGGATTCCGGGCGGGTGTATCCTTATTCCGACCAGGCAAATTCCGTGGTGGATGTGCTGCGGTTTGCTCTGGAAAAGCCGAATATCACGGTAAAGCTGGGATTTGAAGCGGAAAAAGTGAAAAAAACGGCTTCCGGCTTCCGCATCATTTCCAGGGACGAGACGGTGGAGTGCGACAGGCTCATCGTCGCCTGCGGCGGCCTTGCGGGGACGAAGCTGGGGGGCAGCATGTCCGGCTATCAAATTCTGCGGAGCTTTGGCCACAGCTGCACCCGGCTTCGTCCGGCGCTGGTGCAGCTGAAAAGCAGCTGGAACGCGGTTACGAGCCTGAAAGGCGTCCGCGCAAACTGCCATGCGGTCATTCTCCACGACGGAAAACGGTTTTCCGAAAGCACGGGGGAGCTGCAATTTACCCAATACGGTCTCAGTGGGCCGGTGATTTTCGAGGTGTCCCGGGATGCGTGTCAGGGCGGCGGCGAGTGGCTTTGCCGGTTGGATTTTTTGCCGGATATGGCGGAGAACGCCCTGATATCTGAGCTAAAACGGCGCAGAACAACAAACCTTCCCGTCTCGGAGCTGTTCACGGGAATCCTCCACAACCGCCTTGGCCGGGTGCTGACCCAGACGGCGGGGATTTCCGCGGGCGGGGCGGTTTCCGACCTTTCCGACGAGGAGCTGCGTCAGGCCGCCCACGGGGCGAAGGCGCTGAGCGTACATCTGACCGAACCTATGGGCATGGACAGCGCACAGGTGACGGCGGGGGGCATTCTCACGTCGGAATTTGACGAAACGACCATGGAAAGCCGCCTTGTTCCGGGGCTTTACGCCTGCGGAGAGGTCTTAGACATTGACGGCGACTGCGGCGGCTATAATTTACAGTGGGCGTGGAGCTCCGGCCGTCTGGCCGGACAGAGCGCCGGGAGGAACGACACATGATCCGTTTGAGCGATATTTCCCTGCCGCCGGAACACAGCGCCCACCAGCTTCCCTTTGAGGCGGCGCGGATGCTGCGCATCCCCAACTCCAAAATCCGCGGCGTGCGGATCGTCCGGCGGAGTGTGGACGCCCGGAAAAAGCCCAACGTGCGTATTATTTACACCATCGACGTGACGGTGGATGGCAGCGAAAAGAAAATTCTGAAACAAAGCGGCTGCAAGCGGGCATCCATCGCCCCGGCGACGCGGTACAAGCCGCCCAAATCCGCCAAAGCGCCGGAGAAACGCCCGGTGGTGGTGGGTTTCGGCCCCGGTGGAATGTTTGCCGCGCTGATTCTGGCGCTGGCGGGCTGGAAGCCGCTGGTGCTGGAACGGGGAGAGAATGCCGAGTCCCGCCACGAGAAGGTGGAAAAATTCTTCCAAACGGGCGAGCTGGATACGAAAAGCAACGTCCAGTTCGGCGAGGGCGGCGCGGGGACGTTTTCCGACGGCAAGCTGAACACCGGGGTCAACAACCCCAGAATCGGCTGGATTCTGGAACAGTTTGTGGCGGCTGGGGCAAGGGAGGATATTCTCTATGACGCCAAGCCCCACGTAGGCACCGACGTGCTGCTGACCGTGGTGCAGAATCTGCGCAAACGCATCATCTCTCTGGGCGGCGAGGTGCGGTTCAATACGCAGGTCACCGGCCTGTGTACGGAGAACGGACGCCTGACCGGACTGAAAATCGCCGACGGGACGGTCATTCCCTGCGACCGGGCGGTGCTGGCCATCGGACACAGCGCACGGGATACCTTTGAAATGCTGGACGCTTCCGGCGTTCCCATGGAGCCGAAGCCCTTCGCCATGGGCGTGCGCATCGAGCAAAAGCAGCGGAACATCGACATTGCCCAATACGGCGGCGAAAATCCCGCCCTGCCCCCGGCGGATTATAAGCTGGTGGAGCATCTAGACGGGGAGACGGTATACACCTTCTGCATGTGTCCGGGCGGATATGTGGTGGCGGCGGCCAGCGAGGAAGGCCGGGTGGTCACCAACGGCATGAGCTATGCCGACCGGGACGGAGAAAACGCCAACGCGGCACTGCTGGTGACGGTGAACCCCGCTGATTTCCCCTACGAGGGCAACCTCGGCGGGATGCGCTGGCAGCGGGAAATCGAGGAAAACGCCTACCGCGTCAGCGGCAGCTACCGCGCTCCGGCGCAGAAGGTGGGAGATTTTCTCGCGGGAAGACCCAGCGACCGGGCGGGGCGGGTAACGCCGACCTACCGTCCGGGGGTGACCTGGTGCGACCTGCGCGACGTGCTTCCCGGGAAAATCGTCGACGCCATTGCCCGGGCGCTGCCCCGGCTGGACGGGAAGCTGAGAGGCTTTGCAGACCCGGACGCGGTGATGACCGCGCCGGAGACCCGCAGTTCTTCCCCGGTGCGAATTATTCGGGATTCCTCCCGGCAGTCTTCCCTTCGGGGGCTGTACCCCACGGGAGAGGGCGCGGGCTACGCCGGGGGCATCATGTCCGCGGCCATCGACGGCATTATGACGGCGGAGACAATCATTATGGAGGAAAACTATGAACGAGAAACAGATCAACAAATGGCTCCGTAAGCGTTTCAGCCCCGTTGGCTGGACGCTGGTGGGATACTATGTCCTGATGAACATTCTGGTTTCCGTGGCGATGCTGCGGGATGTGATCGCGGGATACCTGAATGCTTTCATAGAGGGAAACGATCAGTATGTCCCGGACGTGTCCGCTCTGACCGGAAACGCATGGGGGTACATCGCCGCCGTGGCCGTCGCTCTGGTGATCCTGTACGCATGGAAGGGCAGTCAGTTCTGGGGCGGGGAAGTGCTGAGACGGGAAAAACCCATGAAACCGGGAACTTTGCTGTGCATGGTGTGCCTGTGCGCCGGAACGCAGATGGTAAATTTTGTCTGGATCAATCTTCTTGAGCTGGTGATGAACTGCTTCGGCCGGTCTGCCACCGGGACGCTGGACGCCGTTTCCGGCAGCTCGGACACTGTCAGCATGTTCCTGTACGCATCGTTTCTGGCGCCCATTTCGGAGGAGCTGATCTTCCGGGGCTTCGTCCTGCGGTCACTGCGGCCTTACGGCAAGCGGTTTGCCATCTTGGGTTCCGCGTTCCTGTTCGGGCTGTTCCACGGGAACCTGCTGCAAACGCCCTATGCGTTTCTGGTGGGACTGGTGCTGGGATATGTGGCGGTGGAGTATTCCGTCGGCTGGTCCATGGTGCTCCATATCTTCAACAATCTGGTGCTGGCAGACCTTCTGAGCCGTCTGACGGCAAATCTTCCGGAAGTGGCGGCGTCGGTGCTCGAGCTGACGATTTTCACCGGATTTTTCGCGGCGGCGGTGGCAATTCTGATCGCCAACCGTGCCCGGGTCCGGGCGTACATCCAGAGCGAGTGGATCGACCGCAGGTGCCTGAAATGCTTCTTTTTCAGTGCCGGTGTGATCGTTCTGACGGTTCTGATGGTAATAAACATGATGATAGCGCTGTCCGCATAATGCGGACAGCGCTATCGCCTTGGTTGACCAAAGTTAACCCCCAGCTATGCCGGGGGCAAAAGAATAGCTTCCAGCGAGGAGTAAAGCAGACAGAGAAAAAACTCCCCATTATAGCAGAAGTGGTTTATCGACCACACAACTACGATAATGAGGAGGTCTCTCTCGTGAAAGAAGCGCAGGCTCGACCGTCGGAAATGCTTGATGATATCCTGATGCCAAAACCCAGACTGCTGAGAGAAAAAGCATAAAAAATTCGGACACAGTTTTGCGGCTGTACGGGTTGAATTTGTTATTGACGGAAAAATGACGGGATAAAATCTATGGCCGAAAGAGCTGCGTAACTTTTTACACAAGAAAACCGCCGCTTTTATGAGAAAGCGGCGGTTTTCTGGAGCTAGTGACCTGACTCGAACAGGCGACCTTCTCATTACGAGTGAGATGCACTACCGACTGTGCTACACTAGCATTTCTTTAGCCAACTCATTATATCCGGAATTGGCGGAAATGTCAACTGCTTTTTCAGACAAACCACCGATTTCCGCGGCGCAGGTGGGGAACGGCGCTGACAAATCGCCCCGTATTATGCGACACGACATTGCTTTCCGGCAAGAAGGGTGTTATAATGACGCCGTTATGAGGTGAGCGTATGAAAAAACTTCTCAAATATCTGAAGGGCTATGAAAAAGAATGTGTCCTCGGGCCGCTGTTCAAGCTGCTGGAGGCCACATTTGAACTGCTGGTGCCGCTGGTTGTGGCCAGTATCGTGGATCAGGGCATCGGCAGCGGCGACCGGGGCTACATTGTGAAAATGTGCGCCGTCATGATCGGACTGGGCGTCGTGGGGCTTGCCAGCTCGGTGACGGCGCAGTATTTTTCTGCTGTGGCGGCGGTGGGCTTTTCCACACGGCTGCGGCATACGGTGCTGGAGCATATTCTGAACTTAAGCTACAGTCAGGTCGATAAGCTGGGCGCATCCACCATGATCACCCGGATGACCTCCGACATCAATCAGGTGCAGAACGGCGTGAACCTGACGCTGCGGCTGCTGCTGCGCTCGCCATTCGTGGTGTTCGGCGCCATGGTCATGGCTTTTACCATCGATTTTCAGGCGGCGCTGGTGTTCGCCGGGGTCATTCCGGTGCTGTGCATCATCGTTTTCGGCATTATGCTGATCACCATGCCCATGTACAGGCGGGTGCAGGCGTCCCTTGACAGCGTGACCTCCGCGTCCCGGCAGAATCTGACGGGCGTTCGGGTGCTGCGGGCTTTCTGCAAGGAGGACGCGGAGGTTACGTCCTTTGAGGAAAAAACGGAGGACATGACCCGCAAGCAGCTGTCCGCGGGACGGATTTCCGCCCTGATGAGCCCTGTGACCTATGTAGTCATCAATCTGGCGGTGGTGCTGCTGGTGCATGTGGGTGCGCTGAAGGTGGAAAGCGGCGTGCTGACACAGGGACTGGTCATTGCCCTCTACAATTATATGTCCCAGATTCTGGTGGAGCTGATCAAGATGGCAAACCTGATCATCACCATCACCAAGGCTGTCGCCTGCGGGAACCGGGTGGCGTCTGTGCTGGATTTGGAGCCGGGTCAGGAAAACGGCACCCGCACGGCTGCGGATCTGAAGGGACAGGTGGAGTTCCGGGACGTGACCGCCCGGTATGACGGCGCGGGAAATCCCTCTCTGGAGCACATTACCTTTACCGCCCGGCCGGGGCAGACCATCGGCATCATCGGCGGCACCGGTTCCGGCAAGACGACGCTGGTGAATCTGATTCCGAGGCTCTATGACGCAGCCGGAGGAAAGGTGCTGCTGGACGGCGTGGAGACGGCGGCGTATGACCTGACGTCCCTGCGGCAGGCCATTGGCGTTGTTCCCCAGAAAGCGGTGCTGTTCAAGGGCACCATCCGACAGAATCTGCTCTGGGGCAACGCCAGCGCCACAGACAGTGATCTGTGGGAAGCGCTGACCATAGCTCAGGCGAAAGAAGTGGTCGAGGGCAAGGAAAACGGACTGGACGCACCCGTGGAACAGGGGGGCGTCAACTTCTCCGGCGGTCAGCGCCAGCGTCTCACCATTGCCCGTGCTCTGGTGCGGAAGCCCCGCATCCTGATTCTGGACGACAGCGCGTCCGCGCTGGACTATGCTACCGACGCGGGTCTTCGTATGGCCATCCGCAGAATGGATGATCCGCCGACGACCTTCATCGTCTCCCAGAGAGCGGCGTCCGTGCGGTATGCGGATGAAATTCTGGTGCTGGACGACGGCGTTCTGGCGGGCAAGGGTACCCACGATGAGCTTCTGGAATCCTGCCCGGTTTATCAGGAGATCTACTATTCCCAGTTCCCCAAGGAGGCGGTGCAAAATGGCTAATCAGATGGCGATCCTGCGGAAGGTACTGCGCCGCATCCGGCGCTATTGGGTGGGGCTGGTCGCGTCGCTGCTGCTGGCGACGCTGTACGTGGTCATGAGTTTATATATCCCCATTCTGGTGGGAAATGCCATTGACTGCATTATCGATGCCGGACGGGTGGATTTTACCGCCATGTGGGGCTATCTGCGCAACGTGGCGATTTGCGCCGCCGTGGCGGCGCTGGCGCAGTGGCTCATGAATCAGATCAACAACCACATGACCTACGGCGTTACCCGGGACATCCGGAACGAAGCCTTCCGGCATATTCAGGTGCTGCCCCTTTCCTATCTTGATAAACAGCCTCAGGGCGATGTGGTCAGCCGGGTGACGGCTGACGTGGACACCTTCGCCGACGGACTGCTCATGGGTTTTACCCAGCTGTTTACCGGCGTGATGACCATTCTGGGAACGCTTGTTTTCATGGTCCGCATTCACTGGGGCATTGCGCTGGTGGTGGTCTGCATTACGCCGCTGTCGCTGCTGGTGGCGAATTTCATTGCGACACGGACGTATTCCATGTTCAAGCTCCAGTCCGTTACCCGGGGCGAGCAGACCGGCCTGATCGACGAGACCATCGGCAATATCAAGGTGGTGCAGGCCTTCGGCCACGAGAAGGCCTCCATGGAGCAGTTCGACGAGATCAACGGACGGCTGCAAAAGGCGTCTCTGCGGGCAATCTTCTTCTCGTCTCTGGTAAACCCCAGCACCCGGTTCGTCAACTCCGTGGTGTATGCGGGCGTGGGCCTGAGCGGTGCGCTGATCGCCATTTCCGGTGGCATCACCGTGGGCAATCTCACCAGCTTCCTGAACTACGCCAACCAGTACACCAAGCCCTTTAACGAGATCTCCGGCGTGGTGACGGAACTGCAGAACGCGTTGGCCTGCGCGGGGCGGGTGTTCGAGCTGATCGAAGCCCCGGCGCGGACGCCGGAGCCGGAGCATCCGGAACGTCCGGAAAAGGTGGAGGGCGCAGTGGAGATCAAGGACCTTCGCTTCTCCTACACGCCGGACAAGCCCCTGATCGGGGATTTCAACCTGTCCGTCAAGCCCGGCCAGCGGGTGGCCATCGTCGGCCCCACGGGCTGCGGAAAGACTACCTTTATCAACCTTCTCATGCGGTTTTACGACCCGGACGGGGGCGAAATCCTTCTCGACGGGGTCAATACCCAGAAAATGAACCGGGGCGAGCTGCGCAGAAGCGTGGGCATGGTGCTTCAGGACACATGGCTGAAAGCAGGGACGATCCGGGAGAACATCGCCATGGGCAAGCCGGAGGCGACTGAGGAAGAAATCATCGCCGCCGCGAAGCAGGCGCACGCCCACAGCTTCATCATGCGTCTGCCTCAGGGGTATGATACCGTTATCGGCGAGTCCGGCGGCAGCCTTTCTCAGGGACAGAAGCAGCTGCTGTGCATTGCCCGGGTGATGCTGTGCCTGCCGCCCATGCTGTTTCTGGACGAGGCGACTTCCTCCATCGATACCCGGACGGAGATCAAGATTCAGAAGGCGTTCGACACCATGATGCGCGGGCGCACCAGCTTCATCGTCGCTCACCGCCTGTCCACCATCCGGGAAGCGGACAGGATCCTCGTCATGCGGGACGGCCACATCGTGGAGCAGGGCAAGCATGAGGAGCTGCTTGCCAAGAACGGCTTCTATGCCAAATTGTATCAGAGCCAGTTTGCACATTGACAAAACGCAAAACGTGCCGGAGCGGAAGCTCCGGCACATTTTTATGTAAGCATCAGGCGACCTTCTGCTTTTTCGCAAAGTGAATAACCAGACCCAGAACGAGACCCACAAAGGCGGGGAGAACCCAGCCGAGGCTGATGTCGAAGAAGGGGAGAATCTTCTCGGCAAGGCCGACCGCGCCGTCCAGATGAAGGGCGGTTTTCAGATTCGCGGGCAGCGCCTTGGCAAGATCGAACAGGGCGGCGATGCAGGTGAAAGCCGTGACGCTGACGTAGACAGCCCGGTCGTGATGGAACAGATTCCCGAACAGCGCCAGCAGAATCAGGGTGATCGCCAGCGGGTACAGGAACAGCAGCAGCGGCAGGGAATAGCTGATGATCTTGGACAGACCGAAATTGGAGATCAGGAAGGAAAGTACGGTAAATATCACCGCCCAGGCGCGGTAGGAAAGTCCCTTGGGGAACATGCGGGAGAAAGCGTCCGAGCAGCTGGTGACGAGACCAATGGCGGTTTTCAGGCAGGCGCAGGTGATGGTGACTGCCAGAACGAGACTGCCCGCCCGTCCCAGATAGTGGCCGGAGATCTGCGCCAGGGCGATGCCGCCGTTTTCGGAGGTCTCAAACAGACCTCTGGACTGGGTGCCCATGAGAATGGTGGTAACGTAGATCACGATCATGGGGATGCTGGTGAGCAGTCCGGAGGACAGAACGTCCTTTGCCACGTCGGAATCGTCGGTAACGCCCATGGAGCGGATGATGTCGATGACCACGATGCCGAAGGCCAGACCGGCAATGGCGTCCATGGTGTTATAGCCCTCAATGAAGCCCAGAGAAAGCGCCCCGGTCTGATAACCGGCGGCAGGCTCCACGTCGGAAACGGAGGTGGAGGGATTGATCAGCGCCGTCACCACCAGAATGGCGAGGAAGACCAGAAAGATGGGGGTGATGACCTTACCAATCCAGACGGTGATCTCGCCGGGGCGCAGGGACAAAATCAGCACGATGGCGAAGAAGATCACGGAGAAGATCAGCAGCGCAATGGACTCGGACGCACCGGCACTCAGCATGGGCGCGACACCCACGGTGAAGGAAGTGGTCGCGCATCTGGGAATGGCGAAGCCGGGGCCGATGGTCAGGTAGAGCAGGCAGGAGAAGACGTAGCCGTAGCCCTTGCCGACCTTGTTGGACAGCTGCTGCAAGCCGTCGGAGTGGGTGTTGCCGATGGCGGCCACACCCATGATCGGAATACCGACGGCCGTGATGATAAATCCGATCATGGCGGGAAGGACGTTCCGTCCGGCCAGCTGACCGAGATGAACGGGGAAAATCAGGTTGCCGGCACCGAAGAACATGCCGAACAGCGTTCCGGCCACCAGAATCTTTTGCTTGAATGTAAGATGTTTCTGCATTTTATTCTGCCTCCTTCTGTTTGACGATATTCTAACATTTCCCTTGCATTCTGAGAAGTCCATGTTTATAATAGGGGTATTAGAAAATGTAATAGATATGAAATGGAGTGCGGTCTATGGACAGCAAGAAACTGGAAATTCTCATGACGGCAATCGACCTTGGCAGCTTCACCAAAGCGTCGGAGGTGGTGGGCTACACCCAGTCGGGGTTGACCCACATGATGGACGCCCTGGAACGGGAGGTGGGATTTTCCCTGTTGCAGCGCGACCACAACGGCATCCAGCTCAGCCCCCAGGGGCGGCAGCTCATGCCCGCCATCCGGGAGTTTTTGCAGGCCAATGCCAACCTGGAAAACCAGATCAACGCCATTTCCGAGCAGAAAAAGGAGGTCATCCGCATTGCGGCCTACGCCAGCATCGCCATGCACTGGATGCCGGAGCTGCTCTACCGCTACAAGCGGGTCTGCCCGGAGGTCAGCGTTGACCTTCGGATGGTGGATAACGCCCTGGAACCCTATGAGCTGCTGGAAAGCGGCCAGACCGACGTGATCTTCGCCAGCCGGCAGAACTACAGCTTCTGCGACTGGACGCCCTTGTACAATGAAAAAATGTATGCGATCCTCCCCAAGGACTACCCCCTCAACGGCCGCACAACCTTCCCGTTGGAGGAATTTTCCGGGCAGGACTTCCTGATGCCCTACGGCAGATTTGACATTGACGTCAACGCGGCCATGGACTCCGTGGGCGTGAAGCTCAACGCCAGCGTTTCCCGGGTGGATGATGAGACGGTTATCCGGATGGTGGGACACGGGCTGGGTGTCACCATGATGACGGAGCTGATGATCCGGGGCAGGACGGACGATGTGCTGTGCGTCCCCGTGGACCCGCCAAGGCTGCGGGAGCTGGGCATGGGCACCAGCCGCAGAATGAAGCTGACAGACGGTATGCAGAGCCTGAAAGACTGTATGCTCCAGTTCATCCATGACAGATCGTGATAGCGTTATGGGCGGTTTTCCCTGTGGGGCAAACCGCCCACAGCAATCGCGCATTCTGACCGGTTTCCATTGGCGTTTTCCGGCATAATTTGTCATTCTTGGACAAAATGAAAAAATCCTTAAAAATCACTTGACAAATTCTTTAAGGTGGGCTATTATACAGGAGGTTAGCGAGAGCTAACCTATATTAGCGCCTTTAGGTTAGCTTTTGCTAATCTAAAAGTTCAGAAAAAGAAGGTGTTCTCCATGCCGCTTACGGTTGCGGATACCGGCGAGGAATACGTCATCAAGCGAATCGGCGGAAAGCCGGAAGTCAAACAGCATCTGGAGAATCTGGGGTTCGTCGTCGGCGGGGTGGTGTCGGTCATCAATACGATGGGCGGCAACGTCATCGTCAAGGTGAAGGAGTCCCGGATAGCCATCAGCCAGGAAATGGCGCAGAAAATCATGGTTTAACGAGGAAAAAAGGAGGAATCGGTATGAAAACACTGAAGCAGGCCAAGGTCGGCGAGACCGTTACTGTGGTGAAGCTCCACGGCGAGGGCGCTGTCAAGCGCAGAATCATGGACATGGGCATTACCAAGGGCGTCACCGTTTACGTGCGGAAGGTTGCTCCGCTGGGCGATCCGGTGGAAGTCAACGTCCGCGGCTACGAGCTGTCGATCCGGAAAGCAGACGCCGAAATGATCGAAATCGAGTAAACCACAGGAATTTATTTGATGAAAGGTTAGCTTTCGCTAACGGAAGGAGCGTATCATGGATATCAGAATTGCCCTTGCGGGCAACCCCAACAGCGGCAAAACGACACTGTTCAATGCCCTCACCGGTTCCAACCAGTTCGTGGGCAACTGGCCCGGCGTCACCGTGGAGAAGAAGGAAGGCAAGCTGAAGAAGCATTCCGACGTCACCATCACCGACCTGCCCGGCATTTATTCTCTGTCTCCGTACACCATGGAGGAAGTTGTCGCCCGTAATTATTTGATAGAGGAGCGGCCCGACGCCATCCTGAACATCATCGACGGCACCAATCTGGAGCGGAACCTGTACTTAACCACTCAGCTGACCGAGCTGGGCATCCCTGTGGTCATCGCCATCAACATGATGGATATCGTCCGCAAGAACGGCGACAAGATCAATATCGACGAGCTGTCTCAGGCGTTGGGCTGCAAGGTCGTTGAGATCTCCGCCTTGAAGGGCGACGGCGTTATGGCTGCTGCCGAGGCTGCGATCGACGCCGCAAAGAACGGCAAGACCGTTCCCATGCACACCTTCTCCGGCCCTGTGGAGCACGCCATTGCCCACATCGAGGAAGCAACTGTCCACGGTATGCCCGAGGAGCAGCAGCGTTGGTACGCCATCAAGATCTTCGAGCGTGACGACAAGGTGATGCAGAAGTTGGGTCTGACCAAGGAGACCATGTCTCACATCGAGGCCGACATCGAAGCTGCCGAGAAGGAGCTGGACGACGACGCCGAGAGCATCATCACCAACGAGCGCTACATCTACATCGGCGAGGTCATCAAGCGCTGCTACAAGAAGCACTCCGCCGGTAAGCTGACCACTTCCGATAAGATCGATAAGATTGTGACCAACCGCTGGCTGGGCCTGCCCATCTTCGCGGTCGTCATGTTCCTTGTTTACTACATCGCCATGGTCGGCGTGGGCGCTGCCGCTACCGACTGGGCAAACGACGGTCTGTTCGGCGACGGCTGGCACCTGTTCGGCATCGGCTCCGCCGATTACAACGAAGACGCTGATGCATATAACGAGGCGTCCCTGATCGTAGACGGCTACGACGCCTACGTGGAAGAAAACGGCACCGCTCCCACCGGCGACTTCCCCTACGAAGTCGAGGATGAGGAGACTCTGGAGATCACCGAGGAGACCGCTTCTCTGGCTGACTATGAAGAAGCACTTAAAACGCTGGAAGGCGAAGAACCCGACCCCGCAAACTACGGCGTTTGGGTGCCCGGTATCCCTGTTCTGATTGGCGACCTGCTGGAGAAGGCTAATGCGGCTGAATGGCTCAGCGGCCTGATTCTGGATGGCATCGTGGCCGGTGTCGGCGCAGTTCTGGGCTTCGTGCCTCAGATGCTGGTGCTGTTCCTGCTGCTGGCCATTCTGGAAGCCTGCGGCTACATGGCCCGTATCGCATTCGTTCTCGACCGTATCTTCCGGAAATTCGGCCTGTCCGGTAAGTCCTTTATCCCCATGCTGGTCGGCACCGGCTGCGGCGTTCCTGGCATCATGGCGTCCCGTACCATTGAAAACGAGCGTGACCGCCGGATGACCATTATGACCACCACCTTTATCCCCTGCGGCGCGAAGGTTCCCTTCATCGCCATGATCGCGGGCGCCCTGTTCGGCGGCAGCGCATGGGTCGCAACTTCCGCTTACTTCATCGGCATGGCCGCCATCATCGTGTCCGGCATCATGCTGAAGAAGACCAAGATGTTCGCCGGTGAGCCTGCTCCCTTCGTTATGGAGCTGCCCGCCTACCACCTGCCCACCGTGTCCAACGTCCTGCGCAGCATGTGGGAGCGCGGCTGGAGCTTCATCAAGAAGGCCGGCACCATCATCCTGCTGTCCACCATCTTTGTGTGGTTCACCACTTACTTCGGCTTCGTTGACGGCACCTTCCGGATGCTGGGCGAGGAAGAAATCGACTACTCCATTCTGGCTGCCATCGGCGGCGTGCTGGCGTGGGTGTTCAAGCCTCTGGGCTGGGGCAACTGGCAGGCGGCTGTCGCTTCCATCACCGGTCTGGTCGCCAAGGAGAACATCGTTGGTACTCTGGGCATCCTGTACGGCGGCGGAGACGGCACCGTGTATCAGAACCTTGCCAATGCTTTCAACGGCATTACCGGTTATTCCTTCCTGGTGTTCAACCTGCTGTGCGCCCCCTGCTTCGCGGCTATCGGCGCCATCAAGCGTGAGATGAACAACGCCAAGTGGACTTGGTTTGCCATCGGCTATCAGTGCGGCTTCGCTTACATCATCGCCCTGATGATCAACCAGTTCGGCAACCTGTTCACCGGACACGCCAGCGTGATCGGCCTGATCTTCGCTCTGGCTGCTCTGGCCGGTATGCTGTACATGCTGTTCAAGCCCTACAAGGAAGCTACCAAGCTTTCTAAAGTCTGATCGTTTTGGAGCCAGACGATACGTCTGGCTCCAAGCTTCAATGTTCTGAAATGGAGTGATTTTTATGCTGCAATGGATCAGTGCGAATATCGGTACAATTCTTATCAGTCTCGTCCTTCTGGCAGTGGTTACTCTGATTATCCGCAGCATGGTACACGAAAAAAAACAGGGAAAGTCCTCCTGCGGCGGCAACTGCGCCGGCTGTGCCGCGTGCGGTGCCTGCCACAATAAGAGTCATTGAATTGGTTTTCCCGAGTTCCTAACCCCCGAATGCAGTCCGCAGACTTTGTCTGCGGGCTGTATTTCTTTGTGTATGTTCTGACAGCATTCTGACCCGCCGTGTGCTACCATATCTCCGGGAGGGGATACCAATGAGAACATTGGCAAAGGATATTCTGATCGCCGCCGTCATGGGTTTGGTGGTGCCGGGGATTGTGCTGAGCATTGCGGCGCGCCAGACGGATACTCCGCCGGAGACAACGCCTGAAACAACGGCGCAGACCGTACAACCCACGTCGCAGGAGACTGTGCGGCTTCCTGTGCTGGTCAGGCAGGAGGACGGCACGGTTTCCCAGATGGATATGGACAGCTACCTTGTCGGGGTGGTGCTGGCGGAAATGCCGGTATCCTTCGAGGAAGAAGCACTGGAAGCCCAGTCCGTGGTAGCGAGAACCTATGCCCGGAAGGCGTGGGAGACTGGCGGCAAGCATGGAGACTGCTCCGTATGCACCCGCAGCGCGTGTTGTCAGGGCTACATCGGGGACGAAGACTACCTGTCTCAGGGCGGCACAGAGGAAGGTCTGGAAAAGGTACGCGCCGCCGTGGCCACTACCTCCGGCTGGGTGCTGACCTACGAGGGGGAGCTGATCGAAGCGACGTATTTTTCCTGTTCCGGCGGCAGTACCGAGGACGCCGCGGCGGTGTGGGGAACGGAGTTCCCCTACTTACAAGCTGTAGCCAGCCCCGGCGAGGAAAAGGCGGCGCATTATACGGATACGGTGCGCTTTTCGGCGGAAGCGTTTCAGGATGCCCTTGGTGTCAAGCTCAGCGGCAGCCCGGGAAGCTGGTTCCGGGACGTGACCTATACCGATGGCGGCGGCGTTGATACCATTGTCATCGGCGGGACGAGCTACAGAGGAACGGAGCTTCGTTCTTTGCTGGGTCTGCGCTCCACGGCGTTTTCCGTATCCACCACCGAGGACACCGTCATCATCACCACCAGAGGCTACGGCCACCGGGTGGGCATGAGTCAGTACGGCGCGGACGCCATGGCGGTCACGGGAAGCACCTGCCCGGAAATTCTGGCGCACTATTATCCGGGAACCACACTGACGAAGCTGGGATAGCGAAAAAGGACTTGCCGAAAATAAGCAAGTCCTTTTTGCTGCTTGACAAAACCAGGAAATAATGTTATATTACAAATACTTAGCAATACTAAATAGGAGGGGAGCCGATGGAGGACAGATTTGCCCAGCAATTAAAAAAGGGCGTGCTTGAAATGCTGGTGCTGAAGTTGATCTGCGCAAAGCCCGCTTACGGCTACGAGCTGCTGTCAGAGCTGAAAAAATCCTCTCAGGGGCGGTTCTGCCTGAAGGAAGGGACGCTATATCCGATCCTGTACCGCCTTGAGGATGACGGCATGATCCGCTCCCAATGGTCAACGGGGGAGGGGCGCACGGCACCGAAGAAAATCTACGAAGCCACGGACGCTGGGCAGGCGGAAAATCTCCGCAGACAGCGCGTCTGGCGGGAATTTGATGATACGGTAAACGCATTTTTGCAGGGAGGAAGAGAGTCATGACGCAGGCGGAAAAGAAAATGAAGAACTACGTGAACGCGGTGGAGCGGCGTCTGAACCTGCCCCGTGAGATAAAGGCGAGAGTTATGAGCGACTTCCAAAGCTCCATAGTCGCCCGCCGGGAGGCAGGCCAGACCGACGAGGAAATTTACGCCGAGCTTGGCACCCCTGCGAAAGCGGCCGCCGACCTGAATGAACAGATGAAGGACTACACCTACCGGAAAAGCCCATGGCGCTTCCTGTTTCTGGGAATCGCGGCGATCGGGGGCGTGCGGCTGCTGTACGACGGTTTTGTTTCCCTGATCGGCTATGTCGTTCTGCGCCGCGAGCTTGTGCAGAGCGGGGGCGCGGCGGCCATCGGCATCATCGGCGGCGCGGACGGCCCCACGGCCATTTTCGTCACCACTCCCGCCTGGACAAGACCGGCGTGGATGGCGGCGCTGCTTATCATTGGCATAGTTGGATATCTGCTGCTGCGGCGGTGCAAGGCGAGATCAAAATAAATCTTGCAGAAAATATAAACGTGTGCTATAATATAGCACACGTTTTGTGCAATTTCCCTAAGGAGGTAACGTTATGGATTTGACAATGGGCGGACGGAAGGTACTGCCCCAGCCGGGACAGAGTTTGCTGGAACTGGTGAAGCAGCTGGGGCTGGACGGCAGTACGCTGACGGAAAGACCCCTTGCCGCGAAGATCGCCGGTGAGGTCTTTACATTAAATTATATTCCCGTGCGGCAGAAAGAGGCGGAGGCCGACCGCCAGTCCATGCGCCGGGCGATGGCGGCGTCCAACGGCGAAATCCGCCTGCTCCGCTACGCCGACCCGGCGGGCAAGGAGTGCTATATCCGCACGGCGCAGTTCACGATTTTCCTTGCCATGCGGCAGCTGTGGCCGGAGGCAACGGCAAAAATGACCTGCACGCTGGGTTCCAGCGTGTACATCAGCGTTGCGGGGGCAAAGGATTTTTCCGCTTCGACCCTGAAAGCGCGGGTCAGTGAGCTGGTGGGGCAGGACATTCCCCTGATCCGCCGCCGGGTAAAACTGCAAAAGGCCATCGACCGGTTCCGGGAAGAAGGGCAGACCGACAAGGCAAGGCTTCTTTCCTGGCGGACGGTGGATTATTTCGACGAGTACGCCTACGGCGACTTTGCCGACTATTACTACGGCGAGATGATGCCCTCCACCGGGTATCTGACGGTGTGGGACATTCTCCCGGCGGACGGCGGCTTTGTGTTCGTCTATCCGGACGACGGCAATCCGGAGATCTGCGCCAAGGTGCCGCCTATGCCCAACTTTTTCAGCGTGTTCAACGAGGGCGAGCGCTGGGGCGAGCTGATGGAGTGCCAGACGGTGGCCGACCTCAACGACCTGACGAATTCCGGCCGCATCCGGGAGCTGATCCGCGTCAACGAAGCCCTGCACGAGAAGCGGTTTTCTCAGGTGGCCGATCAGGTGTGCCAGCGGGGGGCGAAGGCTGTGCTGCTGGCTGGCCCCAGCTCCTCGGGCAAGACAACCTCGGCGAACCGTCTTGCCACCCAGCTCCGCGTCCATGGGAAAAAGCCCATTCTCATGAGTCTGGACGACTATTACATAGACCGGGACAAAATTGCCCCCGGCCCTGACGGTAAACTGGATTTGGAGCATATCAACACCATTGACTGCGCCCTGTTCCGGGAAGATATGGCGTCGCTGCTGGCGGGCGGGGAAGTGGAGCTTCCGTCCTTCAACTTCCTTACCGGAAAACGGGAGTGGCGGGGCAAGCGGCTGCGTCTGGAAGCGGATTCCGTCATCATCGTGGAGGGACTTCACGGTCTGAACCCCGCCATGCTGCCGGAAAGCGTGGACAAAAAGCTGATTTTCCGCCTTTACGTCAGCCCGCTGCTGCCCTTGAATCTGGACAATCACAACCGGATTCCCACCAGCTATCTGCGGCTCCTGCGGCGCATTGTCCGGGACTACGAGACCCGGGGCGCGTCGGTGCAGCATACGCTCGCCATGTGGGACAGCGTGCAGCGGGGGGAAAAGCGGTGGATTTTCCCCTATCAGGAGAATGCCGACGTGATTTTCAACAGCTCCACGCTGTATGAGTTGGCGGTGCTGAAAAAGCACATTTTCCCCCTGCTCACCGCAGTTCAGCCGGAGGACGAATGCTACGACGAGGTGCGCAACATCGTCAAAATTCTCAACTACATTCAGGAAGCGGACGTGGATGACGAAATCCCCCCCACCAGTCTGGTGCGGGAGTTTATCGGGGGGAACACGTTCTATAGATAAGCCAATAGAGAACATAAAAAGCGGCAGCCGAAGCTGCCGCTTTTTAGATGTAAGTTACACCGTAGGCGCGGGACCGGGATAGCCCAGAAGCAGGGACACCAGCACGCACAGAACAATTGCGATAAAGCCCGTTACCATCCACAGACTCCGGCGGCGGGAAAACTCGCCGGTGATGACCAGCCAGCCAAGGCATAAAAGGGAACCAAGAATGGCGATAATGGCGGTGGTCACCTTCAGAACGGTCCAGCCAAGACCGGCGCAAAGCAGGTACAGCGCAAACACCAGCGCGTCACCTATAATGACCCTGGTCATCAAATTCTCCATCTCACGATAACGATTCCGTTTTGCCACTTCTCATCCCTCCGAATTTCGGTTACAAACATGATACCACATAAAATCGAAAATTGCAATATTTTCTGAAAGAAAGTTCATGAAAGTTAATGGAATATTAGGGTTGCGCCGGGGAGAAAAGAATGGTATAATGTCCATAAGTATGTATTGATTTAGATTTAGCAAAGGAAGCTGCTATGGGAGAACCGCAATACCGTCTGGAGGGCATCGTCCATACCAAATCCGACGTGCTGGAGGATTTTGAGGGGCCGCTGGATGTTATTTTTGAGCTGCTGAGCAAGAATAAAATCGAAATTCAGGATGTGTCCATTTCCGCGATCCTGGAGCAGTATCTGGGATATCTGGACGAAATGAAGCGGATGGATATGGAGATCGCCAGCGAGTTCATCACCATGGCGTCCCACCTGATGCTGATCAAAACCAAAATGCTTCTGTCGGAAGCGGAACAGGCCGAGGCGGAAAGCGAGCTTGACCTGCTGCGCCAGTCGCTGGTGGAGCGGAAGCGGAAGGAAGCCATGGAGCAGATCCGGCAGGCCGTGGCGGTGCTGGAGCCGAGAAACGAGATCGGCCGGTGCCTGTTCACCAAGGAGCCGGAATCCCTGCGCAGGGAGCAGGGCTACCGCTATCAGCACGACGTGATTGACCTGCTTCGGGCGCTGGACATCATTGCCGAGCGTAGTCAGCGCCAGCTGCCCCCGCCCACGGCGAATTTCCGGGGCATCGTGGGAAAAGAGCCGTACCCCATCGGCCGGAAAACCGGCGAGGTGCTGCGTCAGCTGCTTCTGCGGGGCGTGGAACGGCTGAAAAATCTGTTCCGGGGCAGCCGAAGCCGCTCGGAGGTCGTGGCGACTTTTCTCGCCATTCTGGATTTGTGTAAGACGAACTCCGTGACGCTGGAGGACGACCCCGGCGGGGAAAACCCCAACGTCCGTCTGCTGGACAAGCACCCAAGAGAGGAGATGACCTGATGGAATCGGAAGAGTTGCAGCGCGCCATTGAGGCCATTCTCTTTGCCGCGGGCGAGCGAATCGATATTGCCAGACTCGCCGCCGCGCTGGAAACGGACGCGTCGGATGTGGAAAAGGCTGCCGACGATCTGGCGGACAAATATGCCTTTGAGCGCCGGGGAATCCGCATTCTCAAGCTGGAAAAGGGCTACCAGATGGTGTCCTCCGGGGAGATGGCGGACTATGTGACGAAGGCGCTGGAGACCCGAAAGCCCCCCAAGCTGTCTTCTTCTCAGCTGGAGACCCTGACCATCATCGCTTACTACCAGCCGGCGACGAAGGCCATGGTGGAGCAGATCCGCGGCGTGGACAGCGCCTATTCCGTGGCGGCGCTGCTCAATAAGAAGCTCATCGAGGAGGCGGGGCGTCTGAACGTTCCGGGACGTCCGATTCAGTATAAGACGACGTCGGATTTTTTGCGCACCTTCGGCCTCAGCTCTCTGGAAGAGCTGCCCCCCATTGAGAAGATCACCTTCGGCGAGCCGGTGGAGCTGCCCGAGCAGCCCCCAACCGGGGAGGACGCATAATGGGCTGGTGGATTGCGCTGGGCGTGATATTCCTTCTGGGAATCCTGCCGCTGGGCATCAGCGCCCGGTACAGCGGGGAAGGGCCGCTGCTGCGCGTCGTGATAGGCCCCGTCCGGCTGACCCTGTTCCCCCGAAAAAAGAAGGAGAAAAAGCCAAAACCTGCGAAAAAAACGGCGGAACAGCCGAAAAAACAGGAAGAACCTCTCCCAAAGCCGCCCCAGCCCCCCAAGCAGGAGCCTGCGGCGGAAAAGAAAGAAAAAGGCGGCAGTTTGCTGGACTTTTTGCCATTGGTGAAGGTTGCGCTGAACTTTCTGGGAGATTTCCGGCGGAAGCTGCGGGTGAACCGATTGGAGCTGAAGCTGATACTGGCTGGGGGCGACCCCTGCGACCTCGCGGTCAATTACGGAAGGGCTTGGACGGCAGTGGGCAATCTGATGCCCCAGCTGGAACGGCTGTTCGTGATAAAAAGACGGGATGTGGAGGTCGAGTGCGACTTTACCGCGTCCGAAACACTGGTCATTGCGCGGCTGGATCTGACCATTACGCTGGGAAGACTTCTGGGCCTTGCCATCGTGTACGGCATCCGGGCGCTGAGAGAATTCCTAAAACTTCAGAAAAAACGAAAAGGCGGTGCTACCCATGAGCCAGATTCCCAATATGCTTGAAAGTACCATTCAGAAGATTCGTGAGATGGTGGACGTGAATTCCGTCATCGGCGAACCCATCTCCACGCCCGACGGCGTGACCATCATCCCCGTGTCCAAGGTCAGTGTCGGCTTTGGCGGCGGCGGTTCCGACTTCACCAAAAAGACGACCGCCGGCGACAATCCCTTTGGCGGCGGCGTGGGCGGCGGCGTCAAGGTGACGCCCATCTGCTTCCTCATTGTCAAGGACGGCAACGTGCGCATGATGCCCGTGGCGGAGCCTGCCAGCTCCACGGCTGATCGCATCGTGGAAATGGTGCCGGACACGCTGGACAAGCTTACCGCCTATCTCGATTCCAAGAAGAAAGACTGATTTGCGCGGACGTCCGTGGTGCATAGTTTCCCCATAATGGGACACAATAGCCACGGGTGAGAAGAAATGAGACGATTTTTCGCCGGGACGGCGGCTGCATTGCTGGCCGCCGTCCTGTTTTTGCCTGTGGGGGCGGATGCCGTGTCCGCCCGGCGGGCGTATGCGGTGGATGCCGTCAGTGGGCGAGTGCTTTACGAGAAAAATCCCACGGAGCGGAGCCTGATCGCCAGCACCACCAAAATCATGACGGCGCTGATCGTTTGTGAGCAGTGTAACGTCCTGGACAGAATGCGCATTCCCAAGGAAGCGGTGGGCATCGAGGGCTCCTCCATGTACCTGAAAGAGGGGGAGGTGCTTACCTTGCAGGAGCTGCTCTACGGGCTGATGCTGTCCTCCGGCAACGACGCCGCCGTGGCGCTGGCCATTTACTGCGGCGGCACTGTGGAGGGCTTCGCGGAGCTGATGAACGACAAGGCGCGTAATCTCGGCCTGACCGGGACGCACTTTGAAAATCCCAACGGCTTAGACAGCCCCGGCCATTATTCCACGGCGAAGGATTTGGGAACTTTGGCGGCCTACGCCATGGAAAATCCCATTTTCTACAAGACCGTTTCCGCCAAAAACGTCAAGGTGGGGGATCGGTATCTGACCAACCACAATAAGCTGCTGTGGCGAGTGGCGGGCGCCGACGGGGTGAAAACCGGCTTTACCAAGGCCGCCGGACGGATTCTGGTGTCCAGCGCCACGAGAGACGGGCGGCGAATTATCGTCGTGACCATCGACGACCCCAGCGACTGGTCTGACCATGCCGCGCTGATGGAAGAAGGCTTCTCCCGGTATGCCATTGGGCGTATCGTGAATCAGGGCGACCGGGTGGGAAGCGTGGAAGTCGTGGGCGGCGAGAAACGGCGGGTGGAGGTACTGGCGGCGGAGGACTTTGACTATTCCGTCGCGCCGGAGGAACACCCCTGTCTGGCGCTGCCCGGCCCGGGGTTCGTCTATGCCCCGGCAGTGGAAGGGGCGGACGCAGGGGTCGTGTACGTGCTGATAGAGGGCAAGGCCGTGGGGAAAGTCCCGGTCGTCTACGGCGCGACCATCGAGCAGACCCAGCCGGAGGAAAAGAGCTTCTGGCAAAAACTATTCCACAGGGGGAGCGGCTGACATGCCGCTCCCGGATGACCATGCGGGGAGGAAAGACCATGACAGAACGTTTGCAGAAAATACTCTCCGCCCGGGGCATGGCCTCCCGGCGGAAGGCAGAGGAGCTGATCCGGGCGGGGCAGGTGAGCGTCAACGGCGTCACCGCGACCCTGGGGGACTGCGCCGACCCGGAAACCGACGATATCCGGGTGGCGGGACAGCCGCTGGCCGTCCGGGAAAAGAACGTGTACATCTTATTGAATAAGCCCCGGGGCTATGTCACCACATTGTCTGACGAAAAGGGGCGGCCGGACGTGGCCGGCCTTGTGGCGGACTGCGGCGCGCGGGTGTATCCCGTCGGGCGGCTGGACATGGATTCCGAGGGGCTTCTGCTTCTGACCAATGACGGCGCGTTCGCCAACGCCCTGATGCACCCGAAGCATGAGGTGGAGAAGACCTATGACGTCTGGGTCACCGGCTACACGCCCGGCGGGGAACGCCGTCTGGCGAAGCCCATCACGCTGGACGGCTACACCATCCGCCCGCCGAAGGTGAAGCTGCTGAAGGCGGAGGGGCAGTCGGCAAAATTCCGGGTGACCATCCACGAAGGCCGCAACCGGCAGGTGCGGCGGATGTGCGATGCAGCTGGAATGCACTGCACCCGGCTGCGCCGCATTCAGGAGGGAAGTCTCCGCTTGGGAGATCTCCCGCTGGGAAAATGGCGCTATTTGACGGAGGCGGAGGTTGCAGGATTGGTGCGGGCACCGGGAACATCCGGCACTATTTGAAATATTCCTGCATTTTTTGCGGTTGTCTCTTGCAAAATGCCGCCGATTTTGCTAGTATAATATAAGGCGGCTTTTCGGCAGAAACGGGCGATTGCCCTGACCGATGGCCATAAAAAACGATACAGCGCCGCACAAGGAGGCAGCTATGAGTTACGATATATTGTCCACTCTGCGGGAGATGGAACCTACCTTCTCCAAGGGGCAGAAGCGGATTGCGCATTACATTACGGAGGACTATGACAAGGCCGCGTTCATGACGGCTAACCGTCTGGGAAAGACGGTGGGCGTTTCGGAGTCCACGGTGGTTCGGTTTGCCGTTGATCTGGGCTTTGACGGCTACCCCAGTATGCAGAAGGCCATGCAGGAAATGGTGCTCAACCGCCTGACCTCCGTGCAGCGCATCGAGGTCGCCAACGACCGTCTGGGCGATCAGGACGTGGTCTCCACGGTGCTTCGCTCTGACATGGAAAAGATTCGCCAGACGGAGGAAATGGTAAGCCGGGAGGAATTTTCCGCCGCCGTGAACGCCATTCTAAAGGCAAAACGGGTGTACATTCTGGGCGTCCGTTCCGTGGAGCCGCTGGCGAATTTTCTGGGGTACTACTTAAATTATATGTTCAACAACGTCCACGTGGTTTCCGGCTTCGGGGCGGGGGAGATGTTTGAGAAGATTGTCAGCGTGAACAGCAGCGACGTGGTCATCGCTTTTTCTTTCCCCCGGTATTCCTCTACCACGACTAAGGGTGCAAAATACTGCCGTTCCGCCGGTGCGACGGTCATCGGCATTACGGACAGCAAGCTGTCCCCCTTAGGCAGCAGCTGCGACCATGTGCTGATCGCCAAAAGCGACATGGTCAGTCTGGTGGACTCCCTTGTGGCACCGCTGAGTATCGTCAACGCATTGATCGTCGCCATTGCCGCCCAGAAGGAGAAGGAACTCTCCAAAACCTTCGCCAATCTGGAGCGTATCTGGGAAGAATATGACGTGTATGAGAAGCGGGTGGACGGCTGATGCGCTATGACGGTATCGTGATCGGCGGCGGCGCGGCGGGCATGTTTGCGGCCATTACGGCGGCAAAGCGGGGGCAGAAGGTGCTGCTTCTGGAAAAAAACGACCGTCTGGGCAGAAAACTGCTGATCACCGGCAAGGGCCGCTGCAACGTGACCAATAACTGCACCGGGCAGGAGGTTTTGCAGAACGTCCCCCGGAACGGGCGGTTTCTCTACAGCGCCATGACGGCGTTCCCGCCGGAAAAGACGATGGCCTTTTTTGAGGAACGTGGCTGCCGCCTGAAAACCGAGCGGGGAAACCGGGTATTCCCGGTGACGGACAGATCCCAGTCCGTTCTGGACTGCCTGCAATCGGAGCTGCACAGGCAGAAAATCACCGTGAAAACTGCCCGTGTCAGGGATATTCTCACCCAAGACGGGCATGTTACCGGGGTGAGGACGCAAAATGAGGAAATTGCCGCAAATTGGGTGATTCTCGCGACCGGCGGCGCTTCCTACCCCGCCACAGGCTCCACCGGCGAAGGCTACAGCATCGCCGCCGCTCTGGGACACACGATCATCCCCCCGGAGGGAAGTCTGGTGCCGCTGGAGACGGCGGGAAACGACTGTCAGGAAATGCAGGGGCTGAGCCTGCGGAACGTGGGGGTCAAGCTGCTGAACGCCAAGGGAAAGGTGCTGTACAAGGACTTTGGCGAGCTGCTGTTTACCCACTTTGGCATTTCCGGCCCCACGGTGCTGTCGGCGAGCTGCCACCTGAAAGGAGACGGCTGCCGTCTGGTGCTGGATTTGAAGCCCGCGCTGGAAGGTGAAAAGCTGGAAGCCCGCATCCTGCGGGATTTGGAGCAGTATCAGAACCGGAGCATGGAAAACGCTCTGGTGGACTTGCTGCCCCGGAGCATGATCCCCGTGGTGCTGCGCAGACTGGATATTTCCCCGGAAATACAGGCCAATTCCCTGACGAAGCAGAAGCGCCGCGCACTGGTGGAGCTGCTGAAAGCCTTCCCCATTGACATCACGGGCAAGCGCCCCGTGTCTGAAGCGATCATAACCAGCGGCGGCGTGAAGGTATCGGAAATCGACCCCAAAACCATGGAATCCAAGCTTGTGGCCGGGCTGTATTTCGCCGGGGAGGTCATTGACTGCGACGCTTACACCGGCGGCTTCAACCTGCAGATCGCATGGGCGACGGCCTATGCCGCAGGGATGGCGGTTGGGTAAAAACAGGGCATTGACAAACGCGGGTTCCTGTAATAGAATACGATAAGATAGTTCCGCAGAAAATACTGAGAGGAGGACTTACACATGTACGAGAAACTGGTTAACTACGCGGCCAAGCAGCTGGAGCTGGACCCCGCCGAGATCACTCCCGATGCTACCTTTGAAAGTCTGGGCATCGATTCTCTGGATATCGTTGAGATGATTATGGATCTGGAGTCCGAGCTGGGCGTGGAGCTGGATCTGGAGGATCAGCAGATCACCACCTTCAAAGAGCTGGCCGACTTCATCGAGTCGAAGCTCAACTGATTGCAATTTCACAAATTTCAAAATTTCCTTGTATTGAGCTGTCCGGCTTATAACAAGGTCGCACTAGTCGGGGAGATAGCGGTGCCCTGTACCTGCAATCCGCTACAGCAGGGATGAATTCCCACACCCGGGCAAGTTTGAATATTGTCTGACCTGCGCAAGTGGTGTTGATAGATTGGTCTTGCGCAACGAGATCCCGTGAACCATGTCAGGTGGGGAACCAAGCAGCATTAAGCGGATCTTCTCGTGTGCCGCGGGGTTGCCGTTCTTGAGCTAACTGCGTCAGGTTCGGGTATTCGCCTTGTTCAAATGTGGGTGTGCGATCTTGTTATGGGCCGGATGGCTTTTTAGGCTCGCAATGGACTTTTGCAGAAAGGAGAAGCACAATGTCGGCTTATCAGGCGTTATACCGCAAATACCGCCCCCAGACCTTTGACGACGTTTCCGGGCAGATGGCGGTGACGCAGACCCTGAAAACCCAGATCATGACCGGGAAAATGAGCCATGCGTATCTGTTCACCGGCTCCCGGGGCACGGGCAAGACCAGCTGCGCCAAGATTCTGGCGAAGGCGGTCAACTGCCTGAATCCCGACCACGGTAACCCCTGCAACGTCTGCGAAGCCTGCAAGGCCATCGATTCCGGCTCCTGCATGGACGTGCTGGAGATCGACGCCGCGTCCAACAACGGCGTAGACAACGTCCGCGATCTGCGGGACGACGCCATTTATACGCCGTCTCAGGTGAAAATGCGGGTGTATATCATCGACGAGGTGCATATGCTCTCCATTTCGGCCTTCAACGCGCTGCTGAAAATCATCGAGGAACCGCCGGAGCATCTGCTGTTCATTCTCGCGACCACGGAGCTGCACAAGGTTCCGGCGACGATTCTGTCCCGGTGCCAGCGGTTTTCCTTCCGGCGCATCAGTCAGGAGGACATCGCAGCGCGGCTGCAATACGTCGCCTATCAGGAGAACATTGATCTTGACGACGGTGCGGCGCGAGTGATCGCCCGCCTTGCGGACGGCGGAATGCGGGACGGCCTGAGTCTGCTTGACCAGTGCGCCTCCGCGACCACGGGAGAGCTGACGGCAGAGCGGGTGTACGCCTGTCTGGGCATTGCCGGGGAGCGGAAATGCGGGGAAATGATGGGCTATATTGCCGCCCACGATACGAAAAACGCTTTGGAGCTGTTCAACCGGCTCTATACCGAGGGCAAGGACTTAAGCGCCATGCTGGACGAAATGGCCTGCCTGACCCGGGATCTTCTGGTGCTGAAAACCGCCGGAAACGCCGGGATCACCATGCTTTCCGGCGTGGCGTCGGACAAGGAAGCGCTGGAACTGACGAAAGCGCTGACCAGCGCCGAGCTGGTTCGCATGATGGAGCGGCTTCAGGAGACGATGGCCGGTTTTACCCGAAGCGCCAGCCGCCGCATGGACGCGGAGCTGTGCATTGTGGAGCTGTGCCAGCCGGAGCTGAGTCTGGATACCAAAGCACTGAACGCCCGTCTCACCCGGCTGGAAGAGCAGGTGAAAAGCGGCGCCTTCGTTCCGGCGGCTCCCATGAAAGCGGAGAAGGCCGCGCCGGAGAAGGAACCCTATGACGACGACCGCCCGCCCATGCCGGACGATGCCGATGCACCCCCGGCAGAGGACGCGCCGCCGGTGGCGGAAAGCGAAGCCCCTGTGGGTTTTTGGTCGGACTTGGTGGCGGCGGTTCGCAAGGAGTTAAAGCCCCCTGTTTCCGGTTTCTTCGTGGTGACCCCCAATGCGCCGGTTCAGGGCGCGCTGGTGGGGGACAGGTTGGAGCTTCGGTGCAGCAACAGCTTTACGGCGCAGATGTTGGACAGACCGGAAATTCTGGAGGTCGTCTCCCGGAAGGCAACGGCAATGCTGCCCCATCCGGTGAAGGCGGTGACGGTGGACATGTCGGAAAAGCCCGCCGCGAACCCCAGAATGGAGCAGCTGATGAACTTCGGCAGGGCGCACAGCGATATTGTAACAATCAAACGATAATTTTCGTGTGAATTTTCAAGATAGGAGAATCATATTATGGCAAAAGGCGGATTCCGGGGTATGCCCGGCGGAATGAATCAGGCGGCTATGATGAAGCAGGCGCAGAAGATGCAGCAGGAAATGCTCCGGATGCAGGCAGAGCAGGAGGCCAAGACCTTCACGGCGGCATCCGGCGGCGGCATGGTCACGGCCACCGTCAACGGCAAGCATGAACTGGTCGGCATTGAGATCAAGCCGGAAGCGGTAGACCCAGACGATGTGGAAATGCTCCAGGATATGGTCATTGCCGCTGTCAACGAAGCCACGCGGGCGGCGGACGCCGAAGCGGCGAACAACATGTCCCGTCTCACCGGCGGCCTGAATCTGGGCGGCCTGTTCTAAGGAGAAGTTATGCAGTTTTTTCCCGCTGCGCTGCAAAATCTTGCCGACCAGTTTGCAAAGCTTCCGGGCATCGGCGGCAAAACGGCGCAGAGACTTGCTTTCCATGTGCTGAGCCTGCCCATGGAGGATGCGGAGGAATTTTCCAACGCCATTCTGGAGGCAAAAAAACAGGTACACACCTGCCCCGTCTGCCAGAATCTGACCGACCGGGAGGTGTGCCCCATCTGCGATGACGATACCCGGGACAAAAGCGTCATATGCGTTGTGGCCGAGCCGAAGGACGTCATTGCCATGGAGCGCAGCCGGGAGTTCCGGGGCGTTTACCATGTGCTTCACGGCGTTATTTCGCCTCTGAACCATGTGTCGCAGGACGACATCAGGATCAAAGAGCTTCTCCGCCGGGTAGCCGGGGGAGAGGTCAGAGAGGTCATCATGGCGACGAACCCGGACACCGAGGGCGAGGCTACCGCCATGTACATATCCCGCCTGCTGAGACCCATGGAGGTCAAGGTGACCCGGCTTGCCTACGGCGTGCCGGTTGGCAGCCAGCTGGAATACGCCGACGAGGTAACGCTTTCCAGAGCACTGGAAGGACGTCAGGAGATGTAAACGAAAATATGGGGGGCTGCCAGCGGCAGCCCCCCATATTCTATGCTGTTTTATGACTTTTTTGCGAACATTCCCACAGGAAGCTGAGAAAGAACCACACCGGCGAACACCAGACCGCAGCCCAGCAGTTCCCAAGGCGTCATGGTCTGGTGAAGGATCAGCCAGCCGCCCAGAGCGGCAAAGACGGATTCCAGACTCATAATTAACGACGCCGTGGTGGGTTCCAGACCCTGCTGCCCGACGATTTGCAGCGTATAGGCGACGCCCATGGACAGAACGCCGGAAAAGACCAGCGGGAACCAGCAGGCGGTAATGTCAGAAAAAACGACGGTTTCCTCCGTCAGCAGAATAAAGGGCACGGAAAGCACCGTAACCACCAGCGCCTGAATGCAGTTCATGCGCAGACCGTCTAAGTTCCCCGCCAGCCGGTCGATGCAGGTGATCTGCACGGAAAAGGCCAGCGCGCAGCCCATCAGGTACAGGTCGCCCTTGTTGATCTGGGAAACGCCCATGCAGCTGAGCAGATACAGCCCCACCACCGCCAGCGCCACGCTGAAAACGGTGGTTCTGGGCGGCTTTTTCCCGAGAAACAGCCCCAGCACCGGCACCAGCACGATGTACATGGCGGTAATGAACCCCGCCTTTCCGGCGTCGGTGTAGACAATGCCGATCTGCTGCAGGCTGGATGCGACGAACAGGGCGCACCCGCAGATCAGTCCCACCCGCCACAGCGTCGGGTTCTTCCACTTTGCCACGGATTCCCGGAAGCTGCATTTGCCGATATCCAGCACAAACGCACAGGGAATCAGAAACAGCACGGCAAGCAGGCACCGCACAGCCTGAAAGGTAAAGGGGCCGATGTGATCCATGCCCACGCTCTGGGCAATGAAGCTAAAGCCCCAGATGGTTGTACCCAGCAGCAGACTCAGACTGCCGCGAACGCGATTTTTCTTCATATGCATCACCAAGGCCAACTTTAGCATAATTTGCCGATCTTTGCAAGCGGCGTTGATTTTTTTGGATAGTGTGGTATAATAGCAGAAAAAACCAGGAGGGTTCATTATGGAAGAAATCAAAAAAATTCCCAGCCGCGACCAGATCCCGGCGGAGGACAAGTGGGCCATTGAAGATCTGTATCCCACCGACGAAGCATGGGAAGCGGAACTGGCGGCGCTGGCGGAGAGCCAGAAGACGCTGGCTTCCTTCGCGGGACGTCTGGGTGAGAGCGGCGAGACGCTGTATGCTTACATGGAAGTCTTTGAGCAGGTCAATGCCAAGGGAGATCTGCTGGGCAGCTACTGTATGCGCCGGGCGGACGAGGATACCCGGAACGCCACCTATCAGGCCATGGCCGGAAAGTTTATGGGCGTTGCAGTAGCACTGAACGCGGCGTGCAGCTTTGATACGCCGGAGATCATGGCGATTTCTGATGAGAAGCTGGCGCAGTTCTATGCCGACTGTCCCAAGCTGGAGCGTTACCGCCGCTATCTGACCAATCTGCGCCGCCGCAAGGCGCACACCCTCTCCGCCGCGGAGGAAAAGCTGCTGGCGTCGGCGGGCGAAATGTCTCAGGCGCCTGATACCATTTACGGCTCCCTCGCCGATGCAGACATGAAGTTCCCCGACGCCGTGGACGCCAAGGGAAATAAGCATCCCCTGACCCAGGGAACCTTCGTCAGCCTGGAGGAGAGCAGCGACCGGGTGCTGCGTCAGAGCGCCTATGAAAATCTTTACGGTACGCTGGCTGCGTTCAAGACCACCACTGCCGCCCTTCTCAATGCCCAGAACAAGCAGCTGAAATTCTTCGCCGAGGCGCGGAAGTACGACACGGCCTTTGAAGCGTCTCTGGACGCGACCAACGTCCCCACTTCCGTTTACAAGAACCTCATTGAGACGGTTCACCAGAACATGGACAAGATGCACCGCTATGTCCGCCTGCGCAAGAAGCTGCTGGGCGTGGACGAGCTGCATTTCTACGATGTGTACACCCCCCTGCTGAAAGATGTGGACAAGCACATTCCCTACGAGCAGGCCAAGCAGACCGTTTACGACGCGCTGGCGCCTCTGGGCGACGATTACCGCACCATTCTGAAAAACGGCTTCGACCACCGCTGGATCGACGTGTACCAGAACGAGGGCAAGCGCAGCGGCGCCTATTCCGCCGGGACGGTGGTGCATCCCTACGTCCTGCTGAACTACACCGGAACGCTGGACAGCCAGTTTACGCTGGCCCATGAGATGGGTCACGCTCTGCACTCCTACCTGTCCAACAAGCACCAGAACCCCATCGATGCGGACTACGTGATCTTCGTGGCAGAGGTGGCCTCTACCTGCAACGAGGCGCTGCTGATGGAATATCTGCTGGGCAAGACCACGGATAAGAAGGAGCGGGCGTACCTCATCAACCATTTCCTCGACCAGTTCAAGGGAACGCTGTACCGTCAGACCATGTTCGCCGAGTTTGAGCTGAACATCGGAAAGATGGCAGCTGAGGGACAGACCCTGACGGCGGATGTCCTGTGCGCCGAGTACAAGCGCCTGAACGAGCTGTACTACGGCCCGGACATGGTGGTGGACGACAATATCGCCATGGAGTGGGCGCGCATCCCCCACTTCTACTACAACTACTACGTCTTCCAGTACGCCACCGGCTATTCCGCCGCCATTGCCCTGTCCCGCCGTATCCTGCGGGAGGGTGTACCGGCCGTGAAGGATTACCTGGGCTTCCTCTCCGGCGGCTGCTCCAAGTCCCCCATTGATCTGCTGAAGGGCGCGGGCGTGGATATGACCAGCCCGGAGCCTGTGAATCAGGCGCTGGCGCTGTTCGGCGAGCTGCTGGATGAAATGGAAGAGCTGACCCGGGAGTAAGGGCATGGCAGAGCTGTTTTTGCCCACCCTGCACACCTTCGCCATGAACAACATTTTTACCGGCTCCAAGGGGCTGTTCCGTTTCCGGGCAGAGCCGAAGGTGGTCATGGCGAACCCAAAAGAGGTGGATTTCGCCCAGAGCGCCATCCGTGTGGAGTACTGGCACGGCCTTTACTGCTATGAAAAAAGCACCATGGAGGGCGAATGCACCTTCCCCATGAGCGAGGAAGGCCGGGAGGAAATGCGCCGCTGGCTGGAGGAGAAAATCTGATTCGGAAACCTCTGCGGAATCGGCAGCCGCCGGTTCCGCAGGTTTTCGGTTTCCCGGACAGACAATTTGACTTTTTCCGGGAAACCGCCCGAAAAAGTGGGAAATGAGCCTTGACTTTTTCCCTTTTTGTGATAAAATATCGACGATATGGAAAGACATTGCGGAAACCAAGCGGAAACGTAGTCCTTCAGCGAGGGGGAAAAGGTGCAAGCCCCCGGATGAACTCCCGCAAGCCATTTCCCGCGTCGCCCGGGATGACCGGGACGGGCGCTCCCGTTACAGAGCGGCTAAGATGCCTGATTTTCAGGCGAATTAGGGTGGTACCGCGATTTACGTCGCCCCTATTATTTGGGGGCGGCGTTTTTAGTTGGAAGTGGAGAATTCACTTTCAGCTCCGACAATTTTTATGGAGGTAGAAACCAATGAATCCCAAGCCTTACGGCGTAAATGAACTGCGCGAAATGTTCCTTTCTTTCTTTGAAAGCAAGGGTCACCTGCGCCTGCCCAGCTTTTCTCTGATCCCCCAGAATGATGCGTCTCTGCTGCTCATCAATTCCGGCATGGCACCCATGAAGCCCTATTTCAAGGGTGAGGTGGAGCCGCCCCGTCACCGGGTCTGCACCTGCCAGAAGTGCATCCGCACCGGCGACATCGAGAACATCGGCAAGACCGCCCGCCACGGCACCTATTTCGAGATGCTGGGCAACTTCTCCTTCGGCGATTACTTCAAGCACGAGGCCATTGCATGGAGCTGGGAGTTCCTGACCAAGGTGGTCGGCCTGGACGAGAACCGGCTGTACCCTTCCATCTACGAAAACGACGACGAAGCCTTTGAGATTTGGAACAAGGAAGTGGGCGTCCCCGCCGAGCGTATTTTCCGCTTCGGCAAGGAGGACAACTTCTGGGAGCATGGTTCCGGCCCCTGCGGCCCCTGCTCGGAAATTTACTACGACCGTGGCGAGAAGTACGGCTGCGGCAAGCCCGGCTGCACCGTCGGCTGCGACTGTGACCGCTACATGGAGGTCTGGAACAACGTCTTCTCCCAGTTCGACAACGACGGCCACGGCAACTATACCGAGCTGGCCCAGAAGAACATCGACACCGGCATGGGCCTGGAGCGTCTGGCGGTGGTCTGTCAGGACGTGGACTCCCTGTTCGATGTGGATACCGTCATGAACATCACCCACAAGGTCACCGAGCTGACCGGCGCGACTTACGGCCAGAGCGTGAAGATGGACGTGTCTCTGCGGGTCATCACCGACCATATCCGCGCTTCCACCTTCATGATCGCCGACGGCGTGCTTCCCAGCAACGAGGGCCGCGGCTACGTCCTGCGCCGTCTGCTGCGGCGGGCTGCCCGCCATGGCAAGCTTCTGGGCGTCAACCACCCCTTCCTCTATCAGATCGTGGAGACCGTGGTGGAGGAAAACGAGGTTCACTATACCTATCTGCGGGAGCGCTGCGACTATATCACCAAGGTTGTAAAGGTGGAGGAAGAGAACTTTGCCCGCACCATCGACGGCGGCATGGCGATTTTCTCCAACATGCTGGCAGAGCATAAGGCCAAGGGCGAGACGGAATTCTCCGGCGCCGACGCCTTCAAGCTGTACGATACCTACGGCTTCCCCATTGACCTGACGCTGGAAATGGTTGCCGACGAGGATATGACCCTGAACCAGGCGGCATTTGCCCAGTTGATGCAGGAGCAAAAGGTTCGCGCCCGGGAAGCCCGGAAGGCGCTGGGCGATCTGGCCTGGGCAGGCATCGACCTGGGGCTGGACAACACCCCCACCACCTTTGTCGGCTACACCCAGAATAACTGCGACGCCAAGGTTCTGGCTGTGTGCGTGGGCGATGAGGTCTCCGGTACCATTGCCGGCGGCGAAAAGGGCATCATTGTTCTGGACAAGACCCCCTTCTACGCCGAAATGGGCGGTCAGATCGCCGACCAGGGCGTGATCCTCATGGGCAACAGCCGCTTCGTGGTGTCCGATGTCCAGAAGGACAAGGGCGGCAAGTACCTGCATCACGGCAAGATGGTCACCGGTTCCATCAAGGTGGACGATATTGTGGTGGCCTCCATTGACGTGGAGCGCCGCAAGGCCATTATGCGTGCCCACTCCGCGACCCATCTGCTGCAAAAGGCGCTGCAGACGGTGCTGGGCGACCATGTCCATCAGGCGGGTTCCTACGTGGAGCCTGACCGGCTGCGCTTCGACTTCACCCACTATTCCGCGCTGACGCCGGAGGAGCTGGTGAAGGTCAACGCCATCGTCCAGAATTCCATTCTGGAGGGCTACAACATCGTGACCCGGGAGATGCCCGTTGACGAGGCCAAGGCCATGGGCGCCACCGCGCTGTTCAGCGAGAAGTACGGCAGCACGGTTCGTGTGGTCAATATGGGCAACTACTCCATCGAGCTGTGCGGCGGCACCCATCTGGACAATACCGCCAAGGTCGGCCCCTTTGAAATTGAGAGCGAATGCTCCGTCGCCTCCGGCGTCCGCCGGATCGAGGCCATTACCGGCAAGGCGTGCCTTGAGAGAATGGAGCGGAACCAGACCATGCTTCTGGAAGCGGCTGCCAAGCTGAAGACCAAGCCCATCGAGCTGGGCACCCGGATTCAGGCGCAGCTGGAGGAACTCCGGGAGCTGCGGCGCACCATTGAGGCGTACAAGGCCAAGGAGACCGTGGGCGAGATCGACCGCATTCTCTTCGGCTCCCACAATGTGGACGGCCTGAAGGTCATCACCGCCAGCGTTCCCAACGCCGACACCGGCAGACTTCGCCAGATGGGCGACGTGCTGCGGGATAAGGATGCTTCCGTTGTGGCCGTGCTTGCCACGGTCAACGAGGGCAAGATCACCTTCCTGGCCGTCTGCGGCAAGGACGCCATTGCCCGGGGCATCAAGGCCGGCGACCTGGTGAAGCAGGTATGCTGCTGCTGCGGCGGCAGCGGCGGCGGCAAGCCCGACTCTGCCATGGGCGGCGGCAAGGACGTCACCAAGGTGGACAACGCCCTCGCCATCGTGGACGATTACGTGGTTTCCAAATTGAAGTAATAAGAAAGGCGCTGCCGCAAAGGCGGCGCCTTTTCCAACGATAAGGAGGCGGCAGGATGCGTAAACTGGTATGGTTTTCTCTGGGCTTCGGCGCGGCCTGCTGCCTGTGCGCGTATGTTATTACGGGAAGTACGCGTGTCATTTTGGCAGTCGCGGGCGGGGTGCTGACGCTTCTGACGGCGATTGCGGGGAGAAAGTTCGCATTATTCCGGCGGGTTGCCGCGATTTTCCTTGGCATTGCCGCGGGAATGGGCTGGTTTACCCTGTATGACGGCTTTTACCTGAGCGCCGCCGGGACGATGGACGGGAAGACGGCAGACGCAGTCATCCGGGTGTCGGACTACAGCTACGAGACGGCATACGGTATCGGCGTGGATGGCACGGTGCAGCTGGAAGGAAAGTCCTACCGCCTTCGGGCGTATCTGGATTTGGGCGAAACGCTGGAACCCGGGGACACCGTCTCCGGCCAGTTCCGTTTCCGTGCCACCACGCCGAAGGAAAGCAGAACCTATCACGCGGGCAACGGCATTTTCCTGCTGGCGTATCAGGTGGACGAGGTTTCCGTTTCGCCCCATACAGACGCGTCTTGGCGGGATATCCCTGCGCGGCTGCGGCACCGGATTCAGGCAATTTTGCAGACCTGCATTCCACAAGACGCCGCTCCCTTTGCCCGGGCGCTTCTGCTGGGCGATACCACAAGCCTGAGTTATGCGGTAGATACCAGTCTGAAAATCAGCGGGATTCGCCATGTAGCGGCTGTTTCCGGACTGCATGTGTCGATTCTGTTCGCTTTGCTTACTGCCGTTACTTTCCGGAAGCGGTTTCTGACTGCCCTTGTAGGTTTTCCAACGCTGCTGCTTTTTGCGGCGGTGGCGGGCTTTACCCCGTCGGTCAGCCGCTCGTGCATTATGTGCGGACTGATGCTGGCGGCGCTGCTGCTGAATAAGGAATACGACGGCCCCGCGGCGCTGGCCTTTGCCGCCGTGGTGATGCTGATTGGCAACCCGCTGGTCATCACGTCCGTGGGTTTTCAACTGTCCGTGGCCAGCGTGGCGGGGATTTATCTCTTTGCGCCGGGCATCCACAAGTGGCTGGTTTCTCTGTTCCCGGACAGCAAAGGGAAGGGCGTCAGACCCACGTTGATTCGCTGGTTTACTGCTTCCGTGTCCATCACCCTCAGCGCCATGATTTTCACAACGCCGCTGAGCGCATGGTATTTTGGCACCGTCAGTCTTGTTGGCGTGGTGACCAATCTGCTCACTCTGTGGGTCATCAGCTTCATTTTCTATGGGCTTGTGGCGGTCAGTCTGGTGGGTGCGTTCTGGACGGGCGGGGCGATGATTCTTGGAAAAATCGCCGCGTGGCCGATTCGCTATGTTTTGCTTATGGCAAAATCGCTGGCGGGATTTCAGCTGGCGGCGGTGTATACCAGAAGCCCTTACATTACCATCTGGCTGGTGGCCGTGTATGTGTTGCTGCTGGTGTTCCTCCTGAGCCGGAACCGCCGCCCGGGCGTTCTGCTGTGCTGCGGCACGCTGGGACTGTGTCTGGCGCTGCTGGCATCCTGGGCAGAGCCGATGCTGGACGGCACCCGGGTAACGGTGCTGGATGTGGGGCAGGGGCAGTGCATTCTGCTGCAAAGCGAAGGCCGGACATACATGGTGGACTGCGGCGGGGACAGCGACACCGACACCGCGGACATTGCCGCCGAAACGCTCCTGAGTCAGGGAATCTCCCGGCTGGACGGCTTGATTCTGACCCATGGCGACAGGGATCACACCGGCGCGGCGGAAAATCTCTTAAGCCGGGTGAAAGCGGACATCCTCATCCTCCCACCGGAGGAAGGTATGCCGACATCTGATAACGCAGAGGTGGTATACGCCGAACAGGATTTGCTTTTGACCTACGGCAAGACAAATCTGCACATTTTCACCACCGATTCCAATAGGAGCGAAAACGAAAACAGCCTGTGCGTCTTGTTTGATACGGAAAACTGTGATATACTCATAACGGGAGACCGGAGCGCCTACGGCGAGCGGATGCTGCTCCACGCCGGGAAAATCCCGGAGGTGGACGTGCTGATTGCCGGACATCACGGCTCCAAAAACTCTACCTGCGAGGATCTGCTTGCCGCTGCCCAACCGCAGACGGTCTGCATCAGCGCAGGAAGGGACAATCTCTACGGACACCCGGCAGCGGAGACCCTGCAGCGGCTAGAACATTTCGGCTGCACGGTGTACCGGACAGACCGGGACGGAACAATTACCATCAGAAGGTGAAGCCATGGCAAAAAAACCAGCCCCCGGGGGCAATTTACAGGAGTTGAAAACCCAGCTGAAAAACAAGGACTTGGGGCGGCTGTACATTTTCCATGGGGAAGAGGTCTTTCTGCTGCACCACTATCTGGAGCAGATGAAAAAGCAGCTGCTGGACGCGCTGACGGAATCCTTCAATTTCCACCGGATGAACAGTGAGACCTTCGATTTGCAGACCTTCGCCGACGCCGTGGAAAACCTGCCCATGATGGCGGAGCATACCATGGTTCAGGTGGACGAGGTGGACTTATTCAAGCTGGGCGAGTCCGACCGGAATAAAATTGCGGAAATTCTGGCGGATATCCCGGACTACTGCACGGTGGTGTTCACCTACGAGACGACCCCGTGGAAGCCGGACAAGCGCCTGAAAAAGCTCTGGGAGGCGATCGACGGCGCCGGGCTGATCGTGGAGTTTGCCAAGCAGGATCAGAAAGACCTGGCGGCTTGGGTCACAAGGCATTTTATGGCGCGGGACAAACGGATTTCCACAGATCTGTGTTTGTATCTCATCGACATCACCGGCGGCACCATGACGGCGCTGAGTGGCGAAATTGACAAAATCTGTGCCTATTCCGGCGCAAACGAGATTCGGAAGACTGACATCGACGCCGTCACCGAGCCGGTGCTGGATGCCGTGGTGTTCCAGATGACGGACATGCTCAGCGCCGGGCGCTTCGATCAGGCGCTGGTGAAATTGCAGCAGCTGCTGAAAATGCAGCAGGAGCCGCTGGCGATCCTGGGTGCGGTGGGCAACCACTTCCGCCGGGTCAGCGCCGCGCGGACGCTGCTGGACAACGGGAAAAACGCTTCCGACCTGCAAAGGCTCTGCGGCATCCCGGACTATCCCGCGAGAAAGACCATGGAGGCGGCCAGACGGTTTACGCCGGAATTCTGCCGCCGGGCGGCGGAGCTGGTGCTGGAAACGGATTATAAGATAAAGACATCCTACGACGACCCGGAGCGCCTGCTGGAACTGCTTCTGCTGCAGTTGGCGCAGGAGGGACGCAATGGTTAAAATCAGGGAAGCCATCGTGGTAGAGGGGCGCTACGACAAAAACACCCTCAGTCAAGTGGTGGATGCCCCCATTCTGGAAACGGCGGGGTTCGGCATTTTCAAGGACAGGCAGCAGATGGCGCTGCTTCGCCGGGTGGCGGAAAAGCGGGGCTTGATCGTCTTCACGGATTCCGACGGGGCGGGCTTCGTCATCCGCAACCACATCAAAAGCGCCATTCCCGGAAAATACCTGAAGCACGCCTACATCCCGGACATTCCCGGAAAGGAACGGCGGAAATCCGCCCCCGGCCGGGAGGGCAAGCTGGGGGTGGAGGGCATGACCCCAGAGGTCATTCTCGCCGCCCTGCGAAACGCGGGTGCCACCATAGAGGGGGAGGAAACGACTTCCGCCGGGGGCATCACAAAACAGGATCTCATGGCGCTGGGGCTTTCCGGCGGAAGCAACGCCGGAGAGAAGCGGAAAGCGCTTCTGAAAAAGCTGAACCTGCCGGAACACATGAGCGCCAACGCCATGTTACAGGCGCTGAATTTGTTATACACGCGGGAAGAACTGGAGCAAATGCTGAATGAATCCGGAATCGAATGCGATTAAATGGAGAGAATATGGTTGATATACAAGTCAGGAATCTGACAAAATTCTTTGTAATTGGAGAAAATCTGCTGGACAACCTGAGCTTTGAAATTCAGGAAGGGGAGCGGGTGGCGATCCTTGGCCGAAACGGCTGCGGAAAAACCACACTTTTCAACATCCTTACCGGCCAGATGGACTATGACAGCGGCGAGGTCTACGTCAATCCCAACAAGCGTCTGGGGCTGATTTCCCAGATCCCCAAGTTCCCGGCGGGCTACACCGTGGAGGACGTGCTGCGCACCGCCTACGCCAGCCTCATGAAGCTGAAAGCCAGAATGGAGCGGCTGGAAGCGGACATGGCGGGGGGCGCAACGGCGGAGCAGCTGCGGGAGTACGACAGCCTGTCCAACCGCTTCCAGTCCGGGGGCGGCTACGAGATGGATGTGGACGTGGACAAGGTCTGCAACGGTCTGGGCATCCCGGCGGAGCAGCGCGCCCAGGAATTCGACAGCCTTTCCGGCGGCGAAAAGACCAGGGCGAACCTCGCCCGCCTTCTGCTGGAAAAGACGGACATTCTGCTTCTGGACGAACCGACCAATCATCTGGATTTGAGAAGCGTGGAATGGCTGGAAGGGTATATCCAGAATTTCCGGGGAACGGTGCTTGCCATTTCCCACGACCGCTATTTCATCGATCAGATCGCCCAGCGGGTGATCGAGATTGCGGACGGCCACGCGGAATTCTACTCCGGCAACTACTCGTTCTACATGGACGAAAAGCAGGCGCGGTTTGATCTGCAAATGAAGCAGTACGAGCAGGAGCAGGCGAAGCTGAAGCAGCTGGGCTACACGGTGGAGCGGATGAAGGGCTGGGGCATCAACAACCGCACCCTCTACCGCCGGGCCATGTCCATTCAGCACCGGATGGATCGCATCCGCAAAACGGAACGACCCAAAGCGGAAAGAACGATGAAGGCCAGCTTCGGGGAGCGGGATTTCTCCGGAGACGTGGTGTTCAAGATGAAGAACGTGTCGAAATCCTTCGGCGACCGGACGCTGTTCTCCGACGTGAATCTGCTGGTAGAGGGCGGCGAGCGCATTGCCCTGCTGGGGGACAACGGCACCGGAAAATCTACCTTTATCAAGTGCCTGCTGGGTGAGGAGGACTGTCAGGGGAAAATCCAGTTCGGCCCCACGGTGAAATGGGGATATCTGCCCCAGATCATCCACTTTGACCACCCGGAGCGGAGCCTTTACGACACCATGCTCTATGAGAAAAACTGCACGCCTCAGATGGCGAGAGACCGTCTCGGCGCGTTCCTGTTTCAGGGGGAAGACGTGTTCAAGACCGTGGGCAACCTGTCCGGCGGCGAGCAGTCCCGCCTGCGGCTGTGTATGCTGATGGACGAGAAGATCAACCTCCTGATTCTGGACGAGCCGACGAACCATCTGGACATTGCGTCCCGGGAGTGGGTGGAGGCTGCCATCGAGGAATTCGAGGGCGTGCTGCTGTTCGTCTCCCACGACCGGTATTTTATCGAAAAGTTTGCCGAACGCATCTGGCTGCTGGAGGACGGGAAAATCCGGGATTTCCCTTGCGGCTATCAGAAATACCGCTCCATTCTGGAGCATGAAGCCGCCGCAAAACCGGCCGTTTCCGCTGCGCCGAAGCCGAAAAAGGAGCGGGCAAAGGGCGGAACCAAAGACGCGGACAAGCTGGTGCGGCGGCTGGAGCGGGAGATCGAGAAGCAGGAGCAGGTCGTCGCCGACTTTGACCGGAAGATCGAAGCGGCATCCGCCGACTATCAGGAGCTGACCCGTCTGCTGGGAGAGAAGGAAGAAGCCGAAGCGGCGCTCATGGACCTGATGGAGCAGTGGGAACAGGTGCAGACGTGAAGAATGAAGCTTTGACGGTTGACACGGTTCGACACCCGGCCTATAATAGAAACGATTAAGAAAAAAGGAGCAACAGAATTATGAGTTCTTGTAACGGAAATTGTTCCGAATGCGGCTCTGATTGCGCCGATCGCAAGCCCGAGAGCCTGCTGGCGGAGCTGAACCCCAATGCCAGCGTGAAAAAGGTCATTGCCGTGGTCTCCGGCAAGGGCGGCGTGGGCAAATCCACGGTCACGTCCATGCTGGCTGTCGCCATGGCACGGAAGGGAAAGCGGGTCGGCGTTCTGGACGCCGACATCACCGGCCCCTCCGCACCCACCGCGTTCGGCGTCACGGAGTGTCAGGGCGCGGACGAACACGGCCTGTACCCGGCGCTGACCCGCACGGGTATTCAGGTAATGTCCATCAATCTGCTGCTGGACAACCCCGCCGACCCGGTGGTGTGGCGCGGTCCGGTCATCGCGGGCGCGGTGAAACAGTTCTGGACGGACGTTATCTGGGAGGACGTGGACTATCTGTTCGTTGACATGCCCCCCGGAACCGGCGACGTACCCCTGACGGTGTTCCAGAGCCTGCCGGTGGACGGCGTGATCATCGTCACCTCTCCCCAGGATCTGGTGTCCATGATCGTGGCGAAGGCCGTGAAAATGGCCAACATGATGCACATTCCCGTGCTGGGCTTCGTGGAGAACTATTCCTACCTCCGCTGCCCGGACTGCGGCAAGAAGATCAGCGTCTTCGGCAAGAGCCATCTGGACGAAATTGCCGCCCAGTTCGATCTGCCGATTCTGGCACGCCTGCCCATCGACCCCGCCGTGGCGGAAGCCTACGACAACGGCCAGATGGAGACGGTGAACACGGAAGCACTGTCCGCGGCTGTGGAAGCTATTGAGAAGTAATACTGAACTCCAATTAAAATCTTTAAAAAAGATTTTAATTGCCTGAAGGGCATGGAGTTCATATGAGACTTGTTTTGTGATTTCTTTCCTTATAAATCACAAAACAGGCAGCGCCATTTGTGAGATGTTACCTCTTGACGGATGTCATTTCATAACAGAATTGAGGAAATGCCGCAAAAGATCCGCTGAGATCCGCAGATGCAATTGTGCGGTGTTGCCTTAGATCGTTTTCGGCGAATTCTAAACATCTGGAAAGGGCTGATGTGGGCATCAGCCCCTACGGGATTACTTTTTTGATAGTCTAAGGGCACTCCCGTGGGAGTGCCCTGAAATGTATCAACAGGCGAATTTTGCAGAGGCCTTGGGGCCGATGCGGGCACCAGCCCTCTTCTTTTGAGCAAGTTCCTATCATAGCTCCATAACGCCGCATACGGCTGCGGCAATCGTTTCCTGTCCGGCCCTGGCTTTCTTCTGCCGGCAGGCATATTCATGGGGCGTCATATGCTGAATCCGCTTAAAAACCTGGGTGAAATAGGAGCTGTTTTCGAAGCCCACGCTCCGGCCTACCGCCTGAACAGATTCCCCATTTTGCAACATCAGGCAGGCGTGGGACACCCGGACGCTGTTCAGATAATTCATGTAGGTGATTCCGGTCAGGGATTTGAACCGGCTGCAAAAGTGATACTTGCTGTATCCCGTTCTTTGGGCCACCTCGTCAATGGAAATTTTCCGGGCATAATTCTGGTTGGTCCAGTGGATCAGCTCCTGTAAGCTGGACACCCGGAACTGGCCATGGAGGGAGGCAGTCTCCCGCTGGGTATCCACATACTTGGACAACACCCGAAACAGTTCCAGCAGCAGTGGAAGGCAGTCCCCCAGTTCCCCGTCCCGTTCGATCAGTTTCTCCACAATGGCATACACCGCCGTGTACGCGCCGCAGCGGTACTGGAGCTGGCTAATCCCGCAGCCGCAGGCCGCCAGATAGTTCTCCACATCGATATAGCGGCGCAGCTCCCGCAGGGATACCTTGACCACATACATGGTGCCACCCCCGGGCTGGACATTGGTGGAATGAACCGTATAGGGCGGGATCACCACGAGCTGCTTCTCCTCCAGCTGGAACCGGGTTGCATCGATCAGAATTTCACCACATAATTCGTCGCACAGCAGGATCTCCAGCGTTTCGGCGTAATGCAGCGGAACCACATCCTCCACCTGAAAGCGCTTTATGCTGATCGTGTAGGGTTTTTCCGGCGAAAACGGGATCTTTTCCTCAAATCCATTGGGCAGATCGTCCCTATAATAGACACACCGCACACCGCTTCCTCCTTCCGCCGGGGAATTGTTTTTCAAAATAATAGCACAGAAATCGCAATATTACAATATTTTTTCAAAAGATCCCCGCTTGTCTTGAACGTCCCGGAGGCAGATAATAGAAGCAAAAACGTGAAACTGAAAGGAGCGACTACCATGAAACGATCGGAAATCAACAAAGCTCTGAAAGAGCTGGAAGCCATGTGCCAGAAGGAGCATTGCTATCTGCCGCCCTTCTGCCATTTTACCCCGGAGCAGTGGCAAGATATCGGCCACGAGTATGACGAGGTGCGCGACTGTATGCTGGGTTGGGACATTACGGACTACGGCCTGGGAGATTTCAATAAGGTTGGAATGTCACTCATCACCATCCGTAACGGCAACCGTGCCATGGCGGACAAGTACCCAAAGGTTTACGCCGAGAAGCTGCTGTACATGAAAGAGGGCCAGTATTCCCCCAACCATTTTCACTGGTACAAGACCGAGGATATCATCAACCGAGGCGGCGGAAATATCCTGATCCGGGTGTACAACAGCCTGCCGGATGAGTCCATCGACCGGGAGTCCGATGTCACCGTCCACTGCGATGGCCGCACCTACACCGTTCCCGCCGGAACCCAGGTGAGGCTGACCTCCGGTGAGAGCATCCACATTCAGCAATATATGTACCATGATTTCGAGGTGGAACCGGGCACAGGCCCTGTGCTGCTGGGGGAAGTCAGCCAGTGCAACGATGACAACACCGACAACCGTTTCAACCCGCCGGTGGGTCGCTTCCCAGAGATCGAGGAGGACGAGCCGCCCTATCGCCTGCTGTGCAATGAGTATCCCTCTGCGAAGTAAAAAGATATGCTGATTTATCTTCATAACGAACATCTCCGACTCACGGTAGACACCCTGGGCGCCCAAATGATGGAATTATTCGGCCCCAGCGGCAGGCAATACCTCTGGCAGGGCGATCCTGCCTACTGGAATGACCGTTCACCGGTCTTATTCCCATGTATCGGGCGGCTTTTCCAAGACCGCTACCGGTTCCGGGATGCGGAATACTCCATAGGTATCCATGGGTTTGCTGCGGAATCCATGTTTTCCGTGACCACGTATCAGGATGACGGGGCGGTTCTCTCCCTATCCGACAGTCCCGAAACTGCCGCCCGGTATCCATTTCCCTTTTCCCTGGAGATTACCTACCGTCTCCGGGGCAGCAGCGTGGAGATCACCTATGCCGTTCAAAACCGGGGCAGCCAGGTCATGCCCTTTGCCATCGGCGGTCATCCCGGCTTTCGGGTGCCCTGGGCAGAGGGCGAAGAGTTTGAGGACTATACGCTGGTCTTTTCCCAAAGATGCCAGCCGGATCGGATCGGCACTGTCGCCGGCCCCTTATTGAGCGGCAGGGTGGAGCGCTTTCCCTTAGAAGCGGGCCGTTTTCTGCCGCTGCGCCATAGCTTATTTGAGAACCGGGTCATTATCCTGCAAAATATGGCAAAGGAAGTGACCCTTCAATCTCAGATATCCGGCTGCGTCGTAACAGTCTCCTACCCCCAGATGCCCTATCTTGGCATCTGGCACACGCCAAAGACGGACGCGCCCTTTGTGTGCATCGAGCCTTGGACCTCTCTGCCCGGCCGGGAGAATATGATCGAGGACTTCAGCCGCAAGAGCGATCTGATCCAGTTGGCGCCGGGCAGGCGCTTCGAAATTACCTGGTCCATCACCATCACAGACACACAGGCGGAGAAAACGCCATGATCTGTCGCGTTAGGCGAACTGCTCATTGATTTTACCTGCCAGAGCGTGGATGGAGACGGCTACCCCACCCTGGACAGTGCGGAAATCGAAACCCGCAGCATTCTCGCGGATGACGGGGTTTTTACCACCCTGGCCTTTGTGACGCTGGACGGCACAGGGAACCGGGAGTTCTCCTTCGCCCGGAAACCCGGCGCGGACACCCAGCTTCGGTTTGAGGATCTGGATCTGAGCCTGATCGACGAAGCAAAGGTGTTCCACTTCGGCACTCTGAGCCTGACGGACGAGCCTGCCCGCTCCGCGACCTATCAGGCGGTGGCCTATGCCAAGTCCAAGGGCAAACTGATTACCTATGACCCCAACCTCCGCAAGCCCTTGTGGCGTAGCATGGAAGACGCAAAGCAGCAGCTTCTCTGGGGACTGCGCCAGGCGGATATCGTAAAAATCAGTAACGAGGAAGTGGAATTTCTCTTTGGCCTGGGTGTAAAAGAAGGGGCCGCGCACATTCTGGAGCACTACGGTGTGAAGCTGGTATTTGCCACCTGCGGCGCGGACGGATGCTATTTCCAAAACCGAAACGCCTGCGGCCATGTGCCCAGCCTGCCGGGCATCCGGGGCGTTGATACCACCGGGGCCGGGGATATTTTCGGCGGCAGCGCCCTATGGAAGCTGCTGCAATCCAGGAAAGCGCCGGAGGCCCTGACGGAACCCGAACTGCGGGAGGCGGTTGCCTTTGCCTGCGCCAGTGCGGAGCTTTCCACCACAAAACCCGGCGGCATTTCCAGCATCCCGGAGTATGGGGAGGCTGCAAAACAAGCAGAACGCCTTCTCCGCCGGGATTGAATAAAAAATGACGGGAGAACTCGCATATGCGGTTTCTCCCGTTTTGATTATTTTCCCGGCCGCCGCGCTGTCAGTCGGAGTTTCTTTGATGAAAGGTGGATTTCATCGAAGGTTCCTATCAGATCCTTCCCGGCATGGTCATAAACCGGTAAAGCTGCACCAAGCGGGGATAGGCGTATTCAAAAAACGCCCGGTAAGCGGCGCAATAATAGTTTCGGCCGATGCCGTTTTCAAAATAGTCCCTGTCCCGGCGGCAGCCTCCCCGGCAAAGGGCATACCACCGGCACGCTCCGCAATCCTCCGGCACCGGCAGGCTCTGCTCGATAAATCCGATTTCCTTTCGCCGGGCATCCACCGCCTCGATGGTATCCTCCGCCAGGTTTCCGATCCGGTAGGCATCCAGCATATAAAAATCACAGGGGTAGGTACTGCCGTCCGCCTCTACCACATACTGCAGCCCGCATCTGCCCGCCATACCGCAGGCCTCCGGCGGCTGTCCATCGAGCATACACAGCAGATTGTCAAAATACCGGTGGTACTGCTTGTCCCCCGCCATGGCCTCCTCGTACCACAGGTCAAAGGACTGCTTTAAGTACTTTTCGAACAATTCCGGCGTCAGCGACCAGTTTTTCCCGCCCCGCTCCTCTTCCAGCGGGTCCAGGCAGGGAATAAACTGCTGATAGCGGAACCCTTTCTTTTTGAAAAAGCTATGGATCGCCCGGTAGCTTCGCACCGTGTTTTTTGTAATGACCGTGAGGATATTGTAGTCCACCCCATGCCGCTCCATAATCTCAATGGCATGAACCACCCGGCCAAAGGTTCCCTTCCTCGCCGCGTCGATCCGGTTGCAGTCGTGGACTTCTTTTGTTCCGTCCAGGGACACCCCCACCAGGAAATGATTCTCCGCGAAAAAAGCCGCCCAATCATCATCAATCGCCAGTCCATTGGTCTGTATGGCAAAATGCAGCCGGGCGTAATTCCGGTTTTTCTCCTTCGCCTCCGCTACGGCAAACCGGAAAAAATCCAGTCCCGCTAATGTGGGCTCGCCTCCCTGAAACGCGATAGTGCATTCTGCGTCCGCCGCTTCCAGGGCGTGTTCCAAAACAGCCGAAATGGTCTGCCGGGACATAATGCCGTAATTGGGCGTCTCGCGTTTGCTGGTCTCGTCCGCATAAAAGCAGTACTGGCAGCGCATATTGCACATTCCGCTGGCGGGTTTTATCAGCAGATGAACAGACCGCATGGGATCCCTCCTGTTGCTTTCTTGTTGGATATTCGTATCAGCGCCATTATACTCCATGGGCGCCGAAACGTCAAACAGGAAAAACGGCTCCCCCAAAAAAAGGGGAACCGGTAGTATTTTCCTTTGCAAATTTCAAAAATATGATATAATAAGGAAAAAGCCATTGGGGAAGGAAGATACCATGCTTACTTCTAAAGAATTTGCCAAACTCCTGGGCGTATCCCAATCCACCATATCCCGCGCCATGAATGACAGCGACCTGGTGCCGGAGGAAAAAAAGAGAATGATCCGGCAGAAAGCGGTAGAATACGGGTTTGTCCTGAACAGTCAGGCCCGAGGCCTGAAAACCAACCGGACCGGCACCATCGGCATTATTTTCCCGACGCACTTTGTAGGCATGGGAACCAATCTGATGATCGCCCACCTGTTCGACCTGATACAGAAAGAACTGGACCGGTACAACTATGACATTATGCCCATCAATGACTGCAATAACAGCAACGGGATCTCTGTCCTGGAGCGGATCATTCGCTGTCGGAAGGTGGACGGCGTGATTCTGATGCGGTCAGGCGGCCTGCTCCCCCGGGAAAAACAGCTTCTGACAGAACACAAGATCCCATGCGTCTGCATGATGCACGTCGTTCACAACGCGGACTTTCTCAGCTATTTTATCAGCGACAGCACCTATGCCGGGCAGATGGCGGGAGAATATATGGGCGCTTTTCCGGACTACGCGCCTTACTACCTGTCCTTGAACCTCCAGGAGGAAAAAAACGAAATTAAAACCCGCGTAGACGCCCTCCGTCAGGGGCTGGCTTCCCGCGGCCAGACGCTTCCGGATGACCATATCCTTACCTGCGACCTGTCCACTAAGGAAGCGTACCAGTTTATCATGGATCACGCCGCTTTGTTTCAAAGCCGGAAGGTCTTTTTGCTGACCCACTGCGACGTGGTGGCGCTGGGCGTTCGGGAGGCGCTGCGCCAGCTCCAAATCCCTGTCCCCCAGCAGACACAGCTTCTGAGCTGGGATGATATTCCGCTTTCCAGCGCCACAAAGCCGGCATTGTCGGTCATTCACATTTCCGCCGAGGAGATGGTGGCCGAGGCCTGCCGGGAACTGCGGGGAATGATCGAACGGGGAGAGGAAAACCGTACCCATATGCTGTTCCCGCCCAAATTGATTATTCGGGATACTACGCTGCCCCTTCCCGATTCCTGTAAGCAGCAAATTGACTAATTTTGCCCCATATTTTCTGTCTGTTTATACAATTTTGGCGAAAGCCCGTTGACAAATACGCAGCAAGATGATACTATTACTACGAAAGTTTGAATACGTATTCATTACTGCGTTGTGAAACGTGGTTTTCGTTTCGACAGTTTTGAATACGTATTCATTCAAAAAATGGAGGGAAATCAAATGAAAAAACTGTTTGCACTTCTTCTGGCTGCCGCTATGATTCTGTCAATGGCTGCTTGCGGCAGCGGCACATCTTCCGGCAACAACGCCACTACCCCCAATGAAACCAATGGCGAAGCAGTTGCCACGGACGGCACCGCGAATGATCCCACCGCCCTGAACCTGTCCGGCAAAAAGCTGGTCATCGGCACCCAGGCAAAGGCTGCAGGCCTGTATGTGTATGTTGCTCAGGAACTGGGACTGTTTGAGGATGCCGGTTTGGATGTAGAAATCGTTACCTTCGCTTCCGGCGCGCCCATCAACGAAGCTATGGCAGCCGGTGAACTGGATGTAGCCGTTTCCGGCATGGCCACCGTGTACGCTCTGGCAACCGGTATGTATACCTACATCGGCGATGGCACCATCACGGTCAATGGTCAGGCGATCTACGCCCGTGCGGACAGTGACATTGCGAAGGCCGGCGTCTACTCCGGCAACATCATCGGCAGCGCCGAAACTGTGAAGGGCTGCTCCATCCTGGGCCCCCTGTCTACCGCCGCCCACTATAACGCTATTTCCTATGTCAAGGCCTTCGATCTGACCTCCGATGATTTCAGCATGGTTTCCATGGAATACGCCCAGGCCTATGAAGCCTTTATCACCGGTCAGGGCGATCTGCTGGCCACCACGCCTCCCTACACCAGCCAGTTGGCCGCTGATCCCAATTACGTGAAGGTCGCCGACCTGTACGACGTTATGGGCGCTCCCTTGGTGGATACCATCTCCGTTCAGAATGAAGTAGCCGAAACCAGAGGCGATGATCTGGTCGCTCTGCTGGATTGCCTCTACACCGCCATGGACATTCTGGCAACCGATGATACGCTGCGCGCGGAATACGGTATGCGGATCTACGCTTCCGAGGGCACCACTTACACGGAAGATGACATGGCCTCCGAAATCGCGAACCAGTCCTATTTCACCTGGGATATGCTCCGCGAAGATGTCTACGAATTCGGCGCGACCATGATCAACATCGGCGCGTTCTTCGTGGATCAGGGCATGATCGAGGCAGACGATTACCCCAACATCGAAGCCTCCATGGATCATTCCTTTATTGAACGTGCCATCGCCTATCACGACGCAAAGAACGCCGAATAATCAACTGCCAGCAATGCCTGCTGCTTTCCGGCGGCAGGCATTCACTTATCTGAGAAAGCAGGGATCAATATGAAAGGATTTCTAAAAAAGTACAAATACATATTACTTTCTTGCCTGTCCGTGTTGGCGGTTCTTTTGGTCTGGTATGTGTGCTGTGATGTGCTGCACTTAACGAAAAGCGCTGTGTTTCCCGGCCCAGTAAAATGCGTGCAGACCTTCATCAAGAAGCTGACAACCAAAGCCCCCGACGGTGCTACCCTTCCTGTCCACCTGATGGCCAGTCTGAAGGTCTGTCTGCTGGGCTATGGACTGGGCGCTCTGGTCGGCGTTCCTCTGGGTATCTTCATGGCCTGGAGCAAATGGTGCGACCGCTTCGTCCGGCCCCTCTTTGACCTGATTCGCCCGATCCCCGGTATTGCCTGGATCCCTCTGTTCATTCTGATGTTCGGCATCGGTATTGTGTCCAAGGCCATGGTTATCTTCCTCAATTCCATGATCGCCTGCACAGTCAACGCCTATACCGGAATCCAGCAAACCAGCGAATTGCACCTTTGGGTCGGCGATGTATTCGGTGCCTCCAACGGTCAAAAGCTCTGGAAAATCGCTATTCCCACAGCCACCCCCATGATCTTCACCGGCTTGCGCACCGCTCTGGGCACGAGCTGGACGGCACTGGTTGCCGCCGAGCTGCTGGCCTCCAGCGAGGGACTTGGCTTCATGATCCAGCAGGCCCGTTCCATTTCCCGCCCGGATATTATCATCGTCGGCATGATCTGCATTGGCGTGGTTGGTCTGGTGCTGGATGTGATCCTCCACCAAATTGAAATCAGAGTAGCGAAGGGGATGAATGCAAAGTGAAAAAGAAAAAGCTGGCCGAAAGCGGCATTGATATTCTGTGCGGCACCGTCTCCATTGCGGCATTTCTTCTGCTATGGTACTGCGGCACCAACGGCACGGAGCTGGGGCAGCTAATGCCCGGCCCGATTCCTGTGTTCAAATCCTTCTTTGCGTACCTGCTGGGCGGGCAGGTGGGCCGCCATACGCTGATCGTCCATGTGGGTTACAGTCTGCTGCGGGTGCTGATTGGCTATGCCATCGGTGCGGTCATCGGCGTGATCCTGGGCCTCGGCATGGGCTGGAGCAAAACCATCGAGGCGATTTTCAGCCCCCTGTTCCGGATCATCCGCCCCATCCCTCCCATTGCCTGGATCCCCATTTCCATCATCTGGCTGGGCCTCGGTGAGGACGCGAAGATCTTCCTGATCTTCCTAGCTTCCTTCTCCAATGTGACCCTGAACGCCTGGAGCGGCGCGAAGAGTGTGGATCCCGCGCTGATCGGCGCCGCGGAGATGCTGGGTGCCAACCGTGTGCAGATTTTCTTCACCATTGTGCTGCCCGCCTCCGTTCCCCCCATTTTCGCGGGCCTGCAGGTCGCGCTGTCCAGTAGCTGGGGCACTGTCCTGGCAGCGGAAATGGTTCGCTCCTCTGAGGGCCTGGGCTGGATGATCGTTTCCGGCATGAATAACAACGATATGGTTCAGATACTCGTGGGCATCGTCACCATCGGTATCGTCGGATTTTTCCTGGCAGTAATTATGAGAAAGGTGGAGAATGTGCTATGTCGATGGAACAAGAGCGGGACCTGATCGCGTGTGAAAACGTAGGAAAAACCTTTCAAACGCCCACCGGGGATCATGAAGTTGTGCGCTCCTTTCATTTTACCGCAAAGGAAAACGAGTTCATCGCCCTGTTTGGCCCCGGACAGTGCGGAAAAAGTACGATCATCAATATGCTGGCCGGTCTGGAGCCTGTAACCACCGGCACGATCACCGTCAACGGCAACCCGGTACTGCGGCCTGGGCCTGAACGTGGCGTGGTCTTTCAGAACATCTCCCTGTTCCCCTGGCTGACCACCATGGGCAACGTGGAGTACGGCCTGCGGATGGCCGGCGTCCCCAAGAAAGAGCGCCGGCAGCGGGCGCAGAAATACATCGACCTCGTGGGCCTGCAGGGCTTTGAGGACGCGTTTCCCAGCAAGCTCTCCGGCGGCATGAAGCAGCGTGTGGGCATTGCCCGGGCTTACTGCATTGAGCCTAAGGTCATGCTGATGGACGAGCCCTTCGGCGCGCTGGACGCCCAGACCCGCTATTTAATGCAGGAAGAGCTGCAGCGGATCTGGCAGACGGAAAAGCGGACAATCATCTTTGTGACCAACAATATCGAGGAGGCGCTCTACCTGGCCGACAGGATCATCGTGCTGAGCAACTGCCCGGCAACGGTCAAGGAGGAATTCGTCATCGATCTTCCCCGTCCCCGGGATTATGTCTCCCCCGAATTCCTGGAGCTGCGCAAAGAGATCACCAGTATCATGGACAGCACATTGTAAGGAGGATATTCCATGTGTGAACAGAAGCAAACGCCTCCTGTAAAAGTGGAGGTTAAAAATCTGACGAAAAAATTCGGCGACCTTCTGGTGCTGGATAACATATCCTTCGATGTCTACCAAGGGGATCTTCTCTGCGTTGTGGGACCCACCGGCTGCGGAAAAACGACTTTCCTGAACAGCCTTACGAAGATCTATGACATTACTTCCGGCCAGATTCTGCTGGACGGAAAGCCGGTCGATCCGAAAACGAACAACATTGCGTACATCTTCCAGGGGGATTCCACCATGCCCTGGCTGACCGTGGAGCAAAACGTCGCCTTCGGGCTGGACATCAAGCACGTGCCGAAGGCGCGGCGGGATGAGCTGGTGGCGAAATACCTGGATATCGTGGGCCTGACAAAATACAAATCCTATTACCCCAAGCAGCTTTCCTCCAGTATGCTCCAGCGTGTTTCCATCGCCCGGGCCTTCGCCACCGAGCCGGAGCTGCTGTTGATGGACGAGCCATACGGCCAGCTTGATATCGAACTGCGATTCAAATTGGAGGACGAGCTGATCAAGCTGTGGGAGATGACCAAAACAACGGTTATCTTTATTACCCACAATATCGAGGAAGCCGTCTACCTTGGCAACCGGATCATGATTCTGACCAACAAACCTACTACCGTCAAGCGCACGGTGAATAATACACTGCCACGTCCCCGTGACATTGCTTCTCCCGATTTCGTTGCGCTGCGCACCGAGGTCACAGACGCAATCAAATGGTGGTAAGCAGGAAGGAGTAATACAAAATGCGTGCAATCACCATCATGTACGATTCCCTGAACCGTCTGTTTCTCCCCAACTATGGAGACATGGAAACCATCGCGCCGAATTTTAAGCGGCTTTCCGACAAAATGGTCACTTTTGACCAGTTTTATGTCGGGAGCCTGCCCTGCATCCCCGCAAGGCGGGAGCTGCATACCGGTTCCTATAACTTCATGCACCGCTGCTGGGGACCGCTGGAGCCTTTTGACGATTCCGCGCCGGAGATCCTGGCCCAGAACGGCATCTACACCCACCTGGTCACCGACCACGCCCACTATTGGCAGGACGGCGGTTCGACCTTCCACAACCGGTTCACCACCTACGAGATGATCCGGGGTCAGGAGGGCGACGCGTGGCACGGGAAAGCCCAGGGATTCCAGCATAATGTAGATCTGAAGCGGCAGGATGCGGTCAACCGCGAGGCTATGCCCCGGGAAGAGGATCACCCCCATGTAAAAACCTTTGAAGCCGGCATGAAGTTCCTGAAGGAAAATGTGGACGCGGACAACTGGTATCTCCAGTTGGAATATTTCGATCCCCACGAACCCTATTTTGTCCCGGAGAAATACAAGCAGCTATACGAGGACGCGCCCCTGGAATTTGACTGGCCCTATTACGGTCAGGTTCAGCCGGGGGACGAGGATAAGGTTCACCAGGCCCGGGTCAATTACCGTGCCGTACTGTCCATGCTGGATACCTATTTGGGCAAGCTGCTGGATTTTCTGGACGCGCACGATATGTGGAAGGACACCATGGTAATCGTCAACACCGACCATGGCTATATGCTGGGCGAACACGGCTATTTCGGCAAAAATTATATGCCCATGTATGACGAGATCGTGCATACCCCGTTTTTCCTATGGGAACCGCGAACCGTGAAAGCCGGAACCCGCTGCGATACCCTCTGCCAGACCATCGATATCGCGCCGACCCTGCTGGATTTCTTTGGGATCACGCCCCCCGGCACCATGCAGGGGAAGTCCATGCTGCCCGTGGTCGCCAGCGGCGAGAAAATCCATGACTACATCCTGTTCGGCTATTTCGGGAAGCACGTGAATATCACGGACGGCCGCTATGTCTATATGCGTTCCGGCAGGATGAAGAGCGAGGGACATCTGAATAATTACACGCTGCTGCCTCTGCATATGTTTGAGATGTTCTCCCTAAAGGAGCTGAAAGAGGCGGACAGAACGCTGTCCGATGCCTTCTCCTTTACCAAAGGCGCTCCTGTCATGAAGATTCCCGCCACTCCGGAGTCCTCTCCGCAGAACACCTGTTATATGTATGACGATCATCTGAAGTACGGCGATCTTCTGTTCGATCTGCAAACAGATCCGAGAGAAGAAAACCCGATTCAGGATCCCGCCGTCGAAAGCAGAATGGTGGAGGCAATGTCCCGGCTGCTCCACAGCAGCGAAGCGCCCCCGGAGCTGTACGAGCGGATCGACATTCAATAAGGGCGCGCCGCGACGTACACAGAAAAAACACATCCACCGGCGAAGCCGGTGGATGTGTTTTTCCTGCTGCGTCCCCGCAAACCCACGACATAAAAGGCCCGTGTTTTAACCGCTTGCAGGGGGACTTTTTTACAGCCCCTTTGACTTTTTATCAATCCACTTCCACCAGACCGTTTTCCTTTACGGTCACGGTCATTCCGTCCTGGACGTAATTCAGGAACTCCTCACCAAGGCAGTCAATGACGGGCATGGACACATCAGTGAGCCACACATCCTGCAAAATAGCACCCGCCGCCGCCAGCGAGTCGATTGGCTCGGAGAACAGCATACAGGCCGGCTGCCGGTGCATGGAACAGGCGCAGTACAGCACCAGTCCGCCGGTGGTGGAGCCGATGGTTCTGGGCAGGCACAGAGCCTTTCCAGCCATCTGCTTGCCGTAAAGGTCAGGGTTGTTCTGATCGCCGCAGGTGGCCTTCTTGTCGCCGAATTGCAGCGCCTTCTGGAAGGAGGCCAGGGTGTTCAGGCCTCCGTGGGACACCAGCGCAGGGGCGCTGACCGTGCCCTTCGCAACCACACGTCCGATAAATTGCTTCATATCAGTTGCCTCCCTTCGTGATCTGGGCCAGAATTTCGTCATCGGTGTAATAGCGGGCGCTGGTATAGGTGCGCAGCTTGTTGCTGGAGGTGATAACGGGAATTTTGCCGCTCAGAGGGTTATTCATGTACATCAGCGGGCAGATGTAGGACACAATGACGCCGGTTTCCTTCAGCCGGGTAGCGTAGGGGGTGGCGTTGAACTTCTCAATGACAGCGGGGGCGGCGGTGAACACTGTGGGAATGACCACCTTCTTGTTCCCGGCAGCTTTCAGGCCCTGCTCCACCCGCTCCGTCCAGTCGATAAGCTGGTGCAGGCTCATGTGGGGACAGCCCATGAAGCATAGCTTGGGGGTAGCCTCCCGGTTCTTCCAGATCACGGGGTAAGACTCATACACCCGCTGGAGTTCTGTGTCGTCAATGACGTAAACCTGCGCGTCGGGGAGGATCAGGTCTTCGCCCTGCTCCACAGCCTCCGGGGTGATGCCCGCCACATGGTATAGGCCCACCGCGCCGTTGGAAGCGGTAGCCGCGCCCATGTCCTTGAGGTAGGCTTTGGCATCGTCATCCAGCGACCCCAGCCACTTATCCAGCCCCTTGATGTAGGGCACATCCTCCATGACCTTCATGCCGATGGCAGAACCGAGAAGCTGGGCCTCCGGCTTCTTGGTGGTGTGCACTTCCACGATCCACTTGGCCTTCCGGCCCTCGTCGGTCAGCAGGCCGAACCGGGGCACAAAGCCGCAGATGGCCCCCATCAGGTCGATGATGCCGGAATTGCGGTTGCACCGGGCCGCCAGCACCGAGTTAGCGTAGACCACGGCGGAGGATTCCGACCACGACAAAATGTCGCCCTTTTTCGGGATGTTGCCCACCTCGTCCATGTAGCAGGTGCAGGTGAAGGCGTCCTTCTCCATCAGGCCCAGCTTTTGTAGCTGATCCTCATAAAAGTCCTGCTTGCTGTACATGAAGTGGTTGAAAATGATGTTCTGCAAAAAGCTGCTGGGTACGTTCTTGTCCAGAGGCCGGGGGTCGGCGGAGAATTTGGTGCCGGAAACGGCCCCCTCCGCGATGAGCTGATCCATCAGCTCATACACCGGGGTCAGGGCCTTCAGGCCAAAGGACGTGACCAGATGGTTATTTTTTCCCGTGACGGGGATCATGGTGTCGGAGTCGTAAAGCTCACCGTAGCGCACCAGGGTCTCCATGACCTTTGCCATGGTTTCGCCCCGGCTGCCATTCAGAATTTCCTGTTGTTCCTGTGTTAGCTTCATTGTTTTCCTCCTTATTTGATTGCCATGGCGACCTCATAGGCCCGCCAGATTACACTTCTCAGGTTGCCCACCTTCCGGCAGTCGCCCACCAGATGGACCTTTCCGCCCTCCTTGGCAATGGGCGCGGGCAGATAGCCTGCCGAGCAGATGACGCTGTCACAGGGGATCGTAACTTCGCCATCCTTGCCGGTGCAGATGATGCATCCGTCCTTCACTTCCTTCAAAGTGGTTTCTAGATACACCGGTACCTCGTGCAGGGCGAACCACTCCCGCAGGTAAGAGCTGTTGGCAAGGCACACGCCCTTCTGGGACACCAAATCATCCTTCATCTCCACGATGGTCACTTCTTTTCCCTGCAAGGCCAGCTCATAGGCAATCTCCGAGCCAGTCAGGCCGCCGCCGATGACTGCCACCTTCTGTCCCACCGGAGTGCCGATGAGATATTCGCAGGCTTCGATCATTTTTTCGTGACCCGGCACGCCCCGCAGGACTCTGGGGGTGGAGCCGGTGGCAACAATCACCTGCTGTCCCTCCAAGGCGGACAGATCGGATACTTCCTCGCCGAAATGAACTTCCACATGAAGCTGTTCCATCTGACGGATGTACCATGCCAGCAAATCCCGGAGCTTTCCCTTGTAGCTCTCCGCGCTGGCGGCGATGAAGGTGCCGCCCAGCTTATCGCTCTTTTCGTAGATAATGGGCTTATGGCCCCGCAGAGCAAGCACCCGGGCAGCTTCCATGCCGCCGATACCGCCGCCGATGATGTGGACGGTCTGAGGATTTTTCGTTTCCTTGATGTAGTGCTTATCCCACTGCATGGTCTCCGCGTTGACGGCGCAGCGGGCCAGATGCAAAGAGTCCGAAAGATCCTGATCGTTAGGCACGCCCTTGTAGTGGCACATATTGAAGCAGCCGTTGTGGCACAGAATGCAGGGCCGGATATCCTCGGGCCTGCCCTCCATCAGCTTGGTGACCCAGGTCTGATCGGCCAGGAAGGGCCGGGCAAAGCCCACGCCGTCGATTTCCCCGGCGGCAATGGCCTCGGCGGCCGTCTCCGGCACCATGCGCCCCGCGCAGACCACCGGAATATCCACAAACTTCTTGATGTGCTTCACATCCTCCAGATTGCAGTTTTCCGGCATATAGATGGGCGGGTGAGCCCAGTACCAGGCATCATAGGTGCCGTTGTCGCAGTTGAGCATATCGTAGCCCGCGTCCTGTAAGAATTTCGCGGCGATCTCCGACTCCGCCATATCCCGGCCCGCTTCCACGTAGTCCTCGCCGGGCAGAGCGCCCTGCCGCAGGCCCTTGGTCTTGGAAACCACGCTGTATCGCAGGGACACGGGGAAATCATGACCGCACTCCGCCTTGATGGCCTTGACGATCTCCGCCGCGAAGCGGTAGCGGTTTTCCAAACTTCCGCCATACTCGTCGGTACGCTGGTTGACATATTTCAGGGTGAACTGGTCGAGAAGATAGCCCTCGTGCACCGCGTGAACCTCCACGCCGTCCACCCCGGCCTTTTTCAGCAGAGCGGCGCTCTTGGCGAAGGAATCGATGATCTCCTGAATCTCTGCTTTCGTCATTTCCCGGGAGGGCAGTTTATCCGACCAGCGGTTTTCCGAAGGGCTGGCAGAGGCGGTGATCTTGTCTAAGTCCATAAAGGGCTTGGACAGCACCCGCAGAGCCTTGTTGTTGTACAGCGTCTCCATCATTTCGCTGACGGTGAAGGAGCGGCCAAAGCCCGCGGTGAGCTGGACGAACAGCTTGGCCCCGGTCTTGTGGAATTCCGGCATCCATTTTGCCAGATCATCGTACATTTTCTTGTTTTTGTGGAGCCACTGACCGAGCATGGGGTTGTACACCGGCTGACAGCCGGGCAGCACCAGGCCCACGTTGTTTTTCGCCACCTCCATCAGGAATTTCGCGCCGGCCTTGTCGAAGTGGTTCACTTCCATCCAGCCGAACAGGTCGGTTCCGCCCATGGAGGTCATGACAATGCGGTTCTTGATCTCCACATTTCCAATTTTCCAGGGGGTAAATAAGGGGTTCAGTCTTTCATCCATAAGAATTTCCTCCTGAGTGCTTCTATTTTGGTTCACAATGAGAATGTGAACCACGCCTCAGGACCATTATAGTTCTCATTTGGCATCCAGTAAACTGTTTTTTTTAGAAAGATTATAGATCACGCTGTGGACAGTCAGGTGTTCGCCGTTGCTGTTCCAGCTTCTGCGCCCCACGGAAGCCAGAATATCCATAGCTCCCTTCTCGTCCGCCACGTTGCCCTCGATCCCGGCAAGCCGTTCGTAAATGTGCTGATAGCGGTCAAGGTCCTTCATGTCATCCTCGTTGTCATAGTAGCCGGGCTGAATGACAAAATTGGTCACCCACTGGAAGTCGCTGTCTCCTTCCGCCTGTCCGATGTAGGAATCCTGGTCGTTATAGGTGATCACCAACTGCCGCGCAGAACCGTCCAGGTCGGTGTCATCGGTGCCATTGGCCCACTCAAAAATCGCGCTGCGTCCGCTGGCATCGGCCGCCATGTAGTAGTAGGAGGTTCCTGCGGAGTCGTGCATATCATATCCAAGACTACTACGCTTACGAGATGAATGTTCGCAAGGTGTCCGCAAATACTGTAAAGCATCGTCACGCAAACATTCATAAGGCACTATCCTATGCCTACAAGACTGATTTGATTCAAACCAATCCAGCTGACAAAGTTGAACTGCCGACAATCGATAAGTTTGTTGGTCATTTCTATAACGCTGCACAGCTTGAGGAGATGTTCAAGATCTTCAAAGGCGATCCAGCAGAATTTGGCGTAATTGCTGCTTCATTTTACGGTTTACGCCGTAGTGAGGTTCTTGGTTTAAGGTGGGATGCCATTGACTTTGAAGAAAAGACAATTACCATTCGTCACACCGTCAATGAGACTCGCATCGATGGAAAATACACACTTGTTCTGGCAGATACCACTAAGGCAACACTGCATAAATACCGAAATCCGCATTATACAATAGGTGCCAAATA
>OLXF01000003.1_pt1 | contig 93752 bp, 77 predicted proteins | sample 1673471 | NCBI WGS metagenome assembly OLXF01 (sample SAMEA103958113, study PRJEB25191) | human gut metagenome
CGCCACTGGTGTTCCTCCTAATATCTACGCATTTCACCGCTACACTAGGAATTCCGCTTGCCTCTCCGATACTCAAGGGATACAGTTTTGAGAGCAGTTCATGGGTTGAGCCCATGGATTTCACTCCCAACTTGCATCTCCGCCTACACGCCCTTTACACCCAGTAAATCCGGACAACGCTTGCCACCTACGTATTACCGCGGCTGCTGGCACGTAGTTAGCCGTGGCTTTTTCTCCAGGTACCGTCACGTCCTTCGTCCCTGGTAAAAGAAGTTTACAACCCGAAGGCCTTCTTCCTTCACGCGGCGTTGCTGGGTCAGGGTTTCCCCCATTGCCCAATATTCCCCACTGCTGCCTCCCGTAGGAGTCTGGGCCGTATCTCAGTCCCAATGTGGCCGTTCATCCTCTCAGACCGGCTACTGATCGTCGCCTTGGTGAGCCGTTACCTCACCAACTAGCTAATCAGACGCGAGGCCATCTTTCAGCACATAAAGCTTTGACTTTTAAGGGATGTCCCTCAAAAGTGTCATGCGGTATTAGCAGTCGTTTCCAACTGTTGTCCCCCACTGAAAGGCAGGTTCCTCACGCGTTACTCACCCGTTCGCCACTAAAGTTAAAACCGAAGCTCTAACTTCCGTTCGACTTGCATGTGTTAGGCACGCCGCCAGCGTTCGTCCTGAGCCAGGATCAAACTCTCAAAAATTTGCATCTTAAACTCCGAAGAGCCTAAAATCAAGTTTCTGAACAATTTGCTTCTAGCAAAATTACTCAAGAATTTTCGTTGGCTGTTTTTTCGCTTACGCTTAAACAATCCATTTATTGTCCAAGGTGTCTTTTATAATCGTCTGCGTTATTCAATTTACAAGATACAGCGTGCTGACCGCACTCGCGGTTAGCTTGCTCAGTATATCACGCGCTCTGTACTTTGTCAAGAACTTTTTTCGTCCTTTTTCATTTTCCTTTGCACGCAATTTACTTTCGCTGCCGTCTCTCTCGAAACAGCTTGCATATATTACCACGCCGCCTTCCCTTTGTCAAGCCTTAATTCGACATTTTCTGAAAAAATTTGGAAGCCTCCGGAGAGGCTTCCAAATTCACTTGTTTTCTTATTCCGCGTCGTCGATCAGGCCGTAGCCCCCATCGTTTCTGCGGTACACCACGGCAAAGCTCCCGCCGTTGTCCTCGTCACGGAACGCGAAGAAATTGTGCTCCAGCAGGTTCATCTGCATGACCGCTTCTTCGCGGGTCATGGGCTTGAAGTAGAAGCTCTTGACTTTCTTCAGGCTGAGATCGTCTTCCTCCGTCTCCGGAACGAAGCTGGTCTCCTCCTGCACCGTGCGGGTGAAGGCATCCTGACGCAGACGGCGGGCGAGCCGGGTCTTGTTCTTGCGGATCTGGCCCTCGATGGTGGCGACGGCGGCGTCGATAGACGCGAACATATCCGAAGTGCTTTCACTTGCCCGGAACCAGGTTCCCGCACCGTGAACGGTGAGTTCCACGTTGTTCTGGTTCTTCTCTACAGAAAAGACGATGAGTGCTTCCGCATCCTCCTCAAAAAAGCGCGCCAGCTTCATGACCTTTTTCTCGGCATAAGCGTGGACATTCCCGGGAAGCTTTACTTTTTTTTCACTGTACTGGAATTTCATATGCGGCAGCTCCTTTCGTTTCACCGATCTTTCGGTGTAAGGTTACTATACCACATTTTCCTCATTCCGACAAGGGGCGGCCGGGTTTTCATTTATTCAGACACGTAGCGGAATACCGCGCCGTCCGGCAAATCTTCGCCCATGAAGTCGGAAGACCCGCTTCGGACAAATACAATTGTATCGTTATCCGGAACCTGGAATATCCAGACATTTCCCCCATTATCCGCCCGCAGCCTGACCTTTCCGTCCAGCTGGACAGTCCCGGTGTACGCGAATGACATCCTCGGATCCATTCCGAAGACAAACCGTATCTTTTCCCCGGACATATCAAAGTGGATAGCCGGGGCATTCCCGCTGCCGTCCTCCGTTACCATGCGGTAAGTTCCCTCGGAAATCCCACACACCAGGAAACAAGCGGCTACTGCCAGTATCACCCCTGCACACAGAGCAATCTTAATCGTCCGCTTCATCTTCATCGTCCAGCAGCTCCGCCATGGTCAGATTGTAGACCGCTTCCGCTTTCTTTTCAAAGAGCTTCCCAAGGCGCACCGCCTGACGCTGGTTCGGTGCCAGCAATTCCAGCGTCATCAGATTGCCCATCTCGTCGTCCAGCGCCATGACCACGGAATAGTCCCCGTTATCCCGGGGAATGATCTGGGTCTTGACGAAGCTGGAACGGCGAATCTGACGGTTGAACCGGTTGACGGCGTTGTCCGCCCGGCATTTGACCGTGTAGGCGATGGAATCCTCCGTCAGAGAGCCGTCCGCCTTGCCCTTGTCCGTGATCTCGTAGCAATCGTTCTCCACCTGCTTCAGGTGGCCGGACTTCACCATTTCAGGAATCGCGGTGCAGACGTCGAAATAGCTCAGGCAGTCGTCCTGATAGCAAAGCTCGTAGATCTGCTGCATATTCACGGGGTAGTTGACCCTTGCCATCACGAACAGGATCAGCACCTTCACGTCCATCATATCATGTATAAATCCAAGTCTCTGCATACGCTTCACCCCTTTTTCTTTCATTATACAGAAAAGTTCCGAAAAATCAAGCACCAGCAGAGAACGCCCTGCATATTCTGGCAGGAAGGAGTGATGCCGATGGATGGCAAACGGCTTTACTGCGCCGGCGGCACGGCGGCCGCCCGCTATGCCGGAGAATATCTGGGAAATTTTTACATTGATCTGGCCGAGCGCCCCGGCTCTGACGTGGGCGCGGTACTGCTGGACGTTCCCAGCTTCGCGCCGGATGGGACGCTTCGCATGGGGGGAAGTGTGGAAAATCTGCTGGCGCAGCTTCCGCCGGACGTGACGGTCTGCGGCGGAAATCTTGACCACCCGGCGCTGGACAATTACCGGTGTATCGATTTTTTGAAGGACGCCCAGTATCAGGCGGAAAACGCCTACATAACCGCCGAGTGCGCCGTGGAGATCGCCCTGTCCTACCTGCCCATGACCCTGCGGCAGTGTCCCGTGCTGGTGATCGGCTGGGGACGCATCGGGAAATGTCTGGGGCAGATTCTCCACGCACTGGACGCAGACCTGACCGTCGCGGCGCGAAAGGACGCCGACCGCGCCATTTGCCGGGGGCTGGGCTACGCCGCGGTGGATACCGCCCGGATGGCGGAGACTTTGGGCAAGTACCGTCTGATTCTCAACACCGCGCCGGAAAGGCTGCTGACGAAAGAACAGCTTGCCCAGTGCCACCCCGACTGCGTGAAAATCGACCTCGCGTCCAGAACCGGCATGGAGGACGATTCCGTCATCGTGGCGCGGGGCCTGCCGGGCGTCCACATGCCGGAAAGTTCCGGCCGTCTGATTGCGGAAACCTACGTTCGTTTGTGCAGGGAGGAATGATAATGGAAATCGGATTTGCCGTGTGCGGCTCGTTTTGTACTTATTCTATTGTGTTCCCCGTTATGGAGCAGCTCAGCCGGGAGCATCACGTGACCCCCATTTTTTCCGACGCCGCTTATGGCGTTGACAGCCGCTTCGGGACGGCGCGGGAGCATATCGTCATGGCGGAAACCATCTGCGGCACGCCGCCGCTGCACACCCTTGCCCAGGTGGAGCCGGTGGGGCCGAAAAAGCTGTTCGACATTCTCATCATCGCCCCCTGCACCGGAAATACCCTGGCAAAGCTCGCCCATTCCATCGCCGACACCCCGGTGACCATGGCGGCGAAAAGCCACCTGCGCAACGGCCGTCCGGTGCTCGTCGCCGTATCCAGCAACGACGCGCTGGCAGGCGCGGCGGAGAATATTGGAAAATTGCTTGCCCGGAAGCACTATTATTTTGTTCCCTTCGGGCAGGACGACGCCGTGAAGAAGCCCACCAGCATGGTCGCGGACTTTGCGATGATTCCCCAGGCCATGACGGAAGCGCTGGCGGGGCGGCAGATTCAGCCGATTCTTTTATAAAGTTTTCTTGCATTTTGCGGGAATATCTGGTAGAATAAGAATCGTCAGAATGGTACGCAAACCAGCGTCACATCGGAAGCCTTGTTCCACACCCCGGCGGCGGCTACTCCCGCCGGGAACGTCACAGTCAGGAGGAAACCATATGGGTAAATTGATCGTTCGAATTGCGTCTCTGCTGCTGATCGCGGCATTCCTGCCCACGGCGGTTCTGGCCGCGGAATGGGATCTGGAAAACGGCAGCATTGAGATCACCGCCACCGCAAATGCCGAGGGCGGCACGACCCAGACCGTCTCTCAGGGAGGAAGCAGCGCAGAGGACAGCAACCCCACCATCACCAGCAACGGTAATCAAACCGGCAACACCATCACCATCAAGGCGGATGACGGTACCACCGCCAATGTGACCATCAAGGACACCAATATCAGCACCGGCAGCGCCGCAATCAAAACCGAGGGCAAGGGCAACGTCAATCTGAACGTGGAAGGCACCAACAATGTTACAAGCGGCGCCCAACATGCCGGTGTGGAAAAGTCCAACGAGGGCAACCTGACCATCGGCTCCGAGAGCGGCAACGGAAAACTGACCGCCAATGGTGGGATGTATGGTGCTGGCATCGGCGGCGGTGCTAGAGGCGACGGCACTGATATCACCATTTCCGGCGGAGAAGTCACCGCCAACGGTGGAATAAACAGTGCTGGCATCGGTGGCGGATTACGCGCCAGTGGAAGGGATATCACCATCTCCAAGGATTCCCAAGTGAAAGCCGCAGGCGGAGCTGGAGACTCATGGGACGGCTGCGGCGCAGCCATCGGCAACGGTGGATATAACCACTGGGGTTATGAGCCGGTTGACGGCAGTGAGAAAGAACCGGACATCTCCGGGCTGTATACTACCGGCAAGGTAGAGCGCAAACGCGGCAATGGAACCGTTCTGGACACCATCATCGGCACGGTAGAGCCTCCAAAATCCGCTTCCGCCGAGGAAGAACCCGACAAGCGGGAGCCGCTCTACCGGGTACTCAACCTGGATGGCAGCAGCCTGAAGCACCAGGCGGAAACCGCGGACGGCGTTCTGACCCTGACGGCCAGTGCCGACGGTGCCATTCTCACCGGTACTCTCCGGGCGCTGGGCTATCTGCAGAACCAGGGCATTGAGAAAATCACCTTCACCGATGGCACCCACACGGCGACCATCGTTCTTGCCGACCTGATCGCCAAGGGCGAAGCCGAGGACATCTACGTCCTCACTCTGGGCGCGGCAAATACCCTGACCCTGAACGGCGAAGCCATCGATTTCTGATTATAATACACAATGCGCCCCCGGTTCTGACGAACCGGGGGCTTACATATATTATAGACTTTCAACTTCGTCCAGCCAAAGTCTCGCGCTGGCGTCGCTGGGCATCCGCCAGTCCCCTCTGGGGCTGAGGGTGACGGAGCCGACCTTCACGCCGTCAGGCAGGCAGCTGCGCTTGAACTGCTGGGTGAAGAACCGGCGATAGAAGGTTTTCAGCCATTTTTTGATGACTTCCGGCTCAAAATCCCCCGCGAACGCCCGACAGGCCAGGGTGTAAATTTTCGTGGGGCGGAAACCGAAGCGGAGGACATAATACAGGAAAAAGTCGTGCAGCGCGTAGGGGCCGACCAGATCCTCGGTGTGCTGGGCGATCTTTCCCTCGGCGTCCGGGGGCAGCAGCTCCGGGCTGATGGGGGTGTCCAGAATGTCCTGAAGCACCGCCCGGGAGGGGGCGAAGGCGGGCATTTCCGATATCGCGTCGATCATCCAGCGGATCAGGGTCTTGGGGATGGAGGCGTTCACGCCGTACATGCTCATGTGGTCGCCGTTGTAGGTACACCAGCCGAGAGCCAGCTCGCTCAAATCCCCGGTGCCCACCACGATACCGCCGACGACACTGGCATAGTCCATGAGAATCTGCGTCCGTTCTCTGGCCTGAGAATTTTCGTAGGTGCCGTTGTGGATATTGGGGTCGTGGCCGATGTCGGAAAAGTGGAGGTTCACGGCATCTTTGATGTTGATTTCCTTGCAGGAAATTCCCAGGGTGCGCATCAGCTCCCAGGAATTGTTGTACGTCCGGTCGGAGGTGCCGAAGCAGGGCATGGTCACGCCGCAGACATCCGACGCGGGCCGCCCCAGCCGGCGCATGGCCTCCACGGACACCAGCAGCGCCAGGGTGGAGTCCAGTCCGCCGGAAATGCCGACGACCGCTTTCGCGCTGCCCAGAATGGCCAGCCGCTGTTTCAGCCCCGCCACCTGCATGTGGAAAATTTCCATGCACCGCTGGACGCGGTTCTGCTTCCCCGCGGGGACGAAAGGCAGCTTCGCCAACGGGTAGCGCGTGCCGTCACCGCGAAGCTCCGGGGCGTGGGTGTCTATCAGGACGGCGGGACGTGCCGGATTCTGCTGGGCGGCGTCCTTGAAGCCCTTGTTTTTCATCCGGTCGGCGCGGATTCTGCCAAGGTCGCAGTCGCAGACCAGCATATAGTCCGACGCGATGGGTTCTTCCGTTTCGGCAAGGAGCCTTCCGTCCTCCCCGATCAGGCTCTGGCCGGAGAAAATCAAATCCTGTGTGGACTCCGTGGAACCGGCGGAACAGTAGGCATAGACGCAGTTCAGCGCGGCGGACTGGTGCTGCACCAGCCCCCGGCGGTAGGCGCGCTTGCCGATGGTTTCGTTGGAGGCGGAGAGGTTCAGAATCACCTCCGCGCCGTTCAGCGCCAGAAACGTAGACGGCGGCAGGGGCGTCCACATATCCTCGCAGATCTCCACGCCCAGCAGCGTGCCGCCAACGCGGAAAACGGCTCTCGGGAGAACGGGGACATGCTCGCCCAGAAGCTCCGCCATGTCCTCCGTCACCTCCGCCCCGGAGGAAAACCAGCGCTTTTCGTAAAACTCATTATAATTGGGAATGTAGGTCTTCGGCACCAGGGCGTGAATCTTTCCCCGGGAAATGACGGCGGCGCAGTTGTACATCCGCATTCCCGTCCGGACGGGCAGTCCCACCGCCGCCGTTACGTTGGGGTGGTCTTTTGTGCAGTCGGCAATTTTTCGGATTCCCTGCTGAACTCCCGTCCAGAGGGTATCCTGAAAGAATAAGTCCTGACAGGAATACCCGGTAAGCGCCAGCTCCGGGAACAGGACGATATCCGCCCGCTCCCCGTCGGCTTTTTCGATATAGGCGCAGATATCCTCCGCGTTCTTCGCCGTATCCCCCACCCTGACCGCCGGTACGGCGCAGGCAATTCTGATAAAATCCAGCATAGGAATTCCTCCCGATCTTTTTCTGAGGGTATCATACCATATTCTTCCCGATTTGCCAAGAGAATATAAAAAACTTGCGGGGAAAGGCCATTTGCCCTCCCCCGTTGTCTTATATTAGATTCCTGCCAGCTCACGCAGCTTGTCCGCCAGATCTGTCTGCTCCCACGGGCGGCTCTCAATGCCGAAGTGGCCGTGGGCGGCGGTGTCCGCGTAGATGGGACGACGAAGGTCGAGCTTGCGGATGATCCCGGCGGGGGTCATGTCGCAGGTCTCCCGCAGAAGCTCCGTCATTTTCTCGTCGGAGATTTTGCCGGTGCCGTAGCTGTCCACCCGAAGGGACACCGGCTGGGCGACGCCAATGGCGTAAGCCAGCTGCACCTGCACCTTGGTCGCCAGACCGGCGGCGACCAGATTTTTCGCCATGTATCTGGCCATATACGCCGCGCTGCGGTCAACCTTGGTAGGATCCTTGCCGGAGAATGCGCCGCCGCCGTGGGAGAAATAGCCGCCGTAAGTGTCCACGATGATCTTCCGGCCGGTCAGGCCGGTATCGCCGTTGGGGCCGCCGATGACGAAATTGCCGGTGGGGTTGATGTGGATATGGGCAACGTTCTCAATGTGGAAGCCGTAACGCTCCAGAACCGGGGCAATCACATTCTCCCGGACATACTTTCTCAGCGCCTCGATTGGGAAATCCGCGCTGTGCATGACGGAGACGACCACGGTGTCGATTCCCACCACGTTGCCCTGCTCATCGAATTCCACCGTGACCTGGGTCTTTCCGTCGGGGCGGAGCAAGTTGGTCTCGTGGACGCACTGGGTCAGGCGGCTGCACAGGGCGCGGCTGAGGGCTGCGGGCAGGGGCATCAGTTCCGGGGTCTGGGTGCAGGCGCCGCCGAACATCATGCCCTGATCGCCCGCGCCGCCGACCTCGTCGTTGGTTCCCAGCGCAATATCGGCAGACTGGGTGTGGATGCGGCACTGAATTTCCACCGTGTCGGCGTCGAAGCCGTCGCCGGGATACACATAGCCGATCTTCCGGATGGCCTCCCGGGCAACAGCAGCGTAGTCAACGGTAGCTTTCGTGGTGATCTCGCCGCAGATGATGCAGAAATCCGTGGTGACCATGGTCTCACAGGCCACGCGGGAATGGGGGTCCTGCGCAAGGCAGGCGTCCAGAATGGCGTCGGAGATGGAGTCCGCCACCTTATCGGGGTGGCCGTTGGTGACACATTCAGAGGTAAAAAGTCTTTTTTCCATTTTGTTTTTCCTTTCTGTCTATCTAAATTAAAAAAGAAAAACCGCACACCGAAGATTCGATGTGCGCTTCTATCGAATCCTCATCTTTCGTTTGCCGCCGGATTTGGCACCTTGTATAAACAGGTTGCCGGGTTTCATCGGGCCGTTCCCTCCACCACTCTTGATAAGGCTTGTATGCAGTTCAACACTGTATTCTACACGATTTTCTAAAAAAGTCAAGCTTTTTGTTTACAAATCCGATATAGACATTTGAATGAATTGCTGATAGAATGGGGATACGTTTTTTATACTGAACTTCCATTATGATCTTTAGAAAAGATTTTAATCAGGAAATAGTACTAGGAGTTGAATACCGTGAAAAATTTACGCAAAAAATTTGAGCTTTTCTGCTTCAAAAACCGGGATAAGGGCATCCCCAATCTGATGCTTTACATCGTCATCGGCACCGCCGTGGTCTACCTGTTCAGCCAGATGTCCGGCAGCACGCTTCTGTACAGTGCGCTCTGCTTCAATCGGGAGGCCATTCTTCAAGGTCAGGTGTGGCGGCTGATCACTTACCCGCTGACCTACAGCGCTGGGAACATTCTGCTCACCGCCATCACCCTGCTCTGCTACTACTCCCTGGGCAGAGCCATGGAAAATGTGTGGGGCACCCTGCGGTTCAACCTGTTCTACCTCACCGGCGTGGTGATGATGGACATTTACTGCATGATCTTCGGCGGTCAGGCCAGCGTCACCTACCTGAACCTGAGTCTGTTCCTCAGCTACGCCACGCTGTACCCCGACGCAAATTTTCTGCTGTTTTTCATCATCCCCATAAAGGCGTGGATTTTCGCGCTGGTCGATCTGGCATTGGTGCTGCTCAGTCTGTTTACCGACCCCTTCCCTTACAATCTGTTCTCCGTGGTCTCCCTTGCCAACTATTTCCTTTTCTTCGGCAAGGACGTGCTGAACGTGATTCCCGTGTCCTGGCGTGCCAATGCCAGCCGCCTGTTCCGCAAGAAGCCCAAACAGCCCAAGGCAAAGGTCATCCATTTTAACGCCGGCTCCTACGAAGCCTCCACCGCCACGCCGAAAGCCCCCTACACCCACCGCTGCACGATCTGCGGACGCACCGATGTGACAAATCCGGAGCTGGAATTCCGCTACTGCTCCAAGTGCAAGGGCTACTACTGCTACTGTCAGGATCATATCAACAATCATACGCATATTCAGTAGGTGAAAAATGGCACGATTTGTGTAAATTCCTCTTGCAATATTCCGCCGCCCGTGGTATAATGTCCGCAGCTACTGAACAAGGAGCCTTTTTATATGGTCACCATGAATTCTTCTGCCCGCTTTTCCTTTTATTACTATTACTTTTTTACCCGAAAAAAGTAATAGCGATTTGTGCTGCAGAAAATTTTCAGGAGCTTAAAGGGTTATCTCAAGACGCCGCACGAATTGCCGTGCGGCGTTATTTTATTATCAGGAGATGTTAAGCAATGATCGCAGTATTGAAAAACGGCACCACGCCCTCCCAGATCCAGCACCTTGTGGACTGGCTCAAAAATATGAATCTGGACGTTCACATTTCCGAAGGTTCGGAGGTCACCATTCTCGGTCTGGTCGGCGACACCAGCCGGGTGGACATCGACCTTCTGAAAAGCCTGGAAATGGTGGAGACCGTCAAGCGGGTCTCTGAGCCGTTCAAGCAGGCCAACCGGAAATTCCACCCCAAGGACACCATCATCGAGGCGGGAAACGCCCGCATCGGCGGCGGGTATTTTGCCATGATCGCAGGCCCGTGCAGCGTGGAATCCGAGGAGCAGATCATTGCCGTCGCTTCCGCCGTCAAGGAATCCGGCGCATCCATTCTCCGGGGCGGCGCGTTCAAGCCTCGTACCTCCCCCTACGCCTTTCAGGGCATGAAGGACGAGGGCATCCGGCTGCTTCTGGAGGCCAAAAGGGCCACGGGGCTGCCCATCGTCACGGAGATCATGAACATTTCCACCCTCGATCTGTTCGCCGACGTGGATATCATTCAGGTAGGTGCGCGGAATATGCAGAACTTTGACCTTCTGAAAGAGCTGGGCAAGACCGACAAGCCCATTCTGCTGAAACGGGGACTTGCCAACACCTTGCAGGAGCTGCTCATGAGCGCCGAATATATCATGAGCGAGGGCAACAGCAAGGTCATCCTCTGCGAGCGGGGCATCCGCACCTTTGAGACCGCCACCCGGAACACCCTCGACCTTTCCGCAGTCCCCGTTCTGCACAATCTGACCCACCTGCCCGTGGTGGTCGATCCCAGCCATGCCACCGGCAAGGCCGATCTGGTCGCCCCCATGGCCTACGCGGCCACCGCCGCCGGTGCCGACGGCATCATGGTGGAGGTCCACAACGATCCCGCCCACGCGCTGTGCGACGGCGTCCAGTCCATCACGCCGCCCCAGTTCGATGAGATCAGCCGGAAAGTCCGGCAGATTCGTGAGGTTCTTGTATGAAAGTCGGTATTTTGGGTCTCGGCCTGATCGGCGGCTCCCTTGCCAGAGCCTACGCTCTGGAGGGACACACCGTCTACGCCATTCAGCGAAACGAAAGTATGCTTTCCTTTGCCATGCTTTCCGGCGCAGTCCACGGACGGCTGGACGAAACCACCATTCCGGAGTGCGACCTGATTCTGCTTGCCATCTACCCCGGCGGCTGCGCCGACTGGCTGGAAAAGAACGCGCCCCTTGTATCCAAGGACGCGCTGGTCATCGACTGCTGCGGCATCAAGCGGGAGGTTTGCAGCCGGTGCTTCCCTCTCGCCGAACGGTACGGCTTCACCTTCGTGGGCGGGCATCCCATGGCAGGCTCCCAGTTCTCCGGCTTCAAATACAGCCGGGCAAACCTCTTTGCAGGCGCGCCCATGGTGCTGGTTCCGCCGGTGTATGACGATATCCAGCTGTTAGACCGGGTAAAAACCGCATTAAAGCCCTGCCATTTTGGCTTTTTCTCCGTCACAACGGCGGAAGAGCACGACAAAATGATCGCCTTTACCTCCCAGATGCCCCACATTCTCAGCAACGCATTCATCAAGTCCCCCACCGCCCTGAAGCACAAGGGATTTTCTGCCGGAAGCTACAAAGACCTGACCCGCGTCGCGTGGCTGAATCCTCAGATGTGGGCGGAGCTGTTCATGGAAAACAAGGACAATGTTCTTTTCGAGCTGGACAGCTATATTGAGAGCTTGTCTGCCTACCGGGACGCCATTGCCGCGGATGATATGGACACATTAGTCCGGCTGCTGGACGAGGGCAAAAAACGCAAAGAGGAGGTGGACGGATGAACACCGTTACCGTCCGCGCTTCCAGGCAATATGATATTCTGATTGGTTCGGGACTTCTGCCCACGCTGGGCACGGAAGCGAAAAAGCTGGGGAAGGCGCAGAAAATCTGCGTCGTCAGCGAGAGCAACGTCTATCCCCTTTACGGCGCAGCTGTAGAAGAGAGCCTGAAAAGCGCAGGTTTTTCCGTGGTTTCCTATGTATTCCCCGCCGGGGAAGAAAGCAAAAACGGGCAGATTTTCCTCGATCTTCTGAACTTTCTCGCGGAAAACCGGCTGACCCGCTCCGACCTGATCGTCGCTCTCGGCGGCGGCGTGGTGGGTGATCTGGCGGGCTTCGCCGCCGCAAGCTACCTGCGGGGCATCCGCTTCATTCAGGTTCCCACGACCCTGCTTGCCGCCGTGGATTCCTCCGTGGGCGGCAAAACCGCCATTGATCTCCCCGCCGGGAAGAACCTTGCCGGGGCGTTCTGCCAGCCAAGTCTTGTGCTGTGCGACACGGATACCCTGAATTCCCTCCCCCTTGACATTTTCCGGGACGGCTGCGCCGAGGTCATCAAGTACGGCGTGCTGTACGACCCGAAGCTGTTCGCCCATCTGGAAGAAAAGGGGCTTTCCTTTGACCGGGAAGCGGTCATCACCCGCTGTGTGGAATTAAAGCGGGACGTGGTCATGGAGGACGAATTCGACACCGGCGCGCGGATGAAGCTGAATCTGGGTCACACCGTCGGTCACGGCGTGGAGGCAAAGAGCCATTTTGCCATCTCCCACGGCAAGGCCGTCGCCATTGGCATGGCCATCGTCAGCCGGGCATCCGCCTGCGCCGATACGCCGCGAATCGTGGCGCTTCTGGAACAATTCGGTCTGCCCACCCGGACGGACTACTCCGCAGACGACCTTTTCACCTACACTCTCTCGGACAAGAAGCGTTCCGGCGGCACGGTGAATCTCATCATCCCCCGCGCCATCGGCGACTGCGTCATTGTCCCGACCAAAGTTGAATCCCTGAAATCCTTTATTCAGGCAGGTCTTTGATATGGATATCACCATTTTTCCCGGGAAACTTTCGGGAACCGTCCGCGCCATCCCCTCGAAGTCTCAGGCGCACCGTCTGCTGATCTGCGCCGCCTTTGCCGACGCGCCCACCACTCTTTTCTGCCCTGAAACCAACCGGGACATCGAAGCGACCATGGGCTGCCTGAACGCTCTGGGTGCGGACATCACACGAACCGACTCCGGCTACCGGGTCATCCCGGCGAAAGAAATTCCCCGGCAGGCAGCGCTTCGCTGCCACGACAGCGGCTCTACCCTGCGGTTTCTGCTGCCAGTGGCCGGGGCTTTGGGCATTGACGCAACGTTTCATTTGGAGGGCAGGCTCCCCAGCCGCCCTCTCTCCCCGCTGTGGGAGGAAATGGAACGTATGGGCTACACCCTCGCTCGTCCGACCGCGGATACCGTTCGCTGCACCGGGCGTCTGCGGGCGGGAGAATACGTCATCGACGGCGGCGTTTCCAGCCAGTTTATTACGGGGCTGCTGCTTTCCGCCGCCCTGATTCCGGGAAAAAGCCGCATCCGTCTGACCGAGAAGGTGGAATCCCGTCCCTATATCACCATGACCCAGCGGGCAATGGAAATATTTGGAAAAGAAACGTCGGATTTTGTCGTGACCGGCGGCACCCCGTTCCACTCCCCCGGCACGCTGACTGTGGAGGGCGATTGGAGCAATGCCGCATTCTTCCTGGCGGCAAAGGCGCTGGGCAGCAGCGTAGAGGTGACGGACCTCTCCCCGGATTCCCCCCAGGGCGACCGGGCGGTCTTTGATTTGCTTCCCGCGCTGGAAAATAGCCCCGTCATTTCCGCCGCTGATATTCCCGATTTAGTCCCCATTCTCGCCGTTACGGCGGCGTGTAAAAATGGCGCTGTGTTCACGGACATCCGGCGGCTGCGGCTGAAAGAGTCCGACCGGGTCGCATCCGTTATTGCCATGGTGGAAGCGCTGGGCGGAAAGGCACAGGCTTCCGAGGACACCCTGACGGTGTACGGCACGGGGCTGGTCGGCGGGACGGTGGATGCCATGAACGATCACCGCATCGCCATGTCCGCCGCCATTGCCGCGACTGCCTGCAAAGCACCCGTGGCCATTCTTGGCGCGGAGTGCGTGGGAAAATCCTATCCAAAATTCTTTGAAGAATACGCCCGTTTAGGAGGTAACTATGAGCAGTACCTACGGTGAAAATCTGAAATTGTCCATTTTCGGCCAATCCCATGGCGCGGCCATCGGCATGACGCTGGACGGCATTCCGGCAGGTCTGCCCGTGGACACGGACGCTCTGCAAGTCTTCCTGAACCGCCGCGCCCCCGGTCAGAACGACTGGTCAACGCCGCGAAAAGAGGCCGACCGGCCGGAGTTTCTCTCCGGAATTCTGGACGACTTCACCTGCGGCGCGCCCATTGCCGCCGCGATTTACAACAAAAACACCCGCTCCGGGGACTACGCCAATCTGAAGGACTGCCCCCGTCCCGGTCATGCGGATTTCACCGCCCAGATCAAATACGGCGGATTTCAGGACGCCGCCGGAGGCGGACACTTTTCCGGCCGTCTGACCGCGCCGCTCTGCATTGCGGGCGGACTGTGCAAACAATGGCTGGAGGGCATGGGAATTCAGGTTTTCGCCCATATTGCCGCCATTGCGGGCATTTCCGACACGCCCTTTGACCCCCTTGCCCCGGATATGGATTCCATCCAGCCGGATTTCCCGGTGATAAAACCGGACGCAGGGGCACAGATGCGGGATGCCATTTCCGCCGCCAAGGGTGACGGCGACAGCGTGGGCGGCATTGTGGAATGCGCCGTCACCGGTCTTCCCGCCGGGGTGGGAGAACCCATGTTCGGCGGCGTGGAGAGTCGAATTGCCCAAATCGTCTACGGCGTTCCCGCCGTGAAGGGTGTGGAATTCGGTGCGGGCTTTTCCGCCGCAAATCTGCGGGGCAGCCAGAATAACGACGATTACGTTATTTCGGATGGGCAAATCCGCACCGTCACCAACAATGCCGGGGGAATTCTCGGCGGCATTACCACCGGAATGCCCCTGATTTTCCGGGCGGCTCTCAAGCCCACCCCCTCCATTTCCCGCCCCCAGCAGAGCGTCGATCTGAACGATGGAAAAGTTCGGGAGCTGATCGTCAAAGGCCGTCATGACCCGTGCATCGTCCCCAGAGCCGTTCCGGTGATCGAGGCCGCGGCCGCCATCGCCATTTTCGACATGATTCTGGGCAACACCCAGACAGGCAGGAGGAAACCGTAAATGAACCTGAATGAGATTCGCAGTGAGATCGACAAAATCGACGACGAACTGGTTCGCCTGTTCTGCCAGCGGATGCATGCCGCCGCTCAGGTCGCCGACTACAAAAAGGCCAATAACCTGCCCATTTTCCAGCCCGCCCGGGAACGGGCGAAGCTTCAGGACGTGGCGGAAAAGGCTGGTCCCGAAATGGCAAATTACACTCGGGTGCTGTACTCCATGCTGTTCGAGCTGAGCCGCAGCTACCAGTCCAAGCGCAACGGGGAATGCAGCCCCCTTTACCGGAACATCACGCAGGCCATCGAGCATACGCCGAAGCTTTTCCCCCAGGCGCCCATGGTCGCCTGTCAGGGCGTGGAGGGCGCTTACTCCCAGATCGCCTGTGAAAAAATCTTCAAAAATCCCTTTATTATGTACTTCAAGTCCTTTGAGGCCGTGTTCAGTGCCATCGATCAGGGGCTGTGCCAATACGGCATTCTGCCCATCGAAAATTCCACCGCCGGTTCCGTGAACAAGGTGTACGACCTGATGATCGAGCATAATTTCTCCATCGTCCGCACCTTCCGGCTGAAAATCGACCACAATCTTCTGGTCAATCCCGGCACCAACCTCGCCGACATCAAGGAAGTCTACTCCCACGAGCAGGCCATCAACCAGTGCGGCAACTTCCTCCACAGTCTCCCCGGCGTGAATGTCATCCCCGTGGACAACACCGCCGTGGCCGCCCAGATGGTCGCCCAGTCCGGCAGAAAGGATGTCGCCGCCCTGTCCAGCCGCGCCTGCGCCGAGCTGTACGGTCTGGATTGTCTGCGCTCCTCCGTGCAGGACAAAGGCAACAACCGCACCCGCTTCATCTGCATCAGCCGGAACCTGGAAATCTACCCCGGTTCCGACAAGACCTCCATCATGATGGTTCTGAACCACAAGCCCGGCGCGCTTTACAAGGTGCTGGCGCGGCTTTACACTTTGGGCATCAACGTCACGAAGCTGGAATCCCGCCCCATTCCCGACCGGGAATTTGAGTTCATGTTCTATTTCGATCTGGAAACCTCCATTTATTCCGAGGAATTCGTTCAGCTGATGTGCGAGCTGGACGAGATGTGTGAGGAATTCAAATACTTAGGCAGCTACACGGAGGTGGTCTGATGGAATGCGGACTGCTGGGTCGGAAGCTGGGGCACAGCTACTCCCCCCAGATTCATGCCTGTCTCGGGGATTATTCCTACACTCTCTTTGAAAAAGAGCCGGAGGAAGTTGCGGATTTCCTGAAAAACGGGGGCTTTACCGGGCTGAATGTCACCATTCCCTACAAAAAAACGGTCATCCCCTATCTGGACGAATTGTCCCCGGCTGCTAAAAAGCTGGGGGCAGTGAACACCGTCGTCCGCAGAGGGGACGGCACCCTTTTCGGCCACAACACGGACTATTTTGGCTTTGCTTCCCTTTTGAAGCGAAGCGGTCTGGATGTCGCCGGAAAGAAGGTTCTGGTGCTGGGCAGCGGCGGGGCTTCCAATACCGTCACTGCTGTTCTGAATGAGCTGGGCGCTCACGCTGTGGTCATATCCCGCTTGGGGGAAAACAATTATGAAAACCTAGAGTGCCACGAAGACGCCGCCGCCATCGTCAACGCGACCCCCGTCGGCATGTACCCCAACACCGGCGTTTCTCCCGTGGATCTGAAGCGGTTCCCCAAGCTGGAAGGGGTGCTGGACGTGATCTACAACCCCGCCCGCCCCCAGCTGCTTCTGGATGCCGAAGCGCTTCATATTCCCTGCGCCAACGGCCTTTGGATGCTGGTGGCGCAGGCCAAGGAATCCGCCGAGTATTTTACCGGCACATCCATTGACGACGCCGCCATTGCCGAAATCCACGCAAATCTTGCCGCTCAGATGGCAAACATCGTCCTCATCGGAATGCCGGGGTGCGGGAAAAGCACCATCGGTGCTCTGCTTGCGGACAAACTTGGCCGGAAGTTGGTGGACGCCGACGAGGAAATTGTCCGTCTTGCGGGAAAGTCCATCCCCGCAATTTTCGCGGAGGACGGCGAGGCCGTTTTCCGGGACTGGGAGACGAAAGCGCTGTCCCAGCTGGGCAAACAGTCCGCGCTGGTCATCGCCACCGGCGGCGGCTGTGTGACCCAGCCGCGAAACTACCCGATGCTTCACCAGAACGGCGTGATTTTCTGGCTGAAACGGGACATTTCCAAGCTGCCCACCGACGGCCGTCCCCTGTCCCAGGCTAGTCCCTTGGACGCAATGTTCGCAAAGCGCGCCCCCATGTACGCCGCCTTTGCCGATCACGCCGTCAGCAATGACGGTTCCGCCGAGGAAACCGTCGCCGCCATTTTGTCGATCATGGAGGAACCCATATGAAAATTCTGGTCATCAACGGCCCCAACCTGAATATGCTTGGCATCCGGGAGCCGGGTATCTACGGCAAAAATACCTTTGCCGATCTTCTGCGGCTGCTGGACGAAACCGCCAGCGCCGAGGGTCTGGAAGTGGAGCAGTACCAGTCCAACCACGAGGGGGACATTGTGGACAAAATCCAGTGGGCATATGGCAAGGTGGACGGCATCGTCATCAACCCCGCCGCCTATACCCATACCTCCGTGGCCATTCTGGACGCCCTGAAAGCCGTTTCCATCCCCGCCGTGGAGGTTCACATCTCCGACGTGGACGCAAGAGAACCGTTCCGGCAAACTTCCTACGCCGGAATGGCCTGCGTGAAAACCATCAAAGGTCACGGCCTCGAGGGCTACCGGGAGGCCATGCTGTATCTCAAGGAGCGCTACGGTTAAAAAATCCCCCATTGCCTTTCGGCAATGGGGAAGATAATCACTTGCGGAAGACCAGCAGCTTGCTGGAGACGTAATTCAGAATGACCACCAGAACGCTGATAATCAGCTTCCAGATATTTCCGTTCCAGCCCAAGATGTCCACGGTCAGGAGTATCAGCACCGTTTCCAGACCGCCGGACGCTGCCCGGCAGCCGACGAATTTGCCCAGCTCCGGCAAAACAGTCTGCATCGACCAGTCATGGCTTTTGAACACAAAGGGCTTGTTCGTCACGTAGGCGAAGGCCACCGCCGCCACCCAGGCAATGATATTGCTGACGGCCGCGCTGATGCCCAGCAGATTGTAAAGCGGCAGATAAACCAGATAATTCACCGCAGTCGTCAGCACGCCGAAAAAGAGATAGCTGACCATGTCCCAATGCTTTTCCACAAAAGCGCGGATTTTTTCGATCATGTTTTTCCTCCTCACAGGCCCAGATCTTCCCCTACCAGGATAAATTTGATCCGCCCGGGGGGATTGCAGTTGCGGGTGATGAGAATCTGGTTGCAGATGCAGCCGTCGCTCTTGCAGTCGGCGCAGGCGCCTGTCACCTCGCAGGGCGTTTTGGAGTCGAAGCGCTGCTTGTTCTGGGGCGCGGCAACCGTTCTTGCCCGCTCCACGGCGGCGTCCAGAGAATCCATCACCTTGTTCATTCCCGCAATGACGATCACGGATTCCGGCCCATAGACGATGGCCGCTACCCGGTTGCCGTTGCCATCGATGTTCACCATCTGGCCGTCCAGACTCAGCGCGTTCGCGCCGGTGATGAACACGTCCGCGCCAAGGCACTGCTTCATGATTGCTCTCCGCTCCTCCGGGGTCGCAGCCCGCTCCCGGTCGAGGGCGCGGTAGTCCCCTGTCCGTACGGTGTCTAGCAAGCCGATCTGCTGGGCCGACATCGCGCCGCCCCAGCCCACGCTGGAACCGGCGGGAATCCATTCCAGCGCCTTTTTCAGCGCTTCGGCTTTGTCTGCGCAGTAGCAGGCTTCAAAATGGCGGCTGTGGAGATTCTTGATGAGCACATTGGCGCGTTTTTCATAGTATTTCCGTTTCGGGTCGGTCACAGTAACCACTCCTTTATCTTCCTATCATATCGCCTATCATACCGCATAAACAGAAAAAAGTAAAGAGAGGACACCATCATGCAGAATATGATTTTCAAGCGCAAACTGCCCATTCCCAAGGAGATCAAGGAGCAGTATCCCCTGACCGCCGAGCTGGCGCAGGTCAAAGCCCGCCGGGACAAGGAAATTGCCGACGTTTTCACCGGAAAAAGCGGCAAAATGGTGCTGATCATCGGCCCCTGCTCCGCCGATCGGGAGGACGCGGTGCTGGAATACTGCGAGCGGCTGGCCAAATTGCAGGAGGCGGTGTCGGACAAGCTGGTTCTGATTCCCCGGGTCTACACCAACAAACCCCGCACCACCGGCGACGGCTATAAGGGGCTTCTGCACCAGCCCGACCCCCGGAAAACCTCCGATATGCTGGAGGGCGTCATCGCCATCCGCCGCCTGCACACCAATGTGCTGGCCAACACCGGCCTTCCCACCGCCGACGAAATGCTCTACCCCGACAATTACCGCTATCTTTCCGATCTGCTGTCCTATGTGGCGGTGGGCGCGCGGAGCGTGGAAAACCAGGAGCACCGTCTGACCTCCAGCGGCATTGACATTCCCGTAGGCATGAAAAATCCCACCAGCGGGGATATTTCCGTCATGCTCAATTCCATCATGGCCGCCCAGCACCCCCACACCTTCATCTACCGGGGCTGGGAGGTGGATACCACCGGCAATCCCCTTGCCCACGCCATTCTCCGGGGCTATGTGAACAAGCACGGCGAGTCCATGCCCAACTACCACTTTGAGGAGCTGGAACGGCTGTACAACGCCTACACCGCCAAGGGATTACAGAACATGGCGCTGATCGTGGACGCCAACCACGCCAATTCCGGTAAAAAGTATCAGGAGCAGCCCCGCATCTGCAAGGAAGTGCTCCACTCCTGCCGCCACAGCGGAGAAATCAAGTCCATGGTCAAGGGCTTCATGGTGGAATCCTACTTAGAACCCGGCTGCCAGAAAATCGGCGACGGCGTTTACGGCAAGTCCATCACCGACCCCTGTCTCGGCTGGGAGGAAACAATTCGCTTGGTTCAGGATATTGCGGATTTGATCTGAATGTGCTATACTGGGTTCCATCGAGCCTAAAAATGGAGTGATGCAATATGACAGCAGAACAAATGGTACAATATGCCTATGAGGAAGGCTTTTCCGCCGCCGCGGTAGTGGATACCGCAGACATTGTTTTTGACCCCTCTTTCCGTCCTTACTGCGAGGAAAACCTCTGCGGGCAGTACGGCGCGAACTACTCCTGTCCCCCGGACTGCGGCACGCCGGAGGAAATGAAGCAGAAAATCCTTGCCCACAAAAAGGCGCTGGTGCTGCAAAGCATCTGGCAGCTGGAAAGCTACACCGACACCCCCGCCATCAAGAAGGGAAAATCCGGCCACAACACCGCCGCGATCCGCCTGATGAAGCGCCTGCGTAACGAGGGATGCGACGGCTTTCTGGTTGGCGCCAGCGGCTGCGCCCTGTGTTCCCCCTGCACAAGAAAAAATAACGAGCCATGCCGGTTCCCCGACCTGAAATATTCCTGCATGTCCGCATACTGCATTTTCGTCAAGAAGCTGGCAGATCTGTGCGGTATGGAATATACCTGCGGCGACGGTCTGATCGCGTTTTTCGGTATGTACGTATTTGACTGAATTCTATAGCAAAACTCCCCGTTTTCGATGGAAAACGGGGAGTTTTTTGCTAATTACAGATTAGTATAGCCCATCAGGCTTTCGTCCACTACGGCGGCGGTGTCCCGGCCTTCCCGCAGTGCCCACACCACAAGGCTCTGTCCCCGGCGCATATCGCCGCAGACAAATACCTTGGGTTGACTGGTCGCGTACTTCACATCCGCCACATTGCCCCGGGGCGTCATATCCACGCCGAAGGCTTCGGCGACATAGCTCTCGCAGCCCAGAAATCCCGCCGAGATAAGCACCAGATCGCACTCCACGGAGAATTCCTCCCCGGTGGGAACCATCATCCGCCGCCCGTCCACCACCTTGCTTTCCAGACGGGCAATGAGCGCCCCGCAGACCTGCCCGGCTTCGTTCTTGTAGAACTCCTTGACGGTGGTCTGGTATTCTCGGGGGTCGTGGCCGAACACGGCAATGGCCTCCTGCTGGCCGTAGTCGGTTTTCAGCACCCGGGGCCACTCCGGCCATGCGTTGCCGGGAGCGCGGGTTTCCGGCGGGCAAGGCATCATTTCCAGCTGCATGATACCCGTGCAGCCCTGACGGATGGCGGTGCCTACACAGTCGTTGCCGGTGTCGCCGCCGCCGATGACCAGCACCTTTTTGCCCTTGGCCGTGACGGCCTTGCCGTCGGCGAAATTCGAGTCCAGCAGGCTCTTGGTCACGCTGGTCAGGTAGTCCACGGCGAAGTAGATTCCCTCAGCGTCCCGTCCGGGTACGCCAATGTCCCGGGGCTTTTTCGCGCCGCAGCAGAGTACCACCGCGTCATAATTCTCTTTCAGTTCCTCGGCGGAGACGTCACGCCCCACGTCGGCGTTGGTGATAAACTCGATGCCCTCTTCTTCCAGAATCTTCACCCGGCGGTCAATGACCCACTTTTCCAGCTTCATGTTGGGAATGCCGTACATCAGCAGGCCGCCAACCCGGTCGGCGCGCTCATACATGGTCACCTTGTGGCCGCGCTTGTTCAGCAGGTCGGCAACAGACAGCCCGGAGGGACCGGTGCCGACCACCGCCACCCGCTTTCCGGTGCGCGCCGGTGGCGGAACGGCGTGGATCGTGCCGCTTTCGTAGCCGTACTCCACGATCGCCCGCTCGTTTTCCTTCACCGCCACGGGCGACCCCGTAGCCATGCCGCAGGTGCAGGCGGCTTCGCACAGTGCCGGGCAGACCCGGCTGGTGAATTCCGGATAGCGGTTGGTGGCAATGAGCCGCTTCGCCGCCAAGTCCCACCGCCCCTGATATACCAGATCGTTCCATTCGGGGATGAGGTTATTTAAGGGGCAGCCGCTTGCCATGCCGCCGATCATCATGCCGCTCTGGCAGAAGGGTACGCCGCAGTCCATGCACCGCGCACCCTGCGCCTGCTGTTCGTCGCAGTGCAGCGGAATATGAAATTCATTGAAATTTTTGATACGTTCCTCAGGAGCGATCTCCCGGCTGGTCTGCCGGTCGATCTCCATAAATCCGGTGGGTTTTCCCATATTCCCGCCTCCTTATTTCCCGTTTTTCATGGCGTAAAACGCCTCGATCTGCGCCTGCTCGCTGTCCTCGCCCTTTTCCTCCATCTTGGCAATCAGGCGAAGCATCTTATCATAGTCGTGGGGCAGAACCTTCTTGAATTTCGGCAGATATTCGCCGAAGTTTTCCAGAATTTCCTTACCCCGGGGCGAGCCTGTGGCCTCCACATGCTCCCGGATCAGGTCTTTCAGCAGGGACACATCGTACTTATGCTCCACGCTTTCCAGCGTGACCATGTCCTTGTTCACCCGCTGATAGAAGTCCCAATCCTCATCCAGCACGTAGGCAATGCCGCCGCTCATGCCAGCAGCGAAGTTCTTGCCGGTCTTGCCCAGCACCACCACTGTGCCGCCGGTCATGTACTCGCAGCCGTGGTCGCCCACGCCCTCCACCACGGCGACAGCGCCGGAGTTGCGGACGCAGAACCGTTCTCCGGCCACGCCGTTGATGAACGCCTTGCCGCCGGTGGCGCCGTAGAAGGCCACGTTGCCGATGAGGATATTTTCACTGCGGTCATAGGTCACGTTTTTCGGCGGGTAGACGATGATTTTGCCGCCGGAAAGTCCCTTGCCCAGATAGTCGTTGCTGTCGCCGATCAGTTCCAGCGTCAGCCCCTTGGGGATGAACGCGCCGAAGCTCTGGCCGCCGTAGCCGGTGCAGACCACGCGGAAGGTGTCGTCCGGGAGGGTGTTGCCGAATTTCGCCGTGATCTCGCTGCCGAAAATGCTGCCGAAGGTGCGGTCGGTGTTGCCCACCTCCATCTGAACGGTCATAGGCTTGGGTTCCGCCATATCGAAGCTCTTTTTGAACTTCTTCATCAGCACCTTCATGTCGGGAGTCTGTTCCAGCTTGAAATCGTAAACTGCCTTTGGGTCAAAGTGGACGTTGGTGTTCTCCACCAGCGGGTTTTTCAGCAATCCCGACAAGTCCATTTCGCTGGCGCGGGAACCGGCGGGGGCGGGACGAACTTTCAGCAAGTCCGTGCGGCCTACCAGCTCGTCCACCGTGCGCACGCCCAGCTTCGCCATATATTCCCGCAGCTCCTGCGCCATGAACTTCATGAAGTTCATCACGTACTCGGGCTTGCCCATGAACTTCTTTCTCAGCTCGGGGTTCTGGGTGCAGATACCCATGGGGCAGGTGTCCAGATTACACACCCGCATCATTACGCAGCCCATGGCTACCAGTGGACCGGTGCCGAAACCGAATTCCTCCGCGCCCAGCATGGCGGCGATGGCCACGTCCCGACCGCTCATGAGCTTGCTGTCGGACTCGATGCGGACGCGGGAGCGCAGACCGTTCATGATGAGGCACTGGTGCGCCTCAGCGATGCCCAGCTCCCATGGAAGTCCGGCGTTGTGGATGGAGGAATTGATGGACGCCGCGCCCGTGCCGCCGTCAAATCCGGAGATCAGGATGACCTCCGCGCCGGCCTTGGCCACGCCGGCGGCAATGGTGCCGACGCCCGCTTCGCTCACCAGCTTGACGTTGATGGCGGCGCTGCGGTTGGCGCATTTCAGGTCATAGATCAGCTGCGCCAGATCCTCGATGGAATAAATATCGTGGTGGGGCGGCGGGGAGATCAGTCCCACGCCGGTGGTGGAGTGGCGGCACTTTGCAACCCATGGATAAACCTTGCCGCCGGGAAGCTGGCCGCCCTCGCCGGGCTTCGCGCCCTGCGCCATCTTGATCTGGATCTCCTTGGCGGAAACCAGATATTTGCTGGTAACGCCGAACCGGGCGGAAGCGACCTGCTTGATGGCGGAATTCCGTTCGGTGCCGTAGCGTTCCTCGTCCTCGCCGCCCTCGCCGGTGTTGGACTTGCCGCCCAGACGGTTCATGGCAATGGCAAGACATTCATGGGCTTCCTTGGACAGCGCGCCGTAGCTCATGGCGGCGGTCTTGAAGCGCTTGACGATGGACTCTACGTCCTCCACTTCCTCAATGGGGACGCCGGTTTCGGGGTAGTTGAATTCCAGCAGGCTGCGCAGGTGCATATCGTCGCCGCCCTCGTTGGCCGCGGCGGCGGTGTACTGCTTGAACTTGCCGTAGTCCCCCGTCCAGACCGCCTGCTGCAAAAGGTGGATAGTCTGGGGATTGTACAGGTGCTGCTCCGCCGCGCTTCCGCTGCGGAATTTGTGGGCGCCCACGCTGGGCAAATCCATGTAAATGTCCAGCCCCAGCGGGTCGAACGCCTGCTGGTGGCGGTCTTCCATGTCCTTCTGGATATCGTCGATGGTAATGCCGCCCACCCGGCTGACGGTGTTGGTGAAGTATTTGTCAATGACCTCTTTGCTGATGCCCACCGCTTCAAAAATCTGGCTGCCCTGATAGGACTGGATGGTGGAAATGCCCATCTTGGAGGCGATCTTCACGATACCCGCCAGCACCGCCTTGTTGTAATCGTTGACGGCGGCGTAGAAATCCTTTTCCAGCAGCCCGTCGCTGATCAGATTGCCGATGCTCTCCTGCGCCAGATACGGGTTGATGGCGCAGGCGCCGAAGCCCAGAAGCGTGGCAAAATCATGGACAAGCCGGGGTTCGCCGCTTTCCAGAATCAGCGCCATGGCGGTGCGCTTGCGGGTGCGAACCAGATATTTGGACACTGCACTGACGGCCAGCAGACTGGGAATGGCGACATGATACTCGTCAATGTCCCGGTCGGACAGAATCAGGATGTTCGTGCCGTCCCGATAAGCCCGGTCAACGTCCACGAACAGCCGGTCGATGGCCTTTTCCAGCGGGGTGTTTTTGTAGTAGCAAATGGACACGGTCTCCACCTTGAAACCGGGAACGTCCATGGTCTTGATTTTCAGCAAGTCCGTCTCCGTGAGGATGGGGTTGTTGATTTTCAGAACCTTGCAGTTTTCCGCGTCCTCCTCCAGCAGATTACCCTGGGCGCCCACGTACACGGTGGTAGAGGTGACGATTCTTTCCCGCAGTGCGTCGATGGGCGGGTTCGTAACCTGGGCAAACATCTGCTTGAAATACTCGAACAGCGGCGGGCGGGTGTGGCTGAGAACGGCCAGCGGAGTATCGCTGCCCATCGCGCCGGAGGGTTCCGCGCCGTTTTTCGCCATGGGGAGCATGATGGTCTTCAAATCCTCGTAGCGGTAGCCGAAGGCCTTCTGGAGCCGCACCATTTCTTCTCTGGTGTAGGAGGGTATCTTCCGGTTGGGCACCGTCAGGTCGGAGAGGTTCACCAGATTCCGGTCCAGCCATTCGCCGTAGGGCTGGCGGCTGGCGTATTCCGCTTTCAGGTGCTCGTCGTCCACCAGCTCACCCTTCACCGTGTCCACCAACAGCATCTTGCCAGGGCGCAGGCGGTCCTTGCGGATGACGTGCTCCTGCGGGATGTCCAGAACGCCCACCTCGCTGGAAAGGATCAACCGTCCGTCGTCGGTAATGTAATAGCGGCTGGGACGCAGACCATTCCGGTCAAGGACCGCGCCCATCACGTCGCCGTCGCTGAACAGAATGGACGCGGGGCCGTCCCAGGGCTCCAGCATGGTAGCATAATACTGGTAAAAGTCCTTCTTCTTTTGATCCATGTTCCGGTTGTTGCTCCACGGCTCCGGGATGGTGACCATCACCGCCAGCGGCAGGTCCATGCCGTTCATGACCATGAATTCCAGCGTGTTATCCAGCATGGCGGAGTCGGAACCGCCCTGATTGACAATGGGCAGCACCTTGGTCATATCATCCTTTAAGAAGCGGCTGGCGATGGTCTCCTCACGGGCGAGCATGGTGTCCACGTTGCCACGGATGGTGTTGATCTCGCCGTTGTGGAGAATGAACCGGTTGGGGTGCGCCCGGTTCCAGCTGGGAGAGGTGTTGGTGGAAAAGCGGCTGTGGACCATGCCGATGGCGGTCTCATAGTCCTCGTCCTGCAAATCCGGGTAGAACTGCCGCAGCTCCTTGACCAGAAACATGCCCTTATACACGATGGTGCGGCTGGACAGGCTGCACACGTAGGTCTCCTGACTGGACTGCTCGAACACCCGGCGAACCACATACAGCCGCCGGTCAAAGGCGATCCCGGCCTCCATTCTCGGCGGCTTTCCCACAAACGCCTGCCAGATGCTGGGCATACAGTCCCGTGCCTTCTGCCCCAGATACTCGGGGCATACCGGCACCTGCCGCCAGCCAAGGAAGGGCAGCCCCTCCTTCTTGCAGATGATCTCAAACAGCTTCTTTGCCTGATTGCGCTGCAGCTCTTCCTGCGGGAAGAAGAACATGCCGACGCCGTATTCCCGCTCCGCGCCCAGCGTGATGCCCGCGGCCGCGGCGGCTTTCACAAAAAACTTATGGCTGACCTGTAACAGAATGCCCACGCCGTCGCCGGTTTTTCCTTCGGCGTCCTTGCCTGCCCGGTGTTCCAGATGCTCCACGATCTGCAGCGCGTCATCCAGCGTCCGGTGGCTTTTGCGTCCCTTGATATCCACCACCGCGCCGATGCCGCAGTTGTCGTGTTCAAACCGGGAATCGTACAACCCGGCAGGTGTTGTGCGTTCGGTGAAATTTTCCATAGCTTTTTCTCCTTCGGGCTACAAAAAATAAACGGCGTTCCCGCGCACAGGGCAAAAATGCCCTCTGCGGGAACGCCATTGTTCTCTGGGGTAATGATAGCACAAAGAGAAGCACTTTACAAGGCAGAAGAAATCCCGTTTTCCTCCGGTATCTTTGTTCCATTTGCCCAAAATCCGGCAAAAAGCGGCGGCTCGGCGCATCAAAGCAGTCAGGCATATAAAACGGCAGCTCCCGGGGAAGGAAGCTGCCGTTTAAGAAAATTCCTGCGGTTTTTGATATCAGGAATCAATCTGTATAATGTCCATCTATGATATTGCCTGGCACAATATCATATACCATTCCGTCTGTGAGAGACGTTGCCGTTTTCCCGGACATATCAAGTAAAAAATCTTCGTTCCATGCTCCTGTAATGGAGAGTACGTTCTCAGTGATATGCCACTCCAGCTCACTTTGTTCTTCGTGAGCGGGATCTGTTTTTCGTTCGACTTCACGTTTGGCGTAGGATTCAAAAACAGAGATGCAATGAAGCACCTGCGACTGATTGTTCCAAAGACGGAAAGGAATTCCAACAGATGTCTTGATCTGCGATAAGATGTCCTCAGTCTCAAAATCGACGCTGTCTTGTGTATCAAATGCGCTTTCAGCATCCAAGCTGACATCCGGAGTCGGTTCAGTGGCCATGCTATTCGTGTTTTCCTCCAATTGCGCTTTTGCTTCATTGCTTTCAGGGCTGGAATTCGCGGGCAGCTGCTTGTTTGCGCAAGAACACAAGAAAATGCTTGCGATAAGCAATACCATTACCATTGTCTTTTTCATCTGTTTATCTCCTTTCAGCCAAAAGAATCATTTCCGGCTGTCTCTCTGCTTTTCCAGCTTGAGATACATTTCCTTCAGGTGCTCGGCCAAAGGGCTGTCCGAACGGAAGGGGGAGAAAAAGTGATACTTGGCAGCGGCATTCTGGTTGAAATCCCGGATGTGGTCCTTGATGCTCTCGTATTTCACGACGACCTTGTTTTCCTCGGCGAACTTCTTCAGCTTGACAATGATCTGGCTGGAATGCACCACGTCGATGATGAACACGCCGAAGAACATACCAATGAAGAAGGAAAACGCCAGATTGTTGGACAACCACGCCAGCGCATTCAGGATATAGGGATGCACCAGAAAATAGTACGCCGCGCCAAGCGCCGCCCAGAAGAAGGAGAACAGCGGGCAGATGATCCCCTGAATATTGCCCCAAAGGTTTGAATAGTCCCACAGTCGGACTTTCAGATATTTCAGGCAGGCAAGACCCGCGATGTACTCGATCAGCGTCATGGCGACAGCCATGGCAAGAAACAGCGCCACCCGGTTCCAGACGGGGTCTGCGATCAGGTGCAGATCCTCCAGCGACGCCAGCAGGAACAGCGTACACAGGCCGAAGCCGTAAATCGGCAGATACGGGCCGGTGCAAAAGCCGGGGTTGATCCACTTTTTGTGGCGGTGGGTCAGGTTGCGGTACAGCAGCTCCAGCACCCATCCGAAGCACGAGCCGATAAAGAACAAAAACGCAAGTACCAGACTAAGCCTCATAAGGATTCTCCTCTTTCTATCTTGTTTCCAGTTTGTTCATTTTTTCTAAACACTAACGAAATAATTCTTTACGAGACTGTAAACACGCTGAAAAAACGAGAATGTGCAATGTCCGATTTGGCATATCTTATCCATTTTATTGCTTGCACTTTTCCCGTATTTTGATTATAATGGTTGCCATCAGAAAAGTCAATATTCGTATTGTTTTGCCTTTGGAGACAGATTTTTACCCGGAGGCGTATGTGAGGAGGATATTATGTCTGAAAAGAACCCGCCGGACAGTAATTTCATGACAAAGCTCGCCACATTTATTGTGGATAAGAAGACTTTGTTCTTCCTTTTGTACATATTTGCCGTTATTTTCTGCGCTTTTTCCTCCGGCTGGGTAAATGTGGAAAACGATGTCACCACCTATCTGCCCGAGGACACGGAGACCCGTCAGGGCATCGTGGCGATGAACGACAACTTCACCACCTTCGCCACCGCCCAGATCATGGTATCCAACGTCACCTACGAGACGGCGGACGAACTGTCCCAGCAGATCGCGGATGTGGAAGGGGTCAGCATGGTCACCTTCGACGACACCCCCGACCACTACACCAATGCCTCGGCGCTGTTCGATATCAGCTTCGACGGCATTGTCTCCGACGAGATCAGCGAGCGGGCGCTATCGGATGTGGAAGCGCTGATGGACGGCTACGACTACTGCGTGTACTCCGACGTGGGCTACGACGAAAACGCCACCCTGCAGGGGGAAATGTCCGTTATTCTGATCATAGCGGTGGTCATCATCATCGTCGTGCTTACCCTGACCTCCCGCTCCTACGCCGAGGTTCCCGTGCTGATGATTACCTTCGGCGTGGCGGCCATTCTGAACATGGGCACCAACTTCCAGTTGGGCACCATCAGCTTCATCTCCAACTCCGTGGCTGTGGTATTGCAGCTGGCGCTGGCCATTGACTATGCCATCATCCTATGCCACCGCTTCACCGACGAGCGGGAGACCCGCACCGCCCGGGACGCCTGCATCACCGCCCTGAGCAAGGCCATCCCGGAGATCAGCGCCTCTTCCCTGACCACGGTGTCCGGCCTTGCGGCGCTGGGCTTCATGGAATTCAAAATCGGTCTGGACATGGCGCTGGTTCTGGTCAAGGCCATTCTGTTCAGCCTGCTGTCCGTGTTTACCCTGATGCCGGGACTTCTGATGCTGTTCAGCCCGCTGATGGACCGCACCCGCCACAAAAAACTACTGCCAAACATCACGCCTATCGGCAAGTTTGCGGTGAAGACCCGGCGCGTTGTGCCGCCGCTGTTTGCCATTCTTCTGGTCGGGGCATTCATCCTGTCCAACCGCTGCCCCTTTGTTTACAGCTATAACAACATTGAGACCGCGAACATGAACGAGCGCCAGACGGCCTACTTCAAGATCCAGAACACCTTCGGCACAAACAACATGGTCGCGCTGGTGGTTCCCAGCGGAAACTACGACGCGGAAGCGAAAATTCTTAAGGAACTGGACGCCTGCCCGGAGGTCAAGAGCACCATGGGCCTTGCCAACATCGAGGCCATGGACGGCTACACCCTGACGGACAGCCTGAACCCCAGAGAGCTTTCCGAGCTGGTGGGCATGGATTATGAGGTCATGCAGCTTCTCTATTCCGCCTACGCCGTGGAGAATAACCAATACGGAGAATTTGTGCAGGGGCTGGACAAATACAAGGTTCCTTTGTTCGATATGCTGATCTTCCTGAAAGACCAGCTGGACTCCCATAATATTTCTCTGGACGACACGGATGAAGCGTCTCTGAACGATATTTTCTCCCAGCTGGATATGGCTCAGAAGCAGCTGAAAAGCGACCGCTACAGCCGGATGGTGGTTTACCTGAATCTGCCGGAGGAAAGCGACGAGACCTTTGCATTCCTGACCGAAATGCGGAACATTGTGGGGAAATACTACGACGGCGATTACTACGTGGTTGGCAATTCCACCAGCTCCCGCGATCTGTCGTCCTCCTTTATCAAGGACAATCTGGTAATCTCCATTCTGTCCTCCCTGTTCGTTATTCTGGTGCTGCTGTTCACCTTCCAGTCAGCGGGACTGCCTATTCTGCTCATCGCCTGTATCTTGGGAAGTGTCTGGATCAACTTCTCCTTCCCCACTCTGGCCAATCAGCCGCTGTATTTCCTTGGCTACCTCATCGTGCAGTCCATTCAGATGGGCGCGAACATCGACTACGCCATCGTCATTTCCAGCCACTACCAGGAGCTGAAGGCCACGATGACCCATAAGGAAGCCATCGTGGAAGCGCTGAACGCCTCCTTCCCCACCATCTTCACCTCCGGCACCATCCTGTCTGCCGCCGCTCTGCTGATCGGCAACATTTCCACCAACCCCGTTATCTCCATTCTTGGCACCTGTCTGGGCCGCGGTACGATCATCTCCATTGTCATCGTTCTGGGTGTCCTGCCTGCCACGCTCGTGCTCAGCGACTCCATCATCAACCGCACCTCCTTCAAGATGAAGGGCATCGAGCTTCCCACCAGAACTGCCAGCGGCACCATGTATGTCAGTGGGCATCTGCGGGGTCAGGTCAGCGGCGTTCTGGACGGTGAATTCACCGGAACGATCCGCGGCGATATGCACGCCATCGTCTCCACCAGTACTCAGGTCAAAAAGCTGGACGAAGCGGAAGGAGGAGAAGACAATGCGTAACCTGATAAAACGAATTTCCGCGCTTCTGCTGTGTCTGCTTCTCGTTCTCAGCCTGCCGGTAACGGCGCTGGCCGAGGAAGCCAAGGACACCGATGAGGCAGCGGCCGCCGAAGAAGGGACGACCTTGCGCATTCTGCGTCAGAAGCAGTTTCTGGACTTTACGGAAAACTGCCGTCTGGACAGCTACAGCCGGAACCTGAGTGTGGTTCTGCTGACGGATATCGACCTCACCGGCGTAGATTTTGCAGGGATTCCCATTTTCTGCGGCAATTTTGACGGCAACGGCCACACTGTCTCCGGCCTCAGCATCACCCGGGACGGCTCCAACATGGGTCTGTTTCGCTATGTTGACGCCTCTGCGGTCATCCAGAATCTCACCGTTTCGGGAGCGGTCACGCCTGACGGGAGCCGCAGCGCCGTGGGCGGCATTGCCGGACACAATGCCGGTAAAATCCAGAACTGCTTCTTTGGCGGCACGGTTTCCGGCTCGGATGACGTGGGCGGCATCGCCGGCATCAACGCCATCACCGGTATCATCGACGGCTGCCATTCCAAAGGCGTCATCACCGGCGACCACCGGGTCGGTGGCGTCGTGGGAAATAACCTTGGCGTTATCCGCAGCTGCAACAACCGCTCCGGGGTCAACACCACCGCCGAGGAAAACCAGATTAAGCTCTCCGACATTTCCCTGGAGACCATCACCGGAAGCGAATCCGTCAGCACCGTAACGGATATCGGCGGCATTGCCGGTACCAGCAGCGGTATCATCCGGCAGAGCAAGAACCGGGGCAACGTGGGCTATCAGCACATGGGCTACAACGTCGGCGGCATTGCCGGAACCCAGACCGGGTATCTCTACAAATGTGAAAACTTTGCTCAGGTTTATGGCCGCAAGGAAGTGGGCGGCATCGTCGGTCAGATGGAGCCGACCACCTTCATCGAGTACACCGAGGACACAATGCAGATTCTCCAGTCCCAGCTTGGCACCGTAAGCAATCTCACGGGGCAGGCGTTTTCCACCATTCAGGACGGCAATTCGGACATGGGCGTTCAGGTGGACGACCTCTACAATTCCCTCGTGGATGCCAAGGACGCTCTGGATACCCTGCTGCCCAACGGGGATGATCCCTATCCCCCCGACCGGGACACCATCGACGCGGCCATCAACAACGCCAACAGCAGCCTTGCCGCCGCCGGTTCCTCTCTGTACGCCATCATGGATTCCGTCAACGACACGGTGGATTCCCTCAGCCGCATCATGCGCTCCATTGCCGGGCAAATCAGCGCCATGAGCGCCACCGTTGGCAACGCCTCCCAGAATCTGGGCGGCACCATTGAGGACATTTCCGACCGGGACACCGCCGAAATTCTCTCCGGCAAGGTGGAAAAATGCACCAATTCCGGTGCGGTTCTGGGTGACCTGAACGCAGGCGGCGTCGTGGGTGCCATTGCCTATGAAAACCGCCTGGATCCGGAGAACGATCTGCAAATCGGCGGGGACAACTCCATGAACTTCGACACCCAGCTGCGCGCCGTGATCCTCGGCTGTGAAAACAGCGGACGCGTTACGGCGAAGCGCCAGAACGTGGGCGGCATCGTGGGCTGGATGGCGCTGGGGCTTACGAAAAACTGTCTCAGCACCGGCAGCATTGATGCGGAGGATGCCAACTATGTAGGCGGCGTCGTAGGCAAGAGCAGCGGCTATGTCCGCCAGTGCAGCGCCAAATCCGACATTACCGGAAACGCCTATGTGGGCGGCATTGCGGGCGAGGGTCTCACCGTCACCGACTGCCGCAGCATGGTGCAGCTCACCGGCTCCGAGAAAACCGGCGCGGTTCTGGGTATGCGGGGCGAACGTTCCGGATTCCTCAAGTCGGAATCCGACGACGACAGCGGGGAAACAGACGAAGGAACCGTCACTGGGAACTACTACTTTACCGTCGGCTCCGACATCGGCGCCATTGACGGCGTGAGCTATGCTGACACCGCCCAGCCCCTTGAACACGACGATTTTGTCGCGCTGGAAGGTCTTAACCCGATCTTCAAAGTCATTTCCGTCCGCTTCGTCTATGACGACGGCATGATGCACACCGTCACCCTCGCCCCCGGCGAGGCGCTATCCCCGGACAGCATTCCCAAACTGCCAGAAAAGGCCGGTTATGTCGGTCGCTGGGACGGTCTCGCGGACGCCGATCTGTCCGACATCCGCTTCGATGTTTCGTTCCCGGCGGTGTACACCGCAGAGCTGGAAACGGTGCAGAGCGAAGCCCTTGGCGAAAGCAAACTGCCCACGCTGTTGGCACAGGGCCACTTCTCCGGCGATACGCCCATCCAGCTGACCCAAATGACCAAAGGCCCCGCTCCGGGTGTCCACGACAAATTCCTGGAGGGCTACGCCTTTACCCTCCCCACCGGTACAGCCGATGCGGTGCGCTACTTGCCGGAAACTGAACAGAAAAATGTCCGGGTCATGGTAAAGGGCGCGGACGGAAGCTGGCGGGAGGTTTCCCACACCCAGGACGGCAGCTATCTGGTCTTCGCCATCGAGGACGGCGATCAAAACTTCTGCCTGATCGGGTCGATGAAGAAATCGGTCTCCTGGCTGCCCATCATCGGTGCCGGCGGCGCAGCCGTGGTCGTGCTGCTGGTGGTCATTCTTCTGGTTCACCATCGCCGCAAGAAGAAAGCCGTAAAATCGGAAACACCCGCTGTAAACGAAACTACCTGACGTTAAGGTCGGTCACCAGAATCTGGTGGCCGACCCTTTCTTTTTGCAAAGAAGCGGTTAAAATTTTTTCACAATTAACACTTTGTTTACAACATATTTGCTATAATGTCAAATATCGTTTTGTAGAATTGTTACAAAAAAACAGAAGATGGAGAAGTGTGCTATGAATACATACCGCGCCGGTATTGATATCGGCTCAACCACCGTCAAGCTCGTTCTGCTGGACGAAAACGGGAAAATCCTGTTCGGACAGTACCGCCGCCACTGTGCCCACACCCAGCAGACGCTTAAGGAACTCCTTGCCGAAGCCCGGGAACAGGTCGGTTCCTGCCTTTTGCAGGTGAAGATCACAGGCTCCGGCTCCATCAATCTCGGCAAGGCCATGGGCATCGGCTTCGTGCAGGAGGTGGTGGCCGTCGCCTCCGCATTGCAGGCCGTCGCGCCCCAGACCGACGTGGCCATTGAGCTGGGCGGCGAGGACGCCAAGATTGTTTATTTCCGGGGCGGTTTGGAGGAGCGGATGAACGGCGTCTGCGCCGGCGGCACCGGCTCCTTCATCGACCAGATGGCGTCCCTGCTCCAGACCGATGCCGCCGGACTGAACGCGCAGGCAGAGCATTATCAGGAAATTTATCCCATCGCCGCCCGCTGCGGCGTGTTTGCGAAAACCGACATTCAGCCTCTCATCAACGAGGGCGCGACCACCGCCGACCTGGCCGCTTCCATTTTTCAGGCCGTGGTCAATCAGACCATCTCCGGCCTTGCCTGCGGCAAGCCCATCCGGGGGTGTGTGGCATTTCTGGGCGGCCCCCTGCATTTCCTGCCGGAGCTGAAAAAAGCCTTTATCCGCACCCTGAAGCTCACCCCCGAAACCACCGTTGACCCGGAAAACTCCCATCTTTTCGCCGCCATGGGCGCGGCGCTGGAATCCGGCGACGCCGAAGCCGTCAGCATGGACGGCCTGATCGACCGGCTGGACAAGGGCGTGGAAATGGCCTTTGAATTAAAGCGTCTCGACCCCCTGTTCGCCACGCGGGAAGACCATCAGGCGTTCTGCGCCCGCCACAGCAAAGCCGTCGTCCGCCGGGAGAGCCTGTCCGGGTATCGGGGTGACTGTTTCCTCGGCATTGACGCCGGTTCCACCACCACGAAGGTGGCGCTCATCGGCAGCGACGGCCAGCTTCTCTTTTCCTATTACGCCAACAATCAGGGCAACCCCATCCGCACCGCCATGGATGCCATGGCGCGTCTCCGGGACGAGCTGCCCGAGGGCGCGCACATCGCCCGCTCCTGCTCCACAGGCTACGGAGAATCCCTCCTGAAATCTGCTTTCTGTCTGGACGAGGGCGAGGTGGAAACCATCGCCCACTGCACCGCCGCCGCGTTTTTTGACCCGGAGGTGGACTGCGTGCTGGACATCGGCGGGCAGGACATGAAGTGCGTCAAGCTGAAAAACGGCAGCGTGGACACTATTCTGCTGAACGAAGCCTGCTCCTCCGGGTGCGGCTCCTTCATCGAAAACTTTGCCAATTCCCTTGGCTACAGCGCAGAAGGGTTTGCCAAAGAGGCACTGTTCGCCAAAAATCCCATTGATCTCGGCACCCGCTGCACCGTGTTCATGAATTCCAACGTCAAGCAGGCGCAAAAAGAGGGCGCCACGGTGCAGGATATTTCTGCGGGACTTGCCTACTCCGTCATCAAAAACGCCCTTTACAAGGTCATCAAGCTGGCCGACCCCGCCGACCTGGGCAAACACATCGTGGTGCAGGGCGGCACCTTCTACAATCAGGCGGTGCTTCGCGCCTTTGAGAAGATTGCCGGCGTGGAGGCCACCTGCCCCGATATTTCCGGCATCATGGGTGCCTTTGGCGCGGCGCTGGTGGCGCGGGAACGCTATCACGGTCAGGAAAGCACTACCCTTCCTCTGAACGACATTCTGAATCTGACCTACACCACCTCCACCACTCGCTGCGGCGGCTGCTCCAACCGGTGTATGCTGACCATCAACAAATTCCCCGGTGGACGCCGCCATGTCACCGGCAACCGCTGTGAAAAGGGCTTGGGCGGTGCCGGAACCGGGCGGAAAGGCCCCAACGTGATGGCCTATAAGCTGAAGCGGATGTTCGACTATCCCCCGCTGGAAAATCCCACCCGGGGCGTCATCGGCATTCCCAGAGTGCTGAATATGTACGAAAACTACCCCTTCTGGGCAACATTCTTCCGGGAACTGGGCTTTCGGGTGGTTCTCTCCCCCATGTCCAACCGAAAAATTTACGAGCTGGGCATGGAGTCCATCCCCTCAGAATCCGAGTGCTACCCCGCCAAGCTCTCCCACGGCCACGTCCAGTGGCTCATCAATGAGGGAATCAAAACCATTTTCCATCCCTGCGTATTCTATGAGCATCAGGAGACCCCCGGCGCGCAGAATCATTACAACTGCCCCATCGTGGTCTCCTACCCGGAGAATCTGAAAAACAACGTGGAAGCCGTCGCAGACGGCGAAGTCCGCTACATCCGCCCCTTCCTCGCCTTTACCAGCGAGAAAATCGCCGCCGACCGGCTGGCCGCTCTGTGCAAGGAAGAATGGGGCATCGACGGGAAGGAAGTCCGCGCTGCCGTCCACAGTGCGTGGAAAGAACAGCAGCGCGCCAAGGCCGACGTTCGTGCAGAGGGGCAAAAGGCGCTGCAATGGATGGCGGAAAATCACGCGCGGGGCATCGTTCTGGCTGGCAGACCCTATCACATTGACCCCGAAATCAACCACGGTATCCCGGAAATGATTGCCTCTTATGACCTTGCCGTCCTCACCGAGGACAGCCTGCCCATCGATTTCACCCCCGAGCGCCCCCTCCGGGTCAACGACCAGTGGGTCTACCATTCCCGGCTGTACAGCGCGGCAGAGTTCGTGCGGAACCGGGAGGACTTGGAGCTGATCCAGCTGAATTCCTTCGGCTGCGGTCTGGACGCTGTCACCACCGATCAGGTGTGCGAAATTCTGGAAGGGAGCAACAAGCTCTACACCGTCCTGAAAATCGACGAGGTGAACAATCTGGGGGCTGCCCGTATCCGCATCCGCAGTCTGCTGGCCGCCATGAACCAGCGTCAGGCGCGGGGCATCCGCCCCCAGCCCAAGCCCGCCGCTTATCACCGGTCGGAATTCACCAAGGAAATGTACCAATCCGGCTACACCATCCTCGCCCCCCAGATGAGCCCCATTCACTTTGACCTGCTGGAGCCGATCTTCAAAAAGTACGGCTATCACATCGAAGTACTTGCCAATGACAACCGCGCCGCTATCGACATGGGTCTGAAATTCGTGAACAACGACGCCTGCTTCCCCTCCATCACCGTGGTGGGGCAGATCATGGACGCGGTGCTTTCCGGGAAATACGACACGGACAAGCTGGCCGTGATGATGACCCAGACCGGCGGCTGCTGCCGGGCGAGCAACTACGTGGGCTTCATCCGTCGGGCGCTGGACAAGGCGGGACTGGGGCATATCCCGGTCATCTCCCTGAACGCCAACGGCATGGAGACCAACGAGGGCTTCAAGCTCTCCCCCGGCCTTCTGTTCACCGCGCTGCGGGGCGTGGTCTACGGCGACCTGTTCATGCGTTGCCTGTACCGGGTGCGTCCCTACGAGAAAGAGAAGGGTTCCGCCAACGCTTTGCACCGGAAATGGCTGGAAATCGCCATTGATTCGCTTGTAAACAGCAAGAGCAAATGGTCGTATAAGGCGGTTTGCAGCGGCATTGTGGAAGCCTTTGACGCGCTTCCCATTGACGAAACTCTGCGCAAGCCCAGAGTCGGCGTGGTGGGCGAGATTCTGGTCAAATATATGCCCCTGGCCAACAACCATCTGGTCAATCTTCTGGAAGCCGAAGGCGCGGAGGCCGTGGTGCCTGACCTGATGGACTTTCTGAACTACTGCGTGTACAACGGCGATTACAAGCATGAATTTTTAGGCGCCGCCTGGACAAGCGCCGCCACGGCAAAGCTCGGCGTAGACGCAATTCGGCTGATACGCAAGCCCGCCCTGGACGCGCTGGAAAAGAGCCGCCGTTTTGAGCCGCCCATGCCCATTGAGCAGGTGGCGGAGCTGGCCAAACCCTTCCTCTCCATCGGCAACCAGTACGGCGAAGGGTGGTTCCTCACGGGAGAAATGGCGGAGCTGGTTCTCTCCGGCACGCCCAACATCGTGTGCATTCAGCCCTTCGCGTGCCTGCCCAACCACGTTGTGGGCAAGGGCGTCATCAAGGCGCTGAAAAAAGCCTATCCCCAGTCCAACATCGTAGCCGTGGACTACGACCCCGGCGCGTCGGAGGTCAATCAGCTCAACCGCATCAAGCTGATGCTCTCCACCGCGAAAAAGCGTCTGGCCGAAGAAGAAGCCGCCAAGGTATAAGTTTAAGGCAGGACACCGATTGGTGTCCTGCCTTAAACTTATTCAAAAGGAACGTAGTAATACGGCTTACTCACCCGTTTGCCCTGATCGTTCAGTTCGCTGCCGTTGTAGAAGCTCACGCCTGCGATCTGTTCCGGATCGAGAACCATGTTGAGGGTGTGCTCGATGCACGTGTACGTGTGGGTCTCAGCATCCCAGGAACCGCCGCCGTTGCCGTAAGGCCGAATGTCGGTGCCGTCCTTCAGACGGATGCTCACCGGGGTCGGCGACCAGCCCGTTTTCTCCGTAAAATCAACATTGTCCGTATATTCATCCCCCAGCCGGAAGGCGAACTTCATGCTGTACTGGCCGATTTCCGCCTCAAGGAGTGTTACGTCCCACAAATCTCCTACTTTGGCGTTGGGCGTCCACTTTTTCGGTGCCTCCGTGGTGCCTTCCAGCGTCCAGCGCAGCTCCCAAGTGCCGGGGGTGGTCATGATATCCTCGTCTTCAAACTTCTCGCCCTGAATGCCGAAGCCGGTGAAGGTCACGGCCATTTCCTTTCCGAACAGGCTCTCATCCGGAGAGAATGCAAAATCGATGCTGAATTCAATGCTCCCGTCGGCCAGCTGATAGTCCAGAAGCAGCTGTTGGTCTTCTCCCACCCGGGGAACCGGCTGACCGTTCTTTGCATATGTGGGATTGTGATCGGCATCCCAAAGCACGCCGTCAAAAAAATGGGCGCCCCAGCTCATGGGCATCACTTCTCCGTCCACCCGGTAGTCCCACCATGCCCAAGGTGCCTGCCCTTCTTCCAGCTGTAAACCCTCAATGCGGAAAATGGCTCTGCCGCCGTACTGATCCATCAGCGTCTGGGCGAGGGTGACGGTGATGCCGTTGTCCGTCGCGGAAACGGCTTCCTTTTTCCCGTTCTTCGTCTCGGTTGGCGTCACGGACAGGCCGCTTTGCTCCGCCTGCTTCTTGACCTGCTCGGAGATCTGCTGCGTTGTGCCGCCGTTGTCTCCGTACTGCATGGTCGCCGTCCAGCGGGTGATGGCCGCTGCCGCCGTCATGGTGGCCATGATCAGCGCCGCCGCCAGAATGAGCAGCAGCTTCTTCTTGCCGAAGCCCCTTGCTTTTCCCTTCCCGAATGTTCCGAATTCCGATTCCTCGATCAGTTCCGCATCCAGATTCTGAATGCCCTGCAGCATATCCTTGCCTGTCATACCTGAAAACCCTCCTTTTTTAAGTAAACCGCCAACTTTTCCCGCATCCGGGACAGCCGCATCAGCACGGCGCTCTGGCTGATCTCATAGCGCAGAGCAATTTCGCTGACGCTGTCGCCGTACCAGTACCGCCGGACAAAAACCATCCGGTTGTCCGCCGTCTGTTTCCATAAAAAGCTGCTCACCAATCGGCTGATCTCGGCGCTTCTCACGTCCGTTTCCTGCCACTGGCCGGGGATACATTCCTCCATCTCCTGGGTCAGGGCGACGACCTCGGCCTTGCGCTTTGCCGCGTTGTTCCAGTCCAGCCGGTCAAAGGCAAGGTGGCGGCAGATTTTTGCGAGATAGGCAAAAAAGTAAACCGGTTTCGTGGGCGGAATGGTGTCCCACGCCTTGAAGTAGGTGTCATTGACACACTCCTGCGCGTCCTCCCTGCTCCCTACGATATTCTCCGACAGCCTTGTGAGCTTCGCGCCATACCGGTCGTCCGTCTGCCGGATGGCGTCTTCGTTTCGGGTGAAGAACAGCTGTATGATTTGTTCATCGTTCATTCAACGCACCTCCTGTGTTTTGTCCTTCACCCTGATAGAAGGATTTTCAACTCAAAACCTAACACATTTCGGGAGAATTCTCAAGAAATTTTTGAATACGAAAAGACGGCGTGGCCGAAGCCACGCCGTCCCGTATGCGGTGTATTTATTTTGCCAGCAGCTTTTCCAGCGCCGCAAGACGCAGGCTCAGGCACAGCACCTCCATAGCCTTTTCCAGTTCGGCCACCGGGGGCAGGCTGGGAGCAATGCGGAGGTTGGAATCCTCCGGGTCGTTGCGGTAGGGGTAGGTCGCACCGGCGTTGGTCAGCACCACACCGGCCTCCTTGCACAGCGTCCAGACCCGCTTCGCCGTGCCGGGCATGGCAAACAGGCTGACGAAATAGCCGCCCTTCGGGTCGTTCCAATGGGCAATGCCCAGAGGCTTGATCTCCCGGTTCAGCCATTTTGCGACGCACTCAAATTTCGGTGCCATGACGGAGGCGTGGAGCTTCATGATCTCCAGCGTGTGCGCCTTGTCCTTAAGAAAACGCACATGGCGCAGCTGGTTGACCTTGTCGTAGGAGATCATCTGCACGCCGAAAATACCGGTGAAATAGCAGATATTGGCCTCGCTGGCAGCCATGCAGGAAATGCCGCCGCCGGCAAAGGTGATCTTGGAGGTGGACGCAAATTCGTAGACCATATCCGGCCGTCCCGCCTCGTCGCACAGGGACAGGATGTCCGGGAACGGGACGTAGTCGCCCTCGAATTCGTGGACGCCGTAGGCGTTGTCCCAGATGATGGCAAAGTCCGGGGCAGCGGGCTTCAAGTGGGCAAAGCGGCGGATGGTCTCGTCGGAGTAAATAATTCCGTCGGGGTTGGAGTATTTGGGAACCGTCCATATGAGCTTGACCTGCGGGTCCTTCACCAGCTCCTCCACCACGTCCATATCCGGGCCTTCGGGAGTCATGGGGACGGGAATCAGCTCCGCGCCGAAGAACTCGCCGATCTGAAAATGCCGGTCATATCCGGGGGCGGGGCAGAGAAATTTCACCTTTTCCTCCCGGCACCATGGCTTGGGGCTGTGGAGCAGGCCGTGGGTGTAGGCACGGGACACCACGTCGAACATCATATTCAGGGAAGCCGCGCCGCCGACGAACACCTGATCCGCCTTGCAGCCCAGCACATCCGCCCAGTACCTCCGGGCACTGGGAATACCCGCCAGTTCGCCGTAATTCCGGGCGTCCACGCCGTCGTCGAAGCAGTCCTCAGGAGTCTGCAGCACGGTCAGAAGGCCGCTGACCATGTCCAGCTGCTTCTTGGCGGGCTTACCGCGGGCCATATTCAGATTCAGCCCCTGCGCCTTGCAGGCTTCGTAGGACGCCAGCACACTGCCGTATTCACGTTCCAGTTCTTCCCGGGTCATGCAGGAATAGGGAGTCATATCGATCATCCTTTCGGCATTTTGACAAGTTTTACGTGTATATTATATGTCCGAAGCCCCAAAAATGCAACATCAGATTGGGCAAAAATTCATTTTTCGTCTCAAAAGTCAAGAAATCTATGAAATGCACAAAGTTTCCTGCACATGTCAATTTGTTTTACTGCATATTTTCGCACAAAAACGGCGTGACCGAACCCGGTCACGCCGTCTTCCGTTATTTCGCTGCTTTTTTCGGGGCTGCGGGCGTTTCGGGAAGGATCACCTTTTCCTTCAGCACGAAGCCGGTTCTCGCGGGGATGTACAGTTCAATGTAGTCCCTGCCGTCAAAACGCTTGGTAGCGTAGGTCTTTTTTGCCACGTTTCCAAAGCCGCCGTACTTTTCGTCGTCGGTAGACAGAACCACCGTGTACTCGCCCGGCTGGCGAACCGGGACAAGAACGTTATTCAGGGAATTACCGAAGTGGAAGTTGAACACGAACACCAGCCCGTGCCGGTAGTAGGCAAGGGTCTGCTCCGGCGCTTTCATCAGCAGCAGGTCTGCCATCCGCTGGTCGAAAATCCGGTTCTCCTTGGTCAGGTGAACCATATCCTCGTCAAAGTCGCCCAGCCACTGGTATTTGAGCATTCCGTTGTCCTTCAGGCTCCACTGGCGGCGGCAGTAATGGAAGCTCCAGCCATTGCCCTCCCGGGGGAAGTCGATCCATTCGGGATGGCCGAATTCGTTGCCCATAAAGTTGAGGTACGCTTCTCCGCCGCCGGACAGAGTGAACAGACGAATCATCTTGTGCAGGGCAATGGCGCGGTCGATCACAGGGTTGTGGCAGTCCTTGTTCATGTCCGTGTACATGTTCGCCCCGGCCAGGCGGAAGATCATCGTCTGGTCGCCCACCAGCGCCTGATCGTGGGACTCCACATAGGCCACGGTCTTCTCTCCGGGACGGCGCAGGCACATACTGCCCCACATCTTGTTAATGTCCCAGAATTCGTCCTGCCCCTTCACCGCCTTGATCCACATATCCGGCAATCCCATACCCAGCCGGTAGTCAAAGCCGATGCCGCCGTCCGCAATGGGCAGGCACATGCCGGGCATACCGGACATGTCCTCGGCGATGGTGATGGCCTTGGGGTTCACCTGACGGATCAGCTCATTGGCAAGCTGCAAATACGTCACCGCCTCGGTGTCGGTGTTGTAGGAGAAATACTTGCCGTCGGAGGTGAAGTCCGTACCGAGGGCGTGGTCATGGTACAGCATGGAGGTCACGCCGTCAAAGCGGAAGCCGTCAAAATGGTACTCCGTCATCCAGAATTTCAGGTTGGACAGCAGGAAGTGGATAACGCCGGTCTTGCCGTAGTCAAAGCACTTTGTTCCCCACGCAGGATGGTCGCCCTTGGGGCCGTCGTGGAAGAACTGCCATGTGGTGCCGTCGAACATGTTGATGCCCTCGGCGGTATTCTTGACGGCGTGGGAATGCACCACGTCCAGCAGCACCCGGATGCCCATGGCGTGCGCCTTGTTCACCAGATATTTCAGGTCTTCCGGCTTTCCGAACCATGAGGAAGCGGCGAAGAAACTGCTCACCTGATAGCCGAAGGAGCCGTAATAGGGATGCTCCATAATGGCCATGAGCTGGAGGGTATTGTACCCCGCCTTGTGGATTCTCGGCAGGATGTTATCGGCAAATTCCCGGTAGGAACCGACCTTGCCCTCCTCCTGCGCCATGCCAATGTGGGCCTCATAGATATACAGCTCGTCCTCGCCGGTAAAGCCCTTGTCCGTCCACGGGAATGCCTTACGGTCATCCACCACCTCGCACTCGAAGGTGATGTTCTGCTTGTTCTGCACCACCCGGCGGGCATACAGGGGGATGTGCTCCGTGCGGGTCAGGTTGGCGTCCACCACAGTCTTGACCTTGCAGCCGTCCCACAGGGCGTCGTCGCCGGGGAGATACAGCTCCCAGTTGCCGTTGCCCAGATTGGTCAGCGGGTGGGAGGTCTGGTTCCAGCCGTTGAATTCGCCCTCCAGATACAGCTGGTAGGCGCTGGGCGCCCACTCCCGGTAGTACCAGCCGCCATCCACGTGATGGAAGCCAAAGTACATGTGAGCGTTGGCAAAATCATTCAGGCTCTGTCCCTCGGACAGAATACGTTTTTTTGCCGACCGGTACAGGTGCATCCGCAAATCAATATCCCCGGCGAAAGGCTCAAGCTGGGGATTCAAATCCAAAATACGATACATAGCGTCTCCTTTTCCGCGAAAGTATTGTCTATCCAATGGAGGGCGGTATCACCCTTCGCTCCTATTTTAGAAGAATCGTGCGTCTCTGTCAAGGACTTTTCATTCTTTACAATTCGCTTTGCTTTTTGATTTTGATTTTACATAGCGAAGATTTTGGAATTTACATTAAACTAGTAAAATGCGAATCGTAGGATAAATCCCGAGTACATCAAAAATAAAGCCTACAAGGAGAAGTAAGATTATGAAAAAAGTCATTTCCATTGCACTGATTGCCATGCTTGTTGTCGCCATGGCCGGCTGCTCTCAGAGCCAGCCCGCCCCCACCGCCGCTCCTGCCGAGACCCCGGCACAGACGACCGCCGCTCCTCAGACCGAAGCCCCCGCCGCGCTCTCCGGCACCGTCGCCACCGACGGCTCCACCTCCATGGAGAAGGTCATCGGCGCTCTGGGCGAAGCCTTCATGGAAGCGAACTCCGGCGTAAACTTCACCTATAACCCCACCGGCTCCGGCTCCGGCATCACCGCCGTGTCCGAAGGCCGCTGCGACATCGGACTGTCCTCCCGTGCTCTGAAGGATTCCGAGGTTGCGTCCGGTCTGGTCGGCACCGTCCTTGCCTACGACGGCATTGCCGTGATCGTCAACCCCGCAAACACCGTGGAAGATCTGGACATCGAGACCATCGCCAAGATCTACACCGGCGAGATCACCAACTGGTCCGAGGTCGGCGGCGCGGACGCTGAGATTGTTCTGGTGGGTCGTGAAGCCGGCTCCGGCACTCGCAGCGGCTTCGAGGAACTGACCGAAACCGTTGACAAGTGCAAGTACCGTCAGGAGCTGACCTCCACCGGCGACGTCATCACCGCAGTCGCCCAGAACCCCGACGCCATCGGCTACGCCTCTCTCGCCTCCGTCAAGGATTCCGTCAAAGCTCTGAAGGTCGCGGGCGTGACTCCCACCGAGGAGACCGTCAAGGACGGCACCTACCTCATCCAGCGTCCCTTCGTGCTGGTCACCAAGGAAGGCGTTGAGCTCAGCCCCGTTGCTCAGGCGTTCTTCGACTACACCACCAAGGGTCAGGCCAATGACATCATCACCGCTTCCGGTGTGGTTCCCGCCAACGGCTAAGCAAACGCAAAAAGGCTCCCCCGCCCGGGGGAGCCAACTGCCGTTTTCTCAATTCGGTAAGATGGTAAACCTTCTCGAAAGGCTGATAACATGAAACATAAATCAAACATTTTTGAGGCCGTCGTCCACGGTATTTTCCTGATTCTCGGGCTGATCACCGTGGGCTGCGTGCTTCTGATCACCATATACTTAATTATTTCCGGAATTCCCGCCATTCGTCAGATCGGCCTGTTCCATTTCCTGTTCGGCAAGAAATGGGCGTCCACGGCGGCGCAGCCGGAATACGGCATTCTCCCCTTCATTCTCACCAGCGTCTACGGAACCGCCGGGGCTGTCATCATCGGCGTACCCATCGGATTCCTGACGGCGGTGTATCTGGCGAAAATGGCGCCAAAGCCCGTCAAGCGCTTTATGGAGCAGGCAGTCTCCATGCTGGCGGGCATCCCCTCCGTGGTTTACGGCCTTGTCGGCATGATGGTGCTGGTGCCGGGACTGCGGAAGCTCTTCCACATTCCCGACGGCTCCAGCCTGTTCGCCGCCATCATCGTCCTCGCTGTGATGATTCTGCCCTCCATTATCAAAATGTCCATCACTGCACTGGAAGCGGTGCCGAAGGAATACGAGGACGCTTCCCTTGCGCTGGGCGCGACGCCTGAGGAGACCTATTTCCGTGTCTCTGTCCCCGCCGCCAAAAGCGGCATTGCCGCCGCCGTAGTGCTGGGCGTGGGCAGAGCCATCGGCGAGGCCATGGCCGTCATGATGGTGGCAGGCAACGTCCCCAATATGCCCACTTCCCTGTTTCAGAGCGTCCGCTTCCTCACCACCGCCGTGGCAAGCGAAATGTCCTATTCCAGCGGCCTGCAAAAGCAGGCGCTGTTCTCCATCGCGCTGGTGCTGTTCCTGTTCATCATGCTCATCAACGCCGCTCTGAATTTCTTCCTGAAGGGAGACAAATCGAAATGATTTCCAAAAAACGAAAGCTGTTTCTCTGGACGGTTCGGGGCGGAATGTATCTCGCCACCGCATTGACCGCCGGGCTGACCCTGTTTCTCATGGTCTACGTTCTGGCGAAGGGCATTCCCAACATCACATGGGAGCTGCTCAGCACCAAGCCCAGCTACCTTGCCGACCGCATTGGCATTCTGCCGGACATTCTCAATACCCTGTACATCATCATTTACACCCTGATTCTGGTGCTTCCCCTTGGCGTGGGCGCGGCGATCTACCTGACGGAGTACGCCCACAATAAAAAGGTCGTCGCGGTCATTGAGTACGCCGCCGAGACCCTCTCCGGTATTCCCTCCATCATCTACGGTCTTGTGGGTATGCTGCTGTTTTCCAACAATATGGGCACTTCCCTGCTGGCAGGCGCGCTGACCCTTGTCATCATGAACCTGCCCACCATCATGCGCAACACCCAGGAAAGCCTGAAAACCGTGCCCCAGAGCTACCGGGAGGGCGCGTTCGGTCTGGGCGCGGGAAAGTGGCGGGTCATCCGCACGGTGGTGCTTCCCAACTGCGTGGACGGAATCGTCACCGGCTGCATCCTTTCCATCGGCCGCATTCTGGGTGAGTCTGCCGCGCTGCTGTTCACCGCCGGATTTGCCCATGTGGTGGGCGGCTTCTGGGCTGCGAGAAACAGCGCGGGCGCGACATTGACGGTTGCCCTGTACGTCTACGCCAAGGAGCAGGGAGAATTCGGAGTCGCCTTTGCCATTGCCGCCATTCTGATGGTGCTGGCATTTCTCATTAACCTGTCCGCGTCTCTGGTAAGTAAGTATTATGGGAGGAAGAATCGAATTGGCTGACATTATTACCGCGAAAAATCTGTGCCTCTGGTACGGGGATACCCAGGCACTGAAATCCATTAACATTGCCGTCCCGGAGCACAGCATCACCGCCCTCATTGGCCCCTCCGGCTGCGGCAAATCCACCTTCTTAAAAACCCTGAACCGCATGAACGACCTGATCCCCGGCGTGAGGATCACGGGAGACGTGCGCTACGAGGGCAAGGACATTTTTCAGGCAGAGGTCAACAACCTGCGCAAGGAAGTGGGCATGGTGTTCCAGAAGCCCAACCCCTTCCCCATGAGCATTTACGACAACATCGCCTACGGCCCCCGCACCCATGGCATTCACAACAAGGCCAAGCTGGACGAGATCGTGGAGCGCTCCCTCCGGGACGCCGCCATCTGGGACGAGGTAAAAGACCGGCTGAAAAAGAATGCTCTGGGTCTTTCCGGCGGCCAGCAGCAGCGGCTTTGCATCGCGAGAGCCTTGGCGGTGGAGCCGAAGGTACTTCTCATGGACGAGCCGACCTCCGCTCTTGACCCCATTTCCACCTTGAAAATTGAGGAACTGGCCGCGTCTCTCAAGAAAGACTATACCATCGTCATCGTCACCCACAACATGCAGCAAGCTGTCCGTATCTCTGATTACACCGCGTTCTTCCTGTTGGGCGAGCTGGTGGAATTCGGCGGAACGGAACAGATTTTCTCTCAGCCTCTGGACAAACGGACAGAAGATTACATCACGGGGAGGTTCGGATAATGCGGGAATTATTTGAAGAGCAGCTTCTGCTGCTGAATCAGGAACTGACGGAAATGGGTTCCTTGTGCGAGGAGATCATCTCCCTTGCCACCCAGGCGCTGGGTTCCTACACGAAAGAGCTGGGGGAGAAGGTCTCCAAGGTCGGCGCGAAGATCGACGAAGAGGAGCGCACCATCGAGACCATCTGTATGCGTCTGCTTCTGCGCCAACAGCCGGTGGCGCGGGACCTGCGTGCCGTCTCCGCCGCGCTGAAAATGATCACGGACATGGAGCGTATTGGAGATCAGGCGGAGGACATTGTGGAGATCATCCCCTGCATGATCGCCCATCCCCATGAAGAATACCCCAAGATCCGGGAGATGGCAAAGGAGACCATTGCCATGGTCACGGACAGCGTGGACGCCTACGTCAAGCAGGACGTATATCTCGCCAAGGCCGTGCAGATGCACGACGACGTGGTGGACAACTACTTCACCCGGATCAAGAGCGGTCTGATCGACATGATCGCCAAGAACCCCGCCGAGGGAGAATACGCCCTTGACCTGCTGATGATCGCCAAATACTTTGAGCGCATCGGCGACCATGCCACGAACATTGCCGAGTGGGTAGAGTTTTCCGTCACCGGCAGCCATAATGCAATTTCTTCATAAGGCAGGCAACGATTCCGTTTGTTAACGAGCAGAAATCCGCTGTTTTCGCTTCCGAAAACAGCGGATTTTTCACATATTTGCATCTATTTCCCGGATTTTTGCCCGGATGGCGAGCAGATCATCAAAGGTCTCCGGGCGCTTGGATACATCCCGCAGCAGCGCCGACGGGTGGTATATCGCCGTCATCCAGACGCCGTTCCGTTCCACCCACTGGCCGTGCTGCCTCGTAATGCGGTAGTCCGCGTCGATCAGCCGCTTGGCGGCGATGCGCCCAAGGCAGACGATGATCTTCGGCTTTACCAGCGCCACCTGATTGCGCAGATAGCCGATGCAGGCGTCCTGTTCCGTCTCCAGCGGGTCACGGTTGTGGGGCGGGCGGCACTTGACGATATTGGCGATATAGCAGTTCGTCTCCCGGCTCAGGTCGATGATGCACAGCATGTCGTCCAGCAGCTTTCCCGCCGGGCCGACAAAGGGCTGCCCCTTCAAGTCCTCCTGTTCGCCGGGGCCTTCCCCCACGAACATGATGTCCGCGTCCTCTTTTCCCACGCCGAACACCACGTTATGCCTCGTCTCGCACAGGCCGCAGCGGGTGCAGTCGGCGCAGACGCTTTTCAGTCCGTCCCAGTTCAGCATCGTTACCGGCTCCTCCTGCGTTCTGCCCGTCTCCGGCGGCGCTGGGCGCGGATGCGGGAGCGCATAAAGGAATTAAATGCCAGATACGCGCCCACAAGCCCCAGACCGATCACGCAGATGGTGCCGATGGTGGACAGCACGCCGGAGCCGCCGACGCCGTCCTTCTCTCCGTTGGAGCGGATGGACACACCGGTGTCCCCCGTCGCCCGGACGTCCGCCATGGCGTACAGCTCCACCTCCGTGACGCAGGAATTCTGATACCAGACCTCCATCGTGGCGATCTGATCGTCCTTCTTGATAGGCGCGGTCAGGCCGCCGCCCTCCACGGTGTAGTTCATGACGTAATTCTTCATCTGAACACCGGCGGGAACCACAGTATCCACATCCGTGAAGGACTGTCCCACTACCTGACACTCGCCACCGGACACCGGCCACTGGTTCACCGCCATGCCGTCGTAAATGATGCGGTTGACCTTATAGTTGTTGAAAACGTAATTGGCAAGTTCGGTTATTTCTTCAAAGTTACCATAGGTTTCCACGATGCCCTTCTCGGTCGTCTTACGGGCAGCTCCCAAAACCACAAAAATGACCCGCATGTTATTGTGTTCCGCTGTGCCGACAATGCTCGCCCCGGAATTCTCCGTATAGCTGGCAATGCCACCGGTATAGCGGGAGCTCATGAACTGTGTGATGACGTGGTCGTCAACCAGATAGTTTGTGGTGGTGAGAGGGCGTTCTTCACTCACAAGATTCGTTGCGGGAATTTTATAGGTTCCCGTCTTGAAAATTTCCGCGAAAGTCTCATTTTTCGTCGCTTCCATGGTGATCTTCACCATTTCCCGGGCGGTGGTGTAGGACGTCGCCGTATCCAGACCGGAAATGTTGCCGAACTCCGTGCTGATGCAGCCCATCTGCTTGACCCGGTCGTTCATCATTTCCTTGAAGCGGTCAGTCGTACCGGCCACATGCTCCGCCAGCGCCACGGCGGCATCATTGGCGCCGATCATCAGCAGCGCGTGAAGCAGATCGTTCACAGTCAGCTGCTCGCCGCTTTTCAGATTTGGCTTCATTTTCAGACTGCTTCCCGGCACCTTGGACTGGATGCCGTCAGAGCAGGTGACAATGTCGTCCAGATTGCTGTTTTCGATCGCCACCAGCGCCGTGACTATCTTGGCAAGGGTACCGGTGGGCAGCTTGGTATCGGGGTTATAGGAGTAGATGACTGTCTCGGTATTCGTCTCATAGGCGAAGGCCGCCAGCGCCGTATCCAGCCGACTGTCGCTTCCCGCCAGAGGGCGCATACCGTTCAGAGTGCGGCAGCCGTTATCGATGCAGACCCGGCCGAAGGGGATCTGGGCAGCCTGCTGCTCGGCGGGCTGCGTTTCCTGGGCAGACGCGCCGGTTTCCGCGGCAGACGCCGGAATCGCTATCTGACAAAGGAGCGCGGCGCACAGGAGCAAGCTTAGCAATCTCAATTTTTTCATATTTTCCCCTCAATATTTCTTCACCGGACTTGTCCGGCGGTGAAAAGTCGTGTATAATGATGGAGATATTATAACAGCTTTTCCCCCTCTAGTCAATCCGGGAGGCAGATTCCCATGAAAAAACCACGGCTCAGCATTCTGATCGCCGTAACCCTTCTTTTCGCCGTATTCACCCTTGGCTTCTTTCTGGGCAGAAACGGCAATCACTGCAGCGTGGAGTTATCCGTTCCCGCTTCCATGCAGACGTCCCCGCCCCAGACCACCCTTCCGGAGCCGACCACCCCGGAAACAGTGGCCGTTACGTTCCCCATCGACATCAACCGGGCGGACACGGAGCAGCTCACGGCACTTCCCGGCATCGGGGAGGTTCTTGCCCAGCGCATCATTGCATACCGGGAGGAAAACGGCAGCTTTCTTTCCACCGATGAGCTTAAGAACGTGGAGGGCATCGGAGAAAAGCGTCTGGAAGCCATACTTGACCTTATTACAGTTGGAGGATGAAAATGAAAATTCTAGTTGTGGACGACGAAGCCCTTCTGGTAAAGGGCATTCGCTTTAACTTGCAGAACGAAGGCTACGAGGTCATCACCGGCAGCGACGGTCTGGAAGCCGTGCAGGCCGTGCAGACCCAGCACCCCGACCTTGTGGTGCTGGACGTGATGATGCCCAACATGGACGGCCTTTCCGCCTGCGCCAAGATTCGGGAGTTTTCCGACGTGCCCATCATCATGCTCACCGCCAAGGGCGACGACATGGACAAGCTTATCGGCTTCGACCACGGAGCGGACGATTACCTGACCAAGCCCTTTAACATCTTAGAGCTGAAGGCGAGAATCCGCGCCCTGCTGCGCCGCGCCGGACGCACCGAGGAAAAGGCCGCGGGAAACAGCCTGACCATCGGCACCATCACGCTGGACCTGGACGCCCGGAACGCCTACCGGAACGGCCAGCTGGCCGATCTGACCGCAAAGGAATTCGACGTCATTGAATTTCTCATGCGCAATCCCAACCGGGTCTACTCCCGGGAAGCGCTGCTGGACACCATCTGGGCTTATGAATACCGCAGCGACATCCGCACCGTGGACGTCCACATCCGCCGTCTGCGGGAAAAGCTGGAGGAAAATCCGGCAGAGCCGAAGTACATTTTAACGAAATGGGGCGTTGGCTATTATTTCCGCAAGTAAAAAGACCGGCTTCCGGGGCTACGGCAATACCCAGTTCCGGTATGCCATGACCTATGTGGTGGTCACGCTGGTCGTGCTGTTTTTTCTGAATATCTACTGCTCCGGCGTCAGCCACAAGCTGTTCTACCAGAGCAAGGAAGCCTCCATGATCGAAAAATGTCTGCTTGCTTCCGACGAAATTTCCACCCTTGAGGTGCTGAACAGCTCCACCGTCACCGGCATCGTCAATCAGCTGGAAAGTCTGAAGGTCACCCGGCTCGTGGTCACCGACCACAGCGGTGCGGCGCTGTATGACAGCAGCGGCGCTTCCGTGGGCACCTACGTTCTGCTTCCGGAGATCTTACAGGCGCTTACCGTCAGCAAGCAGGCCCCGGAGGGGAACAACGTCTTTACATGGACGTACCACGACGGCATTACCGACTCCCGCGCGGCGACCCCCATCGTCTACTATGGCACCGTGGTGGGCTGCGTATACATGACGGAGTACGATACCACGCAGGGCACACTGATCAAATCTCTCCAGCAGACCCTGCTTCGCATCACGCTGATGCTGGAGATTATCGTCGCAGCCTTCTCCGTGGCCTTTTCCAACGCCTTCTCCCGGCGTCTGAACCGGATCATGGCCTCCATGCGCATCATCCGGGAGGGGGATTACTCCCACAAGGTGGACATGGGCGGCAGCGATGAGCTGACCGTTCTGGGCGAGGAATTCAACGACCTGACAGAGCGGCTGCAAACCTCCGAGCGCAAGCGCAGTCAGTTCGTTTCCGACGCCTCCCACGAGCTGAAAACCCCTCTGGCCTCCATCAAGCTGCTGACCGATTCCATTTTGCAGAACAACATGGATATGGACACGGTGAAGGAGTTTGTGGAGGACATCGGCAACGAGGCCGACCGTCTGAACCGCATGACCGCCAAGCTGCTTTCCCTCACCAGAGCCGAAAATCCCCAGCCACAGGAAAGCGAGATCATCTATATGGCGCCCACGGTGCAGCGGGTGGCGAAAATGCTCCGGACGAACGCCAGCTGGTCGGGCGTGACCCTCTGCCTGGAGCTGGACGAGGACACCCCCGTCCTGATTCTGGAGGACGACCTGTACCAGATCGTTTTCAACCTGATGGAAAACGGCATCAAGTACAACCTGCCCGGCGGAACACTGACGGTGCATCTTGGCCGTCAAGAGGACAACGCGGTGCTCATCGTCAGCGATACGGGCATGGGCATTCCCGAGGACGCGCTGGAGCACATTTTCGAGCGGTTTTACCGGGTGGACAAGGCCCGTTCCCGGAAAAGCGGCGGCAGCGGACTGGGACTTGCCATCGTCCGCACCATTGTCCAGCGCAACCGGGGCGAGATCGCCGTTTCCAGCACGGTGGGCAAGGGTTCCGTCTTTACCGTCACCTTCCCCGCCTTTGACACGGAGGTGGACAAGTCATGAAGCGGTTTCTATGTCTTCTTCTCTGCCTGTGCCTGTTTCTGCCCGGCTGTTCCGGCGAGCTGATGAAGAACCCCGTCACCTTTTACTATCCCCGGCGGGAATACCAGTACGGCGCGGAGGACGGCGTGATCTCCAGCGAGCAGCGGGAAGCCTCCGGCCACGCGGATGATCTGCACTACCTTCTTTCCCTGTACCTGATCGGCCCGTCCAGCGACGAGCTGGTTTCTCCCCTGCCATGGGGTACGCGGCTTCTTGGGGTAAACCGGCAGGACGGCACCATCACGCTGGAGCTGACAGACACCTCTTTTACCATGACAGACACGGAATTCACCCTCGCCTGCGCCTGTCTGACCATGACCACCCTGTCCATCACCGGCGGGGACGAGGTCACCATCATCAGCGGAAGCCGAAGCGTCACCATGAGCCGGGACAGTCTGACCCTCATTGACGACAGCACCGCTTCCACAACGGAGGAAACCAAATGAAATTCATTTCATGGAATACAAACGGCCTGCGCGCCTGTGTGGGCAAGGGCTTTCTGGACGCCTTCAACGCGCTGGATGCTGACTTTTTCTGCTTACAGGAAACGAAACTGCAAGCAGGACAGATCGACCTTCCGCTGGAAGGCTACAGTCAATACTGGAACTACGCCGAGAAAAAGGGCTATTCCGGCACGGCCATCTTCGCGAAGCAAGCCCCCGTCTCCGTGCGCTACGGTCTTGGACAGCCGGAGCTGGACACCGAGGGGCGGCTCATTACGCTGGAATATCCTGGCTTCTTCCTCGTCACCTGCTACACCCCCAACGCCCAGCGGGGGCTTGCCCGCATTGACCACAGGCTAAAATGGGACGAAGCCTTTCGGGCATACCTCAGCGAGCTGGACAGGGAAAAGCCCGTTATCGCCTGCGGCGACCTGAACGTCGCCCATCAGGAGATCGATCTGAAAAATCCCGCCTCCAACCGGGGCAACGCGGGCTTCTCCGACGAGGAACGGGAAAGCTTCGGGCGGCTTCTGGATGCCGGGTTCACCGACTCCTTCCGCCGCCTCCACCCGGACGCCACCGGCGCGTACACATGGTGGAGCTATATGTTCAACGCCCGGGCGAACAACGCGGGCTGGCGTATCGACTATTTCCTCGTCTCCGACCGCATTGCGGACAAAATCACCGCCACGCCCATCTATTCGGACATCCAAGGCTCTGACCACTGCCCGGTGGGGCTGGAAATCGAACTGTAACGTCAAAATGGCAAGAACAAGAACGTTCCTGCCATTTTGTTATTCCGGAATTTCGATCCCCACCTGTTCCCCTTTCCGAACCAGATAGCTTTTTTTCAGGCGCTCTATGTAGGCAAAGGGTTCCTCCGGGGAGATGGGGATAAATTTTCCGGCGGGCTTGTCATGCTTGGGCAGGAGTGAAAATGTCAGTTCTCCTTCCCCCAGCCGCTTAATTGGCAGCGAGGTGTTCAGCCCGAAGCCGCCGTCCACCGGCACCACCAGCCCCAGACTTTCCCGATTGTCAGCGCAAGTTACCCAAAGCCTGCACATCACGTCCCCGGTCAGCTCGCAGCGGCACAGGAAATGATAGTAAAGCCCCTGCCTTGTCACCTGCACCTTTCCCACCGGACGGTTTCCGAAATATACGCCGTAATTTTCTTCCAAATGCAACGCCCCCTGCCGCATTCTATGCCGCAGGGGGCTTCATTATGAATCATGTTGCCCGTCCGCCGCCGGGAAGGCCGAAGCTGACGGCAATGGCGTCGTCCACCTGCGCCATCTGGTTTTCGTCCAGATGCCCCATGTGCTCCCGCAGGCGGCGCTTGTCGATGGTGCGAATCTGCTCCAGAAGGATGATGGAATCCTTGCTTAACCCCACGCTTCCCCCTGCAATGTTGATATGGGTAGGAAGCCGGGCTTTCCCCGTCTGGCTGGTGATGGCCGCCGCAATGACCGTGGGGGAATGGCGGTTTCCGGTGTCGTTCTGCACGATCAGAACAGGCCGGGTCCCTCCCTGCTCGCTGCCCACGACCGGCGACAGGTCGGCATAGAATATGTCGCCCCGTTTGACTGATGGTTCCGTCATAGTGTTCACTCTCCGTGCATCAATACCCACGCTACCGGATGAATCCATATGTAACGCGGTAATCCTATTCTCCCACGCCATGACCGGATTTATACGAGTTTTTAATAAAACGCTTAAAAGCGTTTTATTAGGCCGCAGGATTGCGGCCAGCGGCCACTGCCGCTAAAAAACGAAGTCAATACATTTCTTATGGCCGGGCTGGTAAAATATCCTATGCACGGTTTTTCCAAAAAGCTACACCGTTTCAAAATTTGTGACCTTCAATGACAGAATGCGCCGTTCTTTGTAGAGAATCTCGGCGTCTTCCGGGCAATCGTCCTCCCCCAGCCAGATGTCCAGATGAAGCGCGTCGTCCTCGTAGCTGTCGTCAATGGTCAGCCGCAGACGCCCGCCGTCCATCCCGGCGGAGGTGATATAGCCGCTTCGCAAGGTTTTCATGAGTATCCACGGGGCGCTGACGGGGGTCAGCTGTTCCTCCGCCATCAGATCGAATTGCAGCGCCGTGTCGTCAAAGGTCAGCTTCCCCCCGGCGTCGGATACCTTGCCGGTGATGCCCGTGATGGTCTCAGGCGCGGTGACGGCGAAAGTTAAATTGCCCTGAGGATCGCACTGGCAGTCCATGGAAAAGGTGTACACTTTGTCTGAGTAGTCCGCCGTAATTTCGCAGGAAAAACGGCATTCGGAAGCCTTCAGCAGCTCCGAGCGGAGGTCAAGCCCCCGCTGCATCTCCTTTGACCCGCCGGAACACCCGGTGAGAAATACAAGCACCACCACGGCCGCCGCGATTTTTTTCAAAGAAACCCCGCCTTATTTCATAAGTCGCGGAAGGGCGCTGAGCATGTCCGTGGGCAGCATTCCGTACTGCCCCAGCTCCGCCGCGCACCGGTCTCCCGCCGCGCCGTGGAGCCACGCCCCGCAGGCGGCGGCTTCCAGCGGCGGCAATCCCGCCCCCAGCAGCGCCGTAATGACGCCCGCCAGCACGTCCCCGCTGCCCCCGACGGCCATGCCGGGATTCCCGGTTGGGTTACAATAACCGTTCACGCCGTCGGTGATGCAGGTCTCGTGACCCTTCAGCAGGACAACGCATCCCAGTTCTTCGGCAAGAGCAGCAGCCGCAGACATGCGGTCTTCCCCGATGACGCCGCCCAGCCGGGCAAACTCTCCGTCGTGGGGCGTCAGAATGGTGGGTGATTTCCTTCCGCGCAGTAAATCTCTATGCGCGGACAAAACATTTATGCCGTCTGCATCCACGACCACCGGGCATTCCGCTTTTTCCAGCACCGCCCTGACCACCGCCAGCGTTCCCTCGGACTGCCCCAGACCGGGGCCGACCAGCACGGCGTCCATCTGGGGAAGTCGTGTAAGAATTTCCGGCACGGCATCGGCGCAGAGCCTGCCGCCCGCGTCGGGCAGGGGAAAAATCACCGGCTCATTGAGTTTCACCGCTTCAATGCCGTAGATGCTCTCAGGCACCCCCAGAAACACCAGTCCCGCGCCTGAGCGCAACGCTCCCATGGCGGCGAAAAATGCCGCCCCCGTATACCCCCTGCTGCCGCACAGCAGCAGGAGTTTGCCGAAATTCCCCTTGTGTCCCCATGGATTCCGGTCAGGCAGGAGGGACAAAACCAACTCGTGATTCAGCCGTCTTATCATGGTCTTACAGGCCGTACAGCTTCGTGTACTTTTCCGTCAGATAGTCGGTATAATACTTCGCGTCGAACTTGCCGCACACGGATTCAAACAGCTCGCCGGGCTTCTTGAAGCTGGCATAGCGGTGGATATGGCTTCTCAGCCAGTCCGTGACCTTGCTCAGGTCACCCTTTGCCACGTCCGGCCAGATGTCTCCGATTTCCTCCTGCATTTTGTGCAGCATCTGTGCGCCGTAGGCGCTGCCAAGGGCATAGGAAGGGAAGTAGCCGATGCTGCCGCCGCTCCAATGGCTGTCCTGAAGGCAGCCCTCCCGGTCGCTGGGAACGTCCACGCCCAGATACTTTTTATACAGCCGCTTCCACTCCGCCGGAACGTCTTTGACCGCCAGCGTCCCGCCAATCAGCTGCTTTTCAATTTCGTAGCGCACCATGATGTGCAGGCAGTAGGTCAGTTCGTCGGCTTCCGTCCGGATGAGAGACGGCTCTGCCTTGTTGATGGCGCGGTAGAACATATTCTCGTCCACATCGGCCAGCTGCTCCGGGAACAGCTCCTTCAGCTTTGGGAAAACGGCGTGGACATAGGCGGGACTTCTGCCGATGATGTTCTCATAGAACCGGCTCTGGCTCTCGTGAATGCCCATGGACACGCCGCCGGCGAGGGCGGTGTAATTGTAGCAGTCGTCCGCCCCCAGCTCATACAGGGCGTGGCCGCCTTCGTGAATGACGGAGAACATGGAGGAAACCAGATTGTCCTCAAAATAATGGGTGGTGATGCGCACATCCTTGTTGTTGAAATTGGTGGTGAAGGGATGCTCCGTTTCGGCAATGCCGCAGTGGGTGCGGTCAATGCCCATGACCTCCATGAGATAATCGGAGAGCTTTCTCTGAATCTCCACAGGATAATGGCGGTACAGGAAAGCGTCGTCGATCTGCTTCGTCGCCCGGATCTTCTCGATCAGGGGTACGATGGTCTGCCGGAGCTGGGCGAAGAAGGCGTCCAGCGTCTCGACGTTCATCCCCTCCTCGTATTCGTTCAGCAGCGCGTCGTAGGGCGCCAATTCCGGATGATAATACCCGGCGAATCTCCGGTTATAGTCCACGATCTTTTCCAGATACGGGGCAAATGCGTCAAAATCGTCCTCCGGCTTCGCCTTGTGCCATACGCTCTCGGCGTCGTTAATCAGCACGGAATAGGCGACATATTCCTCCGCCGGGATACGGTGAATCTGGTCGTAGCTTTTGCGCAGAACCTCCACCTCCCGCTTTGTCTGGGCATCCAGCTCATCGGCGTGGGCTTCCAGATAGGAAAGAAGCTCGTTATTCTCATCGTTCACCAGCAGATCATAGGTGATCTGAGACATGACCTCCATGGTCTTGCCCCGCCCCTCCCAGGTGTCGCTGGGCGCGGCGGTGGTGGCGTCCAGATACAGCACGCCCAAGGCGTGGTTATATACGCCGCCTGGCTCTGTTCCAGCTTCTTGAGGGCTTCTCGCGCCTGCTGTACGGATTCATATTTCATGGCAATGCACTCCTTTGTTTTTTCGATACTCCAACCATATCACTCCCCTGCGGCTTCGTCAAGAGATTTCCCGTTTTGGGCGGGTTCCGCGAAAAAAATGCTTGCATATTTTAGCCGTATATGCTAATATGAGGGCGATACGGAAAAAGCGTTGAATGGGCTGCCTTGTGTTGGTTTGCGCTGTCAGAGAGAGCGGGATGGTGAGATCCGCTTGCGTGCAATGCCGGGCTTTCTCCCGGGAGCTGCCGCTTGAACGAAAAGTAGAGTTGGCCGCGTGACTGCGTTAACGGTCTTGGATGTGTCTGCATCCGAAAAGCGCGCCGTTTCGGCGAATTGCGGGTGGTACCGCGGAAGGAATGCCTTTCGTCCCGGTTTCGGGATGAAGGGTCTATTTTTTTGTAGTAAAGGAAGCTCTGATTAAATCGGCGAGAGCTGACAGCGAGAGATTTTGTCTCCAGGCAAGGTATGGAAAATGCGGGAATACTGTATGTATTTCCCATTTTTCATACCGCAGGCTGGGGGCAAAAGATCCGCTGCTCAGCCAAAGACGATTTATTCAGAGGTTCCCTAGACCTTTCAGGAGGAATGAACATGAAAGAACAGTTAGAGCAAATCAAAGCCAATGCCCTGACAGCGCTGGAAGCTGCCGCCACCCCGGCGGCTCTGGAAGAGCTTCGCGTCAAGCTGCTGGGCAAAAAGGGCGAGCTGACCGCCGTTTTAAAGCAGATGGGCAAGCTCTCCGCTGAGGAGCGCCCCGTCATGGGTCAGCTGGCGAATTCCGTCCGGGCAAGCATCGAGGAGGAGCTGGAAAAGCGGAAGGCCGACATCCACGCCGCCGCGCTGGAAGCCAAGCTGGCTTCCGAAGCCATCGACGTGACCATCCCCGGCAAGGCCGTATCCATCGGCCATCAGCATCCCATGAATCAGGTGCTGCAGACCATCAAGGACATCTTTGTAGGTCTGGGCTATCAGGTGGTGGACGGCCCCGAGGTGGAGCTGGCAGACTACAACTTCACCCGGCTGAACATTGAGGAAGGCCACCCCTCCCGCGACCGCTCCGATACCTTCTACTTCACCGATGACGACAGCGTCCTGCTCCGCACCCAGACCAGCCCCATGCAGATCCGCTATATGGAGAAGCACAAGCCCCCGCTGTGCATGCTGGCTCCCGGCCGCGTGTTCCGCAAGGACGAGGCCGACGCGACCCACTCCCCCATGTTCCATCAGATCGAGGGTCTGGTGGTGGCGGAGAACATCACCATGGGCGACCTGAAGGGTGCGCTAACCACCATCATGCGGAACATCTACGGCAAGGATGCCGTGATGCGGTTCCGTCCCCATCACTTCCCCTTCACCGAGCCCAGCTGTGAAATGGACATGCAGTGCCACAAGTGCCATGGCACCGGCGAAATTGACGGTCAGGTCTGCTCCACCTGCCACGGCGAGGGCTGGATCGAGCTGCTGGGTGCCGGTATGGTGCACCCCAAGGTTCTGGAGAACTGCGGCATCGACCCTGAAAAGTATTCCGGCTTCGCTTTCGGCATGGGTCTGGAGCGTATGGCCATGGGCCGCATGAAGATCAACGACCTGAGACTGATTTTCGACAACGACATCCGGTTCCTGAACCAGTTCTAAGGAGGGAAAAACAATGAAACTCAACAGAAAATGGCTGAACGAGGAATTCGTAGACCTGTCTAACGTCTCCGATAAGGAATTCGTGGAAACCCTGACCGTCTTCGGTCAGAAGGTGGAAACCTGGGAGCGGCTGGACGCGGAGATCAAAAACGTGGTCGTGGGCAAGGTTGTGTCCATGGTGCGCCATCCCAACTCCGATCATATGTGGATCTGTCAGGTGGACGTGGGCGGCGACGCCCCCGTGCAGATCGTCACCGGCGCACAGAACGTCCACGAGGGCGATCTGGTTCCCGCGGCACTGCATAATTCATGGCTCCCCGGCGGTGTCCACATCACCAAGGGCAAGCTCCGGGGCGAACCGTCCAACGGTATGCTCTGCTCCTTCGCTGAGCTGGGTCTGACCCAGAACGACCTGCCCGGCGTGTTCGCCGACGGCATCTGGATCCTCAATGACGAGGACTGCACGGTTGGCGAGAGCATCAACCTCGTCATCGGCAACGACGACACCGTTGTGGACTTTGAGATCACCAACAACCGCCCGGACTGCTACAGCATCATCGGCCTTGCCCGGGAAGCTGCCGCCGCCTTCGGCAAGCCCATGCGTCACCACGAGCCTGTGGTTCACGGCTCCGACGCCGGGGATATTTACGACCATCTGGACGTGGACGTCCCCGCAACGAAGCTGTGCAACCGCTACACCTCCCGGATGGTTGCCAACGTAAAGATCGCCCCCTCCCCCAAGTGGCTGCGCCGCCGTCTGCGCGCCAACGGCGTGCGTCCCATCAACAACATCGTGGACATCACCAACTACGTCATGCTGGAATACGGTCAGCCCATGCACGCCTTTGATTACCGCTATGTTTCCTCCGGCAAGATCGTGGTGCGGGAAGCCGAGGACGGCGAGACCCTGACCACGCTGGACGGCAGCGTGCGCAATCTGAAGGCCGGTATGCTGGTCATCGCCGACGAAAATAAGCCCATCGGCCTTGCGGGTATCATGGGCGGCGAAAACTCCGAAATCAAGGACGATACCGCCATGGTAGTCTTCGAGTCCGCCAACTTCGACGGCACCTCCATCCGCCAGACCGCTCTGGCGCTGGGTATGCGCACCGAAGCCTCCGGCAAATTTGAAAAGCGCCTTGACCCAATGATGACCGTCCCTGCCGTGCAGCGTGCCTGCGAGCTTGTGGAAATGCTGGGCTGCGGCGATGTGCTGAACGGCACCATCGACGTCATCAACTATGTCCCTGAGGAAAAGACGCTGCCTCTGGAGCCGGAGAAGATCAACCGGCTGCTGGGCACCGACATTTCCAAGGAAGATATGGTCAAGTACCTGAACCGGCTGGAAATTCCCGTGGAGGGCGACACCATTCTCGTTCCCTCCTTCCGTCCCGACCTGAACCTGATGGCGGATATCGCCGAAGAAGTAGGCCGTTCCTACGGCTACAACGAGATTCCCACCACCGCCTTCAAGACCTCCACGCAGGGCGGCTATTCCCCCGTGATGAAGCTGGAAGCCAAGGCCGGAACCCTGTGCCGCGCCATGGGGTACAGTGAGATCATCACCTATTCCTTCGTCTCCCCCACCGTTTTCGATCAGATCCGGCTGCCCGCCGATTCCCCCCTGCGCAACGCTCTGCGCATCCAGAATCCTCTGGGCGAGGACACCTCCATCATGCGCACCATCGCCCTGCCCTCCATGCTGGAAATCCTCTCCCGGAACAACGCCTACCATAACAAGGCCGTGAAGCTCTACGAGCTGGCAAAGATCTACCTGCCCGTGGAGGGACAGCCGCTGCCCGAGGAGCCGAAGATGCTGGTTCTCGGCACCTACGGCGCAGGCGAGACCTTCTTCACCCTGAAGGGCGAACTGGAAGCCATCTTCACCGGTCTGCGGCTGAAAAAGGCAGAGTACACCGCCGTGAAGGACAACCCCAGCTACCATCCCGGCCGCTGCGCCAAGGTGAGCATCGACGGCGTGGACGTGGGCGTGATGGGTCAGGTGCATCCTCTGGCGGCCGCGAACTATGGCATCGACACCGACGTCTACTGCGCCGAGATCGACTTCACCAAGCTGTTTGAGATGCAGCTGCCCGACGCCACCTATACCCCCCTGCCCAAGTATCCCACCGTGTCCCGTGACCTGAGCCTTGTCTGCTCTGAGGATGTCACCGTCGCGCAGGCGGAAGCCGTCATCACCGCCGCTGCCGGAAAGCTGCTGCGGGATGTGAAGCTGTTCGACATCTACCGCGGCCCCGGCGTTCCCGAGGGCAAGAAGAGCATGGCCTTCTCTCTGGAACTGCGGGCGGACGACCGTACCCTCACCGATACGGACTCCGAAGCCGTCGTGACCATGGTTCTGGCCGCGCTGAAGGAAAAGCTGGACGCTGCTCTGCGATAATTTGGTACTTCGGCAAAAATTCTGCAAAGATTCACAAAAATTTCCGATTTCAGGGCTTTACAGCCCGAAAGAATTCGGTTATAATGACAACGACAAATATAAAAGGAGGCTGAAACCATGACGGATAAGGACACTGTAAAATTCACCGTTCCCAGCGATGACAAAGAGAATATGCGCCGTATTCTCCGGAATGTGTATGAAGCCCTCACCGAAAAAGGCTACAACCCCGTCAACCAGATCGTCGGCTACCTGCTGACCGAAGACCCCACCTATATCACCAACTACAACAACGCCCGGAGTATGATCTGCAAGATCGACCGGGACGAGCTGATGCAGGTGCTGGTGCGCGAGTACCTCTTCGAGAAGGAAGCCCAATAACCTGACCCAGCCAAGGGGCTTTTGCCAAGGCAAAAGCCCCTTGCTTTTTGGCCGCGAGCTTGGGGAACCTCTGAATAAATCGCCTTCGGCTGGCGGCGAATCTTTTGCCCCATCCGCGCAGTTCTGAAAGCGGGAAATACACAAAGTATTTCGCCGCTTTCAGAACTTTCGGCTGAGCCAAAATCTTCTGCCGCCAGCTCTCGTCGATTTAATCAGAGCTTCCCCTGAAATATGCAAACAAATGCGGCCGACATGCACCTTGACAATCTCATACTTTCTTCCTCCGTCTTTCCGTTTTTCAACCTTTTTTCAGGAAAAGTTATGTTAACAAGGGTCGTTTCCCGACCGTTTCCAACAAAAAGCTTGACATTCTCATTACAGTGTGTTACAATCTGATTACATTTTGCATAGGAGGTACCTTTGATGGCTGATGAAAATGCAGTTCTGATGTATAAAGGACATCCGCTGATGCGGAAGGACAACTTGATTTACTATGGCTCCATGGCTGACAGTCACATCGTTATGCTTCAGGTTCTCGAGACCAAAAAAGTGAACGATCTGGACGTTGCCACACGGGTTTCCGTGCAGCTCCAGCTGACCGACCCCACCGCCAGAAGCCGCGACCGGATCGTGAAAAAGAGCGAAAAAGACGGCCTGTACACCGCCCTTGACTTTGGCTGTGTCTGGCTGGAACGCGCATTGGCCGGTAAATAATTTCCAAATACCCCGCAGTCTCACCCCAGGCTGCCTACCAAAGACGGAGGCAAAAGTATGAAGATCAAAAGAATCCTAAGCATGGTGCTGGCGCTGGTGCTGTCTATCGGCGCCATGTCCATCACCGCGTTCGCCGCAGAAGAAACCATGTACGGCATCGGCTTTGTCAATGCAAGCTCCCTGCGGCTCCGCAGCGAACCCGACGCAAATTCCGCAACCTTGACCTACGCCCCCCGCAATGACTGCGTAGTGGTCATCAGCAAGAGCGGTGAGTGGTACAAGGTCAATTACAATCTGCAAGTTGGCTACATGCATCAGGACTACCTGAAGGTACTTACCCGTGAAAACGCCGAGCTTGGCTACGGCGAGGTTTCCGGCAGCGGCGTCAACCTGCGTTCCGGCCCCTCCACTACCTACGGGAAAGTGGCCGTCGCTTCCGGCGGCGAGAAATGCTACATTCTCGGCCTGAACAACGGCTGGTACAAGGTCATCTACAATGGCAGCATCTGCTACATCCGCAGCGACTACCTGAGCCTGACGGAAATCCCCTACGAAAATCAGGCTTCTCCCAACAGCCCCAAATTCTATCGTCTCGGCAAGTCCACCGGCGTTGCCCCCAGCGCCGCCGCGCTGAACGGCACCGTGTCCGTGGGAAGCTCCGCCTCTGCGGATTCTTCCTCTGTCAGCTCTGCGCCCGCCGCTGACACGACCCCTTCTGCCGCCGGTTCCGACATCGTGGCGGAAGCTCAGAAGTATCTGGGCACCCCCTACGTTTACGGCGGCGCTTCTCCCAGCGGCTTTGACTGCTCCGGTTTCGTGTACTACGTCCTCAAGCAGCTGGGTTTCTCCCCCTACCGCACCCCCGCCGACCAGTACAATCAGGGTACTTACGTTGAAAAAGGCAGCCTGCAGCCCGGCGACATCGTTTTCTTTGCCGGTACATATGCCAGCGGCATTTCCCATGTAGGCATTTACGTTGGCGGCGGCCAGTTCATCCATTCCCCCAATTCCCGCTCCACGGTCTCCTATTCCGACCTCACCAGCGGTTACTGGGCGCAGCACTACTACGGTGCCCGGCGAATGGTGTGACATCTTCTGCAATAATTTCCCAGACGTCAGATTTTTGACGTCTGGGTTTTTTATCGAATTGAATCACAAAAGCGACCTTGGCACATACTAGAAGCACCTCGATTCCACAGAAAACGAAAAGCAGGTGTTTTTATGGCAAATCAGAAACGGGGACGGCAGAGCTTCATTCTGTCTGATCCACCGGTCATTACCCACTGGGCAAGCGTGGCCGGGAAAAAAGAGTCCGAAGGCCCTCTTGCCCATACCTTCGACATCAAATCTCAGGATACCTATTTCGGGCAGAAAACATGGGAACAGGGCGAAAAACAGATGCAGAAGCTGGCTCTCGGGAAGCTGGCGGAAAAGGCCAACATGAAGTTGGAGGATTTTGACCTTGTTTTCTCCGGCGATCTATTAAACCAGTGCATCGGCTCGTCCTTCACTCTGCGCAACCTGGGCATTCCCCACCTCGGGCTGTACGGTGCCTGTTCCACCATGGCGGAAAGTCTGCTGCTGTCCTCCATGGCGGTTGGCGGCGGCTTCACGGATAACGCGGTGGCCATGACCTCGTCCCACTTTGCCTCCTCCGAGCGGCAGTACCGCTTCCCTCTGGGCTACGGCGGGCAGCGAACCCCCACCGCCCAATGGACGGTCACCGGTTCCGGGGCTGCACTGGTGCGCCGTGACGGCCATGGCCCCCGAATCACCGGCTGCACCATCGGCACCGTTACCGACCTTGGCATCAAGGACGCAAACAACATGGGCGCGGCCATGGCGCCCGCCGCCTATGCCACCATTAAAGCCCATTTTGACGATATGAAGACCGCCCCTGAGGATTTTGACCTCATCGTCACCGGCGACCTTGGGCAGCTGGGCAAGGAAATGCTTCTGGAGCTTGCCCGTCGGGACGGGGTCTCTCTGGGCGGAAAGCTGACGGACTGCGGAACGATGGTCTTCGACAACGACAAGCAGGACGTCCACGCCGGCGGCTCCGGCTGCGGGTGCAGCGCCATTACCCTGTGCGGCTATCTTCTGGGGCAGCTGAACGGGGGAAAACTGAAAAAAATACTGTTTTGCGGCACGGGCGCACTGCTCTCCCCCACCTCCACCCAGCAGGGGCTTCCCATACCCGGGGTCTGTCACGCAGTGTGCATTGCGGGAGGAACGTAATATGGATTATGTAAAAGCCTTTCTGGTCGGCGGCTTGCTGTGTCTCATCGGCCAGATCCTCATTGACAAGACCAAGCTGACCCCGGCGCGGATTCTGGTGAGCTACGTGGTCATCGGCGTGCTTCTGGGCGCGGTGGGGGTGTACCAGCCCCTTGCGGAATTTGCCGGGGCAGGCGCTTCCGTTCCCCTGACGGGCTTTGGCAACACCCTAGCCAAGGGCGTCAAGGAAGCGGTGCAGGAAGACGGTTTCCTTGGCATATTCACCGGAGGGCTGAAAGCCTCCGCCGGAGGCATCACCGCCGCCATTCTGTCGGGACTGATCGCCAGCCTGATTTTCAAAGCGAAGGATAAATCCTGAATTTCCGGGCAAGCTATGTCAGCGGCAAAACCGCGAGACAGATTTTAGCACTGGAGGAAGAAAAGTATGAATAACCAGAACCAGAACAGAAATCAGAACAGCAACCAGAATAAGAACGAGAAAGAGAACCGTACTGAGAACCGCAGCGAGAACCAGTCTCAGAACAAGGGAAGCTCTAAATAAATCGGCGAGAGCTGGCAGCGAGAGATTTTTTCCTAGCCGAAGGTTCCAAAAGCGGAGGAATACTGTATGTATTTCCCGCTTTTGAAACCGCACGGATAGGAAAAAAGATTCGCTGTCCAGCCGAAGACGATTTGTTTAGAGATTCCCAATGAACTGCCGTTGACAGCAAACGGGCGCCCGGAATTCCGGGCGCCCGTAAATTTTTTATACTTCCACAAATCTTCCCAGCTGGAAGAAATAGAGGTATTTTGCCTTGACCGGCATTTCATAAATGCGGCTCAGTGCTTCGGCGTAGGTCTGCACCTGTAACCGGTAGCGCTCTGCCGCTGCGGCTACCGTGCTTTCCGTTACATGATCGGTTTTGAAGTCCAGCACAACAATGCCGTCCTTTTCCAGCAGCGCGCAGTCCACAACGCCCTGCAGAAGCACCTGTTCGCCCTCCAGGCCGTCGCCGTAATGGCTGCCGTCGTCGAGGATGGAGAACTTGAATTCCCGCAGGCAGGGGCATCCGGCGCGGAGCTTCCGGCCGATTTCCGTATCGAAAAACGCCGCGATTTTCCCGCTGTCCGCCAATTTTCCCTGTTCCTCGGTGATGAATTTCTGAGAAACCAGCCGGGCAATTTCCGCTTTTACATCATCCTCACTGCCGCAGTTTTCGTAGCGCAGGTATTGCAGAACCGCATGGATGGCGCTGCCGTAGGCCTTGCCGCCGCGGCTTTCTGCGAGAAAGGACGGGCGCCGGAAATCCCGGGTGGGGAATTTCGGCTCCTGCGTATCCTCCGCCGCTTCCTCGTCCTTGGCGCGGCCTTTGCGGTTGGTCGCCGTCTGCTTGGAGGGTGCGCGGGTCGCCGCATCGTAGGCATATTGGAAGGACAACGCTTCCTGCAGCGCCTGCTCCACACCGTCGGGCATTGCGGGGCGGGTGTCCGTCTCCGTTCCAACGGAGTCCTCCGGTTCCGGGGCTTCTGATACACGAATCACCCATGGGTGATCTCCCAGCTTTGTCTCGCCGGGTCGGCCGCCCAGCGCGTGAAGCGCTCCCGCCTCCGTATGGCGCACTGCCGCCAGCAAGACCCACTGTCCGGGACGCGCCGCCTCCCGGCACAGCAACTCTCCCCCGTCAAAATCCTGCCGAAGGGCGATATTCTGAATTATCCTTCCGGGATTTTTCTCTGCGTAGGTCATGATCAGACGATCCCGTGCCCGGGTCATGGCGACATACAGCACCCGCAGTTCCTCCGACAGGCTTTCCGCCGCCATTTTTGCGGCAATGGCACGCTTGGCGATAGAGGAATAGCGCACGCGATTTTCGCTGTCCGCCACGGAAAGTCCCATCCCCAGATCCCTGTCGCAGAGGATCTGGGCGCACTGGCTCTCCGTGTTGAACCTCCGGGAAAGGTTGCTGAGGAACACCACCGGAAATTCCAGTCCCTTGGACTTGTGGATACTCATAATGGTCACGCACCCGGCAGGAGACGAAGCCGCTGAAATCAGCCCTTTTTCCTCCATTGCGTCCAGAAAATCCAGAAACTGCCCCAAATCTTTCAAATTTCCGTTTTCAAAATCCGCTGCAAGCTGATAAAACGTCTGGATATTTGCGGTTTTCGCCTCCCCGCCGGGCATGGCGGCGTAAACGCTGTCCAGTCTGGTCAGGGCGAAACAGTTTTCCAGCAGTGCGGTCAGGGGGTTCATTCTGGCCTCCCGGCGCAGCCTGTCCAGCGTGTTCAGGAACGTTTTGACCTTCGGGCTGTCGCTGAGCAGCAGTGCGTCATAGAACGCGCCCTTTTTCCTCGCGCTTCGGATTTCCGCCAGCTCGTCAGCAGTGAAGCCAAAAATGGGGCTTGCCAGTGTGCTGACCAGCGGAATGTCCTGCCGGGGGTTCCAGATGATCTGCAGGAACGAGCGCAGGGTGCCGATCTCCTCGGTTTGCAACAAGTCCGTGCCGCCGCCCGACGCACAGCGAATGCCCCGGGCTTCCAGCGCCTTCTGGAAATACCCGCCGCCGCTGCCGGGAGAACGAAGCAGAATCACAATGTCCTCCGGGCAAACCTGCCGCAGGCTGTCGCCATCCCGCACCGGCGTTCCCTCCCGCAGCATCCGGACGATTCGCTCCGCCACAAAGGCCGCTTCCTCCTGATACTGGTCGTCCCGGGTCTCGATCACGTGAAGCTCCACGGCGGCTTCCAGCGGCGTGTGGGGAATTCCCTCCCGGAGTTCCTCCGCTTCCCCGTAGGTCAGCCCGCCGACCTTGGGGCGCATACAGGTGTGGAACACGTCGTTCACCGCGTCGATGACCTCTGCGCCGGAACGGAAATTGTGGCTCAGGAGAATCTTTCTTCCCTGCCCCGGCTCTGCCTGCTGAGCCGGGGCGTATTTTTCATACTTTTCCAGAAAAATCCCCGGGTCGGCCAGACGGAACTGGTAAATTGACTGCTTCACGTCGCCGACCATGAAGCAGTTCTGCTTCTCCCGGGTCAGGGCCTCAAAAATCGCGTCCTGCACGCCATTGGAGTCCTGATACTCGTCCACCATGATCTCCCGGTAACGCCGCCCGATCTCCCGCGCGGCGGCTGTGGGCTGGCTTCGGGATTTTCCCAGCAGCAGATCCAGCGTTTTGTGCTCCAAATCTCCAAAATCCAGCACCCGGCGGCTGCGTTTGGCCGCGGTGTAATCCCGGTCGAACTGCCTTACCAGCGCCACCAGCCCCCGCTGGGCGGCAGCTGTCTGGTGCAGGTCGGTCAGCACCTGTCCGGAATCGTTGGAAAAGCCCGACAGCTTCTTTTTCAGCCCCTCCTTGCAGGCCGACCATGCGGCCTTGATCCGATCCGTCAACTCCGGGTCAGGGTTGTCTTTTGTGGGAAACCGAAGCGACCCGAAACAGAGCTCCCGTTTTGCCACGATATCATCCCAGATCGTGCAGGCGCGAAGCTGCTCCAACTGGTACATGGCGTCTCTCAGGGTAACGGCGGGCTTTTCCAGACCGGGGCAGTTGTCGGCGCTTTCTGCGCACTGCCGAAGCACCGCGATCTGGCAGTCCAGATATTCCTGCAAACTCCGAATCAGATATTGCCCCCACACCGTCTCCCCCACGTCGCCGATGCCCTCAGCATCCGCGTCGGTCAGGCATTTGTCCAGCCATGCCTCCGGGTTCAGGTGGCAGTGGGCGCTGTCGTAGACCTTTTCGATGATCTCCGGCACCTGACGGTCCGACCGTCCCACGCCCTGCGTGTCCACAAACGCCCGGAAGTCCGGGTCATCCCCCGCCGTTTCATAGGCGCGGTCAAGCAAACCTTCCAGCACCGTCTCCCGTATCTCCCGGCATTCGTTTTCATCCGCCACCCGGAAATCCGCCGCAATGTCCAGTTTATAGGCATATTCCCGAAGCAGATCGGAGCAAAAGCCGTGAACCGTGGAGATTTTCGTCAGAAACAACCGCTGCATTTGCCGCTGCAAATGCGTTTCTTCCGGCCGTTGGGCAATTTCCTCCGTCAGCTTTTTGGCGATTTTCCCCCGAAGCTCCGACGCTGCGGCCTTGGTGTAGGTGATGATGAGAAACTCGTCCAGGTTGGCCGGGTCATACGTCTGGGTCAGAAAGCCCAGCAGCCGGTCAACCAGCACCTTGGTCTTGCCGGAACCGGCAGCCGCGGAAACCAGCAGCTTGCCGCCCCGGCTGGTCACGGCCATCTCCTGTTGCGGTGTCAGTTTATCCGCCATGATCTCCCATCTCCTTTCCGATTTCCTCCCAGAACCGCTGAGCGTCCATCATCTTATAGCTGCGCCGCCCCTCCACGGCCGCCGGGTGGCAGACCGGGCCGTAGGGGCAGAACCGGCAGGCGTCGTGGGTGCTGCCGCGGGTGTAGGGGTTTGGCTCCACATTGCCGGAAACGATGTCCTCCGCCAGTCTGGACAGTATCCGGAACACGTACCCTTCCAACAGCTTCAGCTGCTGGCGGTCGGCAAGATCGCCGGAAATGGTGCCGTCCTTTTTCACGCTGTAACACATCCGCTTGGGCGCGTCTCCCGGCTCCATCGCCTGTAAGACATCTTCATCGTTCAGAAGCAGTCCCTTTCGCTTCCACTTGGAGATCCGCTCCTGCTCCGCTTCCTCGGCGGTCAGCTTGCCGTCGGAGGTCAGATAGGGCGCGCGGGCGGGAAAATACTGCACCCCGGCGGCTACCGGGCGGTCGCCCAGCATATCGCTTCCGCTGCTTTTCAGTGCGAACATGTACAGCAGCATTTGCAGCCCCACGCCGTTGAACACGTCGCAGTAGTCAAAATCCTTTTTTCCGGTTTTGTAGTCTACCACCCGGTAATAGCGGCTGGCGCCGTTGTCCCAGATGTCCACCCGGTCGATAAAGCCCCGCAGGACTGCATTCATGCCGCCGCCCGGAATCGGGATGGGCGGCAGGCCCTCCCCGTCGCCGAAGCCGACCTCAAAGCCCGCCGGGGCAAACGCCGCCTGGCTCAGCTCCTGCCACAGCTCCCGAACCACCATGTCCAGCTCCTGGATATGGCGGCGGAACAGGTACGTCACCCGTTCCGACTCGATCTGGCTGAAATGCTCCCGGGCGTATTCCTCGCTGAAGCCATGGGCGATTTTCAGTGTTTCCTCTAAGGAAACCTTGTGGAATCCCCCCAGCTCCCCAATGCGGCGGGCGGAATTTTCCAGCACCGCATGGACATAGGTTCCGAATTCCGCCGGGTCGATGGCGGCTTCCTTCCGCTCCTGCACCCGAAGGCCGTACTTGAGGAAATAGGACAGGCGGCATTCCGCCTGCCGGTCGATCTGAGAGGCGGAAAGATTCAGCGTCGAGCCGTAGAGTTTGCCAATGGTTTCCCGCTCCACCTTTCCGAAGCGGTAATCCCGCCGATGGCAGGTTTCCAGATATGTATCCCGGACATTCAAACGTCCGGCAGCGTCCCCGGCGTCCCACCGGGCGAGGTACGCCCCCGCTTCCAGTCCATCCGCCGGGGCAAAATCCAATGTGTTTTTCACCTGCTGTTCCCCACCCGCAAGCTCGCACAGGCGGCGGTAGACAAAGGACGGCTGGTCGCCGGAGCAGAACACGCTCACCGACGCCATGGCGCCGCAGAAGCAGCCGTAAATTTCCGCGAACTCCGCCTGCACGCCCTCCATCGCGCCGCCGGTGAGGGGCACGCCCAGCTCCCGGAGGGTGACGCGCTCCTGATCGGTCAGGACACCGGCAGAGCCGGAGTAGCCGGGGAGCTTACCTTCCTCCGCCCCCAGCACGATCAAATGCTTTTCCTGATGGCAGCGCATGGCGGATACGGGGCCGACCTGCACCGCGTCCAGCACCGGTGGGATGGTTCCCACGTCGTACTGGCTCAGCAGCAGCCGGAAAAGGCGGATAAACTGCTCCCCCTCCCAATGGGTGTCCCCCAGCATGTCGTACATCTGCTCCAGCGCACCCAGAAGGATTTCCCACAGCTGGTTCAAAATCTGCGCGGCCCGGTTGTCCCCGGCGGCATCCAGCTCCTGCGCCATGCGGGAAAGCCGCATTTCCAAAGAAATGTCTTCCAAAAAGCCATACAGCGCCAGAATCTGTCCCCGCAAGTCGGAAGCGTCCCGGAAGCCCTGCCAGAGCCGCGTCAGCGGCGCGATTGCCAGTTCCCGCGCCGTGTTCAGTTCCTCCAACCGATGCTGGTCTTCCTCCGTCCACACGCCGCTGAGGCCATCGGGATGGTTTTCCCAGCTCTGCGTCCACTTCTGCCCGCGAATGCCCCAGATGATGGCGTAATTCTCGATCCGGTCGCAGGTATCCGGGTCAACGGGAGACAGGGCGGAGCGGAGATAGCGCAGGACGCTTTTCTGGTCGAATCCGCTCAGGGCAGCGTCCAGCGCCATCAGCACCGTGGCGATGACGCTTTTTTGCAGAATATCCTCGGTTCCGGACTGATACACCGGAATATGGCGCCGGTGAAAGACCAGATTCACCAGCGGCTGATACACCGTCATATCGGTGCAGACCACTGTAATGTCCCGGCAGCGGCACCCGGCGGCCAAAAGCCCCCGAATTCTCTCCGCCGCGCCCATACACTCGAGGTACGGCGATTCTGCCCGGAACACATCCAGACATTCCTTTGCCGCCCCCGAGCAGATAACGCCCTGAAACAGCCTCTCCCGCACAGGAGAAAGGGGCAGGCGCTTTTCGGGAATGATTTCGATCTGCACGTCCACCCCGGCGCGGCGGGCGCAGCGAAGCAGCTGAGACGCCGTGTCCCCCGCCTTTTCAAAGGCCAGAAGGCGGGAATCCTCCCGGTCGCAGTTCAGGCTCACCGTCACGTCGGTGGACGCCTGAATGAGATGTTCCAGAATCGCCAGATGCTGCCGGGTAAAATCCGGGAAGCCGTCTATGTAAAACACATGCTCCCGGGCAAAGTCCCCCTGCTCCATCTGTTCCAAAAGCCACGTCATCTGGTCTCTCGGGTCGCGCTTGCCCCGGCTGCACAAAGCGTCGTAACTCTCCATCAGAAGCGACAGTTCTTCCAGCTTCTGCGCCAGACTGCCCTCCGTCTCCCCGGCGGCGCGGCTCAAGTCGGCCGAGGAAATGCAGCAGCGCTTGAATTCGTCCATGGCGTCAATGAGGCCGGTAAGGAACTCCGGCTTCGTCTCCACGGCGGCATAGGCTTTCAACCGGCTGGACAGGTTCTTTGCCGCAGCCGCCATGGCAACCACCCGGCCGCCGTTATCCAGACATTCCTCCGCGGCGCTTCCCATGGAATCCGCCACCCGTCTTGCCAGCCGGGTAAAGGACAGCACTTCGGCGTACCGGCTGGCCGTGTCCCCGGCAGCAGCACACAGCCGCCGCTCCGTTTCATGGCTGATGAGTTCGGGAACCATCAGAATGCGGTTCTCCCTCCTCCCGGCAACGTCCGCCGCGATCCGCTTCATAACTTCGTCCCGGTTGGCCGTCCAGTCCGTGCCAAGCAAAAGGTGCAGCATTTGCCCACCCCCTTCTCTTTTTTGTCCATGATACCACAAATTTGCTTTCATGAACAGAGCGGGATTCATCCTGCATATAAAAATTTTTCCAGTTCTCCCAGCGCGTCCAGCAGGAAAAACCGCACCTCATATTTTTCTTCCCCGTCCAGCGCGCCGGTAAGGCTGTCCGGAAAGCCTGCCCCCGCCGCCTTGTCCGCGAATTCCTCAGAGGTCGCGCTCAGGCACAGGCTGGGAAATGCCACGCACCACCAGTTATGCCCCTCTCCCTCGCCGATGGTGATCCGCAGGGCTTCGTAGATACCGGCGGGCAGGGTAAAGGTGTCATAGTAGCGGGTATCAAAGGCTTCCTTACACAGCGTCACCACCGCCTCGCAGTCGCACCCCGTCGCTTCCAGGACGCTGTTGGCGACGGCCTGAATTTGGGGCAGCTTGGCCTGTAAGTACGCCCTCGCCTCGTTTACGTCGGCGATTTTGTTCAGGTCGCTTTGCAGGCTATTTAGCACGGCATCCCGCACCTGCAATTTGATGGACTGGTCTTCCTCGCTGTCGGAATTTGCGACCACGTGGAAGCGGATCAGCTCGTCATTCAGCCGCTGCCGGTCGGCCAGCAGCGACCCGCACCACACGGACGCAGCAAGCACCAGACAGATACCGATTCGTTTCAAAAGTTTCTTCATAAAAAACACCGTCCATACGGAAATACTTCCAGTATGGACGGTAAATGCCAGAATTATACAGGTTTGGCAATATAGATGTTCGGATAGTTCTCTTTCAGCATACTGCACACCACGGCGGCGTACTCAAAGTTCGGCAAAATGGCAAAAATCGCGGAACCGGAACCGGTCATCTGCTCCGTCAGAGCACCGTAGCTGTTGCAGATGGACTTGATATAATTCAGCTCCAGATGCTCCGACGTGACCACCGGGTCAAAGACGTTGTATACGTTCTCCGCCACCTTCCCTAAATCCCCGGCCAGCAGGGCGCTTTCCATGGCCTGATTGTCCGGGCGGTGGGGAATCGCCACGGTGTCGATTTTCCCATACAGCTCCGGCGTGGACACGGAGAAGTCCGGCTTGCACACCACGAACAGGCAGTCGGGCATATCCGGCAGCTTTCTCAGGCGCTCGCCCCGGCCTTCCACCATGGCCGTGCCGCCCACGACGCAGAACGGAACGTCGCTGCCAACCTGTGCGCCCAGCTCCGCCAGCGCCAGAACGGACAGCGGGTCGCCATAGTGCCGGTTCAGCGCCCGCAGCACCGCAGCCGCGTCGGCGCTTCCGCCGCCTAAGCCCGCCCCGGCGGGAATGCGCTTGACGATGCGGATCTCCAGGCCCTCCGGGTCTTTGTCCATGGCGTCGCAGTAGACCTTCGCCGCCTTCCACGCCAGATTCTTTTCGTCGGTGGGAATGCCCTCCACAGAACACAGCAGCCGCCACGGCTTTCCCGTCCCCACGTCGATCTCCACATCATCCCGGATGGAGATGGTCTGCATCACGCTCTGCAAATCATGGTAGCCGTCCGCCCGCTTTCCCAGAACGTCCAGCGTTAAGTTTATTTTGGCAAAAGCGCCTTCATATAATGTCGTCATTGCAAAAAATTCCTTTCTGTGCATCTTTTTTTATTATAACGGAACTATTGGAATTTTGCAACTTCTTCGTGATAAAATCCGAAAATGCGCATATCCTATCAGCATCCGGGATGTGAAATGGAGGTAAGAATATGGATACCCTTGCGCTGATTTTGTCCATCATCGGCTGTGTCAACTGGGGACTGGTAGGCATTTTCCAGTTTGATCTGGTAGCCTGGCTCTTCGGCGGCTCCGGCTCCCTGTTCAGCCGGATCATTTACACCATCGTTGGGTTGGCAGGTCTCTGGTGCATTTCCTTCCTGTTCCGCAAGAAGACGTTTGTGGATGGGGAATGAATTATGGGCAGCTCCGGAAAGGAACTGCCCAATTTTTACATTCAGTTGTGGCACCGCACGATGCACTTGACCGTCTGGTCGCCGTACTTCGCGGTGATCTCCGTGGTTCCGCTTTGCAGCGCCGTGACATAGCCGTTTTCCACCTTGGCAATGTAGGCGTGCTCCACGCTCCACTCCACGTCCTCAGGCTTGAGGTCGCCGCAGTCCACCAGCTTCAGCTGGGTGCTGTAGCCCACCTGCAAACGCATGTCCGTTCTGTCCAGCTTCAGCTCCACCTGAGGCTTCGTCTCCACAGGCTCGGTCTGGATGGTCGCCTCCGTCTGGGCCGCCACGGTGGCCTCCGTGGACGGCTCCGTCTCCGCTTCAAACTGGCAGGTCACGGGGCAGGTCAGCTGCTTGTCGCCGCAGGTGATGTAGATGACCGTCTTGCCCTCGCTCACAGCGGTGATACGGCCGTTGGCATCCACCGTTGCGATGCTCTCGTCACCGGAGGTGAACACCAGCTCGTCCGTGGTATTCTCCGGGATGACGACTACATTCAGCAGAAAATAATACCCGGGCTGGGTAAGCTCCGCCGCGCCGCCGGGGAGAGACAGATCCTGGCAGGGGATCCGCGGTTCGGTAGTCGCGGCCTCCGTCTGGACGGGCTGCTCGGTCTGGACGGTGGGCGCGGTATCCTTCACGCCGTGCAGATTGGGCAGCAGATACCGGAAGAACAGGAACGCCGTTCCCGCCAGCAGGATCACGATCAGCGCCGTCAGGATCACCACAACGGCGGTGTTATGCTCCCGGGGCTGCTCGTCATAATTGTCTTCGTCATCCTCCGGGTCAGAGGAATATGGCTCATTCTCCGGCTCCGGGAAATCGTCGCTCTGCTCGTCAAAATCAAAAATTTCCTTTTTCTTTTTGCCGGACGAGTAGCGCCCGCCCTTGTTCAGCGCGGGCATCTGATCCATGACAAAATCATCCTCGGAAACATTGCCGGACATATCCCGGGGGCAGCCGCAGATGGGGCAGCACTCCGCTGTGTCCTGGTAAGTTGTTCCGCAAATCTCACAAATTACCTTGCTCATATGATACCTCCTGACAAAAATACACGTACTGTACCATTATCAAGCGCCATTATAACACTCTTTTCCAAATAAAACAACTACAAAGTGGTTGCTTTTTTCAGATTTTTATTTTATGATATAAAGGTTAAAGGAGGCGATTACGATTGACTGAACTTGCCGAAACCGAACTGATTTCTCCTTTGCTTGACGGATTTGCCATGGGAAACCCCATGAGCAGCCATGACGGCGTTCGCTGCTGTCCTGCCATCAAGGAAAATTCGGACGAAAAATACATAGTCAAAATCATTTCCGTACCAGCCGCGCAGACGCAGATGGATGCGATGCTTCTGGCTGGCGCCTATAAGGACATGGCGGGCGCCATGGACTACTTCAAGGGCGTAGCCGACGACGTGGAAAAGGAAGCGGAGTTCCTGCAGAAGCTTTCCAAGCTGGAGGGCTTTCTTCCCTACGACGGCTGGCAGACCGTGCCCATCAAGCGCCGCCGCTTAGGCTACGAGGTCTACCTCGTCAGCCCCTACAAGCATTCGCTGGCAAAGTACATCCGCCGCAATCCGGTCACCCATCTGGAAGCAATCAATCTTGGTCTTGACCTGTGCTCCGCGCTCTCCGTCTGCCGTCAGGCGGGATGCCTGTACGTGGACTTGAAGCCCACCAACATCTTCCTAACCGAGAAAAAAAGCTACCGCATCGGCGATCTGGGCTTCATCCCGCTGGACACGCTGCGCTACACGTCCCTGCCGGACAAGTACCGCAGCCCCTATTCTCCCCCGGAGCTGCACGACGCTATGGCCACGCTGAACGAAACGGCGGATACCTACGCCGTGGGCATGATCCTCTATCAGCTTTACAACGACGGCAGTCTGCCCTTCAAGGACAAGGCACCGGACGAAGCCCTCCCCTCTCCCGTCAACGCCGACTACGAGATCGCGGAGATCATCATGAAGGCCATTGACCCCGACCCTGCCAAGCGCTGGCAGGAGCCGAAGGAGCTGGGTAAGGCGCTGGCCGCCTACATGCAGCGCAATTCCATCAATGACACCCCCATCACCATCTACACCCCCATCGAAGCCAAGCCGGAGGATGTGGTGCCGGCGCAGCCCGCCCCCGCTCCCACCGAAGCGCCTGCCCAGCAGGAGGAAACCGTCGCGGAGGATACGCAGGATGAAACTCTCCCGGAGCCTGCGGACGCGGCCGATCTTCTGCCCCACCAGATGTCTGAGGAAGTTTCCCAGATTATGGACGAGGCCGACGCGCTGATTGCCCATGAGGTTCCCCAGACGGCGGTCACGCCGGAACCGGAGGAGGATTCCCCCGACCGCTTCTCCTTCGCACAGGACGAAGAGGACAACGAGCCGCTGCCCGACAACAGCAACGAACCCTTTGCCGACGCGGAGGAAGAAAAGCGCCTGCAAAAAGAAGCGAAGAAGCAGGAACGCAGACAGAAGGCGAAAAAGGCCGCAACAGCCGTCATCACGCTGGTGATCCTCGCTGCCATCGGCGCGGGACTGTTCTGGGCGTATCAGAAATACTACCTGCAAACCATCAACAGCATTTCCATCGAGGGCGACCAGTACCAGCTGGTTGTCAGCGTGGACACCGAAGTAGACGATTCCAAGCTCAGCGTCATCTGCATGGACAACTACGGCAACGCCGTGACCCGGGGCGTGGTGGACGGCAAGGCGACCTTTACCGACCTGCTGCCCGATTCCCTGTACCGCATCCAGCTGGATATCAGCGGCTTCCATAAGCTGGTGGGTCAGACCTCCGACATCTTCACCACCAAGGGTTCCACCAGGATTGCCAGCTTCTCCGCCATCACCGGCGCCGAGGATGGCTCCGTCATGCTGAACTTCGCGGTCAGCGGCGCCGACCCGGAGGAATGGGTCGTGAGCTACTCTGCCGAGGGCGAGGAGACGCAAAGCGAAAGCTTCTCCGGCCACACCGTCACCGTCAGGGGGCTGACCGTGGGTAAGCTGTACACCTTCACGCTGGAGCCTGCCAGCGCCGCCTCCAAGGAGACCTTCACCGGAGAAAATACGCTGGAATTCACGGCTTCCCGTCTGGTTCTCGCGGAAAATCTGACCGTCGCCGCCAGCAGCGGCAGCGATATGACCGTCCGCTGGGACGCCCCCGGCGATGTGGTCGTGGAGAGCTGGAGCGTCCGCTGCTACAGCGACAATAACGGCTACGACAAGCAGCTCACCGTCACCAATACCGAGGTCTACTTCACGGACATCGACCCCTCGGTCGCCTACACCATCGAGGTCACCGCCGCCGGCATGACCCAGCCCGCCCGCACCAGCGTCACCGCCAATCCCATCAACATTACAAGCATGAACGTGGATGACAGCGCGCTGGATCAGATCGCCGTGACTTGGGAATACACCGGCACCACCCCCTCCGGCGGCTGGCTGCTGATGTACCAGATCGACGGCAGCTCGACGCCCAACGTGGTCAAATGCACCCAGCCCTCTGCGGTTATCTCGCCCCTGATCCCCAGCGCGAAGTACCAGTTCACCATTCAGGCGGCAGACGGCACCTCCATTTTCGGAAACGTCAAGACCCAGACCATCCGCAATGCCAGCGTGTATGACGACCACGGTCTGTCCGCGGATCACATCACCACCCATCTGGTCAAGACGCCGGACACGGAGGATTGGCATTTTGAGTCCATCGGCACCGCCGCCTATACCAGTGAGTTTGCCGTGGGCGACAAGATTTCTGTAGTCCTGCAGGGCACTACCAATTTCTACGTCCCCGAAGATCCGCTGGACATCCTCTTTGTCATCCGGGACGGCTACGGCAATGTCATCCCCAAGTACATTTCCGAGGCAACCGGCGACTGGAAAGAGATCTGGTACGCGGGTGACTACCACTACGGCGAGCTGGACGTTCCCACCGCCCCCGACGCCCCCGGCGATTACTCACTCAGCATTTACTTTAACGGTCTGGCCATCACGGTCATCACCTTCACCGTTACGGAGTAATTTTTCCACAAGACAGCCCCGTCTTTATTGGGCAGTCGTAAAGCAGTGAATAGAGCGTATCGGTACAGATACGCTCTATTTCTTGTGCCAGCACATGCAGCCCCTTGGCTCTCCCTCTGGGAGAGCTGTCACCGTAGGTGACTGAGAGGGTATTGCAGCCTTATTTCCCCTCTCCGTCCTCGCTTCACTCGGCCGCCTCTCCCAAAGGGAGAGGCAAGGGGTGCTCGCACGGTACACCAAAGAGCTGCTTTTTCGTGTTTCTGGAAAATCCCCATGTATTTTTGTCCAAAAAGCACATGCCGTTTCCTAAGCACTTTGTGATAATCCCCGATTTTTGGAATTGTTCACACATTTTCCCCGGAGATGTGTTATACTTCCTCGGAAACCTCAAAAGGAAGGAGCTGCAACATGCGCGGAAAAAGTCACCGCTGTCTGGGAAAATACCTGGTGCAGCACTACATGAGCGACACCCCGGAGCGGTATGTGAAGGCGTTTCTGCTGGGGTGCATTGAGCCGGATCGGAATCCCGCTACATACCTGAAAGGCTCCATCCGCTGCCAGTGGCTGCGGGGTCACAACTACCGCAATGCCCGGCGCTTTATGCGTGCCATTTCCGCCCGGCTGGAAAAGAAGGAAAAGCTCGGCCTGTTCGACTACTATACCCTGGGCAAGCTGATCCACTACACCACCGACGCGTTCACCTACGCCCACAACGACACCTTCCCCACCGCCCTGAGCGATCATCGGGAATATGAAGCGGCGCTGCAAGACCATTTTCTGGAATACATGAAGCAGGACCCCAAGGTCAACCCGAAAATCGCCGGAAGCGTGATGGAAGCCATTTACAGCTACCACCGGGAGTATGAAGCCCAGGCGGCAAACATCTACACCGATACCCGCTTTGCCCTGAACGCCTGCTGCTGTGTGCTGGCCGTATTGCTGACCAACCCCATCTTCTGAAGGAGGCTGCCGATGTACAGATTTTTTGACATGGGTCTGGAAGCCGGCGTGGCGGCGGTAATTCTGGTTCCGTTATTTCTCGTCGTAAACCGGATTTATTTCCATGATTTGGGGCGCACCGTCGGCTACCTTATTTTCGCCATATACCTGGCCTGTGTGGACGCCGTGGTGGGGCTTCCCTGCATAACCTATATCCGCCTGGGTTTTAACTACAATTTCGTTCCGTTTCTGTATATGTTTTCAGATTGCAAAAACAGTCTGCTAAACGTGCTGCTGTTCGTTCCGCTGGGCTTCTTTCTTCCCCTTTTCTGGAAGAAATTCAGTGCCTTCGGGTACACGCTTCTGTTCGGCTTCTGCACCTCCCTGCTCATTGAGCTTTTGCAGATTTTCACCTTCCGGGCGACGGACATCAACGACCTGATAACCAACACCGTCGGTACGGTTTTAGGGTATCTGCTTGCCAGAGTCGTGCTGAAGCTTTTTCCGGGGACGGAGCCGTCGGCGCGGACAAAGGATGTGTTTCTCGTCTGCGGCATGACCTTCGGCGTCATGTTTTTCGTGCAGCCGTTTCTGGCGGCACTGGTCTGGAATTGGATAATGTGAAACTTCAGCGGCATTTGGAAGCGAATGCCGCTGATTTTTGCGTCATATGTTCCCCCGGTTCTCTTTCTCCCGCTCGGACATAAGATGTTCCATACATCTGAATTTGAGGTGGTACTATGGAACATAACGCAAATCAAATCACCCTGCGGGGAAATCTGTCCGCGCCCCCCACGTTTTCCCACGAAAACCATGGGAAGCAGTTTTATCGTTTTTTTCTGGAGGTGCCGAGGCTTTCCGGAGTGGCGGACACGCTGCCGGTCATCGCGGAAGCCTCCCTTCTGGAATCCGCTGGAATTGACCCGGGCGGGATGCTCACCGTCACCGGCCAGATCCGCTCCCACAACGTCCGCACCGACGGGCGGCGGCATCTGATGATATTCGTCTTCGCGTCGGCGCTGACCTGCGAGGACGGCGAAGCGCTGAACGACGCGGTGCTGGAGGGCTTCCTCTGCCGGGAACCAATTTACCGCCGCACGCCCCTTGGCCGGGAGATCTGCGACGTGATGCTGGCGGTGCCGAGGGCGTTCCAGCGGGCGGATTATCTGCCCTGCATCCTTTGGGGCAGGACGGCGCAGGAGGCTTCCCGGTGCCATACCCGGGATAAGATCGGCATTACGGGCCGATTGCAGAGCCGCGTCTACACGAAGCTGACCGAGGAAGGCGCGGAGGAACGAACGGCCTACGAAATTTCCGCCCTCACTGCCCAGATTCCCACGGATTTACTGTAACGGCTTGTCTTTTTTTGTTGCAAAACTACGGTTTTCGTGGTATATTGGGGCAAAACAGATAAAAGGAACGATTCTCGTGAACAAAAAAGAAAAGGCAAAAGCCATCATTGATATTCTCAAACAGCGCTACGACGATGCGGCCTGCGCCCTGCATTACGCGAAGGACTACGAGCTGATGATCGCCGTGCGGCTCTCCGCCCAGTGTACCGACGCCCGTGTGAATCTGGTGACCCCCGCCCTCTTTGCCGCCTACCCCACCCTGGAAGCCATGGCGGCGGCGGATATCGCCGATGTGGAAAACTACGTCCGCTCCTGCGGCTTTTACAAGCACAAGGCGCGGGATATCGTCCTCGCCTGTCAGATGCTGCTGACGGACTACGGCGGAAAAGTTCCCGGCACCATGGAGGAGCTGCTGCGCCTGCCCGGCGTGGGGCGGAAAACCGCAAATCTGCTGCTGGGCGACCTGTACGCCGTCCCGGGCAGCGTCGTCTGCGACACCCATTGCATCCGCATCTGCGGGCGGCTGGGGCTGAGTACAGGCAAGGAGCCGGAAAAAGTGGAGCAGCAGCTGCGCAAGATCCTCCCCCCGGAGGAAAGCTCGGACTTCTGCCACCGGATCGTCCTCTTTGGCCGGGACTGCTGCACCGCCCGGAATCCCATGTGCGGCGAATGCCCGCTGACCATGTACTGTAAAGAGTTCAATCCGCAGGCGTAAAACAGCGCCGTTTGTAGTCAAAAGCTATCAATTCCGGAATATTTTCCATTCCTGTTCTGCCGCTCCCCCTGTCCGCATATGCTGTGGACAAGGGGGGATTTCTTTGCCCAAAAAGCTGCCGATCTTCTATTCCGCTCTGCTGCTCACAGGGGTGAACCTGCTGCTGCGGCTGGTGGGAACTTCTTTTCAGGTGTATATCTCCGGGCGTATCGGCGCTGCCGGAGTGGGACTTTTGCAGCTGACCATGTCCGTGGGAAGCCTCGCCATGGTGACCGGAATTGCCGGTGTGCGGACCGCCGCCATGTACCTGACCGCCGAGGAACTGGGGAAAAAACGCCCCGGAAACGTGACATGGGTCTTATCCGGCTGCTTCGTGTACAGCATTCTGTGCAGCACGGCCGTGGCCGCCGCGCTCTATTTTCTCGCGCCTGCGCTGGCCGAAAACTGGATCGGGGACGTGCGCACGGTGAATTCCCTGCGGCTGTTTGCCGCGTTTCTTCCCGTCTCCTGCCTGTGCGGCGTCATGACGGGGTATTTCACCGCGGCCAACCGTATCGGGACGCTGGCTGCGGTGGAGGCGGCGGAGCAGCTGTGCTCCATGGTCGTGACTATGGCCGTGCTGACCCTCTGGGCGGGGGACGACCCCGGGCGCGCCTGTCAGAGTGTGGTCATGGGCGGATGCTTCGGCGCCTGTCTGACGCTGTGCTGCCTGATGCTGCTGCGCCTTGCCGAACGGGTAAAGCCGGGGCCGAAAATCCCCATAAGGAGCCGTCTGTTACAGGCAGCCGTCCCCCTTGCCATGGCGGACGTACTGAAATCCGGCATCAGCACCACGGAAAACCTGATGGTCCCCAAGCGTCTGGCGCTGAACTCCCTGATTGACAGCCCCCTTGCGGCCTTCGGCATCGTCAGCGGCATGGTGTTCCCCGTTCTGATGTTCCCCGCCTGTATCCTGTTCGGGCTGGCCGAGCTGCTCATCCCGGAGCTCGCCCGGTGCGCCGCCGCGGGAAGCAAACAGCGCATCTCCTATCTGGTGCGGCGGAGTCTGCGCACCGCCATGCTGTACGGCATCGTGTTCAGCGGTCTGGAATTTCTGCTGGCCGAAGGGCTGTGCAATTCCCTGTACCACAACGCCGAAGCGGGGCGCTGGCTACGGCTGTACGCTCTGCTGATTCCCATGCTCTACTGCGACGCCATCACCGACGCCATGACCAAAGGTCTGGGGCAGCAGAAAGTATGCGTCCGCTACAACATCATCACCAATTCCATGGATGTGTTTTTTCTGTATTTTTTGCTGCCGAAATACGGAATGGAAGGTTACTTTTTCAGTTTTTTTATCACCCATCTGGTGAATTTCATTCTCAGCCTGCGAAGGCTTCTCATCATCACCGGGGAGACGATCCCCTTCTCCGTCCCGGCGCTGTCCGTCGCGGCCGCTCTTGCCGCCGGATGGGGTGCCTCCCGTTTTGCTTCCCTGGTGCTTCGGGCGGGGACATATCCTGTCTTACTGGGGTGTCTGATGTGCCTGTTCGGGGTTCTGGGGCGGCAAGACATCGCATGGCTCAAGGGGCTTCTCCGGGGAAAAGCCATTGCAAAAACACGCACATTTTCCAAAAGCGCATAAAAAATGACCCGCCATGGCGGGTCATTTTGCGTTTTTACAGGTTTTTCAGAACTTCCAGCAGGAAATTCCACGTGCGTTCCGTGGACGCGATGTCCAGCTTTTCCCGGCTGGTGTGGATGTCGTGCATCTGCGGGCCGATGGACACGCAGTCCAGTCCCGGCAGCTTTTCTCCCAGCAATCCGCATTCCAGCCCCGCGTGGATAGCCAGCACCTGGGGCTCCTTGCCGAACATCTCCCGGTAAATGCGCACCATGGTGTCCCGGAGGACGGAATCCTTCCTGAATTCCCATGCGGGATACTCCCCGGACTGGGAATAATTTCCCTCAAAGAACTCAGCAAGGCCTTTCAGCTTCTCCAGAAGATCTTCCTTCTCGCTGTTGACGGAGCTTCTGACGGAAAAAGTGACGTTGAACCGCTCTCCCAGTTTGGTGATTCCCATGTTCAGGCTGGTCTGCACAAGGCCCTCAATATCCTTACTTCTGGCCTGCACCCCGTTGGGCGCGGCGCAGAGCAGGCCGATGACCTTGGCCGTCGCCTGAGTAGACAGGCCGTTTCCGCCCAGCGCATCCACGTCAAACGCCTGAATGACGGCATCCGGCTCGTCGTATTTTTCCCGAATCTCCGCCTGCAGTTCCTCCGCCACGGCGTTGATCCGCTCCAGCTGAATGCCCATGGCCACCAGCGTCGCCTGACAGGAACGGGGAATGGCGTTGTCCTTGGTGCCGCCGGACAGGGAGGTCAGGCACAGCGGCATGAGCTTCTGAATGCGATCCATGAATTCGCCCATGACCTTGTTGGCGTTGGCGCGGTTCTTGTGGATCTCCGCGCCGGAATGGCCGCCCTGCAGGCCGTCCACACTGAGCCGGACGCAGGGGCCGTAAACCGCCTTCCGCTCTGCGGGCAGGCTGATGGTCGCGGTCGCGCCGCCGGCACAGGACACGGTGAAAATCCCCTCATCCTCGGAATCCAGATTGATCATCGTCCGGCCTTTCAGTTCGGACAGGTCGATGACATCCGCGCCCAGCATCCCGATCTCCTCGTCCACGGTGATGATGACCTCCAGCGGCGGATGGGGAATGGTGTCGTCCGCCAGCAGCGCCAGAGCGTAGGCAACGGCAATGCCGTCGTCGCCGCCGAGGGTGGTGCCTTTGGCGAACACAAACTTATCGTCATGAGTGACATCCAGCCCCTCCTTCTCCATGTCCAGAGGGCAGTCCATGTCCTTTTCGCACACCATATCCATGTGCCCCTGTAAAATCACCGGGGCATGATCCTCCATGCCGCAGGTGCCGTTTCCAAAGAGGATCACGTTGTTTGCCGCGTCCTGAATGCACCGTAAGCCATGTTCTTTGGCGAAATCCACCAGATAATCGGATATTATCTTCGTATTCCGGGAACCATGGGGAATGGTGCAAACTTCCTCAAAATAATGAAAAACCGCGGCAGGCTCCAGACCCGCCAATCGTTTCGTTTCCATACAGACACTCCTTTTCATTGGATGGAATTTCTTACCCTTATTCTACCACAGGCGCCATCAAATGTCTATCGCAATCTCTCACCAGAAAACAGCAAAGACTACGGAAAAATCCGTAGTCCTGCACATTTTTACCCATCCAAAAGGAATTTCTTAAGCTTCTGCAAATCGTTGTTGAGAATCAGTTCCTCATTGATGTCCATGGTTTCCAGCAGCTTCCGCGCCAGATCGAAGTTGCCCACCGCGCTGGGGTCGTGGGCGTCCGTATCCACCACGACGAAAACGCCCCGCTCCATGCACAGAGGGATCATTTTCCGGTAGTTTTCCACGCAGTTTAGCCGGGATTTGGGCTTTCTCAGGGAGCTGTTGTTCAGCTCCAGCGCAACACCGAATTCCTTTGCGCCCTCCACCAGTGCCGGATAGTCCATGGGGTACTTGTCGGTATCCGGGTGGGAAATGATCTTCACCTTTGGGTTTTCCATGCACCGAATCACGTTGTCCGTATTTTTTACAGCCCCCGCATCCTCGTAGCACAGCCCATGGATTCCGGCAATGGCGTAGTCCAGATAGTTCAGGTGCCGCTGATCCAGCGACAGCTCACCGCCGTTCAGAACATTGACCTCGCTGCCGTAGAGCATCTCCACGCCGTACAGCTCCCTCGGGGCATCGCAGAGGTTCCGGAAGTAAATCGGGTCAACCGTCCCGGGAATGCCGGGGGCGTGTTCCGTAACGCCGATCAGGCTGAGTCCCCGCCGGGACGCCTCCGCCGCCAGCTCCCGGATAGTGCCGAAGGCGTGGCCGCTGAGAATCGAATGCATATGTACGTCCGCAACAAATGGTTTCATAATCGTCCTTCCCCTCCAATACTATACAGAAAGGCCACGGAATCATCCGTGGCCTTTCATCATTTCGCATTACATGAAGCTCAGCACCAGGGTCAGCAGAACCCAGACAATGGCGATCCACTTGGTGGACACGGCCAGAGTATGGTCCAGACCGCCCTTCTTATTCTTACTCAGATAAGATTCGGAAGCGCCGGAAATCGCAGCGGACAGACCGGCCTCCTTGCCGGACTGCATCAACACGACCACGATCAGCGCAACGCTGCACAGAGCCTCCAAAACAATCAGAATCGTCTCCAGAACACCCATTACAAAAACCTCCCTCCGCCAGATTCGCGGACTCAAATAGTAAACGGTTCGTCAAAAAAACGCGAACCTTCCGATAGCCCGAATAGTATAGCATATGTTTTTCCAAATTTCAAGGGCAAATCCCGAAAAACTCGGAAAGTTCACGGACTTTTTATTTCTGCACCCAGCTGCCGGTGGCGAGGCAGTTCAGGTAGCTTTCAATGAAGGGATCCAGCGCGCCGTCCATGACCGCGTTTACATTGGAGGTCTCGCAGCCGGTACGGGTGTCCTTGACCAGCGTGTAGGGCATGAACACGTAGTTTCTGATCTGGCTGCCCCACTCGATCTTCTGCTGAACACCCTTGATGTCGGAAATTTTGTCCAGATGCTCCCGCTCCTTGATCTCCACCAGCTTGCTGCGCAGCATCCGAAGGCAGGTCTCCTTATTCTGGAACTGGCTGCGCTCTGTCTGGCAGGAAACCACAATGCCGGTGGCCTTGTGGATCAGACGGACGGCGGAGGAAGTCTTATTGATGTGCTGGCCGCCCGCGCCGGAGGAACGGTAGACCTGCATCTCATAATCCTCAGGGCGAATTTCCACGTCCTGACTGTCGTTTTCGATATCCGGGATGACTTCGACGGCGGCAAAGGAGGTCTGACGACGGGCGTTGGCGTCAAAGGGCGATACCCGCACCAGACGGTGGACGCCGTTCTCCCCCTTCAGGAAGCCGTAGGCATTCTCGCCCTCGATCATAATGGAAGCGGATTTCAGACCGGCCTCGTCGCCCTCCTGATAGTCCATGATCTTGTAGGTGAAGCCGTGACGCTCCGCCCAGCGGGTGTACATGCGGTAGAGCATCTGACACCAGTCCTGGGCTTCGGTGCCGCCAGCGCCTGCCTGAAAGCTCATCATGGCGTTGTTCTTGTCGTAGTGGCCGGTGAGCAGAGTTTCCAGACGGCAGGTCTCCATATCCTCTGTCAGCGCGGCAAAGCCGGTTTTCAACTCCTCCAGCATGGAATCGTCGTCTTCTTCCTCCGCCATCTCGCAGATGGTCATCAGGTCGTCCCAGTTCGACAGCATTTTTTCATAATGCTCGATCTTGCTCTCGGTCTGGCGGGTCTTGACAACGATTTTCTGGCTCTTCTCCGGGTCGTCCCAGAAACCGGGGGCTTCCTGCATGGCGTGCAGACGCTCCAGCTCATTGCGCATCCCCTCCAGATTCAGGGAATCCGCCAGTCCGTCCAGCGCGGGGCGGCAGTCGTTCAGCTTCTGCTTATATGCGTCAAATTCAATATTCATCACAAATCTCTCATTTCGTTGGGATATAGGGTACATTTATGAATCCACGTTACTTCTCTGGTAATTCTATCATTGAATCCGCAAAAAATCAAGACGAGGTTGAAACTATAAATTGACCCCTTCTCCCCTGTTTTACGATATCCTTCCGGCCATTTTATTATTCACAGGCCGCAACCGTATCAAACGGAGAAACATTTTTCCGCCGCACATAAAATCGTGTCGGAGCTGTTCGCTCCGACACGACTTTATTACCGGAATACCAGCCAGATCAGTCCCGCGAAAATCAGCAGGGCAATGACGGCGGGAAGGAACAGGTTCAGAAACGCTGCCAGCAGCATAGCCGGCACATCGCCCTTCTCCTTGGGTTCCTTTTGCAGCTCCGCTTCCTTTTCCGGGTCAAGGTTTTTCTTTTTCAGCATTATCTCTGGTTGGTGATGGTCTTGATGTCGAACAGATAATTGCCGTTCTCATCGATCTTCTGCTGGTCGGCGAAGTGACACGCCACAAAGTGGCCGGGTTTCACTTCCTTCAGCTCCGGCGGCACACGCTTGCACTTGTCGCAGGCCATGTAGCACCGGGTGTGGAACTTACAGCCGGACGGGGGCTTGATGGGGCTGGGGATGTTGCCCTCCAGAATGATCCGCTCCTTGGTCAGGCTGTCGGGGTCCGTCGTGGGGATGGAGGACAGCAGCGCCACGGTGTAGGGATGTCGGGGGTCGGCGAACAGCTCGTCGGTCGCGGCGATCTCCACCATGTTGCCCAGATACATAACGCCGATCCGGTCGGAAATGTAGCGAACGACGGACAGGTTATGGGAAATGAACAGGTAGGTCAGGCCGTCTTTCTCCTTCAGCTCCTGCAGCAGGTTGATGATCTGGGACTGAATGGACACGTCCAGAGCGGACACGCACTCGTCGCACACCACGAACTTGGGCTTCACAGCAAGAGAACGGGCGATGCAGATACGCTGCCGCTGACCGCCGGAGAACTGGTGGGGATAGCGGTTGTACATATAGTTCTGCAGGCCGCACTTGTTCATCGTCTCGAACACGTAGGGCTTCATTCTCTTGGAGCCGCGCTTGAAGAACTTGTGGGTGATCAGACCTTCCTCGATGATCTGACCCACGGTCATCCGGGGGTTCAGGGAGGAATAGGGGTCCTGGAAGATGATCTGCAGATCCTTCCGCAGGAGACGCATTTCCTTGTACTTCAGGCGCTTCAGGTCTACGCCGTCATCCAGCATGGCCTCGTACTTCTGGAACTCCGGGTCGTCGGCATACTTGGCGCGCTCGGCGGCAAGCACCTTCTCCGCTTCCTCGGTGGCGGCCACGGCGGCCTTGTGGAGATTTTCCAGCTCGTTGATCTTTGCCTGATGGCTCTTGATCTTCTTCTCGCAGGAGGCGGCCTTCTTGGGCTCGTCCTCGGCGACGCCCTCCAGCATTTCGATCTCCATATGATGCTCGTCGATCTGGCTCTGCAGAGCGGCAGCGCGGAAAGCATGGCGATACCGGTTCAGCAGCAGTCCCGCACCCTTGGGAGTATCCTTCACCATGAAGCCGCCCAGAATCTTAGCAGCGTAATCAAGTGCCGTCTTGGCGTCACAGGCGGCCAGGTTCTTATCCTGAATGTCAAAGAACGTCGCCTTGTCCCCCAGCGCGTCGCACTTCTTGGCCATTTCCTCGGCATGGGCAACGGCCTTGTGGTAATTCGACACGTACTTATCGGCGTTTTTCAGGGTATCCAGCACATACTCCGGCGCGACGGTATCCAGCGTCCGTCCGTAGTACATCGTACTGCCGGCAGTCTGTTCGTACAGCTGCAGGAGCACACGGCCAAGAGTAGACTTGCCGCAGCCGGACTCGCCGACAAGACCCAGCGTCTCGCCCTTGTAGATGTCAAGGGTGATGTCCTCATTTGCCCGGACATACATCTGCTTGGCGAAGAAAGAAGACTTGGCGACAGGGAAATACTTTTTCAGATTAGTAATGGACAACAATTTTTCCATGTTCAGCACTTCTCCTTTCTTCTTTGTCGGGGTAGAAGCAGCGGACGTACTGTCCCTCTGCCACCTGCTTCAGCTCAGGCTCCGCGTCGATGCACTTCTGGGTGCAGTATTTGCACCGGGGCGCGAACTTGCAGCCCTTGGGCAGGTCCAGCGGATGGGGCACGGCGCCGGGGATGGGGTCCAGCTTCTTCCGGTCATCGTTCAGCCGGGGGATGGAGTACATCAGTCCCTCCGTGTAGGGGTGGGACTTTTCACAGTTGGTGAAGATCACCCGCGCGGGCGCCTGCTCCACCACCTGACCACAGTACATGACCACCACGTCGTCCGCCATTTCATTGATAACGCCCAAATCGTGGGTGATGAACATGATGGCGGTGCCGTTTTCCTTCTGCAGATCGTTCATCAGCCGCAGAATCTGCGCCTGAATGGTCACGTCCAGAGCGGTGGTCGGCTCGTCGGCAATCAGAATGTCGGGCTTACAGGCAAGGGCCATGGCGATCATGACACGCTGCCGCATACCGCCGGACAGCTGGTGGGGATACTGCTTGGCAACTGCCTCAGGGTTAGGGATCTGCACCGCTTTCAGCATCTCGATGCACTTGGCGGCGGCTTCCTTCTTGCTCATGCCCTGATGGATGATGAACGGCTCGGACAGCTGCTTCTTCACGCTGAACACCGGGTTCAGGCTGGTCATGGGTTCCTGAAAAATAACGGAAATTCGGTTGCCCCGGATGTGGTACATCTGCTCGGTGGTGACCTTGGAGAGATCCTGTCCGTCAAAGGTGACGGTGCCGCCGGCGATATAGCCGTTGGCATCCAGCAGCCGCAGCACGCTCATAGCGGAGACGGACTTGCCGGAACCGGACTCACCCACGATACCCAGAGTCTTACCGGGGTAAATGGAATAGGAAACATCGTTTACAGCCTTGACAATGCCGTTTCGGGTTTTGAAAAAGGTCTTGAGGTTCTTGACCTCCAGCAGAGGCTTATTCATGTCTGCCATTATTTATCCACCTCCGATTTGGGATCGAGCACTTCCCGCAGGGTATCGCCGATGATGTTAATGCAGATGACGACGATGGAAAGGAACAGTGCGGGGAATACCCAGCGCCACCAGTAGGACTGAATGACCAGCGCGTTCCGGGAACCGTCAAGCATGTTGCCCCAAGTCGGGCGGGGCAGCTGGACGCCAAAGCCCAGATAGGACAGGCTGGATTCAGTCAGCATACAGCCGGCAAAGTCCAGCGTCACGGAGACCAGAATGACGGAGATCACGTTGGGCAGAATGTGCTTGAAGGCGATTCTGCCTTCCTTGACGCCCATGGAGCGGGCGGCGGTAACGAATTCCTTTTCCCGCTCGGCCAGAATCTGACCACGGATCAGCTTGGCAAGTCCCGTCCAGCTGAGCAGACCCAGAATCAGCATGATGATGAAGATTCGGGTATTTTCATGCAGGTCGGAGGATTGCAGGATAGCGGACAGAACCAGCGCGAAGGGCAGGAACGGAATTGCGCCAACGATCTCGGTGACACGCATCAGCAGGATGTCCACCCAGCCGCCGAAGTAGCCGGAGATACAGCCCACGATGATACCGATGATGGTGGAGACGATAACGGCGACCGCACCGATGGTCATGGTCATCTTGCCGCCGTTCATGAGCCGGTTGAACACATCACGACCCATATCGTCGGTGCCAAAGACATAACCCTTCAGGCCCCACGCCTCGACGAACTTGCCGTCTTTGAAGGCGTAATTCTGGAAGCCGCTGGAGAACACGGTGTCCACCGCGCCCGCTTCCTGCAGATCCGCGGGAACCTCACACTGCTTCCGGAAGTTCTGACCCCATGCGTACACTCTGCCCTGCTCGGTGACAAGGGTAAAGTGCCGGGTGCCGCCGGACACGTGCTTGATGGTGTCGCCCTCGGGAATCACGGGGGTAGCTTCCTTCATACCGGCGACGATCAGCTCGCCGTCGTCGGTGACAAGGGCAATGGCGCCGCCGGTGGCCGCAATGTCCACGATCTTCCGGTTGCCGATATACTCAAAGATATCAACGACCTTATTCTGGCCGTTCTCATCCTGAATGGTGATGGTGTTGAACTTGGAGCTCTTGCCGGGGACGAAGTTGCCGTCCTCGTCGATGCCGTACAGGCCGTCGTTGGTGAAGGCCAGCTTCACCAGCTTGCTCTCCTTCTTGCCGTGCTTGATGACGGAGGAAAGGTTCGTGGCGTTCAGGCCGTCGTTGCCCCATGCGTAGATGGTGCCGTCCTCCATGAGGATAGCTGTGACCTGATTGCCCGCGACCAGCTGGCGAACCTGAGAAGCGTCGATGGTGTTGTCGTCCATCAGCTCCTCGGGCTGCTTCCGGGCGGAGGCGATCATGGAGCCGTCCCAGCCGTACTGGCCGTTGTCGTAAGCGCCCCACGCGTAGACATGACCGTCCTCAGAAATGGCGACGGCGTGGTCAGTACCTGCTGCCGCGTGGACGATCTTGGCATTCTTCACTTCGTCCGGGATGTTCAGGGGGTTCAGCTTGGGGTCCTTGGTGTGGGTGTAGTAGCCCCAGGTGTACATGTTGCCGTCGGTGCTGACACCGATGGTGAAGGTTCCGCGGGAGGAAATGTCCACCGCGCCGTCCTTCATATCGTCGGGCAGCTTCATCAGGCTCATGGTGGGTCTGACGTTCACGTGGAGCATCTCACTGCCGGTCTCCGTCAGGTCAACAGGCGCAAAGATGGGTCCGATAAACACGAACAGGAACATGCCGACGAGGATCGTCAGCGCAATGACCGCCAGCGGATTCCGGAAGAAACGCTTGACCGCCAGCTTTCCGGGACTGTCATAGCGCTCGTCCGCTAGGGTGTACTCCTTGGAAGCACCAAAAAACATCCGCTTCAGCCAGCGCCATGGGGCAAAGCCCTTGGAGGAAGTATTCTGTTTGCTCATTGTTCCTTCCTCCTTTACTTGTTGACCCGGACACGGGGGTCAGCGATGCCGTAGGCAATATCAATTACCAGATTGCCCAACAGGGAAATGATAACATAGAACATCTGCAGCAGCAGCACGACCTCAAAGTCCTTGTCGTTCAGGGAGGCAATGTAGAGCTTGCCAACGCCGTTCAGGCCGAAGATATTTTCCACGACCACGGAGCCGGAGAAAATGCCGATGAACCAGCCGATGACCAGCGTAATAATGGGGATCAGAGCGTTCCGGAAAGCGTGGGAATAAATGACGGTCTTTTCCTTCAGGCCCTTGGCTCTCGCGGTACGGATGCAGTCGAGGCTCAGCGCCTCACTCATGGACGCGCGGACATAACGGGTCATGCCGCCCAAAGACGTGAAGGTCATGACGATCAGCGGCAGAGCCATGTAATACAGCTCGTCCAGGAATTTCTTCATGCCGGTGTAATCGGAACCGGGCGTTTTCATGCCCGACACCGGGAACCAGCCGAGAATAATGGCGAACAGCCAGATAAACACGATGGACGTGATGAATACAGGTATCGAGTAACCGACAATCGTACCCACCTGCACCGCCGTGTCCCGTTTGCTGCCCCGATGGACAGCGCAGAAGATACCAAGGGGAATGGTTATGCCAAGGCCAAGAATGGTGGCAAATATATTGATAAAGATGGTGTTCTTCATCGGCGCTTTCAGAACGTCATACGCAGGGCGGGAATACTTATAGCTCCAGCCGAAGTCTCCCTGCAGGATGCCCTGATACTTGCCGTTGATGGGAGCAACGCCCACCCAGCCAAGATAACGAATGAACACATTCTGATCCGTACCCAACTCATGGCGCTTCTCTGCCAGCTTCTTCTCGTAGAGCTCGCCTGCGTTGGGGTTGTTCTTCAGACTGGCCTTGTAGGAATCCACTTCTACCACCGCGCGGTCGTAGGGGATCATGGTGTACACAAGGAACATCAGAAGTGAGAGAATCAGTGCAACAACGACCATGTAGCCAAGTCGTTTAGCGATGTATTTTCCCATGGTATACTCCCTTTCTTAAGACGGCAATCCGGGCAGGGAAATGCACTCCCCTCAGCGCCGGGCAGCCGTCTGACGTATTCATATATTCTACCCTAAAAATGCAAACAAAGCAAGTGTAGAAAACGGTCTCTGGGTCGAAAAATGAAATTTTTTACCTAAGAGGCCGCAAAAATTCAGGAAGCAGACCGTGATCGCCCTCAAAAGGACAAATCGCCGCCCAGTTCCGCCGGTCGCGAGTCCCCCGAAATGCACATTTGATACTATTAATCAGGAAGGCATCGCCTGAAGGCGCTGCCTGTTTTGTGATTTATAAGGAAA
>OLXF01000014.1_pt1 | contig 63572 bp, 72 predicted proteins | sample 1673471 | NCBI WGS metagenome assembly OLXF01 (sample SAMEA103958113, study PRJEB25191) | human gut metagenome
TCGGCATAACATTTGGATGCCTAAAATTTATCCCCACTAAATTTCTACTGACCCGTATTTTCGGGATGTGTAAAATTAGAAACTATAGATACAAGATTTCCGATAACTCCATACGGTGGGGTTGTTGGTCCCAATATATTCAGAGAGTGCGCAGCCTTAAAAGAGGTCAGATTTGATATGAGATATATTAATTATTCTACCAAAGTAAATTTCCCCGCAAGCCCTCTAATATCAAAGGATTCGGTGTTGTCTGTTATAGAAACGACAAAGACAGAAGGTTCTGTAAAACCGCTTGTCGTGGTCGGTTTGAACGAATCCGCCTATAATAGATTGAAAGACGATACCGATATTACAGCGGCACTTACAGAAAAGAATGGGTTTGTAACTTTAATACAGATTTAATTATGATACAGAAACAGAACAACGAGATTTTCAGCACAGAAGAGAAGTACGTGCATATCAAGAACACAGACGTTTATTTCAAACGGGGACTTGCTATTGGGCTGTCAGTAGAGCAGTGCGAGGAAGTGGACGAGATTCCGCAAACCATCAACACCAAAGCCTACGAGGACAAGGTAGACAGCCTTATCCGTGGGCGGTACTCGCTCAGCGAGGAACTCGGCATACTGCGGCAGAAAGACACGAAGAAAGCGGAATATGACGCTTATTTCGCCTACTGCGAGCAGTGCAAGGCGGAAGCGAGGGAGTGGTTGAAGGAACATCCGAACGGCGATTTGCCGCCATTGCCGCAAGTGGAAGAAGTGACGGACTATCTTTCGGAAACAACTGACGATGTTGTGGGATTTGGGCAATAAAAAAGGCCGCACTTTCGCACGGCCTATTATAGTACGCTCAGGCGAAGCCTTACTAACTATTATAATACGCACGGGCGAAGCCCTTGCACTAATTATTACACAACAAAGATAGGAACATAATTGAAAACCACAAAATGAAACAAGAAAAAAAATGACAGGAACGGCAGTGAATAATAGCCTACGCATAGGCACGGCAAGTATGGGAGTGTTCATCGGAGAAATCAGCACACTTCTTTGGGATATGCGGTGGCTGATGCTCCTCGCTGGAGTGCTGATTATCGTAGACTTGTGGCTTGGAGTGCATAAGAGCATCGCCAACAACGTTGACATCCGAGCAAGCCGCGCTCTGCGGCGAACAATGATGAAAATCGCCGACTATTTGTGCGTGGTGATTCTCGGAGCGGTGGTCGGCAAGGCACTCGGAGAACCGCTCGGATGCTCCGCCATAGTCATCGCCGTGGTGCTTATGTCGATAGCGTGCTTGTGCGAACTCGACAGCATCATCAGCAACTGGGGCGAAATCAAGGGAGTGAAAATAAACGTCTTCAAGATTGTCCTCGGACTTGTAGGCTACAAGCGCAAGGAACTTGGAGAAGCACTGAAAGGAACAATTACAATCACTAAAAAACGGAAGAAATGAAATATTTTACATTGAATGAGCTGACACGCAGCGACACCGCCGTGCAGAATAAGATAGACAACACACCGACAGCGGAAGCGGTGAAGAACTTGACTGTCCTTGTTGACAAGGTTCTCGACCCTTTGCGTGAGATGTACGGCAAGCCGATATACATCTCCAGCGGCTACCGCTGCCCACGGCTGAACAAGGCGGTCGGAGGTGTCGCTGGCTCACAGCACAAGACAGGACAGGCAGCCGACATCAATCAGCGAAGCCGCGAGGAGAACGCGCGTATCTTCAAGCTGATTGAGGAGAACCTTGACTTTGACCAACTGCTGTGGGAGAACGGCGGTCAGTGGGTACACGTGTCTTATCGTGCCGACGGCAAGAACCGAAGGCAAGTGAAACGACTTTGGAAGAAATGATTTATTAACCAGACAACGGAACGCGCTCTTTGACATACGGAATCACCGAAAAAAACTACAAAATTTTAGCGGAATTATATACAATATTTCGATAAAATTATATATCTTTGCATAGAAAAGTCCCATATCGGCTAAATATGAGACTTTTATAAATTCGGCACACCGCCAAATAAAATTTTAATCTTATGCAAGATATGATAAATTTATCGAAACGGCAAGCATTCTCGAAAGAGGATGCAGTTGAACTGCTTAGGCAGAATGCAGTACAGATATTCAGCGCCTTTGATGAAGCGTTGGACAAGTACAATGTAGAAATTCAACAGACAAGTCCACTTGCTCGGACACGGTTGGATTCGCCACTGTTACACGCGAAAATTACAGACAGCTTCATTGCTACATTCCCAGAGAATACTATTATCGGCAAATACCGCAGAATCATTTTCCGCTATGTTGGTAATGGTAATAAATGCCAGCTTATAATCAAGAAGCTAAGCAAATCGAGCCGACCATCATATATAAGCACTCGACTGAGCAACACTATATTGTCACAAGGTCAATGCGAGTTGTTTGATGGAGAAGAGAGCGCCAAGCGAGAACCTTTATTGATTTTTGGCTATACAAAAGACAGGTTCGGTAATTTGACAAATCCGAGAATCGTCTATTTTGACGAAGAGCCAGTTTGGGAAATTGTTCCATCGGACTTTGCCTCTGCATTGCCGAATATGGACAGTGTAGAACATATCGAAGTAAAGCCAAAAAGGAAACAAAGAGAGAAGAAAGCAGAATGACAATAACTGGTGGTGTGCCGTTTTGTTTATCAAACCGATTTAGTTATGGAAAATAAGCAATTGACATTCGCAAGGGAATACAGAGGATTGTCGCAGACAGAATTGGCAAAGCGAGTTGCTGGCTTATCGCAATCCAACCTTTCAAAGTTTGAAAAATTAGGAGGTTCTTTGTCAGAAACCGCATTGCGCAATGCAATGAAGGCACTTGAATTTCCTTTCGAGTTTCTCAATATAGAAATCAACAACAATCCCGAGAGCAAACACTACCGCAAGAAAAATCAGATTGGAGAGAAGGACAAGACCAAAATAGATAGGTTTGTATCGACTGCGGCTTATGTGTTCGACAACATTCTTGATGAGTTTGAAGCTCCTCCTTTTAATTTTCATTACCTTGATGTGGAGAATGGAATAAGCCCGGAGGAGGCTGCAAGACAGACACGCAGAACGTGCCGAATTGGATGTGGCGCAATCCGTAACATCTGCAATCTTCTGGAACGCAATGGTGTGTTTGTGTATTTTTGGGATTGCGAGTATAAGGATTTTGACGGGGTGTCGCTTGTCTCCGACAAGGGGAACCATATTGTTGTCGTCAACAAGAATATGCCGAACGACCGCATCCGCTTTTCTCTTGCCCACGAGCTTGGACATTTGATAATGCACAACAGTATGTTCATCGTCCTTGAGGCGAGGGATAAGGAAAAAGAAGCCAATCAATTTGCGGCGGAATTTTTGATGCCAGAGAGGGAGATAGGTAGTGCTCTTCTGAACTTGAAACCATCGGCATTGCCCCTGCTGAAGCGAATGTGGCTGACATCAATGTCGTCTTTGGTTGTGCGTGCAAAGACTCTCGGGAAAATAGACAGCAACAGATACAAAATGCTTATGACAGAATTGAGTCGTAAAGGATGGCGCACAAACGAGCCTATACAGGTGGAGCTTGACAGCCCGACATATTTGGCGGATGCGGAAAATATGTTGCAAGATGAATTCAATTTGGACTATACAGAGCAAGCAAGGATGATGTCCTTGCCAGTAGATATACTCAGACTGATTTTTCAAGGAAAAGCGATGACAAAGATGTTGAAACCGTTGCTTCTGATAAATCAGCAACCGAACACTCCGTAATGGAGGTGTGCTTAAAAACGCTGGGGCGGTGATTCCGAATGTCGGAGTCGCCGCTCCTTTTGTCATAAACGTTTTTGAGAATGAGAGATGACGAGAAATGCAGATATGTCTGCGTGGTGATAGGCTGGGTGCTGATAGCCGTGCTTGCGGTGATGTGTCTCGGATGCAAGTCGGTGCAGTATGTACCCGTTGAGACGGTGCGCACCGATACGTGCTACGTGAACAAGATTCGCACCGATTCCGTGTATGTGCGCGACTCGGTGGTCGTGGAGCGCGGCGGTGACACAATCAAGGTGACTGCGTGGCGGTGGCGCGAGCGGTACGTTGTGCAGCGCGACACCATCTATCGGAGCAAGACGGACAGCATTGCCGTACCTTATCCTGTGGAGCGCAAACTCTCTCGATGGGAAAAGACGAAGCAGGACATCGGCGGCATAGCCATCGGTGCGTTCATCGCCGTTGTGTCGGCGGTCGTGATTTGGTTGGCGGTGAAGAAGATGCGGAAATAAAAAAGCCCCCGACTAAATAAAATATCACCACAACATCCTATTTATCAACACACAATCCGTGCGGTGTCGGGAGCCAATTATGCCTGAATCGCACGGACGTTTTGTGTCTTGTCTAAAGATAAAGGAATGTCGTGGTTCGGCAAAGTTAAGAAATTAAATAGGGAAATCAAATGAAAACAATCGAAATCTTTGCCGAGGCGGTGAAATTCGCCTCCGAAGCATCCGACATTCCGAGCGACAGGATATTGTCGGAGAGCCGTGACGCTGACGTTGTGGACGCAAGAATGCTCGTTATTCAGACGCTTTACGACATCGGACTATACCCTCGCAGAATAGCCGAGCTGTTCGGAATGACGCCATCCAATGTGCGCCATCTGCTGACTGTGGACAACAGAAAAAAAACAAACAAAGTCTACGCAAACAACTTGCAAGCATTACGCAAGCACATAGCAAGCATCTTCTTTGACACCGAGTGATTCCGTGCGATATTTGTGATGCGGTTGATATTGACCGTAATTTAAATTCAAACCATTATGACAGCGGAAGAAATGTTGGCGATGAGAGGAGTCGCCAAGAACGCTTGGGGAGAAGAGGAGAGCCGCCCTTGCTACAAGAGAGGACATAGCGGACAACGAGCCACAGGCATCGCACTCGGTGCGGTAGGTGTGGGTCTTGCCATCCTCGGCATCCCATTGGCATTGGTTGCCGCAAAAGCATTCGCATCCAAAGCGGAGGCAGTGGCTAACGGCAACTCGCAGATGATTGGGGAAACCAACAACCTTGTACGCACTGTGGCGGCAGGGTTGCAGATGGAGTCACAGAACAGAGAGAACGCAATCCTTATGGAGCGCAAGGAACGTGTCGACAGCACTCCATCGGTGCAGAGCTACATCGACCTTGCAGTGGGAGCCGGAGCATACAGCGGTAGTTCGGCAAACTCGCAGGCGGCAGCCACAGCGGCAAACGTCTATGCGAACAATCCTGCGATGGAGAACTTCTCATTTGTGAGAACGATTCCTTATTCTCAACCTCAGCCGTGTTGCACTCCGTGCTGCAACGGTTAACGGACAGCGGAGGGCGGTGGCACGTCTGCCGTCTTCCGCTATTTCGTATATGTTATGGGACTGTTCAGACGTAATATTGACCTTAAACGTATAGACGAGATGATTCCTACAAGCAAATTTGACTTGAAGATGCAATGCCTTTCCATAGCGAGGGGCGATGTGGACAAGGCTGTCAAACTATATGATTTTGTAGCAGGAGGGCTTGACATCCCAGATGTCACCGCACCGCCACCGACAACGATGCAGCAGGTGAAGAACATCGCCGGGAGCGTGTTCGGCTGGGTGAAGGAGAACAAGGACGGACTGCTTGAGGCATACAACGTGGTAAGGTCATTGCGCAACGGCAGTGTAGTGGAAACAGCGGCAGAGGCGGTCACCGACCTGCCGCCATTGGAATAGAGATATGGAAATAATGCAAATAACGATTCCGGTCTATGCGGAGAGCAAGGACGAGGCTGACGGAATGCGCAGCGCGTGGGTGGACTTCTCCAACCAGTTGCGGTCAAAGGGATGTGTGGTCACTGCCGCCAAGACATCCGAAGCACTGAAGGCTTGGAACGCCAACGCTCTTGTAAGAGCCGGAATACTCAAACATTACAGACGATGAACATAGTGCAAGCATTGAAGGCGATATTTGACCTTCTGAAAAAGAACTACGAGACAGTGTCGGCAAACAACAAATATCTTGAAAAGATATATGAGAGTCTGACAACGAATGACATATCGTTCACTGACACACCTGATGAAGGTGAAACGATTGACTGATTTCAGGTAACTTTAAAAATTGGATAGTTATGATTAATGTAACACCTATCGCAATTACCGCCACATCCCAGGAATATGCCTGCAGCGTGGTGGAGAATCTCTGCCAGGCATACTGCCTTGCTCAGAGTATTCAGCCTCAGTCCGCTGTTTCCTACAGCATCGCATCGCAGGAAACGATAAGCGGAACAACGTTTGTCACCGTGCAGGCAACGGGAACGGTGACTTATCAGCCTCGCAACGGCAAGTGTTGCTGTAAGCCGCAAGTGAAGATGTTCACCGAGTCGTTCGACATCATCTTCAAGGGCACCGGCACACCGGCACTCGCCCTTACGCAGGGTGTGACAAGTCGGGCTCCGGCAAACGTGAAGTGCAACGGGAACGTTTATGGTTATTCGATGGTCACTGATGTGACCATTACCGCCACCTTTCCCGGATAGCAATGTGGCATCTGGTGCGGATAGTGTTGGCTTGCGTTCTGCTGAACCATCTCGGTCTCGCAGAAGAAATCGCAAGAAGGCTGACGGGTAAGAAACGTCTGCTTCCGCTGACGTGCTCCAAATGCCTCAGTTTCTGGTGTTGTCTGCCATATTCCGTCATCATTCTCGGATGGAATGTGGTGGACTGCATCAGTGCCTCGCTTCTGTGCGCCTATGCCGCTTTATGGTTTGAATTGCTTTTCAGTATTGCGAACAAATATTATGGAAGACTATGGGAACAATTGTAAAATACATTCCACCGAAGAAGACGGTGTACAAGACCGCCACGAAGATCGTGTGTCCGAAATGCGGAAAGAATTAGAACGCTTCGTGCGGTGCTTCCATCTCGGCAGGGAAGTCAGTCAAGCAAGTCCACAAGCTCCTTCTTGATGTCGTCGTCGATGTTGCGGTAACGGGAGAAAGCCTTGCTTCCATCCTTGTGACCGGACATAGAGCCGACAAGATTGGGGTCTTTGACCTGTTTGTAAAGGTTGCCTATGAACGTCCTGCGTGCAAGATGGGAGGAGGCTATCTCGTTGATTGGTCTGCGCACCTCGCATCCTTTGGAAGAATCGTAGACAAGCACCGACCTTGTTATGCCGCAGATGGTGAAGAACCGCTTTATGGCTGCGTTATATGCTTGGTCTGCGATGAAGGGGAACAGCCTTCCTTCCTTGTCCACCCCCATATATTTCTTCACAAGCATCCGCGCGCTGTTGTTCAGCGGCACTCTGACGATGTCGGTATGCTCGCTCCGTGTCTTCCGGGGGATATACTCCACGGCTCCGTTGACAATATTGTCGGTAGTCAGTCTTGTGAGGTCGGACACACGGCAGCCGATGCAGCACTGGAATAGAAAAATATCTCTCTGCACCTCAAGGGAAGGATAGTCGGACAAGTCGTAGTTGGCGATGCGGTTGCGTTCCGCTATGCTTATATAATAAGGTGTGCCGTATCTCTCCGCTTTCACCGACACATTGTCGGTCGGAGAGCGGTCGATGATCCCCAGCGTCACCATCTCCTTGAACAAAGAACGCAGACGTTTGAATGTAGTGCATATATAGTTTGCTCCGCCAATCTTCTCCACATCCTTGATGTAAGACAGGAATTTCCTAACGTCATCCTCCGACATCGTTTTCAAAGTAAGACTGTATGAAGGGGAGTATTTACGTCTGAACACCTCGAAACTTTTCAGTTTGTTCTTCAGCACCTCATATCCTCGCAACGTTCCCAAAGCGATGTTCTTGTGGGCGAGCAGGTCGGCAAATTCCTCATCGAGAGCCATCGGCTCTTCCTTGTCTTCCGGATTAAGAACGTCCTCCACCATTATCTGCAAGTCACGGCTTGTGCGTATGTCCGCATAGTGGGAGGAATAGACACGCATAATGATGTCCCTGAGATAAGCCACCTTGTTGTCCACATCTTCCCTATAAGCTATCTGGCACATCGCACGCTGTTTGATGCATTCTTTTTTGGAATCCCATAGAGAAGGGTACACCATAATGTGGCTGATGAAGTATAACTGCACCTTGCGTCCGTCACTCAGGCGGAAGCGTATTTTGACCTCGGAATCTTTGGTCGTTCGGATGAATGCTTTGATTGTTGCCATACGCAAAGGTATGAAACTTGCACAACACTTGCACAACATTTGCACAACATATTTGTTATCAGTTGTGATTATTTAATACTGTCTGTATAATCAAACATTTCAAAATGCTGATTGTCAAGTGATATGAAAACAAACCAAGTAAACGGCTAACAAACAACGTTGTCCGGGTAAGACAACAAGGGTAGCTTGACTATCAGAAAGTTATGGTGGATGTGCGGTGGATTTGCACAACATTTGCACAACACGGACAAAAAAAAAGGGGGACGGTTCTCACGAATCATCCCCCTTTGTCATTAACCAATAACACTAACACAAACTAAAAAGAATTATTTTATCCTTCCGTCATCCTTCGGAGTTATCTCAAAGGATGCCTTTGTCAATCTTTGTCCGGGAGACATCGTGCCGACAAGCACGAGGCGGAAAGCCTTGTATGGTGTGCCTTGTATGCCGGTGATGTATCTCTCAACGCTTGACGCCACTGGCGTCCACCGCTTGTAGTCCATCGTTCCATACAAGGCGGTCTTTATCTTGTCTCCGCGGGCGATCATCGTGTTGACCGTCTTCAGCGCATCTCCGTCACCGAATGTTATCGGACGTGACACTGCGGCAACAACGACATCGTCTCCGTTCTCCTGCGACAGGTCTATAATGTCCGACCTTGTGCTCTCTACGGACACCTGCACTACGCTGTTTGGGTAAGAGTTGGCGATAGCGACAACCTTGCCTGTGCGCACCTCTCCCCATTGCTTGCTCCGGAGCGAGTAGGTGGGGGCGAAGACATTGCCCGGATTGCAGATGAGAATCCGTTGTCCTACGTAGTCGTATACTATACGGCTTCCGCTGAGAAACCCTTTGAACGATTCAAACGAGATTATGTCGGGCGCCAAGAGTTTCGTAAGGCCGGGGAGCGCAGACGGGCTGAACCACTCACCGTCCAAAGCCTCGGACAGGCACTGCGTTTGGGAGCCTTGAAGCACCATCAGTCCTCTGTTGGAAGAGAAAAGGATTGCATCGTCTATCTGCGTTATGCTGTCGGCATTGTTGACAACATCCCTTGTCACTGGAGTTACTGACGCGATGCCTCCATTCTCGTTGGTCTGCAACGCCCATATTCCTTCATCGGTGAATGCGTATAGGGGATACTGACCGAACTGCCCTTCAGACAAAGCCTGCGTTGTGGAAGACAGTCCTATGATTTCACCGAAGCCAACCGTGTTTATGCCTGCCACAGGGAAGTAGAACGGCATATTGATGACGGATGTATAGACCTTGTTGCTCAAAACAATATCAAAATCCGATGTGGTCGGTAACGGCTCCGCCTTCCAATTCAAATATCCAAGTACGGATTTGATATTTTTCCAAAATGGAATAATTGCGAACGACCCATTAAGTAGGTTATGCGGGCTCAATGGTAAGTGCGCTGTACTATTCCCATCGGACAAAATCATTTCAGAAGCCCTTGTGTTGGGGTAGTAAAAATAAAACCCCAAGTTGTTGACCGAAACAGCAGGAGTCCCTTTTACAACATCTCCATATTCGGTCTTTATCCTGTTCTTGATTTCAATCTTTTTTGAATCGGCCATAAAGCCACTGACAAAAGACATCTCGTTTGCGTCCCATCCGCGGAATAGCGTTTTTGATATGTTTGCAATGTTCAGACGGCTATTGTACACGAAAGCAGATTGAGGCTTCAGCAAGTCGTGGCTATCATAGTCGTCTGTCATAACTTCCTTGTTGACCAATGATGTTAAATAGCCTTTTTGTATTGGAATCGGGGCAAACTGAGAATACGACCCAACACCATCCGTTGTGAAAGGTATTGATTTAAGAAGATAGAACAAAGACTTGGTGGAAACATCTTTCTGTATTTCGGAATCGCTATATCTCGGAGGACGAATGAAATAAGAGCCTTCCAGTTCCTGATCTACGAAATGGAATGTATTGGGAAGGGGAATCAGCCCTTTACCATCATATTCAGAAATATCGTCAGATGCTAAAAAGCCAAAACTGCTGACCGTCTCTGATAGAAGATCGTATTTAGAAGTGTCGTTTATCACATCCAACCCTCCTTGTTTGTAAGTGTATATTGGCGCACTCACAAAAATATCAATGCTCTGTATTATATCTCCAAAATTAAAAAGGTCGGCACTTTTATATATCACTTTGCAAAACAATTCACCGGAGAGCCAACGAACCCAGGCTTGCAACTTGGTGTCGTTGTCCAAGAGTATGTTTCCAACAATTTGCACCGCATCAGACATTGATGGGAGCATCAAGATTGGAGCAGAATGCAAAGTTAAAGTAGAACCGTCATATAGGCGATAGGCATATCTCACAAGGAATGGGAACATAAAGGCTCCATAATATGAGACTGCCTGATGTGCTTTGTTTACCAATGCGCAGACTTGTTCCTCTATATATCTTTGGTTCTCCTCTTTTCCCCAGTTCGGATCGTTTGGTTTGCATTTGAAAAGAATTTTTGTCGAAGATGTAATCAATTCTTTTTTGTCTTGCTCCGACCAACTATCATCATAGAAATATTTTTTCAGCATAAATCGGACGTCCGGTTCTGGAAGATGCGTCCCTAAATCCACGTATTGAAACAATGGCTTGTTGGTAGAGGCAGGCGTACCATAAGACTTCCAAAGGAAGTAGCGCATTTCGTTTTTGGAGTAGGCGATGAGCGTGTTGCCCACGCTCACAATCTTGGGGAGCCCGGCTACATATCCTATCTCCTTGAAACCGCTGTCGCCGTCCTCCGTTGTCGGAGACATCTGATAGTACAGTGTGTTGTCCTTGAAGAAGATGTAGTGTTCGCTTTCTGAAGTCACGGAATGCACGAAGAGTAGTTGGTACTTGTCGGTGACGTTCCACAGGCATTTACCTTTGCCGACCGCCTTCAACTCGCCTTCTTCCGGGATAAGGTTCACAAGGTGCGACATCACTCCGTCTTGTGCGCTATAGTCAGAAGGAGCATTGGAGATGCCCACAAATTCAATGTCTTTGTTCATCATACAGATTGTTTCTCGTTATCAACGGCAGAGCCGTCCCAATGTTGTCAACCTCCACTGCGGAACCCACGGGCAGGTGAGCCTCCCTCTTTCCGCACAGAACGATGATTTTCTTTGCCAAGTCGTAGAAATTGGCACGGAGGAAATTGCTTCCGAAGTTGACCTTACGGCACACACCGCGGAATTTTCCTTTCACATTTCGTTCAGCGACATAAAGATAATATTCACCGCCCGCGTTCCACACATTGATGGCATCGCCGGGATGCAGACCGAGAGTCTTGCTGACCCTTGACGTTATGTCTATCTGTCCGTTCTCACGGAAGTATATATCCGGTTTTCTTGTTTCCGCCATTCTCATTTCCTTAAAATTTTGAAGTAGTAAAAATCCTTGCATCGGCATCGCACCACTTTCTTCCTTGCAGTCTTGCCACACTCTATCCCATAGTCATAATAGATGCGGTTGACGGAAGGACACGTTGCGTTGAAACCGATGGTGTTATGCTGAAAGTTTTTCTGCAACGGAGCGAAGGGGGTGTCCTTGCCCACAAGGTCGGGATGGTTAACGCAGAACCCATACTCCCGTCCATCCGAGAACATATGAATCTTATTCTCATCCACAATATCAGCCATCACTATCTCCGCCAAGCGCGGAGATAATGTGACTGAGTTATCTGTATCATCCAACACGACATACAGTCTGTTAAGCATCTTGTCAAGAATCCGTCCAATCATCGTTTTGTATTTGGGTAAATCAATCTACTGCGGAAACTTATGGTTTCGATGTAGGAGAACGACAAGTTTCCAGTTTTCAAATCACGCATATGCCGTTCCGCGTCAGCCTTGTTATCAAAAATGAAACTGCAAATCTCATATTTTCCGGTTCCTTTGGTGTTGACTATGTTGGCATAGTACTTATACCCCAGAAGGTATGATATTATTCGTTGAATCAAAGACATTTCCATAAATAAACTTTTTACTAAGGTAATAATTAATCGCCTATCAGACAACTTTTTTGTTAATCTTAAAGCTCCGTTTTCTCGTTTACTCGTTCGAACCGCTTGCACGCAGGGCGCATCTGTGACGCGTTGTATGCAGGCCACTTGCAATGTCCCTTGGAGGCGACCTCATATCTGTAGTTGGCGCACACTCCACAGCAACGAAACTTGTCTGCCTGTGCCACGCTGATGCCCTTCAGCTCTCTAATGGCAGCGTCGATGCAAGCCTCCAATGCCGCCCGCTTGCGTTTGTTCACTTCGTTCACTTGTGCTGCCACGCTCTTCTCCTCGATGGCGATGCACGCTTTTTGTATCGCCACGAGGTTGTTTATGCTTGGCGGAGTTATCTTCAACGGCACTTCCGCGCACGCGGCTGCAAGCCGTTCGGTATACTCCTCGGCAAACTCAATCGCCATAAGCGAGAGAAACCGCACCACCTCACTCTGTGCGTTTATGTCGGAATCGTCGACATCATAATTGAGCGAGCGGATAAATTCCTCCACGTTAAGGCGGAGGAGCGAGAACACCTTCTTCGTGTCCTCGAAGAAGCGGTATTCGAGAAACTGCATCAATTGCAGTTCCGCACCGAACATCCCTCCTGTCAACTCCTTGTTGAGCGCACGGATGGCGTTGCCGAGGTCGCAACTGACACGCTTGTAGATAAGTTCTCCTCTGTCGTTGGTCTTGAAGTTGAAGCATAGATAGCGGAGCCGTTCCGCCTCACGGATCGTGAGCAGTGCGATGAACAATGGTTTAAGCACGAGGTTTCTGACCTCGCAAGGTTGGAGCGGTTTTGGTGGCAGCTCTGGAGCCACGGCAGTGCGTCTTGCGGTCGCTGCCGTCAGTCTGATAGGAAATAGTATCATTGGGAAAAAGAAAGGGAGGAAACCGATGCTTCCTCCCTGTTGTCCTCTGGGGTTAAAGTTTTTTTATCTACAATAGTAGAAATTCTGAATCGATTTTTGTTTAAATCCACAGCCTTTCGGCTGACTCCCTTCGGACACCACAAAGATAGTGCAGAGAGTATCGTAGATACAAGAACTTTAACCCAATTAACAGAGGGAGGTTAATAATGTTAATTGTTATTCTTTAAGTTTTCGAGGTTTAAGCCGATTCCGTTGACGACACAAAACTCACACATATAAAGTGCGGCAGTCATAAGGTCTTTGCCCTGTGGCAAAACGCCAACCATTCCATCAAAATCCCAATCCAGCGTCCATTTTCCGTCATCATCTCTCGATATAGACAAATCACCCGATAGCCAAATGCTCTCTGCTAAAGAATCAAAACAATGCTCATTAATTGGAACGTTAAGGGAGAATGCTTCACTCTGCTCTGAATCTTGGACGTTAGGAATTAGATTCAGTACATTCTCCAACGTACAGTATTATTCTTTTAAGTCTATATCACAGTAAGTCTGTAAATAAGCTCTAACTTCTTTTCTTGTCATAATTTTATATAAAATCAAATAAGTTAAACTTCGGTTTCACATTCTCTTTGTTGCGCTTGTTGCATCGCCAGGCATAAGCGAAAGGCAGGAACTTTTCATACCATCGTGCGTCCTCCGCCATTGAACCAACCCATTGGTTGTTCAGCGAGTCGGGAACATCATCTTTGAAAGTGTAGAGTTTCTTCCAATCACCCTTGCGGTTTCCACCGAAGAAGTGGATGAACTTAAACACTTCTTCCGTGCATTCACACGCTCGGCGGAAATATTTTGCTTGGTAATTCTCCGCTTTAGGGTCTTCAAGAATCAAGCGTACATATACATCTTCTTTGCTATAGTATCTTAGTTGCTCGATTTTTCTAATTGCGTCATCCGGACTGAAGTAGTTAGAGCAGTCGTAAAGTCCGTGGGCGAAATGTGAGTTCCCACGCCTGTCAAACTTAACCCGCAAGTCGAAGCATCGTGCGCCATCGTGCCACTGTTCCTCAATTGTCTTGCGCTGACACCGAGCGAACGGAATCATAAACCATCCATACCACTTCTGCGGTCGGAGATAAGTCATTGAATTGTGTGTGCCGATTATCGGCGTTCCTTGTTTCTGTTCCATTTTCTTCAATCAATTTTAAATTCAAAAAGTAATTCCTCTTGCCGAGCAACTGACGGTCTCGTCTGCATTATAACCATCTCTATGTCTTCTCCTATCTGGAGATATAAGCGTTGTCGCTCTGTACCTCTATTCAGCAACAAAACTCTTCCGTCTGTCGCTTTTGCCAACTCGCACAAAAGAAGCAGATATTTCGGCTTGACGATTGCGTCGGCAATCTTAACCACGCCTTTTCTCTCAAAAAAACTGTATCCGCCACATATTGGACATAGTCCTGAAATCTTATAATCATTTCCAAGTCTATCAGTGTATGTACCCCTGACCCTTCCATCACCTTTACACTCTTCGCAAGCGGTCAAAAGGTCTCCCCAATCGGTGAATTTTTTGCGCTTCAATTTTTCTTGTAATTGCTCGATGTCCACCAAGCAATTACAAGTCTTAGAGGGAAAACTATGATCAATATCAATTTGCTTAGTTAGTGGCGAGTAGCCGCCGTTGTTTCCTTGCGACTTAACTCGTATCAACGAATATCCGTCCGTTGCGACAATCCATTCGCCATAGACAAACGGTTTCTTGAAATATTCGCGAAATTCATCAGCTTCGCCTGCGAGCTTCTTCAACACGCTCTTAATCTCTTTTTTCATACATTCGTCATATTAATTCGTTCTCGATACAAAATTCCGCCATCTTGATTGCCGCCTCTGTAAAGCTGGTATCTTGTGGCTTGCGACCGTTGATTCCCTCCTTGTCGAAGTCGAACACCCATCGTCCATACTGCACAGATATGGTCAAATGTCCAGAGATGTTCGGATAGTCTCCGTCGCTGTCGTTATAAGCCTTCTTGATGAGTTCTTCGCCAGTGCCGTAAAAACACCCGACACTCCACATATCATTCGAGCGTGTCCACGTGAAGTATCTTCCGCTGCTCCACCAATTCTTGAACACGATGTAGTCGGATTTTTTTTCAACTTTCGCATCGCCGTAGACTTTCGCATCGCCGTAGACTTTCGCATTGCCGTGGACTTCCGCATTGCCGCAGACCCAGCAATCACCACAGTGCGATAGGTTGTCTTCATTCTCTATCCATCCGCCTATCTCGCCTTGCTTAATATTCCCGAAGTCTCTGAGAGCGTTGATGCGGTGCAAGACGCGTCCGCCAACTTCCAAAATTTCATCCGTAAGTTCGTATTTCTTTTCCATTATTTTTTATTGATTTAAAAGTTCTAAAAGTTCTTCCGCTTGGCTGAGGGCGAAATCCGAGTCAGAGCCTTCGTCGTATTCCTTAATAGTCACCCAGCCGTACCATTTTCTCACCTGCACTACGTAGGTAGTGATGCTTGACTGCACGATCGGCAGTCGGTCGCTGTGCGTGAAGCACGCATAGATTCTCGGTCGTATTCTGTACCTCATTTCTCGCCTCCTTTCTTCAGTTCAGCGATTAGAGCGTCAGCGATCATGACTGCATCTTTTACACCGCGTTCGAGGCCCTTGCCGTAATATTCAAGAAGAATCGTGTGCGGTAATATATCCTTTGCTATCTCATACCTGCGCTGCTCCCAATCTGGGGAGCGCAATGTCTTGGCGATACTCACCACCGCCTCTGCCTGTCTTTGTTCTAAAACATTCATTGTCTTTTAGTTTTGTTAGATTATGTCAAAAATGTCCAGTTGTCTTGGTTCTGTCACTCGTCCGGAGGGGAAGAACAATTGCTCGAAGATATGTTCCATACAGGCGACCACAATTGAGTTGCCTGCGAGCTTGTATTGCTGGGACTCCGAGATGTACATCGGCTTCCCGTTCTTTCTGTGACCTTTTACGTAGTTTTTGATTTTGTCGTAGTCCTCGTCGGCGACATCCATCAGACGGAAACACTCGCGCGGAGTAAGTCTGCGGATGCGATATGGGAACGTGTCGCCGTAGACGTTGTTAGGTCGGGCGGACGTGAGGGTTGACCCCACGGATTCGGAGAACTCGGTCTGTAGTTCTGCGACACCGCTTTTCGCTTTGTCCTGCCTATAAGGGCGCAGGTTGTTGTCCTTGTCCACCGTCACGCCGCAAGGCTGACGGCGAACCTCCTCCGCTACTCGGCGAACCTCCTCCGTCTTCGGCTCCAAGACTGCGTTTTCCTCACCCGTGAGGAGAGTGCCGATTATGTCGCCCTTGTTGCCCTGTACGCGCCCTCTGCGAGTACGGGATGACGGCTGGGAGATGTTGACCGCACCGTACTCCTCCACCTCCGCAAAGCCTTCCCTTGTGTTGGCTTTGATGCGCAAAGGTTCAAGCAGCATATTGTCTTTCTGCACGCTTGTGATGGTGTTGGACACACCGTCTGTTCTTGGTTCCATCTGTTGCATATATTTCCTTTGTATGTTAATTCTGTGATTCTCATAATCCTTTCTCAGAAGTTTGGCTTCTTCGGTGCGCTTGGGAGTCAATACGTTAGGCTCGTTACTCGGTTCTGCGACCAAATTTAAACGCGTTGCCCTTGTCAGAGCGTTTGATGTTCCATCCATTTTCGTTTCAAATTTTACACCATACTCGCCTTGTCCTCCTTTGGGTCTTCCTCTGCTCGCCACCACGAACGGCTCGGCGATAGAGACGGTCTCTCCGTGGTTGTTCATCACAGTAGGAGAGACCCCCCCCCACGTTATAAACCTTGCCGCAAGCGTGGTTGCTCGGATACTTGTTCATCTCAACAATCGGCTTTGGCTCCAACACATATTGAGCAGTGTTGCCCCTTGTTCCCGTGCTGCAATGGATGGTGTTCGCCACCTCCTTCGTGTGGGAGTTCTCAATATTACCTTTCTTGTCGCGTGAGTAACTCACAATCTTAGGATCTTCTTTCATCTCGATTATTTTTGGAATAAGCCCCCCACCAGTGGGGGTGGTGATGGCAGGAGAGATACCCACCGTCTTATACGTTCTATATGCCCGATGTTGACCGCTCTCCACGGTCATCACTCTGTCTGTCTTCTTCATTGCTTGAATCTTCACTAACGAAATACATACAATTGGCATTCACCCTCGCCTTGATGGTTCCGGCTATGTCGTTGACGCATTGGTTGTATGTGTCTATCCATAGCCCCCCCCTGTCAATTTTCGGAAGCATCCGCTGAAGTCGCTTGCCCCCCCCCTGTCGCTTGTTTCTTCATTTCTCATTCTGTTTTGGTCGTAATCTTCCACGATGACCACCCCCCCCTATATCCGTGGTTTCGGATGCATCGTGCCACTCCGTTGCAGGATATGATGTCCTCGCTTCTATATCCCGTCTTCTCGATTACAATGACCTTGTCTGTTTCCATTCTCTTCATCTGCTATAGTTATAATACTTCCGTGGTTCTCCATCACCGTCGGAGAGATTCCGTCAGTACCGATGACGATACCGCTTATCTGACTCTTCGGATAAAGCCTTCCGACACGGTTTATTTTTCTTGGATGTAATTGTCGTCGTTCCTCATCCCGCCAGACAGGATTGTCTTCGCTATACCCCCCCCTCGGTGTATTCAAACTTGTGGTTGGTGGTGGTTTCGGCGTTCCATTTCAGCCGCCCCAGAATCACGTCAGTTTTAAGGTAGTATCTATCCTCGACACTCTCTCCGTCGTGGTATGTGACAAGTACGTCACGGAGCCGCCGCTCCAGAGGGAACGGCTGAGGAAAATCATACTTGATGCCGCTCGGGAACAACTGTGGGAACTTGGCGGACGCATCCCTGCGGATGCTTAACGCGAACACCCTCACACGGTTCTGCGGAACACCGAAATCTTTGGCGTTTATCTTCTTCCAGTATGTCTCGTAGCCTTGTTCGTCAAGGTAGTCAATCCAACGTTGAAAATCGGGCATAAACTTCTTTGATGCCAACGCCGCCACGTTCTCGAGTAAAAGGAATGACGGACGCTTCGTCTCTATCGCCCTCCTACACTCCCATAGCAATGATGAGCGCGAACCACTGCCTTCCTGCAAGCCTCGCTGAAGTCCGGCATTGCTGATGTCCTGACAAGGGAAGCTGTAGGTGAACAAGTCAAAGTCAGACACTCGCTCCCAATCGACCTTGCTTATGTCACCGTGGTTGCATTCGGCATACTCGGGGAACACGGCATTGTGGGCGGCTATTGCGTCATCGTCAATCTCGCTCCATCCGACAAGTTGAAAATCCGCACCGCCAGCGTGGCGCCGTGCGACTCGGCGCAGAGCCATCATCTGCGAGCCGTATCCAGCGAAAGCCTCAAACACTCTGATTCTCATATCAATCCGTTATTTGTGCTTCCGAAACCGCCTTTTCCGCGCTCGGTCGCTTGGTTGAACAACTCTTCCTCATCCACCACGCACGCTCCGACAACGAGCGTTCCTTTGGGGGTGTTTGCCTTTGGTGTCAGACCGACACGCCGCATAGCGTCTGTGGATGTCGCCACGCTGGAGCGGTTCATCGCAATCAGCGCGTAGCCGTGCGGCACTTCCGCCCTTATACCGCTCGGCACGAGGATGTCAGTCCCCGATGTCAGCCGAGCCGTGAAGCCTTTCGGCACGTAGAAGTCCAGCCCTGCCGAGCATTCAGTCCCTCTTGTGGGAGTCTTCACCTCCCTAATCTTCGTTATCTTCATCTGTTTCAAAAAGTCTTTTTTGATAATGTTTCTCATTCATCCATTGCTTATAAGTCATCCTTGATATCCACATATCGAACCTCTCTTGGGCGGACAATGATTTATAGGTCGTATTTGTCCATTTGTTCTTTATGAGCCAGTCAATTGTCTCCATCCACTTCTTCTTCACGTATGGCCACCGCTCAATATCCTTTAGTTTGTTTTTGTACGAGGCCATCGGACAGAGTATGCACCCGATGCGTGTATGCCCTTGGTCATATAATTCACAGTGAGGCACCTTGACAACTTCGTTTAGAAACTCCCACACATTGCGCTCTGTCCAGTGTAGAATGGGCGAGATGATAATCTTGTCACGTCCACGCACACAGGCTACCATTTCCTCTTCGTGTTTTGAGAATTGATCAAAAGTCTCAGATATTTTGAAATTGCTCGACGTTATCTCGTTCCGCTTGCGCAGGACAGGAAGCAACTCAAGAGCCTTGCGGCGGCTCAATCTCAAGTCAGCCTTTGAGCTCTCTATAACGTCGTAGTTCATAATCAGTACAGTTTGTTGAGTTCGTAAGCCTTGATTATTCTTCTCACATCCCTCTGCGTCATTAGGTAATCCTTGGCGATGACACTGACGGGAATGGATAGCATATACGCCTTGTAGACCTCCTTGTGAAGAGGGAATCGGATGTCAAGCACCTCCACAATCATTTTCTGTTTGGGGGAGTAGTGCGCTATGGCATCGCGGAAAAAATAGTCCACCGCCTCACTCTTGGCTTTGAAAGCCATCGCCTCTTCCTCCGGAGTGTAGTAGTTTTCGTTCCTCATTTCGCAGCAGTATTTTCGCCTGACGCTGAAGGTTGACCAAGCGAAGGTTGTTCTTGTCGTGGGGTATCTCCACGACCGCCCTCGCACACCGCATCAGCAGTCTGTAGTTGTTTGTCGAGATAGTCTTCATACGCTTTTGCCTGTCCTTGCAGGTCGTTGATGGTGTGCAGGCATCGGATGATGTCGTTGAGTTCCCCTTCATCGAGATGCGCCCAGTCGTTGGCTATCGGTCTGAGAGCCGCTTCCGCCACGAGCAGCGCAGTGAGGAACCTGCTGTTCACACGTTTGTCTTTTTGAATCTGTTCTTTCATTTTTTCAGTTAAAATGGTAGTTGTTCCCGATTTGCCGTCACCATCGTAGCCGTTGGCATATCGGCAAGGTCGGAGAACCTTGTGTATTGCTTCTCGTAGGCAGCAATGAATGATGTCGTACCCGTATTTCTGCCTTTAGCCACGATGATCTCCGCAGTGCCGTGGGTGCTGACGTTGGCGAACCTGTCCTTGTAGGCAAGGTTCTTACCCTCCGTCTTGTAGTACTCGGGGCGGTAGACGAATATCACGTTGTCGGCATTCGACTCGATCTCACCGGAGCCACGCAGACGGGCGAGGGAAGGGTAGGGGTTCATGCGGTCACGGCTGAGTTGGGAGAGCAGAATGATGCTCACGTCAATCTCACCGGCGAGCCGCTTCAGAGTGGCGCAGATGTCGCCAATCTCCTGCACACGGTTGTCAATCTTGCCCATCGAGATGAGCTGGAGGTAGTCGATGACAAAGAGTTTCGCCTTCTTGCGGTAGGCAAGCTGACGTATCCATGCGCATATCTTCGCCACGCTCTGCGCCTTGCGGTTGAACCACATAGGCAGCGTTCCCGTCCTCTCCACGGCGGCGCCAACGCGGTTGTAATCGTCCGCTCCGAGCCGCTTGTAAAGGATGTCAGAGGAAGACACCTGCGCATCGCCCGACACCATACGTGCCGCAAGCTGCATCACCGACATCTCCAGCGTCACCACCCCCACACCGACACCCGCGGTGGCGGCATTAAGGGCGAACGTCAGCGCAAGGGAAGTCTTGCCCATAGACGTTTCGCCGGCGATGATGGTCAGGTCTGTTGTGTGCAGACCTCCGCGCTCGTCTATCCCTTTAAGCCCCACGGGGATTTCCGGAGCGTTGTGCATCCGAGACTGATTGTCGAACACGTTGCGCATCACCTCGTTGCAAGCATCCTCAGCCGTCACCATCTCCGTGGTGTTCGACACAAGGCAGTTGGCAATCTCCGAGTTGAGCCGCTGGAGGGTTGTTTCTGAAGGCTCGAGCGGTTGCATAAGTTTCTGCTGTGCCTCCATAATCGCGGCAAGCGTGCGCCTCCTCACAAGCAAGTCTGTCAACAGTTCGTCCGTCCCGATGGCGGAAGTCACGGGACGAGCACACTGCTCGGAGAATGCGAGGAATGCCGCCTTGTCCACCGTTATCAGCCGTGCCGTCACCGCCATCATATCGGCATCGCCTCCGTTGTTGCGGATGTACAGCATCGCCTCCCATATCGTGCGGTTCTCCGGAACGGTGAACACCTCAGGGTCAAGGACATCGGCAAGGCGGTAGAACTCACCGCTGTTGGTGACGCAGGCACTAAGCAGATTGGCTTCCGCTTCCGGGTTGCATAGGCTGTTCATTCTCTGGGGGTTTGTAGGTTTCCTTGAAGTTCTTCATTCGCTCGTAGATGTCCTCCTCGAAGCGTGGAATGCCGAGGAAGAACGGCTTGCCGTTGCCGACATCCTGCATATAGTGCCGCCCGAAAGCCGCGAAAATCTCGTCATTGTAGCCGAGAGCGGCGATGTGCGGAGCCATAAGGTCGTAGAGGAACTCGTTCCACGCCGGCGGCTGGGCAAGTTCTCCGTTAGCTCTACGGATGTTTAGCAGCGAATCAGCGTGCTTCTTCGCGTCTTGGATGGTCTTGTAGTCCTGACCACGCTCAATCCAGCCACGCTTGATGGTGTGAATCTGCACGGCAAGTCTGTCACGGGGTAGGTTGTACTTGTAGCACATAGCCTCCACCCACAGATCCTCGCCCATCAAGACGTCCTCAATCTCCGACACTGGAATGATTTCCGTTGCCGTCGGCGATGTCGGTTTTTCTCTTTCTTTTGCTACGACGTAGTCGTAGTTTTCTTTCCTTTCAAGGGCTTTTTCTTCTGGGGTAGTAGGGGGTGTGGGGGGAGAAGGGGTTTCTTCTTTTTCCGAAAAACAATTCAAATCAATTGTTTTATTTGTTTTTATTTGTTTTTCAATTGTTTCAGAATTGTTTTCGATTTGTTTTTTTACCGCATTGCGGTTTCCTTTCGGAGCCCCACGCTTGCTGGGGATGTCCATTCCGTCCACAATCTGACTATATATGGCAGTCAGAAGGAAGTCCACCTCGAAGGACAAACCTTCCGGCATAGACTGTTCCTCCACGATTGTCCGAATCGCTGAATATGCTTCCGCCTGCTGCTCGGGTTTGAGCTTGGATATAGCGTTCATCCATTCTGTCTTGAATACAAAATCCATATTGCTTACTCCTTATTGTCAATAGACACTGAATGGTCGTTCAGTTGTCTGTGGTAGGTCAATCGTTTCTCTTTGATAAGTCTGCGTAGAGCCGCAAGCGTCTCTTCACGTACAGCGTTGTGTATGGCTGTGAACGGCACAAGCGCAGGAGGATTCAGTTTTTCCTGCATCTGTGCTATCATCTTCAATAGTGCGGAATCGTCAATCATAACTTGATTCTTATTGGGAGATTGGCTGAAGTCCACGCAAGAAGCATAGCGTCACGCTCCTCTTGGTTGCTCCGCTTGGCGGTATAGCCGGTTATGGCGCATATCTCCTCGTGGGTGATTTTGCGGTCTTTGCCCTTCCATATCTTGCGCAGGGGCGGTTGAAGCCGAACATCAAAGCTGAAGAGCCGCGCTATGTCGGCAATGTCGATGCCTATCTGATGGTTGCGCCCCACGTGGTAGCCTTTCTTCGCCGCCACCGCCTTGCTGTCGGAAGGCAGTGAATGGAAGTTGTGGGCAGTAGCCCACGAAGCCTCCACCACCACGCAGACCATCAACGTGGGATATTCGTTGCGCACTCTGCGGAAGTCGTCCGTCAGCGCGGGAAGCGTCATTGTGGTCGCTTCAATCCTTTTGGTTTTGGGACAGAGTGTTGCGACACCGCTTGCCTCCACGTCAGGGTCGATGCCGATGATAATGTCGTATGTCATAGATACTCCTTTCTTTTGTTTATTTCCGCTTCCGCTTGACGAATCATATATTCCTCCTCCGGTGTGGGAATGTACCAACCTTCGGTGGCCGCCCAGTTTCTGAAGCGTTCAATTGCCGTTGTCATATCCTCTGTTGACAAGTCCCTGCTTGATTTCAGCGTCCTCACGTTCTGTTGCAGACGGGTGTCGTAACGTCCGGTGACGAACAAATCTGCATTGCAATGCGCCTTGAAGTAATACCGCTTCACGTAGTCCATCGTGTTGCCCGTCTCCATTGCCACAATGCCGATACAGACGTGCAGGTAGCGGTTCTGTGGGTCGCTACGCTGCTTCCTCTCGGTCAGTTCAACAGAGGGCGAGTGCTTGTCAATCAACGACTGCAAGCGTGTCTTGGCACGCTCACAATCGTAGGGATTGGAAAGGTCGAACAACATAGTCCGTTAGAATGGAAGATCGTCAGATGATGCAGACGGAGCCGCCTCAATCTGTTCCGTGGTCGGCTGGCTTGGCAAAGGCTTCAGCTCCGAGAAGTCGCCGATGTAGAGGTTCTCGCCCTCCACCTGCTGGTCTTTCGGCACGCTCACCTTCATCGAATGGGTGTATGTACGCTCTCCGAATGTGGAGGGCGTTTTGCGTTCCCACAGACCGACATTGAGGAATACGTGTTCTGTACCGTCCTTGCACAGAACTTTCTTAAAAAATCTCTTCGGGACTTTGGTTAAGTCGATTGATCCAGTGTAGTTGCTCATAATGCTGTGATTCTTATTGATGGTTTTACTTTTGTTGTCTTTGTATATTCCTTGTAGGATTCAGGATGTTCCTCCTTGAATCTCTTGGAGTCGAATGTTTCTTTGGTGGTGGGGTCGATGTAGGTGAGCCGCATATTGTCGGTTTCCCACTTCTTCACACCAGCCTTCTCCATTTCGCCCTTCATCCGCTCGGAGAACGTCTTCACCTGCTCCTCTATCTCTTTCTTCTTTGCGAGCAGGTCAAGGATCTGCATCTCCATAGCCTTGTAGCGGTCGGGCAACGTGTTGACGCTCGGGAGTGGGTTGCTGAATTGCCGTCCTTCCACCTCGGCGGCGAGGAGAGAGTCAATCACGCCGTCAGGAATGCGCTGTACCTCCGTTATTTTAGCCTTGTCCCCACGAAGCCAGATAGCAAGCAGTCCGACGACCTTGCAGCTTGGGTTCTGCCGCTCGAAGAATGTGGCGTAGATGGACAGTTGCCAACGTACCTTGTCCTCGTTGAGATTGCGCACGGTCTTGATGTCGCCAAGGATATACTCCGTTTCGGAGACTTTGAACACCTTGTCAATAGGAGACGCAAAGTGCTCGTTGTCGCTGACAACGTACTCGGATTCACACGGAACGTAGCCGCCCTCTTTGATTAGCCGTTGGTAATTTACCACTTCTGGAATATCCTCGAAAGTGGTGCCGAAGTCGTCGCAGAACTCCACTTGTGCGTGGATTGCACTGCCACGCTCGGCTGCGGCCTTCAGCGTCTCTTCGTCAACCCCGGCATATTCATCGGGGAACAATTGCCGTTGGAGCACCCCAGTGATTCCCCGCAACGCCCTCCCGTCGGGCGCGGTATAGGTATGCCCGACGGGGTCAAATATTATATCTGAATATCTCAACATATTAGCCTTGTTTTAGTTGTTGTTTTCTTTGGGAACAAGCGGTGATTACCGCTTCGTCCTTGCCGAAGCAATAAGAGTTCTTCTTATATATCGCAACGACTTCCTCCTCGGTCTGTGCGGCATACACCGCCGCTATTACTGCCGCCTTGTCAGGAGCAGGAATCTTGGGTGCTGGAGCAGTCGCCTTTGTCTTGCCTGAGCCCTTCGAGGTTGCCATGTACTCCTTGCCGTTGTTCAAAGTGTCGGCATCCTTTGTGTCGTCGATAGCAAGCAAGCCGTTGAGCGCATATTTTCGAGCATAGGAGGATGCGGCACCCGTAACTTGGCTGCCGTCCATCCCTTTTTTTGTTGCTTCCTCACGGGCGAATGCCTGGTTGGACAGCGACCGTTCTCCGTCAGTCAGCGTTGCGGTCGCCTTGACATAGAATCTATCACCAAGCACCACAATATCATCGGTGATGGTTAGATACAGCCCCTCGGCTTTGAGGAGAGGCTTGACCGCCTCGAGGATGTCCTCGCAGTTGCGGTAGTTGTAGCCGCCGAAGTTGTTCCTTTGGTTCTTCGGGGCTTTGAGTTGCGATTGTACAGCAATCACACGCTCGGTGAAGGTTTTGTCTGCCATATCTATATAAGTTTTCTGTCTGTTAGCATACACATTATTTTTAGGGAAGCGATGAACGACACCAACGCCCCAGCCTTGACGAGAGTGAACGGCAATAGTGCCGCACTCTCGTCCTCGTTGCATAGGAGGACGATGCTGACTCCCATCCACACGGTCATCAGCAGGTAGATGATTAGTTTCTTCATATATTTTGTTTTTTTTTATAATTGTCTGATAAAAAGGAGACTATCCTCACAGACCGCCTCCCTGAAAAAACATTGTCAATAATGATACGAAAGTAATAGTCGGCTCGGAGGTATCGAACCTCGCCCCGGTCGTAGAGAATTGGATAAGAAGTTGTTAATAATTACCGACCGAAGCCTACTAGTGCGAGCCGTGTTGCCTCCCATATCCTCACGGACGGAGAGGCGATGAAATCTCAATCGTTAAAAAGAATGTAAGTGGCAGAGGGGGGAATCGAACCCCCTGTGAAAAACAAATATCAACTAAACTCAATTACTTAACCCAATCATAAATCTACTAAATGGGAAATGCGGAACCACCGCGCTCTGCCTTGTACCTCCTGCGCCCTCACGGGTTTGGAGGGAAATTATGAGTAAAAGTTGCTTCAATAAAGGGAATAGGAGCGGTGGGAGGACTCGAACCTCCCTCGGCACCATGCCACCGCTCGGAATATATAGAGTGAGCAGTCAATTGCTCTGTAAGGAGTGCTGCTCGTTGGTTGGTTGTTATACACTGCGGCGTCATAGGCTCGCCGCTTAGCCTCAGCACCTGTTGCATAGTCGGTGCTGACCACATCCGCAACGCCAACTCACACACTCGGCTGGAATGCTTATTGTGTGCGACTCGTTGCGGTCGTTATGCTTGTAGTCAATACGTCAATGTACTCTTTGTAGGCAGGATGGGAATCGAACCCATCCGTATACCATACTGCCTTGTGTCTTACTCGTAGTCGTCTGCGTCGGAACACTCGAATCCGACAGCCTCGCAGAACTTCTCAGCATCACCGAGAAGATGCTCTTGCCGAAACTCGTCTATCACCATTGGGGATATTACCCAACCTCTGTATTGATACCAGTTGCACTCTACGTTTAGAGTGTAGTGCTTTCCATCCTCACCGCGGACTTCGGTTGATATTTCGGTGTAGTTGTCCTGCTCGCCGGCTATCGCTTCTCTGCATTGGGTGGCGGCTTGAACAAAGGACATCCACATTATAGATATAGGCTTGCGGCTTTCGAGGATTCTGACATTCTCCTCATACTCGTCCGCCCATTCAATCAAGGCTTTGGCGGCAGCCTCGTCGGCCTCTCTCACTTTCGGTGCGCTCTCTCTGAGAGCCGCTTCAGCGGCTTTGTAGGCTTCGAGCCGCTTCGCCCAGATTGCAGGGCGGTATATGCTTCTTACATCTTCTTCCATAGCGATTACCATTCATAAGTGTTGGTATATCCATCAATCTTGTTCCATAATTCGCTTTCGTTCTCAATGCACTTATACTCGTTCTCGTCGTTGTCGAAGACCTCAATCTCCTGTACGACCGCTCCGTACCTCATACTTCCGCATTCCGGCTGTGTGTAAGTGCTTGGGCGATAACTCCGTTCGTGCTCCCAGTAGTTGTACTTAATGATGACTATCAGGTCGCCAACGTCAAACTCGTCTTCACGGTTGTAGAACGGGTAGAGACCGGTGTCGGGGCAAGACTTGTCAATCTCTCGCTTGAATGAGTCCACTACAAACTCTATCTCCTCGGCTGTAAGCCTTACTCCTTTCGTTGCTTCTGTTGTCGCTTCTGCCTGCATACTCTATATGTTTAATTGGTTAATGACTGAACACCTTGTCAAGGTCGCTCTTCTTGATTCTGATTACGTTGCCGTTCCGTCCTGCGTGGAGCCATCCACCACGAATGCGGTTGCGTATTGTTCCCACGCTGACATCCACGTATTTGGCAGCCTCCTTGATGGTGAGCAGAGCGTCTTCCTCCTGCGGTTTGACCGCCTCGAGCAGACATTCTCCCCAAGCGAGGAAAGCCTGTCGCAGTTGTTCGGTGGTCACTGAGATGGTGACGTTCTGTCCGGACTGCAGGATGCTGTTGATGTCAATCGTGTTCATTTCGTTCTTGTTGCGGTGGTCTTCAGTTCGCGGTAGTTCTGCACTACGCTGATTCTTTTCTTTCCGCCTTTGTTGATGGTGCAGGCGGCAGCACGGACGGTAGATGTGGAGGCTTCTCGGTAGCCGAAGACGACTACGTCGCCGACCTCCATCTCTCTCAATGTTGCCCTTACGGACAATTTTTTTACCTTTTTCATTGCTAATTAGTTTTATATTAGTAACTTTGTGGTCTTAATAAGTATTCGTTTTACATCTTTGTTTTGGAATACGACACAAAGATAGAGGTTTTTCTCAGAGAATACAAGGAATTTTCTCAATAAATTCTCTCAAAATATATTATTTGGAATGATTCTAAATTAAGAATAATGGAAGAGACTATAAAAGAGCGAGTTATAAAAATTGCCAAACACAAGGGGCTTACACAATCTGGGCTGGAGCGAGAGTGCAACCTATCCAATGGGTACATTCGCAACATTAGAGCGACACCTTCTCAGAAGATTATAGATAGAATCTTAAAGAGATTCCCCGATATTTCGCTGCGATGGTTGCTTAATGGAGTAGGCGATATGTGCTGTAGCGACATATCAGACGAGGAATTGCAGAGGCAGGTGGACGAGGCTAACGCAAGGGGCCAACATATCGGCGGCAACTCCAGTCACAACACGCAGACAATGACGGAGAACAATGATGTCGTTATCGGAATGTTGCGAGACCAGCTCGCTGAGAAGAACGAGGAAATCAAGTTCCTCCGCTCCTTGATTGCGGAAATGAATCAAAATAAATAATATTATGAGAAGGTTTTTTGTAGGGATGCACCTAATAGACTTGAAAATCGTGGAGGCACTGCACTTGCATAAGGACATCCACCTTTGCAGGAGAGTTGTGGGGTGGTCTCCTTTTGTCGGGGCGGCAATGATGATGGGGCATCTGTCAGCCCTTGTTTGTGGTTATCATTGGTCGCTTGCCAATGTCATAGGCAAGAGTTCCTTGATAGTGTTCTTTCTGCTCTTGTGTCTTTCGGTGACGTTCGGATATTGTTGGATTCACAGAGCATTCCTCCTGTACAATTTCGTGGTAAATATTGTGTTGGAGGTTCAAAAGATTGTGCCTTTTGGAGACATTCTTGCTCCGTCAAGATGGATAATGCTCGGAGTGGGAGCCTCGTTGTTCCTGATTTATGTTAGATACAAATGGATTTTCAGATATAAAAAGAAGAAGTAAAATGGATAAGACAAGGACTGCTCTTTGCAGTATTGCAGTAGGCTGTGCGTTGCTGATAGGATGCGCTTACGTTGTGGTGTGCGCACATAATGGTCGGTATCTTAGGGTTAGCGATAGCGTCGTTTATGATACTTGGAGAGACAGGTATATGCTTGTCGATAACTGTGGGTATGACACGGAATGGATTGAAATCGAGAAAGGAAAGAGTTTATGAAGAAACTGATGATTGCGTTGGCTATGCTGCTTGTTTCGGGTGTAGCCATGGCTCAGGACGTGACCACGTTTATGGGCATTCCGATTGACGGCACGGAGGAGGCGATGAGGAATAAGTTGAAGGCGAAAGGCTTCCGTGAGGTTGGTAAAGACAAAAATCTTAAAGGGGAGTTTTTTGGTCGAGAGGCTTATATTTATGTCGACGGACATGACGATTTGGCGGATTCGGTAGGCGTTGTGTTTTTCTGTGACGATGATAAAGATGCCACTCGCTTATACAACAGCATTTTTACGGGGATGTTCGAAGGAGGCAAGTATGTGCATATAAGTGGGGATGTGATAGAGAATAATACAGACTTGCGACAAGTGATTTCTGCAATGGGCAAAGATAGCGTTGACGCTTGGTTCTGGCAAAATGGAGACGAGAATAAGCCGGTGTTGCTGACTGTGAGATACAATACCAAATATGGAGACTACGACGTATCTATGATGTATTGGAACAGAAAGAATTGGTACGACATAAACAACGATTTATGACTACGATTATTAAGACAGCATTGGCGTTGATGGTTGCGGCTTGTTCCATCTCCGCCTGCGCCCCGGAACGGACGCAGAGCCAGACAGAGAAGGTGTATGTGTGCCACGGGCCCAAGTCCAAGAGATACCATAAAACTCCCAACTGCAAGGGTCTGTGCCGTTGTTCCACCGACATCAGGCAGATGACAAGGCAGGAGGCGGAGGCAAAGCACTACACCCCTTGCAGGATATGCTACAAAAAAAGGGAGGCATAATCTGTCTCCCTTGTCTCGGTAATACCCATACATAAGTCGCCATGGGCTAATAACTCTCCATCCATTCGGTGTATGCGTCACATCCGCTGAGGCAGTCAGCCACATAACCGGTGGTGTCCTGCTCGCACAGATACTCCCACACCGCCTTAGCCTCGGTCTGTCCTTCTCCTCGGTCGTAGGCTGTGGCGAACTCCTGCCACTCAGTAGAGGACTCCACTTTTGCCCACAACAACGGCTCCTCATCCGCAACGGAATCCATTAAGCAGAAAAAGGCATTGCCGCACCAGCAGGTTTTGTTGACAGCCTCGGTTGAGGCATAGGCGGCGTGGGCTCCGAAGCCGCACATAAACATCGCTCCTGAGAGGAGTGCCGCTGAGATATATTGTCTTGTTGTCATTGTCGTTGTCGTTTTATTCGGTTGTCACTTTGTTTAGATCAATGTCGGGGGTGGCGGTTCGCTTCTTTCCGCTGCGTGTGGTGTAGCGTATCTTGCCTGTCTCATCGTCCACCCACTTGACAAGGGTGATCTCCCCGGACTCCGCATTGCTCTTGCTCACGCTGACCTCCTTGCTGTTCACTCCGTCGCTCACCACAATGTAGTATTTGACGTTTCCTTTTTTTGTTTCGCCCTGATGTATGCGGGGTGAATTGATTGTCATAGTCTGAGACTCTACCCATTTCGCGCTTGCGGTGGATGCCATCAGCAGTGCCACTGCCAAAAAGATTGCTTTCATTTTTCTTTGTTTAGTTGGTTAATATTTAAGTCGTTAGATGTTGCTCTTTTTACTATCTTTACGCTTGACGAACAAGCCGATTACCCATACGGGGAAGGCTGCCGCCGCATATATTGCGGTAAGGTCTTGCGTGTCGGTCACTGCCGCCATCAAGGTAGCGGAGAATAGTGACAGGGCCGCTGATGCTATAAATCGTATCATAGTTCTTTGATTTTTTTGAATTACACCCCAAAGGTAATATATATAACTTTACTAACCAAACAAAAAGTAAAGAAAATGTATTACGTTAACATTGTTTAGTAATTGGTATACACATTACTATATATATAATGAGTACCTTTGCTCCATAAACATACAGATATATGGACAACCTTGACAGAATATTAAAGGCGAAAGGACTGACGAAGACGGCATTGGCTGACCGCCTCGGCATCAGGAAGCAGAACCTAAACGGGCTCCTCAAAAATCCCACGCTCTCCACCATCAGGAGAATAGCGGATGCACTTGACATCAACCCGAGAGAGTTGTTTGCCGTAGGCGCGGACGAGGTGACGGCACTGATAGAGTGTGACGGAGAGTTGTACGTGGCTCATGATCTGCGTACACTCCGCCAATTGGTCGGAGATTTGGAAATCTTGAAATCTGAGAGAGATGAGGCGCAGGGGTAGACCGTTCGGCACGGAGGTGGTCACCCCTCCGGAGGTAAGGAGAATATTTGATGAGTTGGGAATACAGCTCCTCGCCACACGCAGGGCAAGGCATCTGTCAATAGCCGCACTCTCGGAGTTGGCAAGCGTGTCGAATATGACAGTTAGACGAGGCGAACACCCTGCGGACTATCCGCAATACCTTGGGCTCCACTCTCTCGCCAAGATATGCAACGCTCTCGGCTGTGACATCGTCATCGTGCCACGAAGGAGGTAACTCCCATTGTGTGGGAACAAAAAAAGAGGCTGCACTATGTGCAACCCCTTTTCGGTGTGTGGTGGTGTGGTCTTGCTATCTTGGGATCAAGACCAGAGAGCAGTCAAGAGCCTCGCATAGGCTTAGTATCGTATTAAGACTTGCGTTAAGGTTGCCACTTTCAATCCGTGCTATATTGGAGCGTGCAACACCGCTCTTCTCACTGAGTTCCATCTGCGACATCTCCTTGCCTGTCCTTGCTTGCTTTAGTGCCTTGCATAGGCGCATCCGTGCCTCTGCCTCCGCCTTGCGCTTGCACACCTTGTGGTAGGTGTCCTCGTCCTCAATTACTATCAGGCGATATACATCATCATCACTCCATCCGTAGTCATCCTCCCACGTAGGGTTGTATCTGGGATCGGCGAAGTCAGCATAGGCAGTCTTGTCCATTTCTACGAGCGTGTATTCGGATTTTTCCAAATCCTTCTCGTCTACATCATCAACCCACTCTATGTCGTCTATTGTGACATATCCATATCTCGGTGTCTGCGTAAGGTAGCATACATCTGTAATTGTTGCCATTTTCTTATTCGTTTATAATTTTGTTGTTATGTTTGTTTATTTTTTCAACCCAATTTCGTACTGGTGTACATCGTAGTCGTGATAGCCTACCTTGTATCTATCCCACACCTCGTAAGTCAACTCTGGGACATCATTAAATACAACGAGTATTTCATTCTCGCTCATCTTGTCAAGGATGTCTGCGATGTCGTTCAACCGCTCTGCGAGGGCTTCTTCGTCCTCGCTAAAAGACGCTGCGTCCTCTCTCAGTCCATCTGCCTCTGATTTCTCATATAACGAGAGTCTGTCGACTTCGATAAACGCTTTGCGCATATCGAAAGGGGCATCCTCCCATCCGCAATCCGTCCAAACCCTCTCGCCGTCACGCTTGGTGTATGAGTGTATCGCTAAGTCGTTCTTCTTGGCGATTTCTTCTGCTTCGGCGAAAGAGGCGAAACCTACGATTGCTTTGCCTGTGTTAGTGTCGACCACCTTGCAATGTGATGGTGTGTCAAGGCCTTCGAGAGTTGCAGGGCAATTGGTGCTGAAGTAGAAAACATCGCCTTCTTGGTTCACACCCTTGTAAACCCGTACATCATCATCAGCGAAATAATCAAGCATTTCTCTCGCCTGTTCAGCATCGAAACCATTCAATTCGGTGATATACGCTCCGTTGAGTAACTCTTGCAATTCTTCTTCGCCATATTCGTCGGACGCCAAAAACGGGTCTGCATTAAATGTCATCACATTAACGTCTGTTGCATTGATTTTTGTTGTCATAGTTTGTTGTTTTTAAGTTAGTATGTTTTGATTTCTGATGCAAAGATAATACATAATGTAGTATATATGCAACACTTTGCTCAGAAAAATGCACAACGTTAACACTTTTTAGCAAAAACGAGCAAAAAAGAAGGTGCGACAATGTGCGCCACACCTTGCTATATAATATATGCACATTTTGCACAAATATGTGTAAAGTGTGCAAAACGCTATGTGTTGCCGAAAAACGGTGTCACCCTCCCTATGCGGTTGTGGCTGTCAGCCGCCTTGACAGCGCCAGCCAATGCAGTGTCACGCATGGAGGTGTATAAGTCAAGCCTGTCACTACCTATGAGAGCAAGCCACCCACACACAATAGCCAACACCATGAAGTCATGGGAGGCCGCCTTAATGAGTGCCACTTGCGACGACGATGCGTCATCATCCATCTGCATTGTCAATGTGTATACAATTGGAGTATGCGCTACGTCATCGGTGACGATGACACCACCGATGGGTGTAGCCGTGTAGCCGTGCAGGTGCTCCGCCAGCACCGCAAACGCCGTGTCGGCAAATCGGATAGTCCTCCGTGCATTTTCGCCCTCGCAGATGTCGTTGTATATGTGCTTGACGTGTGCCGTTTCTGCGCTCGGCAGGGTGTCGGCAATCACGCTCAAAATGCTCTGCGCATCGTACTCTATCTCGTTGCGCATAAGCGCAATTGTCACTTGTCGTTGTCCTTTTTTCATTTTCTTCCTGTTTTTTCCGTGTATTTGACTCTTTTTCTTGCGTTTAAGTCGCTGACAATCGCTTCGGCAAGGGTAGCCCCTTGCTCCTCGTAAAATTTCGCACTCTCGGGAGCCAAACGCCCAAGATAGTCCGCCAATATGCTTGCAATGACGTATGCCATAGCGTTTGCTCTGATGTTTCTCTCGCCTTGCGGCGCAAGGTTGTCGGGGAGAGCAAGGGTGATGATGGAGCCGTCATCGCTGGCGGTGACACTATCCACCCACTCTCCACAGATGGTGACGAGTGATGTCACAGCCGTGTCATACATCGTCGTCAAAAACTGTGCGTCATCGTCAGTGGCAAACACCTTGTCGTAGGTGCTTGGATCATCTGCGCCGACACTCCTGCCGCCGACATAGACGGTCTCGGCAGACACCATCTGCAATGCCTTCAGCTTGCTTAGTTGGATTTCAATTCGTTTCATATTTTATTTATCGCTTAAAAGTTGGATACTCAGGTTGTTGACCAAGTTCATGATGTTGCTTTTCGCGGTCTCCGGCTCCGCCGAGGCTCGTGCATCAAGGGCGAGTTTGAGCAACCTCACGTATAAGTTGCACAAGTCCCTGTCATCCAGATTGGTAATAGCTCGCTCAAAGTTTTGCTTCTGCGACCACACAAGGCTCGCCACAAAGTTGCCGATGTCGCCACCATTGGCAAAGGTCTCAGCCTTGCGCTGTAGCTTTGCCTCCTCCTTTTTGCTAAGGACAGGAGCTTTGCTTGCATCAATTGCCGCAAGACGCTCCCTCCATGCTCTCTCTCTACGTTGTTTATCCATAGTTAATTTTTATTGATTATATCCAAAGGTAAGTGCTTAATTTTGAGGTATTAAGATAAAAAATAATTAACTATGATAGGTAGCATTATAGGAGGAGCGATGAAGCTCGGTGGGAGCATCTTCGGCGGCATCAAGGCGCGCCGAGAGGCAAAAAAACAGCAGAAAATGCTTGACGCGCAAAAGGCTGAAAATCAAGCGTGGTATAATCGCAGATATAACGAGGATGGCACTCAACGTGCAGACGCCCAACGTTTGTTGACCAACACGCAAGACCTGCTCAGGAGGCAGACAAAGGCGGCACAGGGAGCTAATGCGGTGACGGGCGCAAGTACGGAGGCGGTGGCGGCACAAAAGGCGGCGAACAATCAAGCACTTGCCAGTGCGACAAGCACCATTGCCGCTGCATCTGATGCTCGCAAGGACAATATCGAGCAGCAGTACCAAACCATCAACAACGCTTTGGAGGACAAGCAAATGCAAATCAGCCGACAGAAACAAAACGCTATCACGCAGGCAGTGCAGGGCGTGGCAGGTACGGCAGACAGCATAGGCGGCATCAATGACAGATTTGATAAGGACACCGAAAAGACTAAGTGATATGGATAAGAAAAAAGAAATCGTAGGGAGTAGCGATACCCCCGTAATCACCGACAAGAAAGTGACTACGACTCCACCGACAACGTCAATTGGCGCGACTACTCCATCGCAGAGCGAGGAGGAGAGCAACGAGCAGACGCAGACACCGCAGACACCGCCACAGACGACGCCTGCTCAGCCGCAACCTACTCAGGGTGTTCCGACCGCCCCATCACTCGCTGCCCAGCCGCCGGGGGAGGAGTACGATGAGTCACCGCAAGCACCACCTACTACGCCTGCTCCGGCTGTCACGACAACGGCTCCTACGACCGATGCTACACCATCAACGGAAGGTGAGGAGTACCACACGTACAGAGATATATTCGCCAAGCTTGCACCACAGACGAGCGAAGAGGACAAGAAAAAGCAGATGCGCAGGGAGAGACGCAAGGCTATCGTCAGCGCACTCGGTGATGGATTGTCGGCGTTGTCCAACCTCTACTTTACCACCAAGGGAGCCCCCGACCAAGGACTCAAGCCTGGGATGACCGAATCCGCAAAAAAGCGGATGGATGATCTACGTGCACAATGGCAAAAAGAAAAGGACAAATATCAAGATCTTATGCTGAAAGGGCTTGAGATGGATAGAGAACAGGGCAATTGGCTGAAATCATACGAGTTGCAGAAAAATGAGGAGGAGCGCAAGCAGAAGACGTTTGAGCAAGAATTGCCGTTGCTCGAGAAAAAGGTGCAAGCCGCTGAAGAAGAGTTGAAAAAACTTATCCGCGAGAACGACATTGGCAATGCTACGTGGCAGCAGAGTGTGGAGGTCAAAAAGCAAGAACTGGCTTGGAAAAAATACGAGCTTGAATTTATGAAATCGCACAAAGGGTACAGCCCTAAAGAGTGGGAGGAACACTTGGCTACCGAGCGTTACCGCAGCCGCACGTTGGCAAACAACAGCGGAGGCGGCGGAGACAAGGGTGCTGATGACACCTACTATATCGCTGACATAGTTAACGGCAAGTCGTTCAACGCAACAAAAGAGCAAGTTATAAAAACATATCGCTGGTTGCAGTCGCGCAATTTCGTTAGCGGTAAAGCCAAAACACCGGCAGATATGGTGTCAGAGATACAGAGCTACTATACTGGTGGCCCCGGCGGCAATCTGTTAGGTGGCGGAAAAAAACATTACGGACGTGTCGACGACAAAAAAGGAGGATCAAAGACAGACGCATTGCTCGGTGGCAGTAGTAGTGGTATTACAGGACTTTATAACAATTTTTAAAAAACAAAAAAAATGGGCAAAGACAGCGCACTCAAATTATATAACGCTCTCAAATCGCAAGGTAAATATACCAAATCTTTTGCCGAGTTTCAAGGCATCCTCGGTGACAAGCAACGGAGCCGAAAACTATATACCGCATTGAGCAATGATGGACTATACACCAAGACGTTCAGCGATTTCTCCAACCAGTTCGGCAGTGGCAGTGAGACTCCACACACCACACGCACACAGACCACGACACCCAAAAAGACGGATTTCGTGGCGGACACCATCAATATGCTACGCACTCCATCATCGCAGTATACCCGACCACAGCCGAGCAAGGCGGCAGGTACGTTTGAGATGCCGTCAAAATATGACATCTATCACAATATGCCTGATGCCATAAAGCGGCATCAGACACCGACACCGCTAAAGCCGGAGGCAGTAATGCCGTCAGTACCAAGCAATGCGGCAGAGAGCGTATGGGCGGCAGCCGATAAAGCCGCAGGTGCAGAGGTGCGCAAAAAGGTTGACGAGGGGTGGTCTTGGGATAAGATTCTCCGGATGTTAAGCAGCGGAGCATCTGTCACCGGCGGACTTGGAGATGACAATGCCCAAGCCATTGAGACAACGTCAGTGGCACACCTAAAGACGCACGATCTGCAAAAGTTGTCAGACCAAGCGTGGGCGGCACTCGGCTCCAAACAGCAGCAATCAATCATCAACGACTCATACATCTATCTCAAGGAGCAGTACCCCGATGCCGATGACAAGGCTTTGGTAGATGCCGCACGTAAGATGGCAAGGGCTAAAAGCGATGAGCAGATGTACAACCTTGCTGTGGAGAAAAATATGCCTAAGAGTGTTGGCGAGTTTTTCTTGCGCAAGGCAGCGGCAGCAAGCTCTTTCGGCAGTCTATCCAAAGGGTATGCGTCAATGATGGCAGGCACAAGGGGTGATATGGAGGCGGAGGACACCGCCTTGCAGAAATATGGCGCGAAACACAAAGTGGCGGACATAGCAGGCAGTGTGGCAGGCTTTGCCGTTGATCCGTTGACGTATGCCTCAGGAGCGGTAGGCGGAGCGGCAACCAAAGTGGCGTTGTGGGCAGGAGGCAAGGTCTTGTCAGAGGCGGCAGCACGCAAGATGTCGCAGACACTCGGAGGCAAACTGCTCCTCGGTGCGGTAAGCGGAGCGGCTAACTTCGGCACGTTCGAGGCAGGAGGAGAGGCTTTCAACCAATACAAGTGGGGCGGTACTCTCGATGTAGACCCTGAGACAGGCAGATATGTCGTAGGCGATTTCTCGCTCGGTAAGGTAGCATCGCAGATGAGACACGGACTCACGATGGGTGGGCTTACGGGAGCATTCGGTACGTGGCTTGGCAATGTCAGCACCAAAGCGGCACAAGCCACGACAAGCACCTTGGGCAAACTTGGGGTGCGTGCAGGCGAGCTTGGAGTAGGGCTTGTCGGAGAGGGTACTATATTCGCCACGCCAGAGTTCATCTCCACGTATGGCGATTACAACGATGTCATCAAGTCCGTCTCCGATAAAAATTCCCCCAACTATATTGCCGACGACAAAGAGCGGAGCAAGTATATTGCCGAGATAAAGGCGCAGAGAGGAGAGCGGATGATGGATATATGGCAAGACAACCTTGCTATGATTGCAGGCTTCAAGGCACAGCACGCAATCAAGTCAGCAGGACGCACCATCTCCGAGCTGGCGGCATCACGCAGAGGCAAGGTCGGCTTTGTGGAGCGCATGGGCAGGATGCTTGACGGACATCCAAGCCTCGTCCTGAGCAAGGAGGAGCAGACGGAGTTGGACAAGCACGGCTATGGCGACTTGACACAGATGGTCAAGGAGTACAAGGCGTATGCTCAAAAGGACGGAGATTTGCCGTACAACAAAATCATGCAGTTGCTCAACGACAAAAACGTAAGCGAGGCGGCAAGGGCAAAGATGTACTACTATGTCACAGGACACTCCTTGCCAATGTCGGCAGTGATTGCGTCCAACGTCATTGACAATGGCGATAAGACGTATACCGTGCAGTCTTTGGGTGACAACGGAGTGATCACAAGCAGGACTTATGGGAGCCGTAAGAGAGCGGACTACGAAAAGGCACGCATAGACAGGCAAGCAGAACTCAACGGAGTGGCGATGGCAGAGCAGATGTTTGACAACATGGACAAAGCCGAGCGGCTAAAGGCTGTCTGCACAAGGCTCGCCCAAGACAAGGGTGTGTCGCCGGAGACACTGCTATGGCTGACACGCAAAGACCCGAAGCAGATGACTGCCGCGGAAAAGCGGTGGATAAAAGAGATAGAGGACGCCGCCAACGAGGATGCTCCGCAGGGCGAAAACGCCACAGTGAGACACATCAAGGGCATCATTCTTGACGAGTATGGTGTTGATGTAGACAAAGCATTGCGCAAGGCGGAGGACAGCCGCACCGATGCGGAGAGAACAGCCATATCGGCTTACAACAACGAATTGGCGCAGGCGGTCGCAGAGCGCAAAAATGCCATTAGCCAAGGTGAGACGACTGACGCATACAGACGGGGCTACGAGGCAGACACGCAAGGGATGCGTGATGCCTACGTGGCGCAGATGTATGAGCCAAGCGAGGATAATGCCGAGACACTTAGAGGGGTGGAGTCGCAAATCACGGAGAGTGCCAAATATCAAGCGGCATTGGAGAGAGATGAACTCAAGCAGATGACACACAAGGATGGCTCAATACACCTTGCCACGCTGAAGGAAAAAGACAAAGACGGCAATGGCAAGCAAGTGTACATCGTAGACGGCGACATCGTGATGAAGGGGGACGGCAGTGGTGTTGACGCAGACGCAAGCAGTAAGAGCGTCATCATATACGACCCGGCTACTGGAGAGAAAAAGATGGTGTCACCGACTGCGGTTGACGGCATAGAGTCGCTTGGCGAGGTCAAGACGGCAGAGCAGAGAGAGGCGGAGATAAACGCACGTATGCAGGACACCATCCAAAGAGGTAAGGATTGGTTGGTGGGCAATGTAGCCAACCCTGTCGGTATGCAGATACAATTGGGTGACGGACGTATTGCCACCATAGAGGCGATGCACGAAGACGGCAAGTCAGCCATAGCGACACTCCCTGACGGCACTCAGTTCCTGGTGCCGAATGACGTGTTGCAGAGGATCGTCAACAACGGGCAGTATGCGGATTACAAAGCGAGGAGAGATGCCGAGGCAAGCAAACGAGAGGCAGAGCAAAGCACCGAGAGCGCACCGGAGACAGCCACGGAAGGCGGACAGCCATTGCCGGAGGAGGCTTCCCCTAAAGAGGAGGAGAGCAGAGAGTATGCACAAGGAGACGTGTTTGATGTCGTTGTAGACGGGCAGAATATGCACGCAGAGATAGTCTCTCCAAAGGACGCTGACGGAAGGTTCGTTGTCAACGTGGACGATGGCGAGTCTATGCGCACTCTGTATGTCACCCCGGAGGAGTTGGCTGCAATGGAATACAGGGAGGAGCCATCGACAAAGGCGGAAGAGACAAGGCTTGCCACCGAGGATTCCTCGGATAAGGCATTGGAGAGAGGAGCGCAACCGACAGAAGAACACGCCCCGACTGCGCTTGAGCGTATTCCGAGAGATGAAAAAGGCAACGCTCAATTCCACGATGTTGACACCGAGACCGCTTGGGATGGTCTCGTGGAGATGTCGGGCAACGAGGAAACTGCACATAAGGTGGCGGAAGCATCGCTCGCCAATGCCGAGAGAAAACTGAAGGCGGCAAAGGCACTGAAGGAGAAAGGCGAGACGCCGGAAGAATTGTTGCGGTCAATCAGGGAAAACGAGGCGGCGGTGGCGGAGGCACAGAGAGTGGTTGACGCTTGGAAAGCCATCGTAGGCGAGAAGTCACACAGAGAGGAAGCCGCCAAAGCGGAAGCGGAGCGAATAGCGACCGAGAAGGCGGAAGCGGAGAGGAAAGCCGCTGAGGAGCGTGAACGTGCCGAGGCAGAGGAGAAGACTCGCATTGAGGCAGAGAAGAAAGAGGCAGAGAGGATTGCTGCAGAGAAGGCGGAGGAAGAAGCTCGTGTTGAAGCCGAAAGGAAGGCAGAGGAGGAGCGTAAAACCGAAGAGGAGGAAAGAAAGGAACGTGACGAGAACGGACAACCTTTCGTTGTCTCGTCGGACGGAACTACAACATTCGGAGAGATAACGGAGGACACTGGTCTTACCGCCGCTCCGATAAAACTGAGCGAGGGTGTGGCTGACGAGATGGGAAACGGCTATGGACTGCGCCACATAGAGGCACGCCACGGAGACCAAATCAGAAAGGCAGGATTCTCCTCGGTGGAGGAGTTCATTGAACAAGTCGCAAAGAATTATGATGTCATAAAAGAAGGTTCTGACAGAAACGGAAATAAGACATACAGGCTTTTGCTGACTGACAAACACAATAATACACTAATGATTGAACTGTCGAAAGATGGTTCTTATTGGAATGTAAATACAGCTGGAGTTTTCAAGAAATCTTACGGAAAAGATAAAAAGGAAGTGTATAACCGCCATACTACGGTTAAGCAGTCTGCCGAAACTGCTGAAACATCGCAAGCCGATGAGCATAGCGGCACACAATCGACTTCCCGCATGAACGTTCCTACAACTTCCACCGACAAAGGTAGTGAAAAGGCGGAGAAGAAGCAAGAAAAGCAGAGCGTTTTTGACAAGGCTAAGGAAATTGCCGACAAGGAGGAGAAGAAACGCAAGGCTGAGGCTGAGGACAACTCGGTGCTCGGTCAAGCGACAAGAGCCGTGGGCAAGAAAAAGAAGGTCAACCGGTTCAAATATACGGCTTCAGAAAAAATTAGCAATCTTACGCTGAGAGGAGTGCATTATGCCAACGGCTATGCGTATGCCTCTGATGGATACATTCTCTTCAAGGAGAAAGCGGACTATCCCAAAGAGTGGGAAGGCACGACAAGAGACAAGGACGGCAATCTGATTGACGGGAAATATCCGGACGCGGAAAAGGCGATACCCAGATTGGTTCACATCCCCGACAAGGAGGTTGAGTCGTTGCCGTCAAAGGAGGTGCTTGACTTCGCCATCGCTGCAAGCAAGAAGTTGAAAGGAGAGGCAATACCTGTCGCAATTGACGGATTGTTCTTTAATGCAGTCAATCTGAAGAAGTTTCTTGAAGCGGTTGCATCCAAAGGAATGGACAAGATTGTATACAGACATCCTATGTTGTATGCCACCAACGGCAAGGATGAGATTGTAATGATGCCTACAGTGAATACATTGGAGGGAACATTGGATATTGCCGACAAGATGGAAAGAGCAGGTTTGCCCAAAGAGCAGATTGATGCGTGGAAGGCACACATTGAAGCCGCTGATAAGAAAATGTCGTTTGAGGATTTCCAAAATGCCGAAAAAAACGCCAAGAGGAAAGGTGTCAGACTCACCGAAGCGGAAAGTCCGAAGCGTAAGGCTGACGAGCGTTATCAGAGAGGTGAAGGGGGCGTGAAGCCTTCTAAGGCTGAGGTAGCGTTGCGTGATGCTGTGATAGACAGACTGCGCGAAAGCGGAATGGATGTGATTGCGGACGAGGCTGAGGGTCAGAGGGTGCTGGATGAGGTGAACGGACGAGCTAAGGTTCAGATGGGTGATGCGCCTGAGACTTTTGCTGAGCGTCAGAAGCAGGCTGTTGAAAGCCATGGTGTCGTGATGCCGGGGTTGAATGAAAGCTATGTTGAGGTTGTGAAGGATATTCCAAGACATGAATATACTGGAAGCATAGCTGAAGCAACACGTGAAGCCATTGATGCTGCGAAAAGAAAGTATGCAGGAAAGGAATTGACCTATAATAATTATGGAGCCAACTTCAATTATACAATATCTGCTAATGCTATTGATATTTGTTTAAGCCCCAAACATCAGAATTTGAGTGCAAACAAAGGCATACATTTGGCATTGGCGGAACATCTTGACGAAGTAATCAATAAGAGTGTCGAGGTGGAGGAGCATCCTGACTACATAAAGGGCAAGGATGGAAAGCGTGGCGAAGAGGTGAACCCGAATGCCATTATGCATAGATTCTATGGTGTAGCAGTAATTGATGGTACGCCTTGCAGAGTGATGACTCTGATGCGTGAAGACGGTAGAAGCGAAGAGGCCAATGGTGTCCATTCGTATGAGGTTCAAAAAATAGAAGTGCTTGACAACGAATCGCCAAGCACCTCTAATGGTGTGGGTACGCAGATGAAAGATTTGTCTGCCTATCCGCTTGCAAAGTTACTAAAAGGAGTTGAAAAGTCATACGATAAGGGCAAATATTTGCTTGATGAGAGCAAAAAACGTTCTGTAGGTCTTAGAGAGCAGCGTGTGGACGGTGCTGATGGCGTTCGTTTCTTCCGTACAGCGAATGGTGAGGCGTATGGCTTTACTGTTGGTGGCAGGATTTATATCGATCCGAGGATTGCAACGAGCGAGACCCCGGTGCATGAGTATGCTCATTTGTGGGCTGAGGCTCTGAGGAACGGCAATCCTAAGGAATGGCAGAACGTTGTGGAGCTTATGAAGGGTACGAAGGTCTGGGACGAGGTGAAGGCGCGTTATCCTGAGTTGAAGAGTGACGACGAGATTGCTGACGAGGTGATTGCTACGTATTCAGGCAGACGTGGTGCGGAGCGTCTGCGTGAGGAGCAGCGCAAGATTGCTGAGGGTAATGGCGGCGTGTTTGAGAAGGCTGAGGCTGTCAATGCTCTTGAACGCGTGAAGCAGGCTCTGAAGAAGTTCTGGAATGGTGTGGCTGACTTCCTGCACATTCATTACAAGAGTGCAGAGGAAGTTGCCGACCGTGTGATGAAGGATTTGCTTGAGGGTGTTGACCCAAGAAAGATGGGAAAAACAAAGGACGGTGGTGTACGATTCAGTGCTAAACAAAAAAGAGCACTTGAAACCGCCTCTCTTGGAAATGTTCCAAGGTCATTAACTGTCGTTTCAAGTGCTGCTGGTGCAAATGTATTAAATAATATTGAGAATCTTGCAAAAGAATTTGAAAAATCTGCAACCCAGCCTAAAACTTTCATTGGTGATGTAGCGAAGGCTCTTGGTGCAAGCAGGTTCGGCAGTGGTAGCGAGTATGCTACATTCGAGACCAAGAATGGTAATATTGTAACAATTCGCCTTGCGAACCATAATGCTCATGTTTCCGGCTTTGACCATAACGACAAGGATAATGGTATAAGTATCGTTATTTCTCCAAAGCCTAATGAGGGCATTACAAACGATGGCAACGCTCATATCACGGAGTTCTATTATGACTCTATCAAGTTGCGTAGAGCCGAGGGTAAGCCTTTGGCTGAGATTGTGCGCTCTATCAAGCAGGCTCTGTACAGTGGTGAGTTTAAGGACACGACTGGACTTGCCGAGCGTCAGGAGGTGAATGGTGAGGATGTGATTCGCTATCAGTCGTCATCAGAGAATAGCGACAAGACTCTTGCCGGTGTTCATAACATCACAGAGGAGAAGCTGCGCAAGGCTTTGAAGTTGGGAGGTCTTGCAAATCCGAGTGTTGCAGTGATAGACATTTCCAAGAATAGTCATGAGGGTTTTGGTGAGATTTCGCTGATATTGCCTTCTGAAAAGGTGGCTAAGAGAACAGGAAAGAACGCTGGTACTTGGCAGGGGGATGCTTGGACTCCTACCTATCCGCAGATAGAGAGACGGATGAGCAACAAGGGGGCTGAAAAAGCTTCTAAGGATGTTCTTTCTGTTCCTAGTGATATGTATAGCGAGGTAAGAATTGGACTTGACCGATGGCTGGATAGTGGAGAAGCAAACTCTGCTATGGCTTATATGTTCCTTCACGAAAAGGGTGTGGCTCCTGAACCGAAGAAGATTCAGCCTAAGTTTAGTGATGAAGCATACAACGAGTTGAAGTCTATTACTGCTGGAAACTTCAATATCTATGGTATCAGCAAAGCTGATGCCCAGAAGGTCTTGGCTATGTACATTGACGCCTATTTTGATGGCGATAAGGATTTGTATGAGGATAAGACCAAGGCTTGGCTGGAAAAAAACAGGTCTATCGTTGATGCTGGTGATAAGGGTGGAATGAGATATGCCATCGCCAAGGAGAATGTTAAACTGTATGATGAATATGGTTTCAACTACAGGGGTGTGCAGACTTTCGTCAGGGATGTAGAGTATGATCATCGTAATACTGGAGTTGACATGAATGCTACGCTTAATGAGGTTGAAGACTACATTAAGACCAATAGCTTGACAGATGAGTTCAATACTTGGCAGGAAGGTAAGGAAAAGGAATATGGAATTAAGGAGGTTATCTTTGATGGCTTTACTCCTAGTGGTAATCGTAGATATATACCAAACACATTGGAGAATGTTTCCAAGATAATGAAGAAACAAGGTCGAAATGGTGCAACAGGAGCATGGGCATCTTTCCCGAACTTTGCTGCAAGGTTGATGCCTTCTTATGGAACATTGGAGGATATTCGCTCTAAGAAAGGCTTGTTGACTTCTGACCGTGAAAAAATTGATGATTTCAGAGAAAAGTGGTCGAAGGTATTCTTTGAACTTGGCATGAAGTGCCAGCCTGACGCAACTAGTACTTTTGATGATTATGGTTTTGATAGACTTTCTGAGGCAGCTATGACCAGTGACCCACAAGCCTTTTTGAAGCAGGAGTACAATGTGGACTTCTCTGACGAGGACACAAAACGTTTGAAGAAAATGGTTAAGGCAATTAAGGAAGAGTATCCTGCCATGTACTTTGAGACGAAGTTTGAGCGTCCTGTTTACTTGAATGAATTTGCTGCAGTTGTCGTGCCTAATGACTTGGGAGCTGATGTGAAAAAGGCACTGTCAGATTTAGGCATTGCAATGTATGAATATGATGCATCGAAGGAAGGTGACCGTAGTCGTGCCTTTGATGAAGCGGTAAAGAGCAGTGGAAAGATTCGCTTCCAGTTCATCGGTGAGAAGGGTGCTGCGGAAGCCGACCATGCCGAGGAGGTTTTTGCAAACGAAAATGTAGAGCGCAGTGTAAGGGAGAGCCGAAGCGAGAAGACGGATTTGACAGCGGAGGAGCGGGAACTGAGGGACAACCTTGTGGAGCGTATGCGCAAGGGTGGACTTGACGTGGTGACTGATTCGGAAGAGATGCAGAGAGTCATAGACACCGAGAACGAGCGGACAAGGATGATGGGTGCCGGTTCAGTCCGTGAGCATCGTGTGTACCACGGCAGCGGAGCGGACTTCGATGCTTTCGACCACTCGCACATGGGCGATGGTGAAGGTGCGCAAGCTTACGGCTGGGGTACTTATGTGACCGAAGTGGAAGGTATCGGCAGGACATATGCAAATGCAACCGCGCATAATTATAATAATGCACTTAGACCTTTGGAGAGAAAAAGAGATTCCATACGAAACAGCCTCCGAATAAATGGCTCAGAGTTGGATAAGGCAAGAGGAGGTTTAAGGGTTGCTGTAAAAGCCAAAGCCAAAGCAGAAGAGAACTATGAAGAGTTCTTAAAAAGAAGGGAAGAAATAGAAGAAAAATACGGAAAACATTCCACACAATACGACGATTATCTGTGGAACAGTCCCTATGCTGCTGCAGTTCGCGCAATAGAGCACTATGAAAACGAGATTAAGGAGCGGGAGACAGAACTTCACTCCTTACAAAAAGACTTGGAAGAAACAAGAAAACAGATTGAAAATATCGCGAAAGAATTTCCACGCCATCTTTACACCGTAGAAATCCCCGATGACAATGGCAGCAACTATCTGGATTGGAATGGACACCCTGCTGAATCTTTACTGAAAGGTGTAGGTTCGTTTTTGGAGAGTAATGGCTTTGAGAGGGTGCAGGATAGCCCTGTCAGATATGAGAAAGGCGAAAGCTCCGTTGTTTTGAACCCCAATGCGACTGGAGCTGATTTGTATGCGGAATTGCGTGAGGCTCTTGGCAGCGACAAGAAAGCGTCACAAGCATTGGCTGAGTTAGGCTATACTGGCATCAAATATCCTGCTGACAATATGCGTGGTGGTCGTGAGGATGGCGCAAAGAACTACGTTATCTTCAACGAGAATAATGCGAAGATAACCGACCATACACGCTTTCTGCGTACTGCGGACGGAGAGGTGTACGGCTTGGTGAAGGACGGACGCATATACCTTGACCCAAAGGTGGCTACATCGGAGACTGCTGTACACGAATACACGCATCTGTGGGGCGATATGCTGAGACGCAAGGATTCCGAGCAATGGAGCCACACGGTGAAGGAACTGAAGAACAGCGTTCTTTGGGAGGAAGTGAAGGAGTCGTATCCGGAGCTGAAGACCGATGACGAGATAGCGGACGAGGTGTTGTCGACGTTCAGCGGACGCAGAGGAGCGGAACGCTTGCGCGAGGAGGCACGCAGGGTTGCCGAGGGCGATGGCGGAGTGTTCACAAAGGCGAAGGCTATCGAGACGTTGGAGCGAGTGAAGGAAGCCATCGCGCGGTTCTGGGAAGGAGTGGCGAGGATGTTCGGCATCAACCGCTACCGCAGTGTCGAGGAGTTGGCTGATATGGCAATGAGGGACTTGCTTGACTCCAAGAATCCTATGAAGGACGAGAGCGGAATGAGAAAGCGAGGAGAGGTTGGCGATGAGGGAGTAAAGTCGCTGAAAGGAGAAGAAGCAATGGTGGCTCTTGACAATATTTTCGAAGACAAAAAGACTGAGAATATGCCACAAAAGGTTTCATCTTTGGTCAAATTTATGGAATTATTCCGAAAGCCTGTTCGCACATTCCTTGGCGAAGTTGTGAATGTTAAGGAAGAAGTCTATAATAAAATCATTCGTGAGAAAAGAACAAGTATTTCAGGTGCTGTATTGCCGACTCTTGAAAATGCAGACTTCGCCATACGTGATACAGATGGAAGTACTTTATATATAAAGCGATTTAAGAGCGAAAACAATGATAATGTTTATAATATAGCAGTTGTAAACAAGTATGGTGAAGTGGAGGATTATGTAAGTTCCGTTCACATAAAGAGTGACAACAATCTACGTAATAAAATAACGAAAGGTGCTGAATTGTTACTACCGCAAGAACGGATTACCGACGGGATTTTGCCCCGAAACAATCCAACACCCACTGCAAATGTAACAAATATTTCTGAACCGAGCAAGCCACGCTTCAGCAGAAAGCCGGGCGAGAGCATCTTCGACTATGCGTCACGTGTGTCGGAGGACGTGGATAGAAGCGTGAGAGAAAGAGTAAGCGCGCGGGACGAGTATGAGAAGAAGGTCAAGAGCAAAGGCTTCCAAACGAAGGAGGCGTTGCAGAACAGTATGCTCGGACTGCAGGAGTTTATGCTTGCAATAGACCACGCATCGGGCAACAAGCGGTACATAGAGGACATTCCCGACTTTGAGAATCCGATACTCGGAGAGAACCGCCTGTCGTCGGTGAACAAGGAGGAGATGCACCAAGTTGCCAAGACGCAATTCAAGCCGTTGATGTCGGCAGTGGCCAAACTGAGCGGTAACGGCAAGGAGAGCGGAGAATTGTACGACTATATGTTCGCCAAGCACGGACTTGAACGTGATGCCGTGATGCGGCAGAGAGAGGCTCAGAAAGAGTTTGACAAGTACCAAAAGGCAAATCCCAAAGGAACTAAAACAATTGGAGATTTCGTTGCAAGCCTTGAAGGCAAAGACTATGCAGGACTTACGGCATTGACGGCAGAAGACGGCAGGGTGAAGTCGATACAATCGCAGATAGACACCATAGACGAGCAGATGAAGGCTACAGACGACCAATTGTTGCTCCGTAAACTCGGAGGTCAGAAGAAGCGGTTGAAGGTGGATTTGCTCAACGCCGCAAGGGATGCCGCCGATGACATCCGCAAGGCTTTTGAAAGTAATCCGAGCCATGACCGGTCAGACATAAATGAATTGTGGAGTCGAGTAAACGAGGTGAACGGCAACACACTGAGGAAGTTGTATGAGAGCGGTATGCTCACGAAGGAGGCATACAACGACATCAGCAGTATGTATACGAATTATATCCCTATGAGGGGATTCGACCAAACGACAAGTGCGGATGCCTACGCTTATCTGACGCACGGCGACAGCGCATTCAACGCACCGATAAAGACAGCCAAAGGGCGCAGCTCCAAGGCTGACAATCCTATAGCATATATGCAGGCGATGGCGGAAAGTGCGATAATGCAGGGCAACCGCAACGTATTGGTGAAACAAAAGATGTTGAACTTTGTGCGCAACCATCCGAGCGACCTTGCGAGTGTCAGCGATGTCTGGCTGCAATATGACTCGGTTGCCGATGAGTGGAAGCCGGTGTTCCCCGACAATATCGGTGCCAACGACAGCGCATCCGTGGTGGCGAAGAAGATGGAGGCATTCGAGGATAAAATGAAACAGATGGCAGAGAAACACCCGGACTTGGTGCAAAGAAGCAACGAAGCACCTGACATCCCATATAAGGTGGTAGAGAAAGGGCAGTTGAACGAACACCAAGTGCTTGTGAAACAAAATGGCAAGTCCTACATCATCACCGTCAACGGCAGCCCAAGAGCGGCACAGGCGGCGAATGGCTTGACGAATCCGGACACAGACCTTACGGGCGCAGTTGGCAAAGTCTTTGAGGGAGCCGAGGCGTTGAACAGACAATTGTCCTCCTTATATACCACGTTGAACCCCGACTTCATTGGCTCAAACTATGTGCGAGATGCCTTGTACTCAAATACAATGGTGTACGTCAAGGAGGGGGCTAAGTATGGTGGTTTCTTTAATCTCAATTTCGCCAAATACAATCCAGCGGAAATGGCGAACCTATATGCACGTTACAACAAAGGCAGCCTTGACACATCCAATGAAACGCATAGACTGTTTTTGGAGTTTATGCAGAATGGTGGAGAAACTGGCTTCGTGAACCTAAAGCAGATAGAGAAGCGGAAGTCGGAGATAGCGAAAGCAATCAAGCGGGATGGGGAAATATCCGCGGCACAAATTTGGGGCGGTTTGAACGATGCCGTTGATTTCGCCAACAGGGCTGTAGAGAACAGCGCGAGGTTTGCGGCATATGTCACGTCACGGAAGAGCGGACGCAGTGTAGGAAGGTCAGTATATGACGCAAAAGAGATTTCCGTCAATTTCAACAGAAAGGGGAGCGGCTCTAAATTTATGGGAGCGGAAGGACAGACCAAGGCAGGAAACGCCGCCGCTTTTGTGTCGGGAGCCGGAAGAGGCTTGTATATCTTTTGGAACGCAGGTCTTCAAGGACTCACTAACTTCTCAAGACAGATAGGGAGACATCCTGGCAGAGCGTTGACATTGGCGTCATTGCTGTTTGGCTTTGGTGCATTGATGTCGTATTTAGGGAATAGAGACGATGACGATGAAAACAATTACTTCAATCTTCCCAAGTATATCCGCAGAAGCAACGTCTGCTATAAGATTGGAGATTTGTTTGTCACGATTCCCCTTCCCGTTGAGTATCGGTCATTCTATGGACTTGGAGAATTGGCGAGCAGCACACTTGCCGGAAAAGAGGACGGAACGACAAAAGACATTGCCAAAGAAGCGGTTTCACAAGTATCGCAGTTGTTCCCTATTGACTTTGCAGAAGGAGGCGGAGGACTGCACGCATTGATTCCGAGTGCCGTAAAGCCGATAGTAGAGGCAGAAACCAACACCGCATGGACAGGTCTGCCGATTTATAAGGACAATGAATTCAACAAGAATATGCCAGAGTACACGAAAGTGTATAAGACCGCCAATGGGCATCTTGTTGAGATAGCGAGAGCGTTGAACGATGCCACAGGAGGCAACAAGTACAAAAAAGGCTTTATAGACATAAATCCTGCGAAAATGGAATATGTCCTCAAGGGTATGCTCGGAGGAGCGTTCAGTTTCCCAGACAAACTTGTCAAAACAACAGAGACGATTATGGGCGACCGTGAATTTGATTGGCGGAACACACCTTTTGCCAACAGATTCGTTAAGAACGCTGACGAGAGGATGGAGTACAAGGCTTTGAACGAACAATACTTTAAGTTGAAAGATGAAATGGATGTCGTCAAACAACAGCTGAAAGGCTTTGAAAAAGAAGCTGATGCCGGGAACGAAAAATACGAAAAGGCTCTGCTTCAATTGGAGGACAGCAAAGATTATGAAAGGTTGGAATTATTCAAGGATTATGAGAAGGAACTTAAAGGCTTGAACGATGAACTCAAGGAACTAAGGATATCTCCTGATTATGACAAGGCAGAAGAAAAAGAGTTGCAAAAAGAGATTGCGGAACTACAGAGACAATTGCTCGACGAAATGAGAGAAATTAAAAAATAACTACGCTTAACTGATTGTGTTCTATAACTTTGAGGATATGATAAAGGTTAACAAGAATAGAATGATACCGTTGTCTCGGCTTACTCAAAGAGAGCGAGCCGAGATGGACACGGTCAAGTTTGACAACAAGTTCAACGATGACCGCAAAGCGACAGACATCCTTTTCCTTGCGAAGAACTATTGGGATGCTATGAGCAAGTTCCGCAAAGACCGGAAGCGCAACAAAGATTACAATTACGGCAACCAATGGGGCGACAAGGTGGTAGTGGACGGCAAGGCGATGACCGAGGAGGAGTATATCATAAAACAAGGCGGCACACCGCTGAAGTCCAACCTTATCCGCAGGCTTGTGCGCAACGTGCTTGGCGTGTATCGCTCTCAGACCAAGGAGCCAATGTGCGTAGCGCGAGACCGAGACGAGCAGACACTCGGAGAAACAATGTCGACCATACTCCAGTACAATTGGCAGTTGAACGAAATGTCGGAGATAAATGCGAGGTCGTATGAGGATTTCCTCATAGGCGGTCTTGTAGTGCATAAGAAAACGTTCGGGTGGCGCAACGGCAAGTGCGACTGCTGGACAGACTATGTCAACCCGGACAATTTCTTCGTTGACAACAGAGTCACCGACTTCCGCAGTTGGGATACGCAGGTAATAGGCGAGATACACGACTATTCGTTCGAGGATGTGTGCCGAGAGTTCGCGCATTCACCGGAAGACTATGCCGCATTGCGAGGCATCTACGCACAGGCGCACAACGCCAAGTACTACTCCATAGACACGTCATATACGTTTGGCTCGAAGCGAGAAGGAGACCTTGACTTCTTCATTCCCAAAGACCCTAACCTATGCCGAGTCATAGAGGTTTGGAACAAGGAGATGAAACCCCGCTTCCGGTGTCATGACTATATGACGGGAGACTACTACAAGATAGACGAGGAAGACTATAAAGAGTTTGTCTTGGACGAGAACCAACGCAGAAAGGAACAGGGTATGGCACAGGGCATCGAGGAGGACGACATCCCTACCATTGAGGCTGAATGGTTTATGGATGACTATTGGTATTACAGATTCCTCACCCCTTTCGGTCACATATTGCAGGAAGGCGAGACACCCTACAAACATCATTCCCATCCGTATGTATACAAGGCATATCCTTTGATTGACGGAGAGATTCACTCGTTTGTCAGCGATGTCATAGACCAGCAGAAATACGTTAACAGACTGATAACGCTGAACGACCTTGTCATACGCAGCAGTGCCAAAGGAGTTGTCCTCTTCCCCGAGGAAGCAAAGCCTGACGGAGTAACTTGGCGAGAGTTGCAGGAGACGTGGGCGAGAGCGGACGGCTTTATGGTGTACAACGGCAAGAGCGGCACAGCACCGAGACAAATGAGCAGCAACAACACCAACGTAGGCATCCAAGAGTTGTTGTCGTTGCAGTTGAAGTTCTTCGAGGACATCAGCGGTGTCAACGGAGCGTTGCAAGGCAAGCCGGGCTATTCGGGGATGTCGGGAACGTTGTATGCGCAACAGACACAGAACGCCACCACATCGCTTGTGGACTTGCTTGAGACATTCTCATCGTTCGTGGTGCAGTCGGCATACAAGGACGTGAAGAATATGCAGCAGTTCTACGACACCAAGAAAAAGGTGAACATTGCAGGACGCAGTGGCGGAGCGGTGGTCTACGACCCTGAGAAGATAAACAACATAGAGTTTGACCTTTCCATTGTCGAAAGCTCGCAGACACCTGTCGTGCGTCAGATGGCGAACGACTTCCTTATGCAGATATGGCAGTCCGGTCAGATTACATTGGAGCAGTTGCTTGAAGCAGGCAATTTCCCATTTGCCGACAGTCTGTTGCAGCAAATCAAGACACAAGGACAGGCGATAGCGCAAGGGCAGCAACCACAGCCGTTGTCGGCAGACGTGCAGCAACAAGTACAGCGGCAGGCGAACCCAGCCGCTGTACAACAGATGCAGACAATAATGCAGGGAACCTAATGCTTGGCGAACCAATCGAGGAATGCGGAATGTTTAAGGGCGGTGATGTCGGCAGGCATCTCGCCCTTTCCGTTTCTATAGGGGGTGCAATAGAAACACGCCCTTTGCATATCGGCAACGGACGCATCTTTAGGTATGTAGTTTTTCCGTTTGAGGATACTGAAGTTGCGTCTGTCAACAACGACAAGTCTGCCATCCTCAGACGGCATCACATAATAACGCTCACCATTTTCACTATGAGCGTTGTCCGCGTTTCTTACGGCAAGAGAATACACAATCTCAGCCTTGATTTTCTTGAAAATATTCATATCAGAATTTTGCTAAAGAGTTAATATTGGTCTTTGTTATCAGTCTATCGTTGTGTGCTACAACGCTTGGACGTTCCATCTCGAAGAAGCATATATGCAACCCAATGGCACGAGTCATCAACAAGTCATCGTGCTTTCCGATTTCCGCACCGAACGATCCGTTCTGCTTCTGTTCGTAGCATAGATACTCATCAAGGCACCGCTCGTCACGCTCTACATACAGAGCCTCCCTGACGACTTTCACAAGCGTGGATATAATCATCGGCTTCGTCTGCACGTTTGTATGGAATCCATACTTCACGCTTCTCCCCTCACGGATGTCAATCTCGCTCGGCTTGCGCGCATACAGATTGTTGTAGACATTCTTGATTTGGTTGAGGATGAACACCGACTGGTCGCCATCAACCATTCTGTCCCTGTCTTTAGTTTCAAGGGTGTTGGACTCTATGACAAGCAGGCTGTCGTTGTATAGTTTGGCTATCTGAGCCGCTTTCCACGCAAGAAGGTCGTGGTCTATATGTCCGTACCATTGCGCCACTACGCAAGGTTTTCCGTCCGTCTCCATCATCCAATACCTGTCGAACACCACGACAACGGAGAAGTCGGCTTTGTTGGAACGACCTCCAACGTCCACCACAGTAAGGTATCGGTTTGCGATGCGCTTGTCCGGGAACACTTCCGGCAATTCCCACACACAGAACTTTCCTTGCGAGTCCGCCTCGAATTTCACGTGCTGCAAAGCCTCCTTGCCGCTATCACCGTCACCATACACGTCCCCGACAAGCTGAGGCGGACGACAGGACGGTTTGAGTAATTCCACCTTGTATTTGTCGAACACCGAGCATCCTGAATGTTGGAAAGCCTCCACGTCATCGGATGGATATTCGGCAGCCATATCACCGTGTTCATCATACTCGGCACGTTTCAGGCAATACCAATGGATTCCCTCAAGCGTGGCTCCCTGCTGCCATAGCCACCACAGATACTTTCCGCTGTCGTGCCGTCTGTCCGAGATATACTCGTTAAGTCTGTTCTTGTAGAGATTCCTTGCAAATTCATCCCTGTCTTTTATCGGCAGCGTGTATCTCTCAATCTTGAACCACGGCACGAACAAGGATTTGAATGTAGACTTGTTCTCCTTAGCCGCCCGGTATTCAGACTCGAAGAAATTACCCGTTCCGTTGGCTGTGGACTCATAGACAATCATTGTCATAGGCATAAGACCAGCACCGGAGCAGGCGGTACGCACAATCTCCTGCGGTGTCTTGCCCTCGGTCTTCTTCCAAAACGCAACCTCGGTGCAATGTACAAGCGCGGAGTCGCCGCCACGCGCGGAGTTAGGCTCCACGGCAGTGCCTATCTTCACCTTGCAGTTGCGTTGCGGAATCTTGAAGATGTTCCCCGATGCGGCTTCAGTCATAAACTTAGGCTCGTTGTCCTTGAAAGACGCACCGACATCGTACATCATCTCCAATGGATATGCCTGGATCAGTTTGTCGAACATACCTTTCACTTCCACCGAAGCATCCTTCGTGTGACCGACTATAAGGCTGTTCCATCCCGTCTTGTGGACAAGTTGTATCCACGACATATAAATCTGCGTCACCGTAGAGCCGCCCCATTGGCGAGCCTTCAGCACTATCACACGGATAGGCGCACCGGCAAGGCGCATCTCCTCGAACACCGACACAAGCATACGTTGCGGAAGATTCAGCGAAAAAGGGATGTCATCGCCACCCTCCTTGTTCTTGATCCTTGCGAACACGAACGCCCAAAAGCAGAAGTCGTGCTTGCACCGGATGCGTATAAGCGTTTCCGCCAAGGTTTCCTTTCCTATTTCCGGTCTGCCCGACGCTCCGAGGAACTTCGCCAAAGAACCGCACCTAAGCACCGCTTTCACGAAAGGCTCCTCAAGCATCGCTTTCGGCACGTACTGCCTCGGTATGTCAAAGTCGGGAATCTCAATCCATTCACGTTCCAATATAGCACCTTCTCCGGTCAAAGGATTGAACGGAGCGAAAAGGACGGCATTCCTATTGTCATTCTCCTTCAGCAATCGTTCAATTTCTTCTTCCATTTAATCGGATTGATAAGCAGTCCGTACAACAGACCTGCGATGTAACAATATAGATGGATTATGCCGTTCACACTCGGTATGAGCATACCAAGGAGAATGAACGCTGCCATATATGAATGGTAGTAAACCTTGTGCTCCACCAGATAACTGAAGCGACCGAGCAGAACGAAGCATATTCCGGACAATCCTACAGTAGGCACGTCCCACATTATAGGAGTGAACGAAGCGCAGACAAACGCCACAACAATGTCGGACACCGCAATGTTGAAAGTGAACGCCACGGCAAGCAGACACCACACGTTCATAAGACAGTGGATAGCAGAGACGTGGAAGAAATGATAAAGGAATCTGTTGCGGAAAGCGCATCCGTCGAATATGGCGAAAGCCTCCACATCGTTCACGAGTAGAAGACAAATAACAGCGGCTGACACCGCAAGCACTATATTGCGAGCTGTCCGTTTCTCCATCTCTTCTTGATTTTATGGAGGATGACCTTTGCACTCTTTATTGTGAGATAGAACTTAGGCGCACCGCCCTCTATCACACGTATAACGGCATCCTCAAGTTTGATACCTTCGTGAGCCCGCTCAATCTCGGCCACACGCTTCTCTATCTCCTTGAACATTTCTCTGCGAGTGCCGCCCATCTGTGCCAAGTCATAGCCCTTGCGTATCTTGTGGATCATCACGACCGCACGTTCTATGGACACCCAGAAATGCGATGTCGGAGAATTTATGGTTGCAGTAAGAATGTCAGAAAGGTTGAACTCCCCTTTCTGAAGCGACAACTGTTCACGGAACGCACGCATAAGGTCTCTGTCCCTGTCGTCCTTGAAACACGCAATGCTACCTTTCTGTCTCATACCCTATCAAAATTAGAAATTACTCAGTTAATAAAAAAGACTGATAGCCAACACGATAGGAGTAACTTTGGGTAAGTAAGAATATAAACAAAGCAAATCAATATGGAAGACCCTAAGAATGAACAGGTTAAAAGCAAGCGAGACTCCTTTCTCGAACGTTTGAAGGGGAAATACCCCGACAAGCAATTCGTTGACGAAGAGGAGATTTACGGAGCCATCAACGATGATTACGACAATTACGACAACGAGTTGAAGCGGCTGAAGGATGACGAAAGCAAAATAATGGAGATGTTTTCGGCAGACCCACGCACGGCAACGTTGTTTCAGACGGCAGCCGCCAAAGGCGATGTCATCACAAAGTTCGTGTCGTTGTTCGGCCCGGAGATTGCCGATGCCTATGAAGACCCCGAGAAGATGGAGGAAATCTCCAAAGCGGGGCAGGAGTATCTTGACCGCATAGCGCAGAGCAGAGACCTTGAAGAGCAGTATAACAAGAACATTCAGAAGTCGGTGGAAGACATTGAACAACTGAAGAATGAGAAAGGCTATACCGACGAGCAGGTTGATGAAGGGATGAAGAAAATCTGCCAAATCGCCTATGATGCCATTGTAGGCAAGTTCTCCAAAGAAGCACTCGACTTCGCCTTTAAGGGATTGTCACACGATGAGGATGTAGAGACGGCGGCGCAGGAAGCGGAAGTAAGAGGACGCAACGCCAATATCGAGGAGAAGCTGAGAAAGCGCAGCAAGGGTGACGGAATCCCAGCCGCACCAAGCGGACGCGCAGGTTCAGCGCAGACCACACCGAAGCGCAGTCTTGGAGCCCTTGATTCCGCAAGTGAAGCCTCTTCCATTTGGGAGAGAGGCGGTTTTAAAAGAAACAAGACAAATCAATATTAACAAAATTAGAAAACAATGAAGAAAGAATTTTTGAAAAAGAACTTGTGGCGAATGCTTTTGGGTATTTTGGCAATGGTGTTCGGCGCAACGGACGCCGTCGTAATGGCGGCAGCGGCAGACCTTCCTGACGCAGGAAAGACCAATTCGGGCAACCCCGACAGCAACGACGGCATCGCGACCGAGACGCAAGGTCGTGAGGACGGTGATCCGGAGATGTACACCAAGGACATCGACTCGAAGATTGTCAAGATTCGTCCGATGGCTACGCCTATCGACCAAATCAGCCGATACGGCAAGTTCTTGAAGACCGACTCAATGGTGGTCAAGTACTACTCTCTCGGCACACGACCAATCAAGACAACGTTGTCGGAGAATGTAATCAAGATGGAGAATGGCGCCACATCTATGACAATCAAGGTGTCAGACCCGACAATGTTCACACTCGACGACACAATCCGAGTAGTCGGAGCGAAGGCGGTTTCTCGCCCGGACGGGACTAAATACAACGATGAAGACCCGTTGGAGAAAGATGACCCAATGCGTCCCGACTTGATTCTGTGTGTGTGCGGCAGAGACCAGAACAACGGTTATCCAGTAGTGTATGCGGTCAACGGTGACTTGAACGACAAGAAAGAGCCGATTCTCATTCCTGCGCTCAACAAGGACGAAGTGACACTCATCCGTATGGGCAAGGCTTGTGCGGAGCTTGACGTTCAGACAGGACGTTTCAACAACCTTCCTACAAGCGAGGAACAGTATTGTCAGAACTTTATGATTCAAGTGGAGCAGTCGACATTTGACAAGATTGCGTCAAAAGAGGTTGATTGGAACTTCTCCGACATCGAGGAGGACGGCATCTATGATATGCGCCTTGCACAGGAGAACACATATCTCTTCGGAGCGAAAGCACGTATCAAGCACATCACAAAGGACAATATGGACACTTGGTTCACAGGCGGTATTTGGTATATGGCAGGTAAGGACATCGAGGTCGGAGCATACAATGAGACACGCAAATGTGTTGAAATCAGCGATGACAACCTTGTCGAGATTTCAAAGGACTTGTTTGTGGGCACGGGCATCGGCAACAAACGCAAGGTCATCCTCTGCGGCTCCGATATGCTTGAGGCATTCTCTAAAATCAAGTCGGAGAAATTCCGCTTGAAAGAGAACGTAGAATCTTGGAATCTTAAATTCAAGTCTTGGTCTACCGACTTCGGTGAACTTCTCGTCATCCATCACGAGCTGTTCGATATGAACGGAATGAGCGACTGCGGCTTTGCTCTCGATCCTGAGTATCTCACGAAGAAGACCCACATCTCTTGGCAGCGCAACGTGCTTGATTTGAAGAAGGCAGGCATCCGCAACACTGACGCAGTAGTGATCCAGGAGGTCGCTTGTCTGTATCTGCGTTATGCTAAGGCACACGCACGAATGAAACTTGCGGCAAAGGCAGGAGCGTAACTGAAACATAGTATTAACAGATAAAGGGGTGTCCAACCGATACCCCTTTTTAAAAATCATAACGATATGCAGAAAACATATAAGTCCAAGTCGTTTCTCAGCATCTCAGTGGCTGTGGGGAGAATGACTTGCCAAGACACGCAAGACAGCAACAAATCTGTGACAAAGGACGTTTTCAAACACATCACCTTTGAACCGGACACCACGGGCTATGCTTACTACAGCACCGCTGACGAGACAGAGCAGAAGGCTATCGAGGCACACCCTTTGTTCAACAAGATGTTTGTTGTTAAGGATGCCCCGACATCTGTGGTGGCAAAGAAGGCTGTCGCAGTCCCTGTGGAGAAGAAAGAGGTAGAGGTTACGAGTGCGGCTGACGCAAAGCAGTATCTTGTAGACACATTCGGCATCAGCAGAACGAAGATACAGTCGACGGCAGACATCAAGAAATACGCAGAACAGAACGGAGTAGTGTTTGTAGGTATCTGATATGCGGTACGACTTGAAACAGATAGAGAAGGATGTGCGCCTTGTCCTTGACAGGAACAAGGCAGCGGACAGCCTCCTTGACGAGGAGACCACCACGCTTACGCTCAACGACATCATTGACGGGAGGATAGAACTTGCCGCACGCACCGTGCTGCTCAACGCTCCGCTGCATCTCATCGGAGAGGGGAAGGAATTGCCTGTGGACGTGAATTGGGAATCACAACCCGGCTATGGTATGGGATTCATTATGCTCCCGTCCGACTATCTGCGTCTTGTCACGTTTCAGATGACAGACTGGGAACGTCCGGTCACCGAACCGATAACAGAAGAAAACCCATTGTATGCAAGACAACGCAGCCGCTATCCGGGTGTCAGAGGATGTCCGCAGCGGCCTGTCGTTGCCATTGCTTCTTACCCTTCCGGTATGGCGTTGGAGTTTTTCTCCTGCCGAGGAGGAGAGAAAGTTGCGGTGCGGAGGGCAAGGTATATTCCGATTCCGAGAATTGAAGTGGGAGAAGACAACTTGAAGGAAATTGAACTTCCACACAAATGTTATGACGGCATTGTCTTCACCACGGCAGCGATGGCATGCGCTGTACTGAAGGATGACTTGGCGGCAGTAATAAGTGAAACGGCAAATCAATTATTGAAATGACAACAGACGTACATAATTTAGGAAATTTCGCATCACTGGCAGCCGCTTGGGAGAGATACCCAAATGGGGCGATGGTCGGAGACTACATATTCATTGCCGGGGTGCGGTATGACTGGGACAAATATGAGAAACAATGGCTGACACCAGTGGCGGTAACGGATATGAACATATCAGTGTTCGATGTCTCCACCTACGACTTTGAAGCAAATGATTGGCGGCACGCCTTGCCTAATGGAGAATACACTGTTGTCTCCAATACACAAGCGGTCGGCAAGCTGTTGAAGTATGACGACGGCTTCGTGCTTGAAGGTTTTGTCACATTGACGGAAGCGGGGGCGGACAAAGTGTTCTCTCCTGTCGTTGATGGCGGCAAGCCAAAGGCGGACGCAAAAATATTGTCGGGCAACCAATCGTATCACAAGTATGTGTATGTGGATTCTAAAGGGGTGTACAATGTAAGCGACGCCACGGAGAGAGGTCAGATAGGCGACATTCAACACCATCTTGACGACTTGCAACAATATGTGGACGACAATTTGAACTCGTTGGACAAGGCCGTTTCCGCTATAAAGAAGGATGTCGGCACAACGGAGGACGAGGCGGACAAGGAAGGCAGTCTGCACGCACAGATAAATTATTTGAAGCAGAACGGAGGAAGTTGTGACTGCGAAGAGATTCTTAAATACGACAAGGCTCTTGTGACAGCACTCACCCCTGACTCCACATCTGAGGAGATAAGTCTCGCTTTCGTCCCCATAGGAGCGAAAGACAAGACAACACCTGTGCTTCCGAAGGTAAACGACCTGTTGGTGACCAAGGGTAATGTGAAGGAAATGGCTCAGTTTGTCAACGTCACCGACTATCTCACTCCAAAAGGCACACACCGATACACACTGATTTATCAAGACGGCTCCATTCTTCACACCATACAGATGCTCGGCTTTACAAGTGTACATTCCGTGGGTCAGAACGACCTTGCGGATTTCTCAGAAGTTGAATTGGTTCCAAAGACCATATAATCATTAAATTTATTTTTTATGGCAGAAAAAAAATTACAAGTAGACAGCCCGGTGAAAGTAATCACATCGGGCACCAAACCGACCATTGAGAACTTACCGAAAGGGAGCATCGCAGTCGGCAGAGTAAACAACCGTCTTGCCGCTGTTGCCGCTCTCGGTGATCCAAGCGAAGAGACAGAGGCGGAAATCCAAGACCTTTTGCAGTACGATACTGTGGAAGGAGAGAATGCGACAGTCACCGACTTGGGTGGCATCAAAGCTGGAACAAAAGCGAGCGATTTAAAAGGCAAACCCCTAAGTGAAGTACTTGACGCTTTGTTGTTCCCGGTTGTAAACCCAACGTTTGTGGCACCGACAGCGACATTGACCCTTGATTCTTCAGTGGCAAGGACACAAGAGGTTGGGGCGGTGGCACCGACAGCGGACAAGTTTACACACTCTTTTAACAAGGGTTCTATCAACATCGCCGGCAAAAAGGTGAATGATAGAGCAGGTGCGGAAACGGCATTCGCATTGTCTTGCAACCAAGGCTCAATCCCTACTAAGTTTACCTCGGCAAGAGCATACACATATAAAGGGAGCGTTAGTCATGCACAAGGCCCACAACCTAAAGACTCGAAAGGCAACAATGCTGGAAGTCCACTTGCAGCAGGTACGGTGGCAACCACAGAGGTTGTAGTGAACGCAGTATACCCTTACTTCGCAAACACGAAAAGTGCGGCAGAATTGACAAAGCAACCATTGACCACGATCAACTACATCGAGGTTTCTTGCGTAAGCGAAAATTCTCAAAACCGACACGCTTTCGCTTTGCCTGCGACATACAATGTGACCAAGATTGAGTACTTCGACACAGTCGCAAACAAATACAATCCGATGGCAACGTCCGATTTCACAGGGGTGGTATACTCCCAGACCGTACAGGGCAATTCAGTGCAGTACAAGAAATACTCTCGCAACACGCAAGGTTTGTCTGCTGCAACAAAGTTCAAAATCACATTCACTAAAGCATAGGAGGTATAAATTATGGCAAGAATAAAAGGACAAGCGAATTATGCCTCTAACTTTGAGGTGTTGAAACAAGCTCCACTCGATTCAAGAACCGTTGTGTCTGACTCTGGAGATTTGACAAAAGCAGCGACGTGGCGGGATGCCGATGGAAACGTATGGTTGTATGACGGTTTGATTGTCGTCGTACCGAACACAAATAATCCGTCAGCTCCGGAAGTTTATGTTCTTAAAGATAAGGACAACTATGGACGCCCTGACGCTTGGTTGAAGCTCGGTGCGGACAATGCGTCAGAAGTGGCTGCCATTCAAGAGGCATTGAAGAAAAAAGCCAACCTTTCTAACGGCAAAGTGTCGGTAACCGAACTTCCTGTTGTAACTTCGTTAGGAAATCCTAATAATGGTACAATTCCAACAACATTTGCAGTTAGCAAGGCTATTAATGATAAGATTGTAGGTCTGCTTAATTGGCAAGGGGTTAAGGACACTACTGATGAAATCAAGGACATTGCACTTGCTAAAAAAGGTGATGTATGGCATTCAAACGAAGATGGTTCGGAATGGGTATGTACTGAAGATATATCTACAGCTGACCATTCTGTGTGGGAAGAGTTGGGAACTTCTATTGATTTGAGTGGATACTACACCAAAACGGAGGTTGACAAGAAGGTCAAACCTCTTGCCGACAGCATAGGCACTGATAGCGATGTCGCTTCTGCTAATGGTTCTGTGTATGCACGAATCAAGAAGAACGCGACCGACATCTCAACTAATACAGCAAATATAAATGCTACTAAAGAAAAAGTTAGTGGTCTTGACACTAAGGTAACAGTTAACACCGAGGCAATTGCAACTAAAGCAAGTAATTCTGATTTAGCGGCATTGCAAAGCAAAGTTGAGCTTAAAGCAAACCAAAGCGATATTCCGACCGCTGTGCAACTCGTTGTGAAAACTATTTAAATATTTAACCAATGGGGATGGAATCTCCATCCCCTTCCTATTTAGATAACTATGGCAGAAGTAACGATTAAACTTGACAGCCCTATTTCAATAGTAGATAAGGGCACTCCATCAACAACAAACCTTCCTAAGGGAAGTATTGCATTAGAGAAGGATAAAAATAATAATTTAAAGATATACGGAAATGTAGGCAATGAAGTTGCCGATATAGAAAGAGTTGATGCATTAGATAACGGAGATGCATCTGCATCATTTGTGGCTGGTCGTAACCTTAAAGTCAATGGTTGGGAATTTTATTGGAAAGATGTTTGGGAGGAATCAGAACCATCGGCTATTAAACACATAGAAAGTGCAGGTGTTAATGCTGCCATTAATGAAATAAAAGGAATTGGAGCTGATGTGTCTGCTTTCACGTTTCCGACAACTAAAGATGAATTCATTGCATATCTAAAAACTATTACGTTTGATTTCAGCAATCAACCTAATCAAGTATCTGGCTACGGAAGTACTACATACGGCATTATGAATAAAAATGCTGGAACAACTACTATCGTGGAGGGTATGCGTAACGCTGTGCCTAATAAAATACACAGGTCACATATAGAAGGTCAATATATGACTTTCCCAGATGTAGAATATGCACTGGACTGTCATGTAGAAGGACAGGATTGTAATATTGTAGGATATGCTTCAATATGTCATCTTGAAGGCAATGGCTCAGCGGTAGTTCATTCTATGGGAAAGAATGTAGGATTCTTCGAAGAAGCTTGTGCCTGTCATGTTGAAGGCGGTGGCGGAGTTGTAGGAGGAGCATATTCTCATGTAGAAGGGGATGGTTGTGCAGCTCTTAATAATGGAGCACATTGTGAAGGTAAAGGTTACTATAAAAACAGTGTTACCGATTGGAAAAAGCGAACAGCTAAAGACAATGACTATTTAAAAGATTTATGGAAAAAGATTCTATTCGGGAAAACTGACACAAGTGGGTATACTTATAAATTTTCAGCAGCAATAGCGAGTGCATCGCATGTAGAGGGAACAGGTAATATCGCACCTAAAGCCTATGCAACTTTGGAAGGTCTTGATACAGGTGCTACTGCATCATTTGTTAATGGAGCGAACCATGCAGAAGGAGCAGGTAATTTTGCTGGCGCCGCAGCTTCTCACGCTGAAGGTATTAGAAATGAAATAGGTGATAATGCCTACGCTTCTCACGCTGAAGGTATTAAAAATACTACCCAAAACAGAGCAGAGCATGCTTCTGGTCAATATAACAAATCAAACAAAGCGACAGATACATTTGGAGATGCTGGCAATACATTATTTTCAGTAGGCTGTGGTACATCTGATACTGACAGAAAGAATGCTTTTGAGGTAATGCAAGATGGGACATGTAAATATTTAGATGTTGATACAGGAGAACAGATAGATGTCGGTGTTGCAAAAGAATTATCGACGCCATTTAATTTGGCGATAGGAAGCACAACTAAAAAAGTTGATGGTAAATCGGCTGTTACTTTTACGGCTGAAGAAATTACAGATAAATTCAATGGAGCTTTAATACTGAATTT
>OLXF01000015.1_pt1 | contig 62715 bp, 52 predicted proteins | sample 1673471 | NCBI WGS metagenome assembly OLXF01 (sample SAMEA103958113, study PRJEB25191) | human gut metagenome
TCACACCCTGAACATTATAGTGGTGGAAAGTTTCACAACTCCCCACCACTATTGTTCCATGTGTGTCCAGCCGCCCGCTGTTTTGACGCTTACGTTTTGTTGCAGATAGGACACATTTATGCTATCATAAAAGCACAATAAAGAAGTGCAGCAGTTCTCCGTGAACTGCCGCACTTTTGCATCACCGTGGGGCAACGAGGACACCCAGACGCTTATCGACATTCTGGCGCAGTATGGTGTCAAGACCACCTTCTTTGTTGTGGGAGATTGGGCGGAGAAGTACCCGGAGTCCGTCAAAGCCCTGCACGACGCGGGCCACGAGGTGATGAGCCACTCCAATCACCACGACCATTACAACAGTCTGTCCACTCAGCAGATCATTGACGATGTCACCGCCAGCAACGAGCGGATCAGTGCTGTTACCGGCGTGACCCCCACGCTGATCCGTTGTCCCTACGGGGAGTATGACGACCACGTCATCGCCGCCATACGCTCCATGGGTATGGAACCTATCCAGTGGGATGTGGACTCCCTGGACTGGAAGGACTACGACGCGGATACGATATGCAGGCGCGTAACATCCAAGGTGCAGCCGGGCAGCATCGTGCTGTTCCACAACGCTGCGCTGCACACGCCGGAGGCCCTGCCTGCCATCCTCGACTGCCTGATCAACGACGGGTATACCGTTGTGCCCATCAGTCAGCTGATCCTCGATCCGCCCTACACCATCGACCACACCGGCCGGCAATTCCCGGCGGAAACAGTTTCCACTACATAAGCACGACATGGGGGCACCTAAACAGTGCCCCCATTGATCTTCGACCTGAAAGCCGCATCTGTTCGCACGCTGATCCATCTGTCAGAGACAGCAACTCCTCGGCAATGTCCATATTCTCAAGCGAAGCGCGTCCGTATCCCTGTGGCCAAAGGTCAAAAAGTCCACATTAACAGTCACTCCTTTCTTGATTTTTGGGGCAAACGAAAAGAGCAGCTGTTTTCTATGCGAAAATAGCTGCTCTTTTCTAATATTTATATACTTCAACTGTTATCTGTTCAAATTTCTCTCAATCCATCCGTGCATCTGTTTATCAATTTTGAAATAGGACCTTGTGCCTCCGCCCTCAATCCAGTCATAGTTCGGATAGAAGGAGATAAAGAAGCGCAAGCCAGAGGCGGTTTCGATTCGGAGATTTCTTCGATCATCGGCAAAAGCAGTGTGCGCTTCCTGTTGATTTTCTTCGGGGATACCATCAAATACTTCCGTCTGGAAGTCATCGTTTCCATAACTCACAAGTGTAATCGTCATGTGATAGAACTCGGTGATTTCCTGCCGATTTGTTACCGGTGAGTCAACTTCTTGTTCGTTGTTCCACTTCATTTCTGTAATGGATGCAATATCGTCTGCGCTCTCAATGCCATACACGCGATAAAGCTCGGTGAACGAACAGTTTGTGTTGCTGTCAAACTGATAGAAGTTGCAGAACAGCGCGGCATACCATGTGTCACCGTCTCGCAGAACATATACGCCATCACAAACAGCAGGTGCATACCGGTATAGCTCGATGTCAGTCTGGCTGACAGTGCTTTTATAGCCAATGCCTCCGTCAGATTTCAGGTAGGAAATGTGTTCGCCAGCCATATCGGCGGTGATTTCAGGCGGCAGACCATACTTCTCAAGCACCTCCGGAAGTTTGACAGCCTCGTAAAATTTGCCGTTGTACTCAAGTGCGGCAATGTTCTGCACGGGATCTTGGGTGTCAGGACCTCCCTTATGGTGAAGCACAGGAATGGCGATAGTCACCGCCAGACACAGGCAGGCTGCAACAACTCCCCATTTAACCCACTTGCGCTTCGGCTTCGCATTGGTGCGGACATTGTTGGTTTCCTCGATAATATCATCGTTCAGCATATTCAAAGCGTCACTGATGTGTTCTTTCTTCATAGCTCATAGCCCTCCTTTCCCAAGTATTCTTTCAAACCTTGCCTTGTTCGGTAGAGCATACTCTTGACCTTCGGTTCACTCATGCCGTAGTAGTCTGCGACTTCTCGGATAGGATCCGCAAAGTAGTATCTGCCGACAAAAGTGTTTCGTGCTTCTGCCGGGAGTGTGTAGAGATAGGTATTGATCGCTTCCGCAAGCAGTTTCAATTCTATGCTCTGCTCCGTGGTTTCGCTGCCGGAAATACAATCCTCCAGCTCGGAAAGAGAGACTGCATATTCCGAGTGCTTCCGTTTATCCCTGTTGCGTGTGCGGAACGCATCAATGGATAGTTGCCGTGTGATTTTTCCTAAATAAGTGGAGAGGACGCTCGGCTTATGCGTTGGCATGGAGTTCCACGCCTTTAAGTAGGTATCGTTGACGGTTTCCTTGCTGTCCTCCCAGTCGGAGAGGATATTGTAGGCGATCTTTGAAAGATACCGCCCATATTTCCGCTCCGTTTCGCTGATGGCACTCTCATCTCTTTTCCAGTATAAGTCAACGATCATTTCATCCTGCATGGGCGAACCTCCTTTCTCATCTGCTGTCAGGTTCCTTCACTATATATCCCGACAAAAATCGGATTTGGTTTCACGATTTTCAAAATTTCTTCAAAAAAATTACAGCAGATATTTGTGAACGCTTCTACCCATGCCGTTTACGCTGTTTTTCTTCGCTGCTTCAGTAGCGGTACATCGGCGCGTTATCCTCCGTATCGGCACGTTCCTCCATCAGAGATTTGAACGCATCGGGGTCTTCACGCCATTCCTCCCGCGGCAGCGGATTTGATTGCAGCAGGGCGTACAGGTGCTCTGCCAGCTCTGTTTTGCCCTGCTCGATGGCGGTCTGGATAAGGTATAGGTGTTGCTATGCAGAGTTTTCTGCTTTCATTCGTACCGCTGTGTCTATACCTGCCCGGCCGACCCCTCCGGCGGCAGCCAGCGTTTGCCTCCCAGCCGTATCAGATACAGCAGGCCCCGGACGCACAGCTCCGCGCACATGGCCGCCCACACGCCGGGCAGTCCCCACCGGGGCGCGGCCAGCCACGCCAGTGGCAGGCGGATGCCCCACATGGTGCCCAGATTGAACAGCGTGGGCACCAGTGTACTGCCTGCACCCTGAAATACGCCGCCGGCCACGATGGACGCGCCGTACATAGCCTCGGCAAAGGCCTCAATACGCAGGACGCGGGTGCCCAGGGCGATGATGTCGCTGTCCGGCGTCAGTATCGCCATCATCTGCGGGGCGAAGGCGTACAGCAGCCCGCCGGTGATGACCATGACAACGATACCCAGCAGTACCGTGACCCAGCCCAGGCGTCTGGCCATGCGGCGGCGTCCCGCTCCCACGCTCTGCCCCACCAGCATGGCCGCGGCACTCTGGATGCCGTAGGCGGGCATATAGCACAGGCTTTCCGCCGTGACAGCAAAGGAGTTTGCAGCGATAGCCACGGTGCCCAGGGGCGCCACGATGGCGGTGGACACGATCTGCGCGGTGGACAGTATCACCTTCTCCGATGCCACTGGCGCCGCGATGCGGAGCACCATGCGCAGCTGTGTGCGGTCAAGGTGCAGATGCTCACCCTTCTCCAACCGCAGCGCCGGGCTGCGGCGCAGGACGAAATACAGCAGGTACAACCCCACCGCCAGCTCCGCAAGGCCAGTGCCCAGGGCGGCGCCCGCCGTGCCCAGTCCCGCGCCGGGCAGGGATAGTGCGCCCAGCCGGATGGTACCGGTGGGGAAAATAAGCAGGGTGTTGAACACCACATCCAGCGCACACATGAGCACCATGCAGACACCGGGCGTGCGCATATTGCCGGTGGCCTGCAGCTGTCCCGCCGCCACGTTGTCCAGCTGGAGGGCGGGCAGGAACAGACTGTACACCAGGAAGTAGGCAGAGGCATCCCGCCAGATATCCTGCTCTGCCCGCAGCAGCCGGGGCAGCGGCGCAGACAGTGCCGCCGCCAGTGCCGCCATGACCACGCTGAAGGCCAGGCACAGCACCAGCGCCTGCTTGAGGATGTTGCGCGCCTCGGCCAGGCGGCCGCCGCCCACCCGCTGCGCCGTCAGCACGTTGAAGCCCATAGCTGCCGCGTAGGACAGCCCTCCGAACAGCCAGGTGGTGGAGGCCACCAGCCCCACTGCCGCCGACTGGGACGCGCCCAGGCGGCCCACCATGGCCGCGTCGATATATTGCATGATAATAGTGGCCAGCTGTGCCATGATGGCCGGCCAGCTGAGCTGCAGCGTCAGGCTGATCTGCTGCCGGGTGGACAGCGGCGCGCCGCTGCGCAGCAAAGCCAGATGATCCGTTTTCAAGGGTGTCCCTCCATAGAACTTGTTTTTTCACTGTACCATCGATTGACAAGGACTTGTTTGTCCTTGTCAATCGATGGTACCACGGACGCGCGCTTTTCGCAACCCCGGCGTGGCGGAGCACCGTGATATACAGCATATAAATGTGCGGGTACAGTCCGTTGTCCGGGCGTCCAATATCTCGGCAATACGGTCCAGCCGGTACAGCAGCGTGTTCCGGTGGATAAACAGCGCCTTGGAGGTCTTTACGGAGTTCTGACAGTTGTTGAAATAGGTTTCCAGCGTGTACAGCAGCTGGGTATTGTGTTCCTCGTTGATGCCGTAAACATATTTGCTGACGGCTTCACTGATCTCGGATAGGGAGGTGTGGTAGGGAACACGCATCAGCGGGAAGTGCAGCTCATTCTGTTTCAAAAGCTCCCGCAGCGTCATAAGTACGCCTCCCTTCGGCAAAACACCAAAACACCCCCTGTTTTGATGATACCATTATACCCCATAAGTGTAAACCGCCTTTTTTGCTGAACGGATTGTTATATTTGCGCCGCCGTTGTTCTTAAGCGGCATACCTGACATTTCAAGCAAACGCAACCCTGTCATTTAAACGGGGCATTTGGCGGTGCTTCAGGTGAGGATGGCGTTGAGCGGAATACAGGAGGCTTTGGCTGGGGCAGGAACGCAGCACATACGGCTAAATCGTTTTGAGAAGGAAAAGAGCCAATTGGTGCCGGGGGCAGTGTCAACGTCCGGCTGGCTTTATGTACATCGGAGCCCTTGCTTTTTGGCAAAATGCAGACTATACTAAGGGCGAAAAGCTGAAACGCACCTGTGGAGAGGAGGCAGCATAGATGAGGGAGATGTGTCAGACTTTCGGCATAACAGCGCTCGGCGAGACCGTGGAAAGCTGGACGCTGGAAAATGAGTTTCTGACAGCGGAGGTGCTTACCTACGGCGCAACGCTGCGGCGGCTGGTATTCGGCGGTGTGGATGTGGTGCTGGGCTATGACACCCTGTCGGAGTATGAGCGAAACGACGGCTATGTCGGCGCGACAGTGGGCCGGGTGTGCAACCGAATCGGCGGGGCGTCCTTCGGACTGAACGGCAAGACGTACCCACTGGCGAAAAACGACGGAGAGAACCACCTCCACGGCGGCGCGCGGGGCTTTGACAAGCGTGTCTGGGCAGCGGAGCCGCTGGCGGACGGTCTGCGGCTGCGCCGTCTGTCGCCTGACGGGGAAGAGGGGTATCCCGGAACGTTGGCGGTGTCGGTGACGTATCGGCTGGCCGGCGAGTCGCTTCGGATCGAATACGAGGCGGAAAGCGATGCCGACACCCTGTGCAGCCTGACCAACCACAGCTATTTCAACCTGAACGGCGGCGGTACGGCTATGGCGCATACGCTGGCACTGGCGGCGGAGAGGTATCTGGAGACGTCTCCCGGCTGCCTGCCCACGGGGCGGGTGCTGCCGGTGGCGGGGACGCCCTTTGACTTCCACGCAGCTAAGGCTGTCGGCCGGGACATCGATACGGCGGCGGAGCAGCTGCATCTGGTGAACGGCTATGACCACCATTTCTGCGTGGACGGGGCCGGTCTGCGCCGTGCGGCGGTGCTGCGGGGCGACAGCAGCGGCATCGCCATGACGATGGACACCACCTCTCCCGGTGTGCAGCTGTATACGGCCAACTGGCTGTCCCGGCGCGGCGGAAAGAATGGGGCGGTATATGAGCCCCGCTGCGCCGTGTGTCTTGAGCCGCAGTTCCCGCCGGACGCGGTACATCACCCGGACTTTCCCCAGCCGCTGCTGCGGCGGGGCGAAGTATACCGGCACTGCACGGTATACTCCTTTTCAAAATAACAACACATCCCCCGCGCAGTGTATCTGCGCGGGGGATGTGTTGTTATTATTGCGCTCAGCCCATGACCACGCGTACCTGCACCTCTGTGCCGGGTGCGGCCGGGGGAAGCACATTCCCGGTGATGGGTGTTCCATCCACGGCGATGGAAGCGATTCCCTTTTCTACGTGGTGAGGATTCTCCACAGTGATGCGGTAGACTGCGCCGCGGTAGCGGCGCTTGACGGTATAGCCTGCCCATCCCGCGGGAATGCAGGGGGCGACAGCAAGACCGTCCAGCGTGGGCTGCACGCCGAGAATGGCCTGCGAGATGCTGACGAACGTCCAGGCTGCCGTGCCGGTGAGCCAGCTGTTCTTGCCCTCGCCGAAGGTGGGCGCGTCCAGAATGGTCCAGTCGCCCGTCTCGCGGAGGTAGGCGTCCGTTCCGGCAATGAGCCACAGCGGGTCGTCGTTAAAGCCGCTGCCCACAGCCAGGTTGCCCTTCTTGGTCAGGGTACAGATACCGGCCGCGCGGCGGCGGTGTCCATCCTGCTGTTCCTGGTGACGGTGCCGGCCACCGCGTTGTCGGTCTATTTCTCCGCGCTGACGGCCTACGGTATCCATGCCTACGATTTCAAGCTGAAAAAAGCCGCCTGGGGCTTTATCCTGGCGGTGATGATGGTGCCCACGCAGGTGTTCGCCATCGGCTATTACAAGTTTATGATACAGCTGAAGCTGATCGACACCTACTGGCCGCTGATCATCCCGGCCATCACCACGCCGGTGGTGGTGTTCATCATGTATTTCCTCCTTTCCCGTTACATCGTGGAGGGCGTGTCGCTGGGAAGCGTCAAGGGATGAGCCGTACCGTATTTCCGCCTTCCAAATGTCCAAATGGATAACTGCAAAAGAGCTGCTTATTCCGGCTTGGGAATAAGCGGCTCTCGGCCTTTTCACGCGCGATGAATTTTCAGCGCGCCCCGGTGTTCTCTGTGCTCATATCCGGATGTCCCCGTCAGCGGCCTGCGCCTGCCGAAGCAGCGGCGTGCAGGTATCCAGAAATTTCCGTACCTGCTGCGGGCACCGCCCGATATACAGCCGCGGCTCCATCAGCTGCTCCAGCTCCGACCGGCTCAGTCCGAAGACCGGATCGCCTGCCAGCCGGTCCAGCAGGTCGCAGGGCAGACCTTCCTTCATGCGCTTTGTTGCTGCCATAGAGTGTCTCCGAATGACCTCGTGCAGCTGCTGCCGGTCGCCGCCCCGCTTCACCGCCTCCATCATCAGGTCCTCCGTGGCCAGGAACGGCAGATATTCCCGCAGGGTGCGATTTACGATCGCCTCGTTGACGTGCAGACCCGCCGTCACGTTCTGGCACAGCCGCAGTACTGCGTCGATGCACAAAAAGCCCTCCGGCATGGCGATGCGCCGGTTGGCAGAGTCGTCCAGCGTTCGCTCCAGCCACTGGACGGAAGCGGTCATAGGCGCGTTCATAGCGTCGGCTATCATATAGCGGCTGAGAGAGCAGATGCGTTCACACCGCATGGGATTGCGCTTATAGGCCATGGCGGACGAGCCGATCTGATCCGCCTCGAAGGGTTCCTCCAGCTGCCGGTCATGCTGCAGAAGGCGGATATCGTTAGCCATGCGATAGGCGCTCTGGGCGATGCCGCTGAGACAGCCGAGGATGCGGCTGTCCGTCTTCCGGGGATAGGTCTGTCCGCATACCGGGAAGCAGGCGGAAAAGCCGAACTCCGCCGCGATGCGGCGGTTCATCTCGTCGATCTTTGCCTCATCGCCGTCAAACAGGTCCATGAAGCTGGCCTCTGTGCCCGTGGTGCCCCGGCAGCCCAAGAACCGCAGTGCGGACAGTACATGGTCCAGCTCCTCCACGTCAGCGAGAAAGTCCTGCATCCACAGGACAGCGCGTTTGCCCACGGTCACAGGCTGTGCCGGCTGGTAGTGTGTATAGCCCAGGGCGGGCGTGTCGGCATATTTTTTCGCGAAGGCTGCCAGGTTGTTCAATACGGTCAGCAGCTGTGCGCGCAGATAGACAAGGCCATCCCGGTACAGGATCAGGTCGGCGTTGTCGGTCACATAGCAGCTGGTGGCCCCCAGATGGAGGACCCCCGCCGCCGACGGCGCCGCCTTGCCGTAGGCGTATATGTGCGCCATCACATCGTGGCGTACCTCTCGCTCCCGTTGGGCGGCCGCATCATAGTCGATGTCGGTGATATGCGCCTCCAGCTCGGCGACCTGCGCTTCGGTGATGGGCAGCCCCAGCTGGCACTGGGCGCGGGCCAGCGCTGTCCACAGCCGCCGCCAGGTCTGATAGCGGCTGTCGTCGGAAAACAGGTGCAGCATATAGTCCGAGGCATAGCGGGATGCCAGCGGGGAGCTGTACATATCGTGAGACATAACGATCCTCCTTGCTTATCGGATGATCAGGCTCTCTCGCTCGGCACCCACGGAGACATATCCGATATGGCAGCCGATGGCCTGCTCCACATACTCCACATAGTCCCGCGCCGCCTGGGGCATATCCGTCCATGTACGCACGCCGGAGATATCGCAGCCCCAGCCCGGGAGGTATTCCATGACAGGCTTGGCCCTCTCCAGCACGGCAGGGAAGGGGAATTCGTGGGTGATCTCGCCGTCGAGCTCATAGGCGGCGCAGACGGGAATCTCGTCCATGTAGCTGAGGATATCCAGCTTGGTCAGCGCGATATTCGTCGCGCCCTGTACCTCCACGCCATAGCGTGTGGCCACCAGGTCGATGGGGCCTACCCGGCGGGGGCGGCCCGTCTTGGCGCCATACTCCGCGCCGGCCTCCCGCAGCTTTTCCGCGTCGGCGCCGAACCACTCGCAGGTGAACGGGCCCTCGCCTACGCAGGAGGAATACGCCTTCACCACGCCCACCACTTCGTCGATCTTTGCCGTGGGCAGCCCCGCGCCGATAGGCGCGTAAGCGGCGATGGTGTTGGAGGAGGTGGTGTAGGGATAGATACCGTAGTCCAGGTCGCGCAGCGCGCCAAGCTGTCCCTCGAACAGAATGGCCTTGCCCTCTGCCTGCGCCTGCCGCAGATACCGCCCGGTGTCCGCTACATAGGGCCGGACCTGCGCGGCATACGTCTCCAGCCACGCGGTCATCTCCGCCATGGTATAGCCCTTGGCGCCATAGACCTTCTGCAATATGAGATTTTTCCACTCCAGCAGGTCCTGCAAGTGCGCCATCAGGCGATCGGGATACAGCAGTTCACCGGCCTGAATGGTCTTTTTCTGGTACTTATCGGAGTAGAACGGTGCGATGCCCTGCTTGGTGGAGCCGTACATCTTGTCCTTCAGCCGCGCCTCCTCCAGCGCGTCCAGCTCCCGGTGCCACGGCAGCAGCAGGGAGGCCCGGTGGCTGACCATCAGGTTTTCCGGGGAGATGCTGACGCCCGCCGCGCGGATCGTTTCCATCTCCGTCACCAGGTTTTCGCAGTCCAGCGCCACGCCGTTGCCCAGGATATTCATCACGCCGGGGTGGAACACGCCGGAGGGCAGCAGATGCAGGGCGAATTTGCCCATATCGTTGATAACGGTGTGCCCGGCGTTGCCGCCGCCCTGATACCGCACCACCACATCATACTGCCCTGTCAAATAGTCCACCATGCGGCCTTTTCCCTCGTCGCCCCAGTTGATACCTACGATCGCGCAATTTGCCATGTTCGCTGCCTCCGTTCCGTGTTATTTTCAAACGACGGTTCATTATACGCGCAGCAAGATAATAAGTAAAACATCGATTTAATATATGGCGTATAAGCGAATTTAATAGCAAAGCGCACCCAGCACAACTGTACTGCGCCGGATCAAAAGCTGAAAAGCACACCCCATTGGGATGTGCCTTTCGCGTTTACTCTTGCAGGAGCTGTTCCAGCGCGGCCATCCGCAGGCATACGCAGAATACCTCCATGGCCTTCTCCAGCTCCTCCACCGGCGGCAGGGAAGGCGCGATGCGGATGTTGCTGTCCTGCGGGTCGACGCCATAGGGGAAGGTAGCGCCCGCGCCGGTCATGGTCACGCCGGCCTCCTTGCACAGCGCCAGCGTCCGTTTGGCCAGCCCCGGCAGGGTGTTCACAGACACGAAATAGCCTCCGGTGGGCTTTTGCCACGCGGCGATGCCCAGCGGCGCGATCTCCCGCTCCAGGCAGCGCAGCACACACCGGAACTTAGGCCGCAGTATGGCGGCGTGCTTCTGCATCAGCGCCAGCGTGTGTGCCTTATCCTGCAAAAACAGTACGTGGCGCAGTTGGTTGACCTTGTCGTAGGAGATCATTTGGATATCCATCAGCTTTTCCATATACGCCAGATTAGCCGTCGACGCGGCCATGACGGATATGCCTGCGCCGGGCAGGGTGATCTTGGAGGTGGAGGCGTACTCGAACACCATGTCCGGGTTCCCCGCCTCGCGGCAGAGGGTCAGTATGTCGTCAAAGGGCACGAACGGGCCCTCGAACTCGTGCACGCAGTAGGCGTTGTCCCACATCAGCAGAAAGTCCGGCGCCGCGGGCTTCAGCGCGGCAATGCGCCGCACCGTTTCGGCGGAGTACACGATGCCGTCCGGATTGGAGTATTTGGGTACGCACCACATACCCTTCACGGCGGGATCCCGCACCAGCGTCTCCACCAGGTCCATGTCCGGGCCGGTGGGCGTCATGGGCACGGTGATCATCTCCGCGCCGAAGGACTCTGTGATCTTGAAATGCCGGTCATAGCCGGGAGCCGGGCACAGCCATTTTACCTTGTCCAGCCGGCTCCAGGGTGCTTCGCTGTGGAGCAGTCCGTGGGTATATGCCTTGGCGATGGTGTCATACATCAGCGTCAGCGAGGCGCTGCCGCCGATGAAACATTCCTCTGCCCGGCAGCCCAGCAGCTCCGCGAACAGTTTTTTGGCACTGGGCAGACCGGACAGCTGCCCGTAGTTGCGGACATCCATGCCGTCCGCCTGGCACTGCACAGGGTCGTGCAGTATGGTCAATATGTCGGATACGGCGTCCAGCTGCGCCTTGCCGGGCTTGCCCCGCGCCATATTCAGCGCCAGCCCCAGTCCACGCAGGGCGTCGAACCGGGCGGAGACCTCTGCGTATTCCCGGCGCAGTGCCTCCGGGGAGAGGGAACGATAAGCGGTCGTCATGATCGTCACTCCTTACTCATTGTTTGTGTGCTGCACCGCACAGTTCGCGGACAGAGGCGATGCCATTGCGGTGCAGATAGGAATCAAGGTCATGGATGATGTTGTGCATGGTCATGGGATCGTTGAAATTACAGGAGCCCACCTGTACGGCGGAAGCTCCGGCCATCAGGTATTCCACCGCATCCCGCCATGAGGCAATGCCGCCGCAGGCGATGATCGGAATGTGCACGGTCTCATAGGCCTGCCACACCAGAAACATATTCATGGGTTTTACCGCCGGGCCGGACATACCGCCGGACAGATTTCCCAGGTAGGGCCGCCGTTTTTGTATGTCGATGGTCATAGCCCGGAAGGTGTTGGACAGCGTCAGCGCGTCCGCGCCGGCATCCTCCGCCGCCCGGCAGCTTACCCGGATATCCGTCACATTGGGGGACAGCTTTGCGTACAGAGGCAGGGTGGTGCGCTGCCGCGTCTGACGTACCGTGTCGTACAGCAGCTGCGGGTCGGAGGAGAAAGGGAGTCCGCTGCCCACGTTAGGACAGGACAGGTTCATTTCCAGGGCGGCGATCCGGGGATCGTCGCCTACCAGTTCCGCGATCTCGGCGTAGTGCACCGTCTCGGAGCCGGAGATGCTCAGGATGACCTGGGTGCCGATGTTCTCATACCGGGGCAATTCGTCCCGCAGAAAGGCCTCGATACCCACGGAGGGGATGCCCACACAGTTGAGCATTCCGCCGCAGACCTCGGCGATGCGGGGGCCGGGATTGCCGGGCCGCCGCAGGCGGTGAACGCTCTTGATCATAACCGCGCCCAGCTCACTGACGGGGAAGCAGTCGGCATTGTTTTCAAAATAATCATAGGTGCCGGAGGCGGGCATGACGGGGTTTTTGAACACCGCGCCGCCCAGCTCCACGGATAGATCAGTCAGGTAACTCACAACGGTGCAAAGGCGCGGCGAGAGGTGTACGCGCCTTCTCCTTTCCAGTGTATTTTGCGCGTCAGACAACTGATGTCCGCCGTAGGCGCCGGTACAGGACCAGTGCTACGATCAGGAAGATCAGGTCTACGACAGGCTGCACCAGCGCGCAGCCATACAGGGGGTATAGGCGGTCCAGCAGAAGCAGCAGCGGGATATCCAGCGAGCCCTTCCGCAGGATGGAGCAGATCAGGGATTCCCTGGTGCGTCCCATCGCCTGGAACTGTGTGATCATGGGGTGGCATATGGCCACGAAGGGCATACACAGCACCATTCTGCGTAAAAAGGCGGCGGCGTAAGCCACGGTCATATCATCCTGGATGAACAGCCGCGCCAGCTGCGGCGCGAACAGTTCGAACACGATAACGCACGCCAGCGAGAAGCCCACGGTGATGCTGACGCCGAAGACAAAGCCCTGCCGCTGCCGTTCCCGGTCGCCGGAGGCATAGTTGTAGGACAGGAAGGGCAGCAGCCCCGCCGAGGTGCCCAGCGAAAAGTACAGCGGCAGATTGTCCAGCTTTTTCACGATACCGTAGGCCGCTACGGCCTCTACCGCGTATTTGGATACGAATAGGGACAGCACCGCTAACGACACCACCGTCAGCGCGTATTGCAGCGCGGAGGGAAAACCAATGGACAGTATCTCCCGGATATAAACGCCGGTACGCTTCAGATGGCATGGCCGCAGGGACAGCACCGTGCTGCTCCGCCGCAGCAGACACAGCAGAAAGAACAGCGTGCCTGCCGTGTTGGATATGGCGGTGGCCAGTCCAGCGCCGGCCGCGCCCATATTCATATACTGCGGCAGAATGAAAAACGGGTCCAACACGATGTTCAGGACGCCGCCCAGCGTCACGCCGGCGAAGGCCAGCGCGGCCCGGCCTTCGGCACGCAGCAGATTGGACAGCAGCAGGTTCAGTATCGTGCCCGCGCCGCCCCACAGCAGCGTCCAGCGGGCGTAGGCCGCGGCCACGGGATATACCTCCGCGTCCGCGCCGCAAAGAGAGAGCAGCGGGTGCAGAAACGACCCGCACAGCAGGCTGAATACCGCCGCGCTGGCCAGGCTCAGCCAGAAGGCGATGGCGGAGATGCGCCGTGCGCCGTCCATATCCCTGCGTCCCAGTGCGTGAGACACAGCGCTGGCGCCGCCGATGCCGAAGAGGTTACTCACGGCAGTCATCATCAGGAAGGGGGGATAGGCTACCGTAACGGCGGCTGTCTGTATGGGTGCATTCAGCAGGCCCACAAAAAACGTGTCCGCCAGGTTGTACAGCAGCGCCACCATCTGTCCGGCGACGGTGGGCAGCATTTGCTGTAATACCGCCCGCCGGACGGGGGCTTTCTCGAAGATATAGATGCGTTTTTCCGTGGAAGACAAGGCGGCTTCCCCCTTTACCGGTGTGCTGCTATGCGATGTGCGTTCCATTATAGCACACGGTCCACGTCAAAAACAGGGCCGCTTTTGCATACACGGACGTAGGATGCTTCACCGCTGTCCTTGTCGTGGGCGGTGCAGATGCAGCCCTTGCATGCGCCCACACCGCAGGCCATGTGCTCCTCCAGAGACACATAGGCCGGGAATCCGTGTTGTGCGTGCAGCTGCTTCATGTGAGCAGCCAGACGATTGGAACCGCAGGAATAAGCGGCGTCAAAGGGCAGCTGCGCCGCGTCTGCGGCAAAGGCGTCGGTAATGCGCTCATTCGGCGCGGTGGTGGTCCTCACCACGGCGCCCAGCGTGCGGAACAGCTCCTGGTGGAACAGATCGTCCTCGCTCTTGGCGCTGAGATAGGCATAGACCTCCGTGCCCTGGGCGCGGAGCTGCTCCACCAGCGGGCGCAGCGGCGCAATGCCGATACCCCGGCCGATGACCGCTGCCCGGCGGCAGCTGCCGTCGATGGGGAAGCCCTTGCCCAGTGGTCCCAGCAGCTCCAGTGTGTCGCCGCCGCGCAGGTGCGACAGCAGCTCCGTTCCCCGCCCCACCACCTTGTACAGGAAGGTCAGTGTCCCCGCCTGCACATCGATATGGTCGATGCTGATGGGCCGCATAAGGAACGGGTCCTGCTCCCGCCAGCTCTTCAGCATATAGAATTGGCCCGGCGCGCTGGCGGCCGCCATCTCGGGAGCCAGGACCGTCAGTGTCATCACGCCGGGAACGACAATGTCCTGGGAACGGACGGATACAGTGTTGTACATGGTGTCCTCCTTGCAGAAGCTGTGCAGGCGGGATAGCCGCGCCTGCACAGCTTTTGCTGTTGTATTCTGTCAGATCCGGCCGGTGATCAGGCCCAGCAGCGCCATACGCAGGTACATACCGTTGTGTGCCTGGCGGAAATAGGCCGCGCCGGGGTAGCTGTCCACCTCTGTGGCGATTTCATCCACGCGGGGCAGCGGGTGCATGATGGTGATATCCTTCTTGGCGCACTTCAGCAGCTCGTTGTTGACGATATAGCTGCCCTTGCACCGCAGATAGGACTCCTCATCCGGGAAGCGCTCCCGCTGTACGCGGGTGACGTACACGAAGTCGGACTGGGAAAGCGCCTCTTTCACATCGGAGGTCTCCACGATGTCGGCGCCCTTGGCGCGCAGGTCGTCAGTGATCTCCTTGGGCATTCTCAGCTCCTCGGGTGAGGCGAAGATCATCCGGTTGCCGAACTGCTGCATGAAGTAGCCCAGGCTGTGTACGGTGCGGCCATACTTCAGGTCGCCCAGGAAGGTGATGGTCTGGCCGCCGATGTGGCCCTTTTCCTTCCGCATGGTATAGATATCCAGCAGCGCCTGTGTGGGGTGCTGGCGGGCACCGTCGCCGCCGTTGATCAGGGGATGCTGCGCGATCTCGGCGGCCTCGATGGCCGAACCGGCCACGGGGTGCCGCATAACGATGGCGTCCACATAGCCGTCCACGGTGCGGATGGTGTCCTGCCATGTCTCACCCTTGGACTGGGAGGAGGCGGAGGCACTGCCCAGGTCGATGGTGCTGGCGCCCATGCGCTGAATGGCGGAGTTGAAAGACAGCCGGGTCCGGGTGCTGGGTTCAAAGAACAGCGTGGCCACCAGCATACCTTCCATGTCTTTGATGGCCTCACCGCTTTTTACGCGCTTTTCATAGATCATGGCTGTGTCCATGATGTGGCACAGCTCCTGCGTGGTAAAGTCATAGCCGTTGATAATGTCGCGGTCCTTGAAATTGAAGTCCATGTTTATGTTCCTCCATATGTATATGTGTGATTTCCGTTCCGCGGGCCTCTGTCAGCGGAGGGCCCGCCCTTCAGCCGCGTAAGATCACTGGATCTTCGGTGTCTGCCGCTTGCTCAGCGTCACAGCTATGATGACACAGGCGGCCATCAGCACCACGCCGATCACGTCCGTGAGCGCGCCGGGGATCATCAGCGTAATGGCCGCGCCCACCAGCACAAAGCGCAGGGGCATGGGCATCTTTGCGCCCAGCCAGCCGATCATGCCGCCGGCCAGGGCCACGCAGCCCAGCGAGGCGCTGAGGATAGCCAGCAGGATAGAGCCCAGAGAACCATACAGCAGCAATTCCTGCCCGTACACAAAGATGTAAGGGATCAGGAAGGCCACCGAAGCCAGCTTCATGGCGTAAATGCCCGTTTTCATGGGCGAGCCGCCGGAGATACCGGCCGCCGCGTAGGTAGACAGAGCCACCGGCGGGGTGATGGTGGACATACAGCCGAAGTACAGGATAAACAGGTGTGCGGGCAGGGGATCCGCGCCCAGCTTGATCAGGGCGGGGGCGCCCAGCACCGCCAGCAGCAGATAGGCCGCCGTGGTGGGCAGGCCCATGCCCATGACCAGGGATACCAGCATGGTCATCACCAGCGCGATCATCAGGTTGCCCTGCGACACGGTGACGATCAGACCGGAGAGCTTGATGCCCAGGTTGGTCAGGGAGGTGATGCCCATGATGATACCGGCGCAGGCACAGGCTGCCACAATGGGGCGCACCTGCTTGGCCACGTCGCTCACCACCGCACCAAAGTCCTTCAGGTGGAAGGCGGTGTCCTTCTTCACATAGCTCAGAGCGATGGTCAGGATAGCGGCATAGGCGCCGGCACGCAGTACGCTGTAACCGCAGATGATGAACACGATCAGCAGCGCGATAGGCAGCAGATAGTAGAAACCGGACTTGAACACCACCCCTACGCGCTCATACTGGGCATTGGGATCGGGGCGCAGGTTCAGCCGCTTGGCCTCGAAATACACGGCGATACCCACGGCAAAGAAGTACAGCAGCGCGGGCACGGCTGCGGCCTTAGCCACGGTGAAGTAGCTTACGCCGATCATCTCGGCCATCAGGAACGCCACGGAACCCATGACCGGCGGCAGGATCTGCCCGCCGTTGGAGGCCACTGCCTCCACCGCGCCGGCGAAGTTCTTGTCATAGCCGTTGGCCTTCATCAGCGGAATGGTGAAGGTGCCGGTGGTCACGACGTTGGATACGCCGCTGCCGGAGATGGTGCCCATCAGGGCGCTGGAGGCCACGGCGGCCAGCGCGGGACCGCCGGTAACGCGCCCGGTGGCGGTCAGTGCCAGGTTCACGAAGAACTGGCCGGCGCCGCTTTTCTCCAGAAACGCGCCGAAGAGAATGAATATAAAGATAAATGTCGCACTGACACTCATTGCCGAACCGAAAACACCCTCGGTACCCAGATACAGGAACGAGATCAGGCGCTTGAATGTAAAGGCCTGGTGGCTCAGCGCACCGGGGATGAGATGACCAAACAGGCCATAGAGCAGGAAGATCACGGAGATGGTGGGCAGCGCCCAGCCCAGGGACTCATATCCCATGATCAGGATCGCCACCAGCAGCAGCGCGCCGAAGATCATATCCAGCTCAGTGGTGATACCCAAGCGCCCCTGGATCTCCGCATAGTGCAGGCAGATGTAGAAGTTGGAGCCAGCGGAAGCCACCAGCCCGATAAAATTGATGATGATGTGAAAAACTTTCCCCTTCTCCTTGGGGTTTGCCATGTTGAACAGGAAGATGTAGCTGCTCGCCAGACCAAGGTGTATCGCCCGCTGGTATACGGCGGTCAAAACGCCGAACAGTGCAGTGTACGATTGAAACAGGGTCAGCAGAACGGCAATCACAAACGCGATCTTACTCAGTACATCGCTGAATTTTGACTTAGTTGCCATGTTCCGATCCTTTCGTTATTTCCGGAATGTGGGGCCGCACCGGGCGGCGGGCCGAAGCCCGCCGTCCGATGGGACAGGGGGGGAAAAGAGAGGGAAGATCAGTCAACAATGCCCATCTCGCGGTAGTACTGCAGGGCACCGGGGTGGATCTCCAGGTTGATGTTGGCAGCGTGGTCCAGGTTGATCTTGGCGGCCATCGCGTGGGAGGTGGAGATCACGTCCAGATTTTCATAGATGCCCTTCACGAACTGATAGGCGGCCTCGTTGCTGAGGCTGCTGTCACAGGCCAGCAGAGTGGGCATGGCCAGGGTGGTGGTGTCCTCGCTGGTGCAGGTGTACAGGTCAGCGGACAGGGTAGCGGTGCTGAAGTAGCTGTGCTGCTCGATCGCGGCCTTCTGATGCTCCTCGTCGATGCTCAGCAGCTTGAAGTCCTTGGTCACGGACAGCTCGGTCAGGGCGCTGTTGGGGGCGGCACTGAAGATGAACACGCAGTCCACATCGCCGTTCTTCAGGGCCTCAACGCCCTCGGCGATGCTCAGCTCAGAGCCCTTCACGTCCTTGTCGGTCAGACCATAGGTGCCCAGCACCGTCCAGCCCATGGTGGAGGCGGAGGAGGCGGGGGTGCCCACCACCACGCGCTTGCCGGCCAGATCTGCGATGCTGTTGATGCCGCTGTCAGCCAGCACGGCGATCTCCAGCACGCTGTCATACAGGTTGGCCAGGCCGTACAGCTCATACGCGGGCTCGGACGCAAAAGCATCCTCGGAATGGGTGGCGAAGTACGCGGTGTCGGAGTTCACGAAGCCGACATTGGCCGCGTGGGTGCCCAGCAGACGGGCGTTCTCCACGCCGCCGTTGGTGACCTCGGAGGTGACGAACAGGTTGTTGTCCACGTTGGTCAGGGTGTCAGCGATGCTGACGCCGATGGGGTACCATGCACCGGAGGTGCCGCCGGTAGCGATCACCAGATCGGTGGCCTGTGTCAGCTCCATGCCGGTGGAGGGGTTGCTGTCATCGGTCTTGTCCCCGGTATCATCCTTCTTCTCGCCGCAGGCGACGAGAGACAGGGCCATGACAAGCGCCAGCAGCAATGCAAATAGCTTTTTCATGTCTTTCTCCTTCGTATTTTTGAATTTATAATCGCCCCATAAGGGGTAATTACCACGCTTGTTTTATACCAGCCTGGCCATCTCCGCCGCTGCGGCGTCAATGGCGTCCACAATAGCGTCGTAGCCTGTGCACCGGCACAGATTGCCCGAGATCGCCCGCCGTATCTTCTCCCGGGAGGGATGCGGGTCCTCGTGCAGCAGCGCTGTGGCACTCATGATCATGCCGGGCGTGCAGAAGCCGCACTGTACAGCAAAATGGTCCACAAACGCCTGCTGTAGGGGGCTCAGTGCGCCGTCGTGTCCGGTCAGGCCCTCAATGGTCACCACCCGGCGGCCCTGTACCTGCCCGGCCATGACCATGCAGGAGGTCACCGCTCTGTCGTCCAGCAGCACCGTGCAGGCGCCGCATTCGCCGATGTCGCAGCCCCGTTTGGTGCCGGTCAGGCGGCAGTAGTCCCGCAGCAATGTCAGCAGCGACACCGTCCCCGGCGCCTCCACGCAGACGGGCGCGCCGTTGAGCGTAAAACCTATCTTCATTGGTCCGCCTCCTCTCGGGTGCGGCGCAGTGTCCGCAGCAGCAGCTCCGGGGCCACCGCCAGCTTGTAGCTGGCCGAGGCCCGCCGCCCGGCGGCCGCCACGATGGCCTGTGTTACCAGCTCTGCCGCCTGCATTTCCGCGGCAGGGGAGGGCTGTTCCCTCAAAAGCAGTGCTTCTGCCGCGTACAGCCGCCGCGGCGTGGGGAATACGGCGCCCAGCGCAAGGCGCAGTCCGGTCAGGCGCTGTCCCTCCCATCTGGCCGCGCAGCAGGCGCTGAGCCGGGAGATGGCCAGCGCATTGCGCCGTCCCACTTTTTCATAGGCCATGCGCCAGCTCGCCTCCGGCGGGGAAAAGCGCAGCGCCTCTATGTATTCGCCGGGACGCAGCAGGGTCTGTCCCGGTCCGGTGATGAAGGTATCCACCGGTATGTCCCGGCAGGTGCCCTCCGTGGCGCTGTACAGCCGCACCTCCGCGTCCAGCATGGCCAGCACCGGCAGGGTGTCCGCTGCGGGGCTCCCATGTGCCACATTGCCGCCGATGGTGCCCAGATTTCGTATCTGAGGGGACCCCACCTGTGATGCGGCAAGGCACAGCACCGGCGCGTACTGCCGCAGCAGCGCGTTTCGTTCTATCTCGGCGAAGGTCGCCGCTGCCCCGACGGACAGCACGCCGTCCTCTGACACGATCCGGTGCAGCGCCGCTGCGCCGGATATATCGATGAACACCGCCTCATGGTCATTTTCCCGGTTCTGCACCGGCATGATATCCGTGCCGCCGGCAATGCACCGGCTGTCGGGGTATTGTGCCATATAGGCCCGCAGTTCCGCGGGGCTGCCCGCTTGCAGAAACATAGCTACCTCTTTTTCTCGTCCAGTATGGCCCGTACCGTTTCCAGGTCCGCCGGCAGGGTGTCTATCCGTGCGCCCAGCGCCGCGGACATAGCGTTGGTGATGGCCGGCGCCACAATAGAGGTGGCCGGTTCGCCAATGCCGTGTACCAGCAGCGGCGGAACGCCGGCGCCTTCCTCCAGCAGCACCGTCCGCACGGGACACATATCCAGTGCTGTGGGCAGCAGATAGCTGTCCAGATCAGCGGCGCGTGTCACGCCGCCCGGTGTGTCGGCATTTTCCGTCAAGGCGTAGCCTACGCCCATGGATACACCGCCGCCTACTTGTCCCACCGTGGCAGCGTGGTTAATGATGCGGCCCATGTCGTGTACGGCCACAAAGTCAGTTACGTCGGTCTTTCCGGTGATGGGGTCTATCTCCACCTCAGCGCCGCAGGCGCCGTAGGCGTAGGACATATAATTGCTGCCCCGGCATTTCTCTCTGTCCCAGAATGTCTTGGGGGCGGCCCACCAGCCGTGGGCGCGCATATCCCGTCCTGTGTTCCGCAGGACCCCTACCGCCTCGGTGAAGGTCATCTGCTCGTCACCGCAGCGAACCAGCCCGTCCTCATATACGATGGGTCCGTCGAACCCCCGGTATTCCCACAGTGCGGTGTTGATCTGCTGCTTGGCCTCCTGTGCTGCCAGCCAGGCGGCGTTGCCCGCGGTGATGGTCCCCCGTGAGGCGGCGGTGGACCCGGAATCCACACAGTAGTCCGTGTCCGCCGGCGCGATGTGTATGCGTTCCGGCGGCAGCCCCAACTCCCGGCCGATGATGGCCGTCAGCAGCGTGTGGCCGCCCTGGCCCACCTCGCTCAGTCCGGTGCTCACGTTCAGACTGCCGTCCGCGTTTAATACGATGGTCACGCCGGAGGTGTCCTGCACCGGTGTGCCCGCACCGTAGGACTCGCCCCGGTACAGGCAGGCGATGCCCCTGCCCACCAGCTTTCCGTTCCGGACAAAGGGCCGCAGGTCCTCGCCGAATTCCCGCCGCAGGCGTTCCAGGCACGCACCTGCGCTCACGTCGCGCATGGGCTGGCCGGAGCCGGATATGTCGCCGTCCCGCAGCAGGTTTTTCTCCCGGAAGGCCCAGGGTGTCATGCCCAGCTGCTGTGCCAGCTCGTCCATCACAGATTCGGTGGCGAAGTCGATCTGCGGCGAGCCGAAGCCACGCACACTGCCGGCATAGCAGTTGTTGGTATAGGCCGCCTTCATGCACACGTCCACGTGTTCCACCCGATAGGGCCCTGTGGCTTCGATACCGCTGCGCCATGTGGTGGTCTTGCTCTTGGACAGGTATGCGCCGCCGTCCACAAAGCCCCGCACCTCAATGGCGGTCAGTGTGCCGTCCCGCTTTGCGCCGGCCTTGTAGTAGATGTGAAAGGGATGCCGCTTTACGCCCTCCAGCAGCGTCTCGCTGCTGCGCCATGTCATGCGGCAGGGCCGCCCGGTGTGCAGCGCCGCGATAGCGGCTCTTGCGGCCATAGCCCCGGCGTCGTCATCCTTGCCGCCGAAGGACCCGCCCATACCGGGCTGTGTCACCCGTACAGCGCTCATGGGCAGACCGCAGGCCGCCGCCACGATACGCCGGATGTTGAAGGGTGCCTTGCACGGGCAGTAGACCCGCAGCTCTCCGTCCTGAGGCGACACCACCACGCTCTCCGGCTCGATGGCCCCGGGGATCACCCGTTGGGTGCGGAACTCCCGTTCCACAATGATGTCCGCCTCGTCAAAGCCCTGTGCCGCCCGCCCCTTGCGGACGCGGTGCTCCAGTATCAGGTTTCCGTCGTCGTACAGCTTGGGCGCGTCCGGCAGCAGTGCTTCCTCCGGGTCGAATACCGCGGGCATGGGCTGGGTGTCATAGGTGACCAGCCGCGCCGCCCGGTCTGCCGCCTCCTGTGAGACGGCCGCGACCACGGCGATGCAATCGCCCCGGCTCCGTATAGTGTCATATACCATGATGGGCTTCTCATTGTCGCCCACATTTCGGCCCGGTATGTCCCGGGCGGTGTACACACCGGCCACGCCCTCCGCCGCCAGTGCCGCCGCGGTATGCACCGCCAGCAGCTTCCCATGGGGGAGGTCCGCGTGCACTGATTTTGTGTACAGTATACCGTCAAAGACGAGATCAGCCGCGTATTTCGTCCGTCCGGTCACCTTGTCCCGGGCGTCCACCCGCAGGATGTCCTGTTCGCGCTGTGCCACGGCGGCATACCTCCCCTCTGTGTTCTCTGTTTCCCGTTACGGCAGCAATTCCGCCGCCCAGTCCTCTGCCTGTGCCAGCGCTTGCTGTTCAATATGGGCGGCGGACCGCAGTCCCTGCTGGTCCAGACCGTCGTAATGTACGCCGCCCACGGCGGCCACGGCACAGCCGGCCACGGCGCTGAGCCGTTCTGCCAGCGCCCGCAGCAAGAATTCGTCCTTGTGCCCGCTGCGATTGAGAACGCTGCTGTCGGCGCTGTCCGCGCCGCTGCCTGTCAGGCTCTGCCGGTGTGTGGCCAGTACGACGCAGCCTACGTGGGCCGCCCCGCCGGTCACGGTCAGCAGCAGGTCGCCGCCCAGCCGTTCCAGCCGGTAGTGTATGGACAGTCCGCCGTCGCTCAGTGTTCGCTCCACCACGCGCTCAGCCATTTCCGTTCCACCTGAACCTTTCCCCGCCGTCCAGACCCAGCAGCCGCAGCGTCCGGCTGACTGTCTGATCCACGATGTCGTCCACCGTCTGCGGCCGGCTGTAAAAGGCCGGTACCGGCGGCAGGATAATGCCGCCCATCAGCGTTACCGTCTCCATATTGCGGATGTGGCTCAAATTCAGCGGTGTTTCCCGCGTCAGCAGTATCAGCCGCCGCCGCTCCTTCAGCATCACATCTGCCGCCCGCACCAGCAGGCTGTCGTCATAGCCCATAGCGATGCCCGCCAGGGTCTTCATGCTGCATGGGGCGATGACCATGGCGTCCGCGCAGCTGGAACCGCTGGCCGCCTGTGCGGCCATGTTACAGTTGTCGGATACCCGGTCCGCCAGCGCCTTGACCTGCTCCACGGTGAGATCCGTTTCCAGCCGTATGGTCTCTGCGCCCCAGTCGCTGAGTATCAGCTCTGTCTCCTGTCCCAGCGCCCGCAGTGCCTCCAGCAGCCGGATACCGTATATACAGCCCGTCGCACCGCTGATGCCCACTGCCACCATGTCCATCCCTCCCGTCTGTTTCGTACATTTTGCCCGCCCCGCGGGCGTTACAGTGCCTCTGTGATCCGTATGATCGTCTCCGGCTCTGTGAAGTTGGCAGTACCGATCTCCACGGCCTTTGCGCCGGCGGCCATGTATTCCTTTACGTCCGCGGCGCACACGATACCGCCGCAGCCCACCACGTCGACAGCGACCTCCTGGGCCACCCGCCATGTCTGGAACACGGACAGAGGCCGTATGGCCGGGCCGGACAGTCCGCCCACCATGCTGCCCAGCCGTGAGCTGCCGTCCGTCTGCAGGGCCATGCCCCAATAGGTGTTGGCGCATACCACCGCCTGCGCTCCGGCGTCCTGTGCCGTCCGCGCCGCATCTACGATGTCTCCGGCGCAGGGCGACAGCTTCGCCCACACCGGCAGCCGTCCGTCTGCGGCGGCACGGATGCGCTGCGCGCACTGCTCCAGATACGCCTTGCTTCCCAGTGTCCGGTATTCCTCGTAGGTGCAGTGGAGGTTCACCTCCACGCCGGCCACTGCCGGCAGCTCCGCCAATGCGTCCGCCATACGCCGTATTTCCTCCGGTGTGCCGGTGACGCTGGCAATAATGGGCACGTCATAGCCCACCAGTCCCTTGTAAAATACCTGCGTGAATTTCTCATATCCGGGGTTTTGCATCCCCACGCAGTTCAGCAGCCCCGAGGGCGTCTCCCACAGCCGGGGCGCCTCCGCGCCACGCCGGGGTTTGACGGTCATCGTGCGTGTCACCAGCCCGCCCAGACGGTGCAGGTCGATATAGTCCGCATAGGAGGAGCCGAAGCCCATCGTGCCCGCCGCGTTCAGCAGCGGCGAATGCAGCGTCACGCCGCCCACTGTGATGTTATCCATGAAAGATCACCTCACCCATCGGGAATACCGGTCCGTCCACGCAGACTTTTTTGTACAGCACGCCGCCGTCGGCTTTCCGCATGGGGAAGCCGCAGCCGGAGCACGCGCCGATGCCGCAGGCCATGCGTTCCTCCAGAGACACATAACCCTCCGCGCCGTTTTGTGCGGCCCACTGCTGCACCTTAGCCAGCATGGCCGTCGGCCCGCAGGCGTACACGACGCCTGCCGCTGTTTCCGGCAGGATATCCGTTACCAGGCGGCCTTCACTCTCATAGGCGGTGTGTACTGTCCCGTAGGTCCGCAGCGTCTTTCCGCACAGGTCATGGGCCGCGTCGCGGCAGCCCAGATACACGGTCACAGCCGATCCTGCATCATGCAGTGCCCGGGCCAGCATACACAGGGGCGCCGCCCCCATGCCGCCGGCTACCAGTATCGCCTGCACGCCCTCCACGGGGAACGGCGTGCCGATGGGGCCCATCACGTCCAGGGTTTGGCCCGCCCGCACGGCGGACAGCAGATCGGTGCCTGTGCCCACCACCCGATAGAGCAGTGTCAGCGTGCCGCCGATGCTGTCGGCTTCGCAGATGCTGATGGGCCGCCGCAGCAGCGGTGCGGTGCCGCTGCCCACCCGGATAAACACGAATTGTCCCGGCCGGCAGCGCTGTGCGATCACCGGTGCGTGGAGCGTCATTTTATAGTAGCCGTCCAGAATACGGCTGTTTTCCCGTACGGTGGCCATTTCACGAGTCCTGTCAGACATATTCCGCCTCCTGCGGCTTACTTCCGCCGCTTATCCATAAAGTCCCGCAGCATTTCCTCGATATACGGTGCGTCCTGTCCGGGTGTGAACACAGGGGCGAACGCCTCCTTGTCCTCCAGCGGCGCGGTGGCGTCGATGCCCATCTTGGACGACGCACGGGGATACGGCGCGGAGGGGTCCAGCGTGGGGCTGTACATCACCGGCAGTATCATCACATCCCGGTCCGCCTGCATACGGGTGTTGATAGCCCATTCCACCTGCTGCATATCATGTACGTCGATATCCTCGTCCACCACCACACACAGCTTGATGCCGATGTTGGCCGCCAGAAGGGCGGTCATCACATTCCGCGGCTCATAGGGATGGCGCTTCTTGATGGACACCACGCAGTGGTGGCGGCTGGTGCCGCCGGAGGTCAGGCAGATGTCGTGGATGTCCGGGCAGATCTTGTACGCCTCGCGGTAAGCCAGCGCTGTGGCCGCCAGATCCATCATCCAGTGGTTTTCCGTCATGGGCATACCGGTATAGGCATTCTGGAAAATGGCGTCCTTCCGCATGGTGATGGCGGTGATCTCCACCACCGGGGCTTTGCGTACCTCGCTGTACGTGCCGGGATACTCACCGAAGGGGCCGTCGTCCTCCCGCAGACCGGGCAGGGTGCGTCCCTCGATAACGATCTCCGCGGTGGCAGGCACCTCTACGTCGATGGTCTTGCACTTGACCATCTTCACAGCCTCGCCCCGCAGGCCGCCGGCCATGCCCATCTCATCGGTGCCCAATGCCGGCCGGCACTGTGACGCGATGGCGATGATGGGGTCGCCGCCGATGACCGTGGCGATCTCCGTGCCCTTTCCGTTGTCCTCGTTGCGTTCGATAATGGTACCCAGATGCCGTCCCTTGGGGGCAAAGCAGGTCATGTGGTTCTTGTCCAGCAGCAGCATCCGGTGCATGGAGGAGTTCCGTACGCCGGTGATGGGGTCGTTGGCCATCTGCACGCCGGCGGTGATATACGGCCCCAGGTCCTTCTCGAAGTTCGTCAGGATGGGCAGCTTGTACAGGTCCACCGCGTCGCCGGTCAGCACCACCTCGTGCACAGGAGCCTCGTCGTCACCCACCGTTACCGGCGGGATAAACTTGTTCTCGTGGGCCACGTATTCCTTAATGACGCTCTTTGTATCGTCGCCCAGACCCAGTGCCAGATGCACCCTCTCGCGGGTGCCGTACAGGCCGGACAGCACCGGCATATCGTAGCCCTCCACATTGGTGAAGAGCAGCGCCGGACCACCCATGTCCGATGACTTGCGCGTAAAGGCGCATATCTCGTGTACCGGGCTGACCTTCTTGTCGATGACCATCAGGTCGCCCCGCTTCTTCAGCTCCTCCAGAAATTCCCGCATATCGTTGTAATGTGCCATATGACTGTCGCTCCTTCCGTTCTGTCTGTGGCTATCGCGCCGTCCGTCGTCTGCGGGCCGCGCTGTTGCGTATGATGTTGTCCACGGTGTTTCGCCCCTGCTGGCATGGATGAGGGAGTCTGTGTCCGTCGACTGTGTACAGTATGCATTACAGTGTACACCACGATTTTTTTCCCGCGCCAGGGGAGGGGGGAGGCGGCGGAATGCCGGCCACCGAAAAAATGATGCTACAGTTTACACGTCGGCCCGAGCAAAGTCAATAACCGGGCCATAGCGGTTTCACATCACTGCTATTTGTTGAAATGATACCATCGATCGACAAGGGCAAACACGCCTGCCAACGTGTCTTTCCGTTGCTTTTTGCCCTTTTCGCCTTGGCGGGCGTCAGCCCGCCTGCGTCTCAAAAGCCAAAAAACATTCGAAAATACATCGCCGGCAGGTGCGGAGCAGTTTTGCCGGAGCAGAAATGGGTCCAGACAAGAAAAGACCCGCAGAGAATACTTGCCGTATTGTCAAGGGGCTTGACGCAGTATGGGCACATTTCTGCCCGCCAAAACCGTGTCTGCCCTTGTCGATCGATGGTGCATTTCACAATAAGAAAGTTCATGTGCCATTTATACGACACTATTGTCTAAGGAAAGGCAATGCTTTGGACAGGCCGCCGCACACAGGCCGCATTCCCGGCACCGCCGGTCAGATACCCGCCATTGCTTGGTCTGCCGGTCCACGGACAGCGCGCCATAGGGACATTTCTTCGCGCACAGGCCGCAGAATACACAGCCCTCCGTGGTGTGTAGCCGCCGTATGCCGCCCTCTGCCTTTACGGGGCGGTAGGGCAGATCATGGATGTCCAGTCCCGTGGCATCGCATACCGCATTGATGATGGCCGGTGCGCTGGGCACCACCGCGCACTCCGAAATGCTCTTGGCGCCGTAGGGCCCGGTAGGTTCGCCCTCTTCGATAAAGTCCGTCTGCAAACGGGGCATTTCCGTGGCCCGGAAGGGCCGGTAACTGTGCAGGCTGCTGTCTCGCAGCTGCCCTGCCGCGTCAAAGGTCAGTTCCTCCCGGAGCGCGTAGCCCAGCCCCATCTGTATGCCGCCCTCCAGCTGTCCCTCGATGCCCATCCGGTTCATCACCCGTCCCACATCATGTACAGCGATGTAGTCCGTCACCGTCACCGCGCCGGTGGCCTTTTCCACCTTTACCCGCGCCATATGTACGCCGTAGGACCCGGGGGTGTGTGCCGATGCGTGGGTGGCCACACCGAATATCTCATGCTTTTGTACGCTCTGGGCGTAGTTCATTACCTCCGCCAGCGAGGCGCTGCCGCCCTCCGGCAGCCACGCCCGTCCGTCGTGCAGAGAGATGTCCTCCGCCTGGCCGCCCAACAGTCCGGCGGCGGCGCACCGCAGCTGTGCCGCCGCGTCCTCCGCGGCTTTCTGCACCGCGCCGCAGCTGACATACACGCCCCGACTGGAAAAGTCGCCCAGGTTCCACCCGCACACATCCGTGTCCGAGGCCACGCAGGCCACCTGTTCCGGTGGGATGCCCAGCGTCTCCGCCACGACCTGTATCTGCACCATCAGCTGTCCGTTGCCCATATCGTGGGTGCCGGAGTGCAGCACACAGGTGCCGTCATCGTTCATCTTGACCACCATGCAGTTCTGGTCGATCTGCGAGCCGAAGGCCCCGCTGCCGTGCAGTCCCATGGCCCAGCCCTCGCCGATGAGGTACTTTCCGTCCTCATCGTCCATGTCCGGCCAGTTCTGCCGCAGTGCCATGGCCCGGCGCACGCAGTCCTTGGGCCGGGGGTTGCCGATGGGGTGCCCCACGAACAGGTCGCTGTCCTCCGGATCCACCAGATTTTTCATCTGTAATTCCGTGTAGTTCATCCCAAGCGCGCCGGCGATCTTATACAACTGCCGTTCCATGGCAAAGAATACCTGCGGCGAGCCGTAGCCCCGCATGGCCCCCGCCACCGGCGTGTTGGTATATACGGGTATGCCCACAAAGCGCATATTCGGTGTTTTGTAGCCCTTGAATACCTTGGCGCTCATGGCGCCGATCACGTTCCCTGCGCTGGAGGCATATGCTCCGGTGTTGGTGATGGCCGTGATCTCCTGTGCCACGATGGTGCCGTCGTTTTTCACACCGGTCTTCACCGTGATGACGCTGGCATGCCGCACCCGGGTGGATACCATGCACTCCCGCCGTGTGGCGGTGAATTTCACCGGCCTGCGGCACAGCATCGCCAGCGCCGCGGGGATCAGCTCCACCGAGGACTCCATTTTTCCGCCGAATGCGCCGCCCATGGTGGGGCTTACCACCCGCACCTTGCTCAGCGGCAGGCCGAATATCCGGCTCAATACGATCCGTTCGCCAAAGGTGTTCTGATACGGTGCGGTGACGGTCAGCCGTCCCTGCGCGTCCACCTCCGCGATGGCGGTGTGGGGCTCGATGGCGCAGTGGTGTACCGCCGGCGTGCGGTAGGTGTCTTCAAACACCCGGTCCGCCTCCCGAAAACCCTTCGCCACGTCTCCCGTGTTTTTCTCAATCCGAAGCGCGATGTTGCTGCTGCCGTGCAGGGGATAGGCGTCCTCCCGCATGGCCTCCAGCGGATCCGTCACCACCGGCAGCGGCTCGTATTCTACCTCGATCAGGTCGATGGCCGCCTGAGCGATATCCTCTGTCTCTGCCGCCACCGCCGCCACCCGGTCGCCCACAAAGCGCACCGTGTCGTCGAAAATGCGCTCCGTCTCGATAGGCGCCGGCGCCTGCATATAAAACCGCGTGGTGCTGTTGAACCGCGTCTGCGGTGTGTTCTGATAGGTAGCCACTGCCCACACGCCGGGCAGCGCCTCCGCCGCTGTGGTGTCGATGCGCTTGATCCGCGCGTGAGCCACTGGTGAGAAAAGCACCTTGGCGTACAGCATCCGCGGCATGGTCATGTCGTCCACATACAGCAGTTCCCCTGTTGCCTTGGCCGCCGCATCCTGCACCGGGTAGCTCTTTCCGATGTACGTCAGCTCCTTCACCGGTCCTGCGCCTCCAGCCGCCGCGCCGCCTCCCGGACGGCCTCCTCGATCTTGTAGTAGCCGGTACAGCGGCACAGATTCGGTGCCAGCGCCTCCCGTATCTCCTCGTCACTGGGGTGCAGCGTCTTGTCCAGCAGTGCCTTGGCGCTCATCACCATTCCCGGCGTGCAGAAGCCGCACTGGACGGCTCCGCAGTCGATAAACGCCTGCTGTATGGGGTGCAGCTGTCCGTTCCGGCTCAGCCCCTCTATGGTCTCCACCCGATGTCCCGCCGCATCCTTAATAGGTACCTTGCAGGCGTTCACCGCCGTGCCGTCCAGTATCACGCGGCAGGCGCCGCAGTCGCCGGAGGAGCATCCGTTTTTCGCGCCGGTCAGGCCCAGCGTCTCCCGCAGTACCCGCAGCAGCGTCCACTGGGGCGGCACGCATACCGTGCGGAGCACGCCGTTTATATATAATGAGAAGTTCTCCATGTGCCGTCCTCCGCTTCTGCCGCCCGGCGTTATCCGCCCATGTCCGAACCGGCTGTATCTGTCTGCCCCGGCATACTGTGTCCCGGGCAGGGGCCGCCGGTCATGGTATACAGCGCAGACGTTGTTTCTGCGTGTATTCGGATTGGATACTGTATACAGTATTCTTTGTGTACATATTTTACTCGCATTTCACCCCGCCGTCAATAGAAGTGCAGCATTTCTGCCCTTAGCACAAAAATAAACCCCACTTTTTTGACAATTATGACAAAACATACCCGCCCCGCCCGCAGCCCTCAAGCCTTCCCCTCGAGGGGTTCGCGGTGTTGAAAGACACGCCGGTGGCCTGTCAGACCCGCGAACCGACCCGCAGGGAGACAGGTGCCCCCGAGGGGGCGGATGAGGTGTAGCCGCGCGGCGGCGAAACACCCCCAATTCCCATTTTCTGTCAAATTCTCCCGTTTTCCATTCCCGGTAACAGAAAAAATATGTAAAATTTTCATAAAAAGGCTGGACAAATTATGCAGCCGTGCTATAATCTGACTATCCGCAGAGGTACCTCTGCATTTGCGTTTTAATGGAAATTAAAACGAGTGCGCCTGCGGAAATCTAAAACAAACGGGGTATGAGACATGAAGAAATTGTTAGCAACCATTCTGGCGCTGGTCATGGCGCTGTCCCTCTGCAGCGTCAGCTGGGCTACAGATCCGGCGGTTGCCAAAGTTGGCGACCAAGAGTATGCGACACTGGAAGAGGCAATCAAAAATGTTCCGGATGACGGGACAGTTGTATTGCTGAGAAATGCTGCTGGTGGTGGCATAGGCACATACGCAACACCGAAGGCAAATCAGATTGCAGCCAAGGCGTTTACGATTAATTTTAATAGTTTTACCTATACGCTGACTACACCGGCAGTTGGCTCAGCGGGCTATGAATCGCAGGGGTTCCACTTGGAGACAAAGGCAGGGGAGAGCACAAAGGTCGTGTTCATGAACGGTACGATCAATATTGCCGAAAACTGCGAAGGCAATATGACAATGCTTATCCAGAACTATTGCGATTTGACACTGAATAATATGGTCATTGATGGCAGGAATTTGAAGGATGCTTTTTATAAACAAGCTGATGGAAGCTTAAAGCAGGGCCCGAATTACACGCTGTCCAACAACAGCAAAAATGCGGCAAAAACCGCCATTAAAGATACCAAAATAGTAGCAAGAGTTACCGGCGATTTCACAAATGTCGCATTTGACGCAGATAAAACCTCCGAAGTATCTGTAGAGGGTAGCAGCGTTATTACGGGCAATATCGAGGTTAGCGCTACGGCAAAGCTGGCGGTCTTTTCCGGTACATTCACTACTGATGTAACGTCCTACATAAAGACTGACAGCCCCAGGGCTACTGTTAAGGATAAGAACGGCGAGACCGTCTATGCTGTGGGTGCATCTAATATTGCTGAGGCTGCGACTGCCGGGAGCACCGTTGAAATCACATATGGTGAAAGTGTTGAGTTGACCGGTATTCCTACCGGTGTCACTGTGAAGAACAGCACCGAAAAGGACATTAGCATCAATGGCAACACGATTGCTGCCGGTAAGACCGAAACGGCCAAGCCCGCACCCACCCCCTCCACCGGCGGCTACTATTACTACCCCTCCACCCCCGGAATCACCGCTGAGCTGAACGGCACCAACAAGTCCGCCACAGACTATCCCGGCGGCGACTACGGCCTGGTGTTCCGTTCCACCGCGGCGTTCAGCACCTTCCAGGGTGTCCAGGTGGACGGCAAGACCCTTGCCAAGTCCAGCTACACCGCCGAGGAGGGCTCCACCGTGGTGTACCTGAAGGCCGCGTACCTCAAGACACTGGCGGCGGGCAAGCACACCATCACCATCCTGTCCACGGCGGGCAACACCAGCATGGACTTTACCATCGGCGGCAAGAGCAGCAGCCCCAAGACCTTTGACGCGGGCATGGGCATCTACGCCGTGACGGCAGTGCTGTCCGTCACCGGCATGGCCTGGACCGCTAAAAAGCGTCACTAAGCGAAAAAAGAAAGCCCGAAAGGGCTTTCTTTTTTTGCCGCGCATCTGAAAACCCCTTGCAAAAGGGAAAGGAATATGTTACCATGTATTTTGTATACAGTATCCCATGCACATGCAAGAGAGACTGCACTGCGCCCAAGCCCCGGCAGGGGAGGGAAAATCGGCAGAATTTGCCGGTTTTGCTTGCTTTTTCCCGCAGCAGCGGGTATAGTGTGTATAGAACCGCCTGCTGCGGTACAAAAAGAAGGGGGCATAGAGAGATGACAGCCTTCACACCGGTGGACCCCGCCAATCCCCAGCGCGAGACGATATATACCCAGCTGAAAAACGCCATCATCAACGGCGATATCGCGCCGGATGAGCGCATTGTCGAAACAAAATACGCCGATATTTTCCGCGTCAGCCGCACCCCCGTGCGCGAAGCCATCCGTATGCTGGAGCGTGAGGGGCTGGTGGTCTACGAGCCCCGTAAGGGCGCCGTGGCCCGGCCCAGGCTGACCCGTGCCGAGGTGGACGAGGTCTATACCATCCGTTCCGCCCTGCAGCTGCTCAGCGTGGATGCTGTGGTGCGGAACATCACCGACGCGCAGCTGGACGCCATGGAGGCCGACAACCGCGGCTGCGCCGAGGCGCTGGACAAGCATGACGTCGGTGCGTATTTCCGCCACCTGGACGAATTCAACGGCCTGTTGACCCAGAGCAGCAATATGCCCCTGCTCATCAAGCTCCTGGACCAGATCGAAAGCTACAGCGCCACCACGTCGTTTCAGAACCCGGAGCACGCCCGTTTCCGCGAGAGCGTGCTGTCCGATGACGAACGCCGCCGCCGTGCGTTGGCGGAGCACGAGGAGATCGTGGCGTCCCTGCGGGCCCGTGATGCGGATCGCCTCCGTCGGGTGCTCACCGCCCATACCGCTAACGTTCACGAGGCAGCCCTCCAGCGCTACGGCAGGGAGGACTGATGCACAGACCCCATCTGCATGACGGATATGTACCATCTGCATGGCGGATATGTATCGCCCGCATGACGGATATGTACCATCTGCATAGCGGGTATGTACCGTCTGTATGACGGAATGTACCGCCTGTATGATGGGTATGTACCGCCTGTATGATGGGTATGTACCGCCTGCACGAGACCCCCGTGACCTGTCATGGGGGCTTCTCTTGAAGACTAAGTGTATACAGTATACATATCAGAGGAGGCATTTATGGACTGGGACAGAGTCATCTACAACGGTACGGTGGTCAACGATGACGGTATGCAGCGTGCCGATATCTACATTCGTGACGGCCGGGTCGCCGCCGTCACGTCCGAGCGCCTGCCCGGCACCGTCGGTGAAACTACCGACGCTTCTGGCCGCTATATCCTGCCCGGCCTGATCGAGACCCACGTTCACTCCCGCGACGGCCGTCTGGCCACCGGCGAGAAGGAGGATTTCCGTTCCTCCACCGCGGCGGCTGCCGCCACCGGTATTACCACCGTGTTCGAAATGCCCAACTGCACCCCTACCATTCACTCGGCGGAGTCTCTCTGCGATCTTGTCTCGGTCATCCAGCCCAAGGCCCATGCGGATTTCTGCGTTTGGGGCCTGGCTTTGGGCGATGCCAATCTTGCCAGCCTGCCCGCTTTGGCGGAGGCCGGCTGCGTGGCCTTCAAATTCTTCTGGGGCTACGCGGTGGACCGCCGGGACAACAGCCTGATCTACAACTACCGTGAGGGCATGGACAACGTCCTCCCGCCCCCGGACGACGGCCAGATCTATCGCCTGTTCCGCGCCGTGAAGGCCACCGGAAAACGCCTGGGCATCCATGCGGAGAATTTCTCCATTGTTCGGGCCCTGACGCAGGAGGTCCTTGCCACCGGCGCGCAGGACTATGCCGCATTGCTGCGTACCCGCCCCGTCAGCTGTGAGACCTCCATTATCGACACCGCCATCGACATGGCCAAGGAGCTCTCCATGCCCCTGCACGTCCTCCATGTGGGTGTAGGCGACGGCGTGGAGCACCTCCGCCGCGCCAAGGCCGACGGCGTGGATGTCACCGCCGAGACCTGTACCCATTACCTGACCTTCACCGACCGCGACGCCCGCCGCTGCGGTGCGGTGATGAAGACTTACCCTCTCATCCGTACCGCCGCAGATCGCCAGGCAGTCTGGCAGGGCCTTGCGGATGGTACCCTGGACTGGGTCTGCTCAGATCACGCGCCCCACACCTGCGAGGAAAAGCACCGTTCCTTCTGGGATGCCCCCGCCGGAATCAGCGGTATCGAGGGTCTTTCTCCTGTGTTGCTCACCGCTGTCCACCGCGGCCTGCTGACGCTGCCCCGCGTGGCGGCGATCACCTCCGCCAATGCGGCCCGTACCTTCGGCCTCTATCCCCGCAAGGGCGTTATTCGCCCCGGAGCCGATGCCGATCTGGCCATTGTGGATATGTCCGCGGCCTACACCTTCCGTCAGGAGAAGATGTACTCTAAAGCCAAATGGTCCCCCTATGACGGTATGTCCTTCCAGGGCCGGGTGGTCGAGACGATCCTCCGCGGCCGCACCACTATGCGTGACGGTCAGGTCCTGCCCGACTGCTTCGGCCAGTTCCTGCCGGTCTGCACCAAATAGCTTGTTTTCTTCCTTTACTCCTTTTCCTCCCCCTTGCACCGAACGGCTCCCGGGCGCGCGCCCGGGAGCCGTTTGGCTTTTTCCGTATAAAAGGGACCGCTGTATGGTGGCCCCTTTTGCTGTTTGGCAGCCACCTTATTGGTTTGGAATGTTTGGCACAAAGCGTTGCGGGTAACAGGGAATTCCGAAATGTCTACTGGGAAAAACAACAAAAGTTTTTCGCCGTGTTTAGGCAACTCTACAGAAATAGAGCCACGCCGGCCCTTTTCCGTTGACAGATCACAAAAGAGATGGTATTTTGAAACTGTGCTCGAGCACAGTCAATTCGTGCTCGAGCACAAATGACACATCGCCAAGGGTGATACAAATTTCGGAGAGGAGAAGCGGACGCGTGACCATCAAGCAGATCGCCGAAAAAGCGGGCACCAGCCGCGGCACCGTCGACCGGGTACTCAACGGCCGCGGCAACGTAAATCCCGAGCTGGCCAAGCGTATATTGGACATTGCCGAGCGTGAGCGCTACCAGCCCAACCAGCTGGCCCAGGCGCTTATTCGCTCCCGTCAGCGCACCCACATCGGCATGGTCATACCCTCCGTCGGCAATCCCTTTTTTGACGAGGTGCTCCGCGGCGCACAGAGCCGCGCCAGAAAACTCTCCAGCTACGGCACCACCCTTACCATCCGCGAGATCAAGGGCTACGACGCCGCCACGCAGCTGCAGGCCATGCGCCGGCTGGTGGCCGAGGGCGTGGACGCGCTGGCGGTCATGCCGCTGGATGTGCCCGAGGTTGCGGCGTACCTGCAGTCATTGCCCATACCGGTGGTCACAGTCAACACCGATATCGATGTCGACCGTGTGGCCTTTGTCGGCTGCGACTACTACAACAGCGGTATGATCACCGGAGATCTGGTGCAGCTCATGCTCAATGGCCGGGGCCGCGTGGCGGCTGTTATCGGCAGCACCAATGTCCGCGGCCATATGGACCGTGTGCGCGGTCTGCGGACCGCGCTGGAGGGCACGCCGGAGATCACGGTGGACGCCGTGCTGGAAAATCAGGATGACGACGATGTCTCCTATCAGGTGCTGCGGGCCTATCTGGCGGACCACACGCCGGACATGGTGTGCTTTGCCGCCGCCGGTATCGACGGCGGTATGCGGGCCATTCTGGAAAGCGGAAAGAATATCCGCGTGCTGGCGGTGGACGGGACGGAGGCCGTGCTGCGGTATATGGAGGAAGGGCGCATTGCCGCCACTGTGACCCAGGAGCCCTTCGCCCAGGGGGACGAGGCGGTGCGTGTGCTGTTCGACTATATCCACACCGGACGGCGGCCCGCCGCCGGCGTGGTGTATACCCACAACCGTGTGCGTGTGCGGCACTCGCAGTAAGTTTGTGATCCGATCGGCACAGGCCGATGATGATTTAACTTTTTAACAGGAGGAATGTATCATGGGAAACAGACCGGTAACTCTTTGCACCTGCCAGTGGGCGGACCTGCCCTTCGATGAACTGTGTGCGCTGGCGTCCAAGATGGGCTATGACGGCCTGGAGGTCGCCTGCTGGGGCAACGGCATCGACATTGATCGTGCATACAGCGATGACAGCTACGTGGCCTGGATCAAGGAGACCCTGGCGAAGAACAACCTGATCTGCAAGGCTCTGGCCTGCCACATCATCGGCCAGTGTGTGGGCGACGCTCCCGATCCCCGGCTGAACAACTTTGCTCCCGCGGCGCTGGCCGACAAGCCGGAGGAGATCCGCGCCTGGGCGATCGACACCATGAAGAAAGCCCCCGTGGTGGCCAAGAAGCTGGGCTGCTATGTGGTCACGGGCTTCACCGGCTCTCCCATCTGGAAGTGGCTGTATTCCTTCCCCCAGACCACCGAGGAGATGGTCGAGAACGGCTACGACGAGATCGTGCGCCTGTGGTCGCCTATCCTGGATGAGTTCAAGGCCAACGGCATCAAGTTCGCCCTGGAGGTCCATCCCGGCGAGATCGCTTTCGACTACTACTCCACCGAGAAGCTGCTGAAGAAGTTTGCCGACCGCCCCGAGTTCGGCCTGAACTTCGACCCCAGCCACCTGCTGTGGCAGGGCGTGACGCCCCATCTGTTCCTGCGCGACTTTATGGACCGCGTGTACCACGTCCACATGAAGGATGCGGCGGTGACTCTGGATGGCCGCAGCGGTCTGCTGGGCTCCCACATCGATTTCGGAGACCTGCGCCGCGGCTGGAACTTCCGCTCCCTGGGTCATGGTGACGTGAACTTCGAGGAGATCATCCGCGTGCTGAACGCCGCCGGTTACGACGGCCCTCTGTCCGTGGAATGGGAGGACAGCGGTATGGACCGTATCGAGGGCGCTACCGAGGCGGCCGCTTTCGTGAAGAAGGTGGACTTCAAGAAGTCCGATGTGAAGTTTGACGACGCTATCGCCAACTGAAACGCGACAAGGAGGACAATATGGGTATTCAGATCCGTTACGGCATGGTCGGTGGCCACATGAACGCCTTTATCGGCGAGGTGCATCGCAAAGCCATCGCCTTTGACCCCCGCGCACAGCTGGTGGCGGGCTGCTTCTCCACCAATGCGGAGAAGAACCGTGAGACCGGCGAGACCTACTCCCTGGACATGAGCCGCGTGTACCCCAGCTATGAGGCCATGGCCGAGGCGGAGAGCAGGCGTCCCGACGGTATCGATTTCGTCAGCATCACGACTCCGAACAACACCCACTACGACGTGGCCAAGTGCTTCCTGCAGCACGGAATTCATGTGGTATGCGAAAAGCCTCTGTGCTTTACCGTGGAACAGGCGCAGGAGCTGGTGGCCCTGGCCAAGGAGAAAAACCTGGTTTTCGGCGTCACCTATACCTATTCCGGCTACACCATGATGAAGGTGGCCCGCGAGATGATCGCCGAGGGCAAGATCGGCAAGATCGCCGCCGTCAATGCGGAGTATGTCCAGGAGTGGCTCATCGATGAGCTGGGCGTCCCCGGCGAGGGCACCACTAAGCTGTCCGTCTGGCGCGCCGATCCGGCGGTGTCCGGTATCTCCAACTGTGTGGGCGACATCGGCACCCACATTGAGAACTCCGTCCACTACCTGACCGGCCTGAACATCAAGCGTCTGGCCGCCACCGTGAACCGTTACGGCAAGGAGCTGGACCTGAACGCCAATATGCTCGTCGAGTACGAAAACGGCGTCAACGGCGCTTACTGGTGTTCCCAGATCGCGGCGGGTAAGCTCAATGGCCTGACCATCCGCATCTACGGCAGCGAGGGCGCACTGGAGTGGGAGCAGCACTATCCTGATTATCTGAAGTACACCCCCAAGGGCAAGCCCACGGAGACCCTGTCCCGCGGTACCGGTTATATCACCGAGAAGGCCGGCGCGTACAGCCGCATCCCCTCCGGCCATCCCGAGGGACTGATCGTCGCCTTTGCCAACATCTACAAGAACATCATCAGCGCCATTCTGGCGGTGAAGGCGGGCGGTACGGCCAACGACGGCTCTTTCGACTATCCCACCGTCACCGACGGCCTCAACGGCGTGAAGTTCATTCACGCGGTCATCGACTCCGCAGCCAAGGACTCTGCCTGGGTGGAGCTGTAAGAACACGTTATAGGCGGACTTTGTCCGTATCTATAAAAAATTTTTAGGAGGAAACAACCATGAAGAAAGTACTGGCACTGATCCTTGCGCTGGTCATGGCCCTGTCTCTTGTCGCCTGCGGCGAGAAGAAGGACGATGACGCCAACAAGGACAACGATGCTGCCACGGGTAATCGCATCGCGATCCTGGTCCCCAATGCCGACCACGGCTGGACCGGCGCTGTGATGACCTATGCGCAGGAGAAGGCGCAGGAGCTGAATGACGCTGGCAAGTATGCCGCCACCGTCATCACCTCTTCCGACGCCGCCAACCAGATCCAGCAGGTGGAGGACCTGATCGAGAACAAGACCGCTGACTATGTGGTCATTCTGCCTCAGGACAACACCCTGGAGAACACCATGGCCAAGCTGGCCACCAGCGGCATCCCCTATGTGATGTTCGACCGTATCATCGACTCCGCTGCTTCCACTGCTGTTGCCTGCGTCAAGGGCGATAACAACGGCATCGGCGCCGAGACCGCCAAGCGCTTCATCGCCGACGGCATGAAGGCGGGCGACAAGGTCCTCATCATGCCCGGTGACAACTCTTCCGTTCCCACCATGCGTAACGACGGCTTCTTCAGCGTGCTGAAGGAAAATGGCTGGACCGAGGAGCAGATCGCTGCCATCCAGTCCACCGACTACACCGGCTGGAGCCGCAGCAAGGGCAAGGAGCTGTTCATCAACTGGCTGGATGCCAGCACTGTTGAGGACATCACCGCCACCAAGTGGATCTTCACCCACGACGACGAGATCGCCATGGGCATCCTGGAGGCGCTGAAGAGCTCCGAGATCGACGCCGAGAAGAAGGATGCCTTCCTGAACGCCGGTGTGCATCTGGGCACCTCCTCCGGTCTGAACGAGATCTACTCCGTGCTGAAGGGCATCCATCAGAAGGATTACACCGCTGAGGTCGCCAAGCTGGCCGATCTGTTCTCCGTTACTTACGATCCCGCGATGATCAAGGCTGCCGTGGATGACATGATCACCCACATCGAGGGCGGTACCGTCACCCAGGATCACGTCATCGCCGTGTCCGTGGTGGATGCTACCAACGTCAACGACTTCCAGGGCTTCGGTGACGCTGTCTCCAAGTAAGTAAAGTCGTTTCCGAGGGCTTCGCGGGCGCTTCGGCGCCCGCGGGGCACCTCCCCCTTCGCAGAAGGGATCTTATCAAACAGCAAAGAGAGGCGTGCGGCATGGAATTGCTGAAAATGACCAATATCACCAAATCATTCTCCGGTGTGGAAGTGCTTTCGCACGTTGATTTTTCCGTGGAGCGCGGGGAAGTACACGCGCTGCTGGGAGAGAACGGCGCCGGTAAGTCCACATTGATGAACATCCTGGCGGGTGTGCATCAGCGGGATGAGGGCGAGATCGACTTTGACGGAGAGCAAATGCACGACATTTCCGTCAAGCGGACAGAACAGGCAGGTATCGCCTTTGTACACCAGGAGTTGAACCTGTTTAACGATCTGAAGGTGTACGAGAACATTTTTCTTCGCAAAGAACTGCTGACCAAGCTGGGCACGCTGGATAAGCGGGCCATGCTGGAGCAGACGCGCCAGCTGATGAGCGACCTGGGCGTGGATATCGACCCCAACGCCCTGGTAGACGAGCTGGAGACCAGCAAAAAGCAGCTGCTGGAGATCGCAAAGGCACTTCACGCCAATGCGAAGCTCTTTATTCTGGACGAGCCGACCACCGCGCTGAACAACGCGGAGATCGAGCACCTGTTCAGTATCGTGCGGCGATTGAAGGAGCAGGGTAAGTCCTTCATCTTCATCTCCCACAAAATGAACGAGATATTTACCATCGCGGACCGCTACACGGTCCTGCGGAATGGATGCTTTATTCAGTCCGGCAATATTGCCGACACTACGCCGGAGGCCGTCACCCGTCTTATGGTGGGCAGCAGCTACTCCGAGGCCTCGGTGTACCAGCCCCGCCAACTGGGCGATGTGGCGCTGAAGCTGGAGCACCTCAGCGGTGAAGGGTTCGAGAACGTGGACCTGGAGGTGCGTAAAGGCGAGATTATCGGCCTGACAGGCCTGAAGGGTGCCGGCGTCAGTGAGATGATGCAGGCGATCTTCGGCGCGATTCCCATCAGCTCGGGCACGGTGTATGTCAACGGAGAGCCGCTGCACCACGGCGGCATACATAACGCCATGCGCCACAAGATCGGCATGATCCCCGCCAACCGCAAGGAAAACTCCGTCATCCCGGATTTCACGCTGCTGGAGAACAACTACATCTCCGAGCACACGCTTTCTGCCAATCACCAGCTGATCCGCGGGCGGAAAGAGGTGGCGCAGTACAACAGGATGCGGGATATGCTGAACATCAAGGCCAACAGCCATGACGACCTGATCCTGTCACTGTCCGGCGGCAACCAGCAGAAGGTGATCCTGGGCCGGTGGCTCACCACCGAGGCGGATATCCTTATCATGGATAACCCCACCCAGGGTATCGACGTGGGCGCCAAGGCGGAGATCTACAAGCTGATCCTGGAGCTGGCCGAGAAGGGCAAGACCATCTTGGTCAACACCCTGGAGATACCGGAGATACAGAAGATCGCGGATCGCTGTGTGGTGTTCTACCACGGGCATATCCAGACCATTCTGCCCCGTGAGGAGATCACGGAGGAGAGAGTCATGCTGTATGCGACCAATGTGATACACGCAACGGAGGGAGAGGTAAACGTATGAGTCAGAACACGGAACTGAAGGCCCAGGCCAAAAAACCGGGGCTGAACAAGAAGGGTATTGCCGCCTGGATCAATAATTACAGCTTTATCCTCATCGCACTGGCGATCTTCATCGCCTATCTGTTTATCAACCACGGCGCGACCACCTGGAGTGGCGTGATGAACATCCTGCGGCACTCCGCTGTGGTGGGCATCATGGCCTTCGGCATGGGCCTGGTCATCATCACCGGCGGCATTGACCTGTCCGTGGGCTCCATGCTGGCGCTGGTGGGCAGCTTCTCCGTGGTGGTGTTCAATGCCACGGACAGCGTGTTCCTCACATTGCTGTTCGCCCTGGTGGCCGGCGGCTTGTGCGGCCTGTTCAACGGTGTGCTCATCGGCCTGGTGAAAATGCCTGCGTTCATCGTGACGCTTGCCACTATGCTGATCTTCCGTTCGGTGGCTCAGTACTATCTGCGGACTACCGGGTCCTCCATCTTCAATATGACCGGTACCCTGGACCACTATGCCAGCTTCTACGGCTTCGGCCAGCTGAAGATCGCCACTGTTCCCGTGGTGGGCATCGTGCTGCTGGTGGTCACGGTCATCATGGTGTTCATATCCACCTGCACCAAGTTCGGCAAGACCGTCTATGCCCTGGGCAGCAATGAGCGCGCCGCAGCCCTGGCCGGTATCAACGTCAACCGTACCCGTGTGGCGGTCTATGTCATCACCGGCATACTCACCGGCCTGAGCGCTTTCCTGTGGCTGGCCATGAACGGCTCCGTCGACCCGGCCACCCTCGGTAAGAGCAACGAGATGTACGCCATCGCCGCGGTGGTCATCGGCGGTATCAGTATGAGTGGCGGCAAGGGCAAGCTGCTGGGCGTTCTGTTCGGCGCCATGAGCTATACCATCATCGACAAGATCATCGCCTCCCTGCAGGTGGACGCTCTGATCAACGATACCATCAAGGGCTCGATTTTGCTGGTGGCCGTTATCATCCAGCTGGTGGTGCCCATGATCCGTTCCCGCGTAAAAACGAAACATACTTCGGAGGTGTAATAACATGAAAAAGTACGCTGATGTGAGTAAGGTCGTCTACGATCCCAAGGGGACCGACCCCTTTACCTTCCGTTGGTATGACCCGGACGAGGTCATCGCCGGCAAGAAAATGCGTGAGCATCTGAAGTTTGCCCTGAGCTACTGGCATACCATCGACGCCGAGGGCGTGGATATGTTCGGCTCCGGTACCATGGATAAGTCCATGGGCCAGACGGACCCCATGGCCAAGTTCCGCGCCAAGGCGGACTTCGCCTTCGAGCTGATGGAAAAGCTGAACATCGACTACTACTGCTTCCATGACGTGGACATCGCCCCGGAGGGCGCTACCCTGGCCGAGAGCATCGCCAACTTCCGCGTGATGGTGGATTATCTGTACGAGCTGCAGAAGAAGACCGGCAAGAAGTGCCTGTGGGTAACGGCCAACAACTTCGGCGACAAGAAGTTCATGGCCGGTGCCGCCACCTCCTGCTGCGCCGATGTGTTTGCCGCTGCCGCTGCCAAGGTCCGGGCCTGCCTGGACGCCGCGGTGAAGCTGGGCGCCACCGGCTATGTATTCTGGGGCGGCCGCGAGGGCTACGACACCCTGCTGAACACCGACATGGGGCTGGAGCTGGACAACATGGCCCGATTCCTGCGTATGGCCCGTGACTACGGCCGCAAGATCGGCTTTACCGGCGATTTCTATCTGGAGCCCAAGCCGAAGGAGCCCACCAAGCACCAGTACGACTTCGATGTGGCCACCTGCATGAACTTCCTGCGGAAGTACGACCTGACGGCGGATTTCAAGATGAACATCGAGGCCAACCACGCCACCCTGGCGGGCCATACCTTCGAGCATGAGCTGCGTACTGCCATCGTCAACGGCAGCTTCGGTTCCATCGACGCCAACGAGGGCGACTATCTGCTGGGATGGGATACCGACCAGTTCCCCGCCAACGTGTACAGCGCCACCTACTGCATGATGGAGGTCCTCCGCGCCGGCGGCTTTACCAACGGCGGCCTGAACTTTGACGCCAAGGCCCGCCGTCAGTCCAACACCTTCGAGGACATCCTGCTGGCCTATATCTCCGGTATGGACACCTTCGCTCTGGGCCTCCGCAAGGCGCTGGAGCTGAAAGCGGATGGCCGTCTGGACCAGTTCGTCAAGGAGCGCTACAGCAGCTATGACAGCGGCGTGGGCAAGAAGATCGTGGATGGTGAGATGACCCTGGAGTCTCTGGCGGATTACGCCGAGGGCCTCAAGAGCTTCGATGTGCCCAGCGGCCGTCAGGAGTATCTGGAATCTGTGGTCAACCGGGTGCTGTTCCACTGAGAAATGACATATTGCGGGCCGCCCGGAAGGGCGGCCCTGCCTAAAGGAGGCGCAAGGCTATGAAGGAATATTTGCTGGGTATCGACCTGGGCACCTCCGGCACCAAGACGGTGCTGTTCCGCAGTGACGGTACGGCCATGGCCGCCCACACGGTGGAATACCCCCTCTACCAGCCCCAGAACGGCTGGGCTGAGCAGGAGCCGTCCGACTGGTGGCGTGCTGTGCGGGAGACGGTGCAGGCCGTGCTGCACAAAAGCGGTGTGGCCGCCGCCGATGTTGCCGGTGTAGGCATCTCCGGGCAGATGCACGGTCTGGTGATGCTGGACGAGAGGGGAGAGGTGCTGCACCGCAGCATCCTGTGGTGCGATGGCCGCACCGGCGAGGAGTGCCGTGAGATCACCGAGACTGTGGGCGCGGAGAAACTCATCGCCATCACCGCGAACCCCGCCCTGGCGGGCTTTACCGCCGGGAAGATCCTGTGGGTGCGGAAGCATCTGCCGGAGGTCTACAAGGCCTGCCGTCATATCCTGCTGCCCAAGGATTACATTCGCTACTGCCTCACCGGCCAGTTTGCCACCGAGGTATCCGACGCCTCCGGCATGAACCTGCTGGACGTGCCCCGGCGGCAGTGGTCTGACGAGATACTGAACAAGCTGGACATCGACCCGGCGCTGCTGGGCCGGATGTACGAGTCTGTGGACGTGACCGGAACGGTGACGGCGGAAGCCGCCGCCCTGACCGGCCTGGCCGAGGGTACGCCCGTGGTGGGCGGCGCGGGCGACAACGCCGCCGCGGCTGTGGGCACCGGTACTGTTCGCTACGGAAAGGCCTTTACGACGCTGGGCACCTCCGGCGTGGTCTTTGCCCATGCGGACAGCGTTTCCATCGACCCGGCGGGCCGCGTACACACCTTCTGCTCCGCCGTTCCCGGCAAGTGGGCGGTAATGAGCTGCACGTTGGCGGCGGGTCAGTCCCTGCGTTGGCTGCGGGATACCTGCTGTGCCGGCGAGGTGGCCGAGGCGGCCAAACAGGGCGTGGACCCCTACGAGCTGATGACGGCCCTGGCCGAGAAAACCCCCATCGGCGCCGACGGTCTGTTGTTCCTGCCCTATCTGATGGGCGAGCGATCCCCGCTGTTGGACGAGAAGGCCCGGGGCGCGTTTATCGGCCTGTCCGGCGGCCATGGCCGCGGCCACCTGATCCGCGCTGTGCTGGAGGGCGTTACCTACTCCCAGCGTCAGTGCGTGGATGTGCTCCGAGGCATGAATGTGCCTACGGAGGAAATGATGGCCTGCGGCGGCGGCGCGCGGAGCGCATTCTGGCGTCAAATGCTGGCCGATGTGTACGGCTGCCCCATCCAGACCGCCAAGGCGGCGCTGGAGGGCCCGGCGCTGGGCGTGGCCATTCTGGCCGGTGTTGGCACCGGTGTGTATCCCTCCGTGGAGAGCGCCTGCGATGCCATCGTCAAGCCGGATACCGTTCTGTACCCCGATGCGGAATGTGGCCGCGCCTATGAGCCCTACTACCAACTCTATCTGCGGCAATATCCCGCGCTGCGGGAGACCTTCCATGCCCTGGCCGCCATGAGGAGCCGGGCATGAGCGGCGCAAAGCGTATCCTGCCGCTGCTGGCGGTCCTGTGCTTCGCTCTGTTTCTGCTGTACGGCGTCTATTTCAACGCCTTTGGCGCCAACGCCGAGTCCATGATGACCTTTTTCGGCATCACCGAAAGCCGCCAGGGCTTCGTGATGACCATTCAGTCCCTGGGCGGCATCGTGATGACGGTGCTGCTGGGCCTGTTCGGCGAACGGCTCCACAAGCTGTACGGCCTGTTGGCCGGCGCGGTGCTGGTGGGCGTGGCCGGTGTGACCATTGGCACCATGCCCCTGTACGGCAATGACAGCTACGGGCTGCTGCTGGTGTTTGCGCTGATCGGCGGTGTGGGCTATATCACGATCGACCTGCTGATGAACGGCGTCATCGCCGACGTGTTTCCCGAGAAGAAGAGCACGCTGCTGCCCATCGTTCACGGCTTCTACGGTCTGGGCGCCATGCTGGCGCCCCTGCTGGTGACATGGCTTACCGACAGCAGCCGCCCCGCCACCTTTGCCGTACCGTATCTGGTGCTGGGCGCGGCGGCGCTGGTGTTGGGCGCGGTGTTCTGGACGGTGTCCCGCCGCGCCACGCCCCACACGCCCTACGCCGATATGACGGCCCTGCGGGACAGGTCCGTGGCCAACCCGGCGGAGATCTTTCGTGACAAGCGCGCATGGCTCTATCTGCTGTGCTGTTTCCTGTATCTGTGCTTCCAGAACGGCATCGCCGTCTGGCTGCCCAACTACTACAAGACCGTGCACCACATGGCAGGCGGCGCGGCCAACGCCATGCTCACCCTGTTTTTCCTGGGCGCACTGGTGGTCCGTATGCTCTCGCCGCTGGTGTATAAGCGTATGCCGGTGCGGACTTTCTATCTGCTTACCTGTTTTTTGTCGGCCGGCGTGTTTGCGGTTTTGCTGCTGACGCCGTCCCTGGCCGTCCAGCGGGTGCTTCTGGTGCTGCTGGGGCTGCTGCAGGGCGCGGAGGTCCCGGCCCTGGTGATCCTTTGCTGCGAGACGTTCCCCACTCGGACGGCTTCGGCCTCATCCATCATCGTGCTGGGCGTATCTCTGTCCGCACTGATCGCGCCCACGGTGCTGGGGCGGCTCATCGAGCAGGTAGGCTACGGCATCCCCCTGTGGGGCCTGACGGCCTGCCTGCCGCTGTCGGCGGCGGTGCTGCTGGCCATACGCCGTGACGCGCCGGTGCGGGCATGACCTTGCTTTTTTCCCCGGGCAGCGGGCAAGAAACTTCTTCATGGGCGCTACTCCCGCCCACCAAACCTTCCTTATAAAAAACTTCCTTCCTTTATCTCGCTGCCTTTGCTTCAGGCCGTCGGAGGTGTCGCTGACACCTCCGGCGGCCTGCGTATTTTTACGGCTGTGCGTGGCGTGTTTGTCATTTTTCTTGCGGAACACACTGTGTTCCATGACATTTTTGGCGGTTTTGTTTCGGAAAAGTATTACTTTTTTCCTGTGCTGTGCTATTTTACAGGCGACGGTTAGCCACATCTAACTGCTGCAAAATATAGAGGAGCGATCTGCCATGAAGAGATTTGCCATGTTTGCCGCCGGTGTGCTGTTCGGCACCACCGGCATTAAGGTCCTGGGCAGCAAGGACACCAAGAAAGCCTAGGGGCGCTTTTTTCACACATTTTTTATAGCCGCAGTCACAGTACGGTCCGCCGGAGGCCAGGGTATACGTCCGCACAAAGCTTGTCGCGCCGCCGGTCTCACTTATGGTATAGTCCGGATGACACAGAGCCAGCGTCAGGTCGTACGATCCCAGTTCTTGCATCAGTGTGCAGATACCGCACCGGGTAAACCGCCCTTCATAGCCGCTGCCGCCCGGGTATTCGTAAAAGTCCGTCAGCCGTTCCACGTCCGGCCGTTCTGGCATGGACAGGACGAGTGCGCCAAGCAGGGCACAGTTGACGATATTCATCTTAAAGCGGTCCGCTGTCAGCTGCCGCCGAGCAGATACCCAAGGACGCACGGGGCCGTTTCATCACCGGAGATACTGCTTAAGGCGTTTTTTGCCCCCAAATTCCGTGTGGTTGTCTCAGTTTTGCCTGTGTGGGTCAGGTTGTGGGTCAAATGAGAAAACGGCGGCAAAGTGAACTTGCCGCCGCATTACTGTTTTCGCACTTTGACCCATATTTTTCAGCAACTTATGCGGTCAACGCAAAATAAAAAAACTGAGCTTTTAACGCAGAAAAACCGCCTAAAAAGGCGGCTTTTCAAAGTTTTTTGGTCGGAGTGCGGGGACTCGAACCCCGGGCCTCCTGCTCCCAAACTTATCGGGAATACTTTTTCCGCTCGTTTATAGCGGTTTTCGGCGCTTTTTAATTTGTTTCACTTACTCTTTGACGCTCTTATCTCCGTTGTTTCCGAGTGTTCCGGAGCCGTATGTGGTAATCTATGTGGTCAAAAACGCTTCCCGCCCGGTTTCCGGTGAAGATTCACCGATGCCGAGCGGGAAGCGTTTTTCGTTTCAGATCGTCTGCATTGTAACTCTGAGGAGGGTGTTATGCAAGTGGTTTCTGCAAGAGGTGAGACAGAAGTTGAGTTGCTATAGATAAGAAAAGTGAAGCTAATTTTCGGAGTGATTATAGAAAGCACTTTCAACTACTAACTTATATTCATCATGGATCTTATCTGCAGTAGCTGTAATCATAAATCCAGCTTTATACCCAAAGCCACAAAAGTTATCTGTCAGGATTCTTAAGCGCTCCTTGTCTGATGAAAGATCGCAGCGCTTGTAGGCTTTCTTCATTTCAATACAAAAAAGATTATCAAACCCTCTCTGCTCGTCATAGCCCCGCTTATGTACAATTAAATCTACAACAATTTTATGACCGTTTAACACTTTAGCGGCGTGCTCATTCCCGCGGCTTCCACGGTTATATTCTACGTCTACTACATACTCGCAAAATTCAGATTCTGCAATAGCACGTTCGAGATATGAAGCAAACTTAGCGCAAATACACCGTTCGCTTAAATCTCTGGATATCAAATACTGCTCGTTTTGATTAAAACTTTGAAGGGCGGAGTTTAAGCATGCTGTGACTCTGTTTTGTGTTTCTGTCATTGCTAATTACCCCCATCATAGGTGTTATAAAATTTTGCCATGTTAAGTGACTGATGATTAGGTGAGATATTCCTGTGGAGTTATATGGGGCAAAATTTGCACCGCAATAGACAAAGAATAACCTCACGTAGTTGCATTCTGAAGGTAAAACTCACTCTCCGTAACTCGTGTTACAAAATCATACTCCAGCCGCGTTGCTTTTGAAGGCAAAATATTGTAGCGCTTAAACATCGAGCGAAAATATGCGAAGAAATCCCTGTCTTCCTCTGTCATCGGGGCAACCCAGCCATTTTCGGCATCATGGGCTTCGATTTTCTCCAACTCTTCCATACGCTCTTTATCCATGTCAGTTGCTCCTTTCAGCGAACATTTCCGGTACCAAGCAGGGAGTATTTTGGATTGCCTGAATTGTAACTCTAATGGTAGGATTGTGCAAGAGATTTCCGAAAGGCATGCAGTTCAATAGCTGAGCTGCAATAAACAAAGAATAGGCGTTTTACAGCCGGAGATAGGGGGGGATATTTTGAGTCTCTGAGTATAAATCCCTTAATACAGGCATAATAGTAAGGGATTTATAGCACAGCCCATTGACCATTCCCTTATTTTATATTATTATTTAAGGGAAAGTGAGGGGGGCAAGGGAATGAGAACCTTCAATTACTCCGCAATCAAGGAGCAGAAGTGGGACTCGGATGTTCTTGGTCTGATTGCGGCTATATACAAGGAAGCCGGAAAGCAGGAACTGTATTTGAAGCAGCGCCCGGAGGAACTCGAAAAGCTTGTGGAGATTGCCAAGATACAGAGCACCGAGGCATCGAATGCCATCGAGGGCATCGTCACCACGAGTATCCGAATCCGGCAGCTCGTCGAGGAGAAAACCACGCCGAGAAACCGTGACGAGCAGGAAATTGCCGGATACCGCGACGTGCTGAGTATCATTCACGAGAGCTTTGACGCGATACCAATTACGCAGAACTATATCCTGCAGCTTCACAAAATCCTCTACAGCCACATGAATAACCCGCTTGCGGGTCGCACAAAAAGCGTGCAGAATTATATTACCGCAACCTATTCGGACGGTCATGCGGAAACGCTGTTCACGCCACTTGCCCCTTATGAAACGCCGGAAGCGCTGGATAGAATCTGCGAGGAATACAACCGTGTGATTGGAAATATGGAACTTGAGCCGTTGATTGCAATTCCAGTTTTCATCCATGACTTCCTGTGCATTCATCCGTTTAATGACGGCAATGGAAGAATGAGTAGATTGCTCACGATGCTGCTTCTGTACCGAAACGGCTTTTATGTCGGCAAGTATATCTCCCTCGAAGCCAAAATCGCCAAAAACAAGGATTTGTACTACGACGCACTTGCGCAGGTGCAAACCGGCTGGCACGAAGGAATCGAGGATGTAGTGCCCTTCATCAAGTACCTGCTCGGAACGATCCTTGCCGCCTACAAAGACTTCGAGGATCGCGTGGCGCTTGTGGAAACCAAACTGCCTGCACTGGAAATGGTGCGCAGAGCAAGCGAGAATAGAATCGGGCGGTTCAATAAGCAGGACATCCGGGAGCTTTGCCCGACGCTCAGCGACAGTTCCATTGAGGGTGCCCTCCGCAAGCTGGTTGCAGCCGGTGAACTGAAAAAAGAAGGCCGTGGGAAAAATACCTGCTATTTCAGGCTGAATTAGATGTCCTTCAATACGAGCGACTTTTTAGAGGACCGCACCTGTTCATATGAACAGGTGTGGTCCTTTTAATCGCTTTACGGAAGTTGGCGTACAGTTCAAAGTTTGAGCCGCTATAGACAGGGAATACACTCAAAGTCTCCTACCGAAACGTGCACTCGCCTTAGCCAAAGAAATACTGCTTCATGTCTGAGACACTGCCATCTTTATCACAGAACCATTCGTAATCAGCGAGACAGTTCCGGCAATGAGCAATCACATCGAACCCGCCGGGTGAATGCCTGTTGTCGGTAATACTCATGACTTCCAATGGCTTTCCGCAGGCTGGGCAAGGTCTGATTTTCCTTACCTTACGAGTGGCACGCTCTCTCTGCTCTGTCTCAAGTGCGCCTAAAAGACTCTGCCAAAGATTTGGATTCAGTTCATGCTCTGCATAGTCTTCAAGGTGCCGCCGGATATCATCGGCAGCCAGTACGAGAAACTTATCATCCAGAAGCTGAATGTGACGTTTGATATAATCGGAAACCACCACGGGCATGCATGTGTTTCTGCCCATCGCATACCGCATTGCCGACAGCAGGATCAAACGAAAGTCAGAGTCGCAGATCGATGCGAGCAGGTCCTGAGGGAACAGCAAAAACTCCTTGCCATTATTCGTGCATACGCGCAGCGGCCGCTGTTCTTCCGTTACCAGATTCAATAGGCTGTTGGCTTGATCCTTTAGTTCATCAATGGTGATCGATTCGTAGTTCTGAAATGGGTTTACTTCATAATTCATCATTTGACCTCCGCTCAGTTTGTCCTCGTTATGAGGTGTTGGCATTGTAGCTCTGACTGCCCGGAGGTTCAACCGTTTCTTTCGCACTTGAAAAGAAATTGAATAGAGTCGGAATTCGTGCGGATTTATCATTTTCTTGCTTTTCCTGCCCAAATGTGCTATCATTATAAACAACGCTGTCAAGTGTTGGAATAGGCCTTGGCAGTATGGCTGCAATAGACCGAATGCTCTGCCAAGCGGCAGAGCATTTTTTGTATATCGGTACGGAGGAGATAAGTTGCTCTATCTGATATAAGAAAGTGAAGGCCAACCTGGGACGAAAGCCGCTTGAGCCAAGGAATTTGCAGGATGAGTGCTCTGCTTTTTATGTTGAAAATTAGAGGAAGTTTGAGCGCTGTACTGGTAGCTGTCGGTGGGAAGGGTTCCCCGTCAAGTGATGACCGCTTGATTGTTTGAATGCGGAAATTGGCGGTACTGGGGATATGGCGTTCCCAGCACCGCCGTTTTCGGCTTTAATGATTCTTTTCGCGGTAAGCCTTGCCGATTTCGCGGACACGGTTGAGCAACTGGTAAATGCACGGCTCGGAAACGCCGAGCTCGGCGGCGATCTCTTTCACGTCGTACCCCATAAGCTCCTTCATTTCGAACGACCGCGCAATGCGGACATCTTCGGCATCCATCAAGTCGCGGATAGCTTGGTATTCCAGCTTGGCCATAGCCTGCTCGTCCAGGAAGGCTCCGTCCGCCGGCTCGTAACCCGTAGAGATGAGCTTATCCCACGAGATGACGGGCGGCTTGCAATCTGCATTGTGAGGGCACTTGGCACAGAAAACGGAGTCCGGGCATCTTACCCATTGCTTCCATTTTCCGGGAATCATGCACATCGCACTGTTCAATTTGCAGCTGTGCTTGCTGTTCAAATAGCTCCACTGATATTCGGCGAGAGCGCGACTCTCCACTTTCATGAAGTAGACCGTGACCTTTTCGCTGCCATGGAAGTTCAACGTCTGGCAGTCATCCCAGGTGATGCCGTAGTTGTCCAAGTCTGCCTGACTCTTGATTTCCACCGGACAGGTGTACAGAGTCCTGCCATCAGCTTCGACGATAAAATTGTGCTTGAATTCGGTCTCAAGCGTGACCTTCTTGCGATTTGCCATTGAGTTTTACTCCTTCCGTTTGTCACAGAACGAAGCAAAGTCCAATGGCTATGAAGTTTTTGTCTCATTCGGCCACCTTACGGGATTACTCCGTTCCTGGTTGGTGGCCAGCCTTTGCACGGAGACTGGCTTGTGTTCTTTGGCATCACCTGCGTCGAACGTGCAAACATCGGTTCATGACCCGATGCCCCGCCGCAGGCGATGGCAGTGCTGAAGCGTTGGTTCTTGACCCGTCGGCCATGGATCACGCTGAAAGTCAAAGGCGATTTGCTGTGTGGTTTAACGGTTTTGGCAGTAGAAAACGGCGAAGAATTGTGGTAAAATACACAATTGGGTAGTTTTGTGGTGCCAAAGCACTTCTGCCTTGGAGCCTACTGCTGCCGAAACACGCAATCCTGTCCTATGACTTCACCTCCAAACCTATTGTAGATATGGTTGTTGTCAACGGGATAGCGCTGTTTCCAGGTGCTTCGCTGTGTTTCTTTGAGTTACTACTTTGGGAGGGTTGATAATGCCAACAGAAAAAATCCCTCATCTGTGCGGTGGAATCCTGTTCGGTTTGCTTTTGGAAGCACGATGCGCTCGCAGAAAGGCCAGAAACAAATTAGAAGGCGGCACGGATCATTTATCGGCTGTTGATGTTTATGCGGGGCTCATTCAAGTCGTAACAGGAGATGATATTTCGGCTGCGGGCAGAACAATCAGCAAGGCGTGTACTTTATACAAAACATGTCAAACGGGCTCAGGAGTCTATGTCCCTTTTACGGAGAGGGTAACAATTGCCGCTTTTGACGCTGCGGTAAAAACGAAAAACCCTGACCTCCTAATACGAATGTCAGAGTTTATTAGTAGTTATTTGAACTTGGAGCGGTGTGAATGGCTTGTCCGCGCATTGATTGAGACAATTCACATGGACGAGGACATCCAAGAGAATGAGGAGTTCCTAATCGATTACGATACGGTCGTTTGCGCAGATGATTTGCCCTATGTTTCCAACGTAGTGCTTGAACCTTTTTTGATTAGCGTTCTTCACTATATCCTTCTTAATAGCCCGGACGCTGAATCTGGCAGAGCCACATTTGAAAGCTGGTACACCCAGAGTTCAAAGAACGCTGAGTGGAAGCTCCAAAGTGACATAGGGAGCAGTATCTCTCCGCTCCGTGTTTATAGTAGGCTGCCGGAAGCTGGTGGGACCACATCAGCCGAGGACTCGCCAGAGGAACGGATGGGTGCCGCAATCATTACGAACCGTGCTGATACTGCACCGGATTTGGCCTTATATAAGGACGGGGTTTTTCTCCTCGAAGAGGGAATCATTGACCCTTCTGAGGATGGCGTTGAAACTGATAATGAGGACATCAGATTGTATTTGGAGAAGATTAGTCAAAAATACGGCACGGTTCGCACACTATTAAACCCGTATCAGCAAACTCCAGTGCGGAATATTTATGTATGTAACGACATAGTTCGGAATGTTCCCGTACCTGGTCGAGTCCGAAATACATACGCTGTCAAGTTTATTCACAATGCCAGCGCCCAAGATTTGGCTGTATGTTCCAACTTCGTAATAATAATCGGAACGGGTGGCATCGGAAAATCAATGATGATTCGTCATCTTCTACTGGACGCTATCGAGCATTATTCGGAAGATGGTATAGTGCCGATTTTCCTGATGCTCAAGGATTACGATGTTAGCGGCAGTTCGCTTTTTAAGTATCTGGTCGCCAAAATACACAATTTCAGTCCGGGGATAAACACGGAACAATTAACCTCCCTGCTTGATGAAGGCCGCTGCCTTCTTCTGTTGGATGGCTTGGATGAAGTGGGTACAAAGCAGGCGGACACATTCGAGAAGAAGCTGGAAGAGTTTATTGATAGATTTCCTGACAACCAGTATGTTGTTTCATCGCGACCGCATCGGACTTTTTCCGCTTATTCACGTTTTACTATACTTAAGATTAGACCATTTACCAAAAATCAGGCGCTTGCCCTGATTGACAAATTGGAGTGCAGCGAGGACGATTCTTCAATCAAAGAAGAATTTCGGGCAAGGTTGGATTCCGCACTCTACGATACCCACCACCAGTTTGCGGAGAATCCATTGCTCTTAACGATCATGTACATGACCTATGAGTTGTTTAGGGCCGTGCCGTCGAAGATGCATCTCTTCTATCGGGATGCCTATGACGCTTTATCAAAAAATCATGATGCGTTAAAAGGCCTTAAGCGTCAGTCGGAGACAGGGCTTACATCCGATGAGTTCGCCGAGTGGTTTTCGGAATTCTGCGCACGCACATACTACGATGAAAAATATGAGTTCACGGAATACGAATTCACGGAGTATTTCAACAGTCTGACTCAGCACGCGAAACGACCTGACAAGCAAATTACGGCTAAGGCCTTCAGAGATGATCTCTGTGATAACTTGTGCCTTATGTACTTCGAAAGCGGTAAATATCATTTCACGCATCGGTCTTTTCAAGAATACTTTTGCGCACTGTTTTTTTCGAAGCAGAAAGACCGCACCTTGGAAGGAATTGGCGATTTCTTCGATAACCTGCGATCTCGCAACTACGGCGACAAGACTTTTTCAATGCTCTACGACATGATTCCTGGGAAAATAGATGAATACGTCTTTATACCGTATTTGAAAAAACTGTTTGAAGAATGCGACGCTGGAGATGGATATTGGACCTTCCTGGAAACGATGTATCCGCAGATTGAGTTTACCAGTGGTGACACTGAATATGAGGCTGAAGTGTCGCCAGCGTCGTTTATCTACGAGTTTATCCGGTCAACCTTTTTTGATGAACTGTATGACTTCGGTTCTCTTCCGCGAGAGGATGCGTTTATTCGGGAGCGATACGTATGTGTTGAGGAATCCGATGGGGATCAGTCTTTAGTAGAGATTGGAGAAATATCATACGAATATCAGCAAGAGTATGGTATGCCGGATGAGGTGGGATGGCTGTATGAGGTAGATATTGGAAAATTAAGAGAAAAACGATTCCTGCACAAAGACATGCTGGCTGCGCTGGATGATGACTCTTTCTCGTTAAAAAAAGAGTATGGCGCCGCGAGAGAGTGCTTGAATAATTTACTTGATAAGCAAAGACCAAAGGGGCATAATTTCTTTGACCGATTTAGCTGAGAAAGCGAGATAGATCATAAATACAAAAAGAGAAAGAAAGGAAGGTATTGGACATGGCTGCGAACAAAGAAAAAGCGCCTTATTCCGTAGTGTCCTACTTCTGCGGATGCGGTGGTTTGGATTTGGGCTTCCGCGGTGGTTTCAAATACCATGACGAGGACTACCCGGCACTATCATTCAATATTCTTGAGGCTTATGATAACGAGCCTCGCTGCATTGAAACGTATAATGACTATTTTGGGGCGGGTCATGCCACTGTCAAAGACCTCGCGACAGTCAAGCCAGAAGAGGTGTCAAAAGCGGACATTCTTATTGGAGGATTCCCTTGCCAGGAGTTCTCTTCTTGCGGACCGCTCGGTGGGCTCGAATCTGAGCGTGGGCGGCTGTATCGAACCCTTATCGCGTATATGAACACGCACAAGCCTAAAATTGTTGTGGGCGAGAATGTAATCAACCTTGAACGTATGGAAAAGGGCGAGGTGCTAAAAACAATCAAGAAGGACCTTGCCGCAGCCGGGTATGTGGTAAAAGTCTGGAAAATGTTCGCCCCGGATTACGGTATTCCACAACGCAGAACGCGTTTGATTATTATGTGTGTTCGCAAGGATATCTTTGATAAGTATGGTTTCCCGGAAGAGCCAGAAGCCCGCTTCAAAGATAAGCATAGAAGTATTGAATGGGCTATAGGCGATTTGGTAGATGTAACAGACAACTCTGTTATCCCCAATCAGGGCGATTACTTTGGAGCGTCAAAGGCGAAGAAAGGAAACGGGCAGGGAGACGAGAGCAATAAGAAGGATATGCCAGCCTATACAATAAGGGCTAACCCGAAGTCAAGAGTACAATTTCATTACTCTTTGGATCGTAGGTTGACGGTACGCGAATGCGCCCGTATTCAAACTTTCCCTGATGATTTCAGTTTTAAGTTTTCCAAGACAGTGAACATTTCCCAGATCGGAAACGCTGTGCCACCGATTATGGCATACTTGGTCGCCCAGAGAGTCAAGCAGTATCTTGACAAGATTGGAGGAGTGGAGAAATGAGCCTTAACACTCTCGATATAACGCCGACCCCGCGAATCTTACGTACCCTTGGTGAGATTCCTTTTCAGACTTGGCAGTGCATCGCCGAACTTGTTGATAATTCCATAGATGCTTTTCTGTCGAACACCGGACTTGAAGATCGGGAGCAAAGAATAACGGTTACATGGTCATCGGACTCTGTTGGCGCGGCTGATAGGACACTGGAAGTGAGTGACAACGCTGCTGGAATGTCAATTGACCAGCTTCAAAACGCTGTGCGCGCAGGCTATACCAGTAATGACCCCATCGGCAACTTGGGATTGTTTGGAATGGGCTTTAATATCGCGACAGCGAGATTAGGCGAGGAAACCACAATCCTCTCCACGAGAAGCGGGGATGCTGATTGGGTTGGCGTCAAGATCGACTTTCAAAAACTGATTGATTCTAAAAAATTCGATGCTCCGATTATTCGGAAGGCAAAATCCAACCCGGAGGAGAGCGGCACACGGATTACCATATCTAAGCTCAAGACTGGTATCCTGGGAGAGTTGTCGAACAAGGAATCAGAAATCAGGCAGCGCCTCGAACTGATTTATACTCCTCTTCTCAGTGAGCATGATATAACCATAACCGTGAAAGGCAAGCAGCTCCGGGCGAAGAATTACTGTGTTTGGTCTGAGTCGAGATATGTACGCTATAACAACCAGAATGTTGCCGCGAGGATTACGATTGATCGCAGTTTTGGATCCGCGCTATTTGATGTTAGTCGTAACTGCTATCTGCGTCCAGACGAAGCGGAGGAGTATTTTGCTGCCATGCAGGAGGGAGCGGTGTTTCCCACACATATTGTGGAACGAGAAAAGCGCCTGACCGGTTGGCTGGGAATACAGAGATATGCTGACCCGAATGATTTCGGTATTGATTTTATTCGTAACGGAAGAAAAATCCTGATTTCAGATAAAACATTCTTCCAATATGAAAATCCGCTGACATTGCAGAAGGAGCTTCAATACCCTGTCGAACTTGGTACATCTATTGGCGGGCGCATTGTCGGTGAGCTTCATGTCGACTATCTTATTCCGACATATCAAAAAAATGACTTTGACAGGGCTGACACTTCTTGGGAACAGACCCGCGAGGCAATCTGCGGTGTAGGTCCCTTCCTGCCTAAAGCCCGTAAAGCGATGGGCTTCCATGAAGACAACATCTCGCCGTTATGCTTGCTCGTAAACGCTTATCGCCGTGTGGACAAAGGCACAAAGTGCTTGTTCGCTCCAAATGATTTGGCAAAGAGATATGCCACCGAGTTCAAAAAAGGCACTCGTGATTACCTTGATGACACTAAATGGTGGAAAGCCGCGCAGGAAGAAGACCAGAAGAACGGCTCTGGCGCAGCGTCAACCGATGTAAATACTGGCGCTACTCCGTCAGATGATATTGGTGCGTACCTTGGTAGTGGAGGGCAAGCTGGAGCATCTACTGCCGGAGATAGCACTTCTGCTGGTACAGGTACGGGCTCGTCGGCGGGAATAGCTTCTACCGCGACTGGTTCTGCTTCAAGTGGCACCGCAATATCCGCTCCGGAGACTTCCACAATGGACGACTTGCTCCAGCGTTCTGTCCCCATCCAACAGCTTTCGGGACGTCATTATCCGTTCGGCAGGACTGGTTCCCTAAATATCAGAGCATATGAGCTGACCAGAGGGGAAATAAAACAGAATGGCGAGAGGAAGCCTTGCCATTTTAACGCAGACGGTATTGATTGCGATTTTATTTATGATCCATCGCATCCACTTTTGGCGCAGTACCCAATTACGCCCAAGATGCTCCTGCTTATTTATATGGCGGAGAGGCTTAAGGCGCGGGATGTACTCCCGGATATAATTTCGGTGTATTCGGCCCTTGTCTCTGTTTCAATGGAAGATGCCAGAATTGATCGTCAGGCATTGGTGGACAGATCGAGTAGTGCTTTTGAACTGATGCGCGGGAAATTGACTCAGGCGCTGCATTCAAGAGCGGACGATGTGGTAAAGTGTATTCATGAGTCTACAGGCGAGGTGGAGGAAACCATAGCGAACATAATAAACGCTAATCCTGTTTTACTTATGCCATTCCAAAATGCAACGGCAGCCGGATTTGACGCTATTGAATTTGTTCCTCCCAAAACGCTCTACCGATTGGTGGAGAGGTTCCCAGAAGAGGTCTTTGATGGAAAGGCTTTTTCTACACCATATTTGGCTATTAACTTGACAGACGAAAACGCTACCCAGCGCGCAAGAGAAGCCTCGAAGGATCGGATTCTATCGTTTATCAAAGACGCCTTGCGCATCGCCTCTGGGTATGGGCAGCGTGTTCAAAAGGACGAATTAACAAGAGCATCCCTTAGTGTGGATTTTCTTGTCAGGGAACTTGAGCTATGAATTTCTACACAGAAGATATTTCAAACGGATATAACTGGAAGGGACTGGAACGCACCATCGCCAGAATGATGGAGCATCTCGGGTGGAGAGATATAAATGTGATTGGTGGCGCTGGCGATAAAGGCGGAGATGTTCTTGCTACTCGCGCTGAAGGAAATCAAGTTAAATCGTGGGTCGTACAGTCGAAAGCGGTAACTGGAGATCGCTATATTGGGCCCCAAGCCTTGAACGAGGCAATTAACGCACTGTCTTTCTATGAGACGAATGTCGCGGCAGTTGCTACAAACGGAGAATTTACAAGAACCGCACGACAGCGTCAGGAACAATTGGCGGCCAACGGATATACGCTCAAGCTGTGGAATGGTGCTTTTTTGAAAAGTCTTATTGATCAGATGCCTGACAATCATGCGGGCTTCCGAAAGCTGAGACCTTATCAGAATGATATCGTTGAAAAGGTCGTCGCTTCCTTTGACGTAGGTAATAAGAGAGCGTTCTACATTGTGGCGACAGGCCTCGGTAAGACCGTGATTGCCGCGACAATAGCAAGGCTTCTTTGGGAAAGAGGCTGTCGCAGGATTTTGGTATTGTGTCACGCGACTGATCTGGTGCTCCAACTTGAACAAGGGTTCTGGCCGCAAATAACAAAGGGGGTACCAACATCCGTATTCTTTGATGGTCTTCCGCCACGAAACACGGAAGGGATATCCTTTGGGTTGTACCAAAGTCTTTACGGTTATCTTCCGGGAATTGATCCAGATCAATTTGATGTGGTGATTGTGGATGAAGCGCATCACGCTTTAGCTCATGGATTCAGAACTTGTCTGGAACATTTACAGCCTCGGTTTCTTGTTGGAATGACCGCAACGCCTTGGAGAGGCGATGGTCAAAGCCTTACGACGATATTCGGAGATCCGATTGCCAAGGTATCTCTGGTCGATGGAATGGCGATGGGGTACCTTTCCAAAGTCGACTACAGGATACTCTGTGATAATGTCGACTGGGACAATATGCAGAGCGTAAGCGAACAGAATCTTTCTATTCGCGATCTGAATAAGCGGTTGTTCCTGCCACAACGCGATGAGGCTGTTATTTCAGAATTGAAGAAAACTATGCGTGAAATAGACAATCCGAGGGTTGCAATCTTCTCTCCATCCATAGAACACAGCAATCGTTTTGCGGATATGCTATCGGCGGCAGGGATACCATGCGCCGCGCTCTCCAAAGTAGACAAAGCTGAAAGGCGACGTCGTCTATTGGCTTTTGCTTCTGGAACTTATCAGGCTGTTTGCGCTGTTGATGTAATGAATGAAGGCATCGATATACCAGACGTCAACATTTTGGTGTTCCTCAGAGCAACTCATTCCAGACGGATTTTTGTTCAGCAGTTAGGTCGAGGATTGAGATTATCCGAGGGAAAGGAGAAGGTCATTGTTCTGGATTTTGTTTCCGACATACGACGTATGGCGGAGATGATAGAAATGAACAACGAAGGAAAAGCGAAAGGCGCAGAGCATGAGGTTGTGTATCTGCAGGAAGGCTTTGTATCCTTCTCAGACGCGCGCGTTGAGCGCTTTGTGAATGTGTGGTTAGAGGATGTGGCGGATCTCAGCGGTTCCGACGACGAAGTGAAACTTAAGTTTCCGGAGGGCTTTTGATATGGCGAATAGGTTACCGCAGCAGGTTAGGGAAAAGATAATTTGTATTGTTTATAGGAAAGCTGATGAGTTTGCATACATGGAGTGCGATAGGGTAAAAAATGGCCAATTTATGGACATACTGGTGGAAGACCCTGATGTGGGCGGCGTTTTACGGCAGTATATGCAAAAAGAACGTATACGCACCTATATCAAGGACACGATCCTTAATCGTTACACAAAAGATGCGACGAGCAAGACGCTGTCTTCAAAAACTCCCGAGCAAACCATACAAGAGGAGTATGGCGAAGACGTGAATGTCATTCAGAGGATTAAAGGAACGGCATACGATTGCCATGTTCTCCGGTCTGAGGCAGGTAATATCTACATTGTTAGTGAAGGAACCTTTCTAAAATGGGAGACCGCACTTCGAAAAGGGCTGGAAGTTATTGCAAACGAACCCAATCTAACGATTGACGAAAAGGTTCCATCCCTCTGCTTAAAGTTATCTTTGGCTGGTCAGTCTCTTACTGACGCAGACAAAAAACTAATCAGAACAGCTTTGGCTGCTGCAGGGGTAAAAGCCACATTCTGTGGTTCATAAGGCGCGGTTATGGCAGCAAAAGAGCGAGACCCCAAGGTGACCCACAAGATCATGTCTGCGATTCCCTCAAAGGATACCGAACCAGAGCTAATGCTCAGAAAAGCCTTGTGGAAAGAGAACCTGCGTTACCGAGTCAATTATAGAAAATTACCTGGAAAGCCAGATATTGTCTTTACGAAATATCATATTGTTGTGTTCTGTGATGGGGATTACTGGCACGGACACAATTGGGCTATCCGTGGTTTGGGTTCATTGGAAGAGGAACTTGCTGGCTATTCTGAATTTTGGCGGTCAAAAATCCTGCGAAATATTGAAAGGGATACAGAAGTCAATCGGACTCTGAAAGCTCAAGGCTGGACGGTCATACGGATTTGGGAAAGCGATATACGCTCCAATCTCGATGAGTGTGTCAGAATTGTCAAAGAGATGTTGTTTGAGAAAAAGATGGACCACGGCGAGTAAGAGATCAGGCAGCACTTACCAACGAGGTAGGTGCTGTCTGTTTTTTGTTCCTGGTAAAATCCACACTTGAATCCATCAGCCCACAGTTCGGTCCCCAGCAGCCAAAGGATAAAGTAGAATAATTTGCATAAATTAAAAAGAACATAAAAGAAGCCATAGTTTGCGGGCTCTGGCAGACAAGGAAAATACTTTCAATATCCAGACAGAAATACAGCGGGACAGGCCGTAGAGGCTTGTCCCGCTGTATGTATCGTAATAGTCAACAGTTTTGGGGAGGGCAAATGTAAACAAACAGGTCGGTAAGAGCTTTTCTCTTGACTGATTATCGGCACACCGATATAATAAGAGCGGTGATGTATATGACGATCCAACAGATACTGCGGGAAAAGAACCTCTCCCGCTACCAGCTCTCCAAGAAAAGCGGTGTGCCTTGGGCAACGCTGGCGGACATTTGCTCCGGCAAGACAACGCTCTCCCGATGCAGTGCCGGTACACTCATGAAGCTGTCCTCCACACTGGATATCCCGATGGAGCAGCTCATTACGCTGACCGTGGAGAAACCACAAATGCATGGCGGCAAGCCGACTGACCAAACCTATTTGGAAAAGAATCTGCCCGCCAGTCTGGATAAAGCGCTTCGTGAGTACATTCAGGGTGAAAAAGACAAGGTGTCTTATATGGACTGCCTGTGGGGAGAATTGTATAGTGCGATCAACTCCAATCAGTGGAGCAATGCCATCACGCAGGAGCAGGCAGACTATCTCCGTGCAAAATATTTATAAGGGGGTGAGAACCTATGATCGATTTTACCAACTGTCCAGTCAACCGCTTCCGCGCCTACGGCGGAGCCAATGGGAATAAAATCAATATCACCTATCAAGGACATAGTTATATGCTCAAGTTCCCTCCAAAGCCCAACCGAAATCGGGATATGAGCTACAGCAACGGCTGCATCAGCGAATATGTCGCCTGTCATATCTTTGAAATGTTGGGCTTTCGGACACAGGAAACGCTCCTCGGAAACTATACGGACAGCCGAAGCAAAACAAAGCTGGTAGTTGCCTGTCGGGATTTTACAGAGGGCGGAAAACGGCTCATCGAGTTTGCCCATCTGAAGAACACCTGCATCGACAGTGAGCAGAATGGTTATGGAAAAGAACTGTCCTCCATTCTGGAGGCCATCGAGGAGCAGAGTATTTATCCCGCCGATGAGTTGCGGCAATTTTTCTGGGACATGTTTATTGCGGATGCGTTCCTTGGAAACTTCGACCGGCACAACGGTAACTGGGGTTTCCTCGTGGATGAGGAAAAGCAGCAGGCAGAGTTAGCTCCAATCTATGATTGCGGTTCCTGCCTATACCCGCAGCTTGATTTGGAACGGATGAAAAACGTGTTGCAAGACGAAGCGGAAATCGATCAACGCATCTATACCTTCCCAACTTCCTCTATCGAAGAAGGCGGGAAAAAGATATCTTATTTCGATTACATCTCCTCACTGAAGAATCCAGATTGCAATGAGGCGCTCCAGCGTGTCTGTTCGAGAATCGACCTCGACGCGATCCATAACTTTCTCGACGGTGTCCCTGAACTGCTGCCGATCCAGCGTGAATTCTACCTGACTATGCTGACCGAGCGCAAGGAGAAAATTTTGGATTACAGCTTGGAACTTCTGATGGAGCAGGAGCAGCACACCTCACCGACGCTGGGAATGTAAAACCGAATATTTTATTTAGAGAGTCGTGCCAATTGGCGCGGCTCTCTTTTTGCGTCCATGGTATGTATGGGATTCAAAGAAACGGAATGGCTTATATTTTAGGATACATTCCATCATCCTGCAGACTCAGCAATTTCATCGATATGACAGGTAGAACGGTTTTGCTGAGGCCGATAGAAACACCGAACACAAGGACCGCCTATGCCGTTTACGCAGTAAAATACCGTAAGGGTTTTATTAAACTTGGCGCAGACCAATAGGGTGATTGAAGCTCAAATTCGAAGACGGTATTTTTCATTTTTAGGTGTAAGAAAACAGATTTCCCAT